>VFQU01000223.1_pt1 | contig 61135 bp, 60 predicted proteins | sample 3512311 | NCBI WGS metagenome assembly VFQU01 (sample SAMN10412377, study PRJNA504923) | tailings metagenome | isolation source: Relicate 3 Philex TSF3 active mining site | place: Philippines: Tuba, Benguet | collected 2017-08-29 | reverse complement strand
ATGGTTAGGAGATTGGCATAAAATTTGACCGACTCCGACTTTTAAAACACCCTCTAACAGATCGCCAACTCCCGACCCTTACTGCTTTCTCATTAGTTAACAGCAAGCAGTATTGCAAATGCAATTCCAAGTTTTTTCGTTTAGAGCAAAAATAATTGAAGGTTGAGAAACTTTGATAAGGCTGTTGATTCGAGTCGCAAAAGCTACTGACATTTGAAACCATACAGTTCCACAGCACAATAGCCACTTAATTCTGTCTGAACTATTGTTCTAAGTGTAGCGCAACTTTCTCAACCGCCAGATCAAAAATAAGATTCCTGCTGCAATGCCGGGAATGACGACTGAGAATACTCCGTTGTCCAGAGACAGTTGTGCTGGACTAGACTCAACCTGCTGACCGACTATCATTCCCCAGAATGCAGTACAAGCTGTCCATATCACGATCGATTTTAGAAGATTCCGAGAATCGGATCGCTTGATAAGTCTAAGTCTCATCTCGATAGAAAGTCCATTGATTAGTCCTCCAACTCCTCCCGCGATCGCAAGTTGTCGTGAGATCGAGCTACTCACAGCACTTCCAATCCAGGTTGCTAAAAACCAACCTAGCAACAACATTGCGATCGCTAGTGCTGTGTGCTTGACCGAAAATGAAATGCGAAATGGTGGAATGGGAGGAATAGGAGGTTCCGGCGGTTCAGATGGATGTGAACGAAGCATGCCCACGACAGTACGAATTTCCTGAGCAATATGTGTGAAGGCTTCGTCTTGGTTCTCCCATTTGGTCACAGGTTTCGCATCTCTAGGGAGAGCTTGCAACTGACTGAAAGGTGTATCTTGCCAATCGACGGGGCGTAAGATGATTGGAATCACATAAGCTGTTTGGCTGTAATAACGCTGCATTGCGCGTTTAAGTTCGATGCCGTAGCAGTAATCAGAATCGATAAAGTCAGCGCTAACCAACAGTAAAATCACCTCTGCCTGATCGAGATGGTAATCAATCTCATTTTCCCACTCCTGCCCCGCAAGAATTCGGCGATAATGCCAGTCTTCGATGATCCTCTGTCGCTTCAGGACTCCCAAATGTTTTACTAGCTCATCTCGTAATGCTTCATCCCTGTGAGAGTAAGAGAAGAAAATTTCAACGGGTTTTCTCACTATGCTGACCCTCACTGAATAATAGCTACAATTCTCACCTATCGGAGTAATAATTATTTTTACTAATTTATCGCATCATCAAAAATATTTCTATCTACTAAAACGTTACAGATGTTGACGTTAAGCATAATTAAATCTTTGTTAAGAATATTTCTCGAAGACAGATTATATGTGAAATTACTGGGGTACATGTTTTAAAAAGCTTTTCACTACTGAACAGTGCTTGACTTCCATTCTGTTCGCTTTGGTTTGGAAACTCAATACTGCTTGAAATAAGGTGTAGGCAGAGAACCTATACCAGATCTATTTTCTGCCCTAATTAATGAGAGTCGTAGCGATGCATAAGCCCCTGCCTTGCTCTGTTATTTCATCCCTCTTTTTGTTACTCCTCAGCAGTCCGGTGACTTCTCAGACTGCTCCAGCTAATGAGCCAATCTCAAGAGTCAAGCCCTCTGTCGTCAGGATCATAGCAGGTTGCACTGCAAAGTTTCGCTACACCGAAACCTTCAAAGACAGCAATAACAACACAATCATCAAGACAGTAGAAGACGACCCAATAGAAGCAGTTTCAGGTTCAGGTTTTTTCATTAACTCAGATGGCTACATAGTAACAAACGCTCATGTTGTAAGTACTGCGGAAGATGGTGGGAAAGCCTGTAGAGAGCGCTTATTCAGTAGGTTTATTGAAAAAGTGACAAGTAGTAAATTAAGTGAGGTGTCTCAAAATACAAAGGACGAAATCAAAAAGAAAACAGAAAGCACGTTTATTGATATTCAACACGTTATCCTATTCAATGAATCTGGTAGTAATAGATTCAAGTTCGATCTTAAGAAGATAGGTAAGCCGATTAATCCTGAAGGAACGGAGGGCAAGGATGTTGCAGTCATAAAGATAGCTCTGATTAACACTCCTGCTTTACTCTTAGAGAATTCCGACACTGTTCAGTATCAAGATAAAGTAGCCGCAATCGGCTTTCCCGCAGCAGCAGATCTATCGAAAGAATGGTATACCGAAGAAATATTTGATGCCAAAAATCGTGCTGAAGCATCAGTAATGGACAATACCATTGCAAACCCCAACAAAACGCTATCAGATGGCACACCTGTTATTCAACTGAATCAAGCTGTGCCCAAAGGGACTTCTGGCGGTCCTGTACTCATCGACAAGCGAGGAGAACTCAGAGTTATAGGAATTGCAACATTTCGGAATGTGGATCAGGAGGATAAGGTTGCCTTCGCAATGCCTACGAGCGTGATTAAAGAATTCCTAGGTCAGGCAGGTGCAACAAACGAGGTTGGAACCGTTGGTCAACTTTATAAAAAAGGCTTAGAATTCTACTCTCAGGGCAAATATCAAGAAGCAAAAATCAAATTTGAGGCAGTTAAGGGATTATTTAAGTATCACTCTGAAATCGATCGCTTAATTCGAGACTGTAACCAGAAACTAGCAGAACAAGCTGTGAGTCCACCATATCTATTTTGGGGAGCGATCGCAGGATTTACATCGCTTGTGTTTGTGCTTGCTTATCTGTTATTCCGTCAAAGCCCAGGGAAACAGCAACTGTCAAGTGTTCCAGTAGGAATTAACTTTCCCGATGTTTCACAGCCAAAGCGCGATCATAAAGGGTGGGGCTCAGTCGCAAAAACTACTTCAGGATTGTTTCGTCCTACGGTTGTCAGCAATCTATACAAAATTCACCTTAAAAATGTTCAAGGTAGGAAATTGAGCCTCAGCCTCAATCAGCTTGAACATCGTCTAGGACGTGACGCAACCTGGTCAAACTTCAAGCTTCCAAGCGAAGGATGGGGAGTGATCTCACGCAAACAAGCCGTGTTTCGCAAGAAAGGAGATACCTACTATCTCTACGACGGTGATGGACATGGAGCAGAAAGCTCTAACCGCATTTATCTCAATGAGATTGTGATCAGTCCTACAACTGGATTAGCACTCAAAGACGGGATGGAACTCAGAATCGGTAATGATCCTAGCAATTGTGTAATTCTTACTTACTCTAGTTCAGCAGGTCAGGATTCAGACGATCAAACTGATGTCAGCCGAGTGTAACGAACAGAGAGAATGAGCTATGTTCAGAAAAATACTCGGAAGACAGCATCGAATGTCTCAAGGTGGGGGACGTGTCAATCTACGAGATTACTACGTACCAAAAGGAATAATGCTTGCTCAGCGTTATGAGGTCTTAGACTACCTAGGAGAAGGAGGATTTAGTCGAACGTACATTGCTGGCGATATTCTTCGACCGGGCAAGCCTCGCTGCGTTGTCAAGCATCTTCAGCCTGCAAATCCTGATCCCGAGTTTCTTCAAGATGCATGGCGGTTATTTCAACAAGAAGCTGAAACTCTAGAAAAACTGGGCAGTCATGATCAGATTCCTCGTTTGCTCGCCTACTTTCGAGATGGGCAGGAATTTTATCTTGTTCAGGAGTTTATTTCTGGGGAACCACTCAGTGCAACTTTGATTGAAGGACGACCTTGGACAGAAAAACAGGTCTATCATTTGCTAGTAGAAGTTCTCACAGTACTAGCTTTTGTCCATAGTCATCAGGTGATTCACCGTGACATCAAGCCAGATAATCTGATTTGCCGTCATACCGATCGTAAACTTGTCCTAGTAGACTTTGGTGCTGTCAAGCAAATCCGAGGCTCGCAAGTCGTCACGCAAAACCATACGACTTTTACCATCTCGGTTGGAACGCTTGGTTATATGCCTCCTGAACAGTTTAGCGGCAGGCCTCGCCCAAGTAGTGATATATATGCTCTGGGAGTGACCGCAATTCAAGCGCTAACCGGACTGCCGCTCGAAGCCTTTAAAGACGATCTAGAGACAGATGAAAGTTCATGGCAGCGACATGTTCAGGTTGATCCTGCGATCGCAAAAATCATTACCAAAATGGTGCAATATCGGGCGATCGAACGCTATCCCTCAGCAGCACAGGCACTAGAAGATCTAGCTTGTTTAAACGATCTCTACAAGACGGAACCAGATCTGGTGATTGCTGAGTTTCAAGTTATTGAACCTCAAGACTCGACCACTCCGACAAATCAGCCTGATGTACAAATTGAATCAAATGACGCAATCTTGTTAACTCCGGAGCCACACATTCCTTCTGCACCTGAAATAACAGTTGTATCGAACCAGCCAGAACTTTCTACTGTAGAAATTCAATCTCTTGATTCAGAGCATGTCACAGCATTAAAGCCATTACCTGAGCCAAGCTCTCAAGTTATTCCTGCGATTACTCCATTCGCGATTCTGCCCGAACTTCTCAAATCTCATCGTAAACCCTTAATTTGGGTAGGATCAGGCATTGCACTTTGTGCGATCGCGCTACTAACTCCCACAATGTTCAAGACTCAGCGACCTACATCGCTTCCCGTTCCGGTAGAGCAGGCTCCGTCGCCCAATCTGCTTGATCTAGAACAAGCTACATTCGATGAAGCTTTGAGTATTGCTCGCAATGGCAACTTAGAATCAGCGATTCGGAAGGTTCAGACCATACCAGAAGCATCTCCAATGCGCGCTAGGGCACAAGAACAAGCCTTCTCTTGGCAAGCAACTCTCATTCAGACCTATCTGCGGTCTGAAGTTCCCACAAGAGATCCAAAGCTGACAAAACTGATAGAGGCAATCAAGCCAACCGTCGAGAAACTCAATTCTGAGCAAATCACAATTCGTTACGACAGTTCAACTCACACAGATTATTCCAGCGACAGAGGACTCAGAATCATCACGGCTTTATTCATGGAACGACTGCGAGGCAATCCAAAAGACAATATTGCTTCCTACAAAAACCTATATTTCAAGCAGATGAATGTGTTCCATATGCAAAGCAACCAGAAAGCAGTGCTGACACTCAATGATTGGGACACATATCTAAAGGGTAATTCCGACCAAGAAACATTGTTTGAAAAAGTTCAAATCGTTGATCGATCAAAGTAAGGCTTCTGCACAGTACATTGGATTTAGAGGGACTTCTATGGTGAAGTATTCAAAATTTTTCTTGATCATTAGTTTTGCTAGCTTTAGCTTTAGCTCACCTATGGCTTTACAAGCACTCGCGTCGATTGGAGATGCAGCAGCGGGCTTAGGGCAGGATAAACCTGCTCCCACATCTGAACCTCCCGTTCAACAGCCTGATCCCTCACCCTCAGTTTATGAGCCTGTAGAGCCAGCAAGTTCTAGTGAGAGTAAACCATACACTCCCCCTACAAATAATTCTGGTGGAGGATATCCCTCGCCACGAAATAAGCCAATTGGCAACCGCTCTAGAGGGCGTATTATCTCTCCCTCTCCGCGAGCGGTTATCAAACCTATCGACTTCGTCAACCCTGAATTCGGGATTCTCGCGCAAAACGATTTGGTTGATAATAATCGCTACTACCATGTCTATCATTTTCAAGGCAAGAAGAACCAACCCGTTAACATTCGATTAGTTGGGAGCAAGGATAGCCGTTTAGGTTTAAAGCCGACCTTGTACGTTTATGCTCCCAAGAGTAAGGAGATTCTTGCAAAGCGGTTCGGAGATGATAATGCTGGCAGAAATGCATTCGTCTATTTACGCTTGCCTGAAGATGGAACTTATCAAATTGTTGTGACTAGCATAGCTCCTAAAGCGACTGGGCGTTATAGTCTAATGCTGCGAGACGATCGTGCGACCTATCTATTTGATAAAGTAGCCAACTTAACAGCACAAAGCCCAAAATTGAAGCGAGATAATAGCTCTTTTGAACTGTTTGAATTTCAAGGTAAACAGGATCAGTTCGTAAATATTAGAGTAGATAGTCTGCGAGCGGAATTTTCTCCATCCGTATCTCTACTCAACTCTAAAGGAACCGTCATTTCAACGAGTACTGATGTGAATCATCTTTACCGCACTCTGATTGAAAGAACACAGTTACCTGCTGATGACAAATACTACATTATGGTGAACTCTGCAACTTCGGACAGAAGAGGGCGCTTTCGAGTGAGTGTGTATTAATTAACCTGAGTTCGGGATAAAGAATCGAACAAGAAAGGGGCAAACCCGATAGGCTGAAAATACTAAAATCACGCCCAGTTTGCCCTCATGTTTAGTTTAGAAGAACTGTTCTGCTCCGTCGATGACTTCTGCGAAAGCTTTGAACCGCGGTGGAGACAGCAGCTTTTAGGATTTGGATTGCAGCGTCGCAATCGACCTCGCAGCTTGCGCTTGAGCGAAATCATGACGATTTTGATTGGCTTTCATCAGTCGTGTTACCGCAATTTCAAAACCTACTACCAAGAAAAAGTGCAGACCGAGTGGGCGGATGCGTTTCCAGGACTGGTGAGCTATCAACGCTTTATCGAATGGGTTCCAGGAACTTTAGTGCCGATGTGTGCCTACCTGCGCTCATGCTTTGGCAAGTGTAGCGGCATCAGCTTGATGGATTCCACCTCGCTCAAAGTCTGCCACAACCGTCGCATCAAGCAACACAGAGTGTTTGAGGGCTTAGCCGCACGCGGCAAAACCTCAGTCGATTGGTTCTTTGGCTTCAAGTTGCATCTGGTGGTCAATGATCGGGGCGAACTCCTCAACATCATGCTGACTCCGGGCAACACCGATGACCGCACGCCAGTCCCCCAGTTGCTGCAACAGCTCTTTGGCAAAGTGTTTGCAGATAAGGGCTATGTCTCACAAAAGCTCGCGCAACAACTGCTCAAAACCGCAGGTATTCAACTGATTACGAAGCTCAAGCGCAACATGAAACAGCGATTGATGCCGCTCCATGACCGACTACTGCTGCGCAAGCGCTCAATTATCGAAACGATTATCGACCAGTTGAAGAACATTTCTCAAATCAAGCATTCGCGTCATCGCTCTCCCGTCAATTGCTTTGTCAATCTTCTGGGCGGTTTGATTGCCTATTGCCATCAGCCCAAGAAGCCGTCTATTGCCATCGACCACAATCTCTTGCTTCCGGCTTAACCCGAACTGACGTTAATTAAAGTTGGGCAATTTTTTGACAGGCAGCTATCTGACAGATAGAGTTCAGTCGCAAATAAATTCGCTAAGCCTATGAATTAACAAAACCTATGAATTAACAAAAAGCGGATGTGGGAGGTCTAGTCCCACATCCGCTTCTCAAATTTTCAAGGAGTTTAAAGAATGTAGAGCAGCAAAAACAAAATAATCCAGATGACATCAACAAAGTGCCAGTAAATTTCTGCGGCTTCTACTCCGAAATGTTTTTCACTATTGTAGTGGTTGGGTTTCAGCGATCGCCAAAGCACTGCCAGAATCAAAATCAGCCCAAAACAAACGTGCAGCCCGTGGAAACCAGTCAGAACATAAAATGTACTTGCAAAAATGTTCGTCTTCAATCCGAACTCTAGATGAAAGTACTCATAAAGCTGACCCGCCAAAAACACAGCACCCATCGCTGCAGTAATCGCAAACCAGAGTCTTAAGCCTTTCACATCATTCTTCTTAATCGAAGAATCCGCATTATGAATCACAAAGCTACTGCCAATCAGAATCGCTGTGTTGATTCCAGGCAGTAACAGTTCCAGTTTCGGAGTTCCTTCTGGAGGCCAAACCGGCGTAACGGCTCGAAATGCCAAATACGCCATAAACAGCCCCAGAAAGATCATGCCTTCTGCCAGCAAAAACACAATCAGTCCTGGAATCCGCAGATCAGGATGCTCGTGATGTGCCTCTGCCGCAGCTTCGTGATGATAGTTGAGAGAAGTTTTTGCAGGATCGATAGTGGTCATAGCTTTGAGCAATTAAAGGGCAAAGGATGAAAAGCAAAGTTTCCATCCTGACAGAAGTTAACGATTGTGACTTTCAGTGCCTCGATCACTCGGATCAGCGGCAACCACCGGATCAGGTTTCGCTCTCAAAGTTGAGCTTGGGCCAGCCGACAAGGCAGGATCACTCGCATCCGAAAATGGAACATCCACATCTTGTGATCGCGAACCCATGCCATAGTCATACGGACCTGTCGCTAAGACTGGATCAGCGTCAAAATTCTCAACCGGAGGAGGCGAAGTTGTCATCCATTCTAAAGTCAACCCTCGCCAAGGATTATCTCCCGCAGGTTCACCCCGCAACCAACTCCAAGTCGCATTGACAATAAATGGCAACGTCGAAACTGCGAGCAAATAAGCCCCGATCGTACAAATCAAATTCAACGTCGCAAACTTGGGATCGTACTCAGCCACTCGGCGGTTCATCCCTTCGAGTCCCAACTTGTGCATCGGCATAAAGGCTAAGTTAAAGCCTACAAAGCTGAGCCAAAAATGCACCTTGCCCCAAGTCTCATTCATCATTCGTCCCGTGATTTTCGGGAACCAGTGGTAGAATCCGGCATATAGCCCAAACACACTGCCACCAAATAAAACGTAGTGCAGGTGAGCAACAATGAAGTAAGTATCATGGACGTGAATATCAAATGGAACAGAAGCGACCATTACGCCGCTAATACCACCCACCACGAACAGAGAAATAAATCCCATTGCAAACAGCAACGCTGAACTTCCGTCCAACTTGCCCCCCCAAAGCGTCGCCAACCAGCTAAAAATCTTAATCCCAGTTGGAACCGCAATAATCATGGTGGTGATCATAAAGAACATCCGCATCCAGGGCGGTGTTCCACTCGTAAACATGTGGTGAACCCAAACAATCAAGCCCAATCCACAAATTGCCAGACTAGAATACGCGATCGCTTTATAGCCAAAAATTGGTTTCCGAGCGTGAACCGAAATGATATCGGAGATCATGCCAAACACAGGCAAGATCATGATGTAAACGGCGGGATGAGAATAAAACCAGAATAAATGCTGATAAACGATCGGGTCTCCGCCACCCGTGGGATTAAAAAACGCCGTCCCAATCAGCACATCAAACGAGAGCAAAATCAGAGCACCCGCCAGCACTGGAGTCGCAATCAACGCCAAAATCGAAGTCGCGAACATTGCCCAGCAAAAGAGCGGCATCTGATTCCAGCCCATGCCGGGAACCCGCATTTTCCAAATCGTGACGAGAAAATTAATTGCAGCCAGAATTGATGAAGTTCCCAGTAGAAGCACGCTGAGAATCCAGATCATTTCTCCCGCTTTGCCTGTAATCAAACTGAGCGGCGGATAGTTTGTCCAGCCTGCTTCCGGCGCACCGACGAGGAAGCTACTCATCAACATTAGCCCTGCCGGGGGAATGATCCAAAACGCCAGCGCATTCAGTCTAGGAAACGCCATATCTCGCGCCCCAATCATCAAGGGCACAAGATAGTTGCCAAAGCCACCTGTTCCCGCTGGCACAATCCATAAAAAGATCATCACCGTCGCGTGAACGGTAAACAAACTGTTATAAACTTCGCGGCTCACGAAATCCGAATCCGGAGTTGCTAATTCCGTTCGCACCATCGTTGCCAGCACACCTCCAATCAGGTAAAACGCAAACGTCGTGACCAGGTATTGAATCCCAATCACTTTATGATCGGTACTAAAGCTAAAGTAGCGTCGCCAGTTTCCGGGTTCTTGCCCGTGAGCAGGGCGATTCGCTTGTTCTTGAAATTCGGCTGCTTGTGTCATAACAAATTCTTAAGAGGAATACGCTTCTGAGCCTTCGCTCATCGGGTGAAGCTGGTGCAGCATTTCAGGAGTAACCCCTGCATCCTGAGCATAAGGAGCAAGATATTCCGCATCAGTCATCTGCGCTGGATTGAGCGCGATCGCTCGGTTTTGTTCATCTGCCTGCGCCACTTTCATACTTTGTAGCCAAGCGTCATAGCTTTCTTGCGATTCAACCAAAACATGTGTCTTCATCGCGCCATGATACGCCCCACAAAGCTCAGCACAAATGACTGGATAGTCTCCTTCGACAGTCGGCGTAAACCGAATCTCAGATTGGCGACCCGGCACCGCATCTTGTTTTAAGCGAAACTCAGGAACCCAAAACGCATGCAGCACATCGTTAGCGGTGATATTCATGACCACAGGACGACCCACGGGTAAATGTAACTCACCAGAAATAATTTCGTCTGGGTAAGTAAATAGCCAAGCATATTGCATGCCTGCTGCTGCAATCGTCAGCGGTTCTTTTCCGGCAGGAATCCTACCAACCTTGGGAGATTCAATGCCCATCACCGGAGCATCACGACGAGCGGGAATGTCTTCTTCAACCGCATTTGTGACTGGATTTTGCTTCACGGCTGTATCTGTGGCTTGATTGGGATCAACGTCTGCGATTAAAGGAGCAGCGATTGCAGATCCCTTCATCTGATGATGTTGTCCATGCGCGACCGAATGATCCATCGGGTCGAAGCCACCTTCAGAATTGTAGATATCAAAGCTATAAATCGAAATGCCTAACACAATGATGGCAGGAATCGCTGTCCAGACAATCTCGAGCGGAATATTTCCATGAACTGGATCACCATCGCTTTCATCACCTGACTTCCGACGAAAACGTAACAATGCGAACACCAATACAAAGTTAACGAGCAGGAAAATACCTGTCCCAATCGTTAACATGGCATTGAATAAATTATCGACCAGTGGCGCAGCTTCTGTCGCCGCCACGGGAAGCAGGTTATGGTTTTGACCATACCAGAGGCTGACAAGCGTCAAAACAATGCCTGCAAGAAGAGTTGAAATTTGACTAGGAATATTCACGGCTCACCCATCTTGCCTTTACGACTTCAAGAGTTCTAGATCCTGGTCTAGTCTCCTTCCACGGTAGGTCAGGTTGCCCAGAAAATGCCCACTTTCAACCTGAACTTTAAGATTTTCTTTGGGATCTAGCTGAAAGTATTACAGGATACCGATTTGGTTTTTCTCAAATCCGAAGAATTCCCAAAGGTCGCAGGCGTTCTAGGATTCCATGTCTAAAGTAGAGCTTAGAGCGGATGCTCTCGCAATTGATAAACTTTTATTTTGTTTTGGACAGTTTTAGTAACCTGCCCCGCGAAATACCTCTATGTCTGATTCATCGTTTAACCCCTCAACGCTCGTTCGACCCGCTGCGGCTCGCAGTTGGATTACGCGGCTCGTCTTTGCGCTCGCGATCTCAACGTTGTTCTTGATGGCACTGGGCAGCGCCACACGCGTCATGAACGCAGGATTGTCTTGCCCGGATTGGCCCTTGTGTTATGGCGAATTTGTCCCTCGTGCGCAAATGAATCTAGAAGTCTTTCTAGAATGGTTTCACCGATTGATTGCAACCTCGATCGGGTTTGGCGCGATCGCGCTAGTGGCAGTCGCTTGGTGGTTCCGGCAAGACCTGCCAAAATGGACACCCTGGGCAACCGTGTTTGCACTATTTCTCGTGGTTTTCCAAGGTGTTTTAGGAGGTCTAACTGTTACGGAATTGTTACGGTTTGACATTGTGACTGCACATCTTGGAACTGGCTTGTTGTTCTTTAGTACTTTGCTGGCGATCGCAACGTCTTTAATGCCCTATCAGGGGACAGGAACGGTTGGTAAGCTGCGCTGGTTTGGTGTTGCTGCAACTGGCTTTGTCTATCTTCAAAGCATTTTGGGCGGCTTAGTCTCTTCTCAGTGGGCGTTGCATCAATGTTTTGGGCAATCGCAATTGTGCAGCGTGATGAATAGCCACATTGCGGGAATTGTTCCACCGACGATCGCAGTTTTATCTTTGGTGATTTTGGCTTGGCGAACTCCAGCGCTGCATCCTCTCCTCCGTCGTTTAATCAACGTTGCTGGCTTGTTGCTTGTTCTTCAGTTAACTTTGGGCGTTGCAACATTCAAGCTACGGCTACAGGTTGAACCTTTGACGGTTGCCCATCAAGCTACTGGAGCCGCACTGCTTGGGACTTTACTGGTGTTTACGGTTTTAGCGCTGAGAGACTCGACTCCAGCCCTCGAAGCCGAAGCTTAAACCTATAGTTCTACTCTCTCGTTTGACCAGGTATGGAAATGCAAAATTCAGCGACAGGCGTAATTCGCCATAACCAAGATGTTCTGCAAGTGATTAAAAGCTATTGGCAGTTAACAAAGCCAAGAATTATCTTGCTGCTGCTCATCACGACTGCAGGCGGAATGTGGATCGCAGCTCAAGGTCAAGTTGATCCTGTGTTGTTGATCGTAACTTTGTTGAGTGGTACGTTTGCCGCAGGCTCAGCAAATACGATTAATTGTCTGTACGATCGCGATATCGATTACATCATGGAGCGGACTCGCTCTCGTCCGCTCCCTTCTGGGCGGGTGAGTCCCCGAGATGCCTTGATTTTTGCGATTACGTTAGCGGTATTATCATTTGGCTTATTAACCTATTTCGCGAATCTTCTCAGTGCTTGCTTGGCAATGTCAGGCATTTTCTTCTACGTTGTCGTCTATACTCACTGGCTCAAGCGTCACAGCACCCAAAACATTGTAATCGGTGGTGCGGCGGGCGCGATTCCTCCGCTTGTGGGTTGGGCTGCGGTCACAGGGGATCTGAGTTGGGCAGCCTGGGTTTTATTTGCGATTATTTTCCTTTGGACACCGCCCCATTTCTGGGCGTTGGCGATTATGATTCGCGAAGATTATGCCAAAGTTGGCGTGCCAATGTTGCCCGTTGTTGATGGCAATGAACCAACTAGTAAGCAAATTTTTTACTACACGTTGTCTTTGATTCCGGTTTCGCTCTTGCTCGTTTATCCACTGCATGTGATGGGAGCAGTTTATGCGACGATCGCGCTTTTGTTGGGCGGAATTTTTGTTCAGAAAGCTTGGAAGTTGATGCAGACTCCTTCAGATTTGATGGTAGCTCGATCGACGTTCAAATATTCGATTCTGTACTTAATGCTGCTCTGTGCAGGCATGGGAATTGATTCGCTGCCGATGACGCATCAGATGGTCAGCGCGATCGCTCAACACATGCAAACGGTGATTGGAACATTACTGTAGGCATTGCCCAAATTGTAAGAAGTCGGAGTTTTTTCGGAAGCTCCGGCTTTTTTACATGATATGAGCAAGGTCTAGCAGAATTTCCTGAAGACATTGAGAAACTCTTTTTGCTTTGTTTGAGCAGAATTTGCGATCGCGCTACGAAACGGCAAAATCATTGATGCACTCATTTCTTGCCGCGCCAGCCCACATCTAACAAGAGATAACGATCATTCTCTGTATCAAAAACAAGCTCATGTTCAACATTTGGTTCTGGATGTTGACTCATCGATTTCGCATACCGTGTGAGCAATGCTTTAATACTCTGATGATAGTGTTGTCCATCCTCAGTTTCTCTACTCAATAACATGCTTCAATTTCACTATTCTTAGATATCTGGGATCGTACTTACTCCCTGAAGACAAAGTAATCTACTCTCATGAGTTCAGGAATTGACCTTACTTCTTTAGGAGTCAATTGACCATCACGATTCTCGTAGATGCCTCCTAGTCTAAATCCTGGATTTTGAACTCGTTGCGGCTTTGTGTAATCGATGTTGCCATTGTATCCAATTAGATAGTCGCCATCGATCGCAGGATCATACGCGTCGTATTCATGAAAAAGACGATATACAAGGTCGTACCCCTGCTGTAGTTCTTTGTCTGTGAGTTGACGGCGACTTGACCAAAAGTAGGCGGTTTGAGAAGGTTGGTCTGGATCTTCGTCTTCGTCACGTTCTTCTGGTGGAGTAAACCAGACAAATCGCTTTGGCTGAATGCCATATTTGGTCGAGTCGGGAGAATCATCTTCTTCATATTCAAAGAATCGGAAGTACTCGACAAGTTTGCCGTTCTCAATCAAGTCATATCCAATCTTTCCTCCCGTATCACTCACAAGAAATCTGATAATGGGTTGTTTGAGTTGATCTGAGAGTTCAATTAATCCATTTGGTGTCTTGACAGAGGTTTGAGCATATCGAAACCCCTCTGTCATTAATGACCAATCATGCCCAACCAATTGATAAGTGAATAGTGAGTTTCGATAAATCTGGATCTCTGTTTCCAACACGTTGCGAAGCGACTGAACTGCTTTCGTCGCTAGTGCATCTGACAATTGATTCAATGGCACTCTCACTAAAACAACTTCAGCATTTCGATCTAGTGTTTCAATCCCACGTCGCTCAGCATATGGACGAGTAAACTCTGTTGCCGCTCGCTGACTCTGCTGTACCAACTGCTCTAAAAATTCTTGCGACACTTGCCGATTCTCTAAGTTAGTTGTGAGTTGTAAGGTGCCTCTACCTTGTATCCATGAGGATGCTCTGGTATGTTCAATAGACGCAAAGACTGCCAAAGCTAAAGCAAATTGCCAGAGTTTGATCTGCATCTCGATCGACAATTAACATCGTTAGTTCAAATACACCATGAGATAAAAGTAGCCTGATACTTACATTCCCACCATTTCTAGCATTGATTTCGCTGCCCGACGACAGGCACCAGGTTCTCCTAATCTCCGTCTCATTTCTTGATAATCGGCGATCGTTTTCTCCCGCTTCTCTGTCTGCAACAATTCCATTGCCGATCGCGCTAAATTCTCTGGGGTTGCTTCATCTTGCAGAAACTCCGGCACAATCTCTTTCATTCCGACTAGATTGGGTGGCGATGCAAAGGGAATTTCCAATTTCAAAATATGCTCAACCACCCAAGCCGTAAAAGGGGCTAATCGATACATTACAACTTGCGGAACATTCAGCAGCGCAATTTCGAGATTCACCGTTCCCGATTTTGTAATCGCTAAATCTGCGGCAGCGATCGCGTTCAAGGGTGAGCCTTCTACAATCACAGCATTTAAGCCATATTGTGCGATCGCGCTTAAAATTTGCGATCGATACCGCTCCAACGACAAGGGAATCAGAAATTTCACATCGGGAAGTTTCGCCTGAATCTGCTGTGCCGCGCCAAAAATTGCAGGCAGCATGTATTTAATTTCTTGCTGACGCGAAGCAGGAACAAGCACGATCGCCGTTTCATCGGACGAGATCCCTAACTTTTCGCGAGCAGAACTCCGATCAGGTGCATCTTTCATGCGATCGATTAAAGGATGTCCGACAAATTCAGTTTTCGCACCATGTTCGGCGTAGTATTCAGCCTCAGCAGGAAAGATCGAGAGAATGCGATCGCTGATCTGCACAATCCAATCCGTTTTCTTCTGATTAATTCTGACCACCCACTCTTGAGGCGCAATAAAGTAAACCGTTGGCACCGTCGGCAAGTGCTTGCGCACATGTAAACCAATGCTGATATTCGGATCGCTATAATCCATCATCACAACGAGATCGGGCGGATGCGCTTGGAGATATCGCTTGGCTTGTTTCTGAACTTTCAGCGTCGGCAGAAGGTAGGGTAGACCTTCAATAATCCCGATCGACCCAATTCCGACTGTATTGCCGAGAAGTTTTGCACCTGCTGCTGCCATACGATCGCCGCCGAGTGCCAGAATTTCGATATCGATTCCGAGTTCGCTGGCTTGTTCGTAGAGAGCTTTGACGAGTAATGAGCCTTGCAAATCGCCAGAGACTTCGCCCGTGCTAATAAAAATTCGCTTTTTCATAACTCCTTCTGTCTCGATCCTCTGATCCGCAAACACAGCGAATCAGTCCTTCAACGTCGCACTCGGAGTCAATCCTCTACGCCCTGGCAACATTGACAGTTGCAGAAATCGCTGAAAATGCTGGACATGCTCATTTTCGGGCAATAGATCCAATCGCTCTAACGCCTCATTCATCGCCAAGCCCGATCGAAATACAGTACGATACGCTTTTTTCAACAAACTCAAATCTTCTGACGAAAACCCCGATCGCTGCGGACCAACCTGGTGAAATGCCCGAATCCGAGACGGATTTCCTTCAACAATCACAAACGGTGGCACATCTCGATCGATGCGACTCATGCCTCCAATCATCGCATGTCGCCCAATCCAGACAAACTGATGAATGCCCATCACGCCACTCAATCTCGCCTTCGATTCAATATGCACATGTCCCGCCATCTGCACCGAATTGGCAATAATCACTTGATCCTCAATCACGCACTCATGCCCCACATGCACATAAGCCATGAGCAGATTGCCATTACCGATGAGCGTAATGCGATCGGCAAAGGTCGGGCGATGAATCGTGACATATTCTCGGATCTGGTTGCCGTTGCCGATTCTCACTAGCCCCCGCGATCCGTCGTATTTCAAATCTTGGGGTTCAAGCCCGATCGCAGCACCCGGAAAAATCTGATTCCGCTCCCCAATCTCAACCCACCCTTCAATCACCGCATGATGCCCAACACTTGACCCCGCACCAATCTTTACGTGTTCTCCAATCACAGCATATGCACCAACTTGGACGGTTGGGTGAAGTTGAGCATTCGGGTGAATTACAGCGGTCGGATGGATCAAGGTTGGGGCCATAGCGAAGGGTAGAAGGGTTAAAAGGAAGACATAGCCGCGATCGATACATAGGCTCAGATCGCACTAATCTTAATCGACTAGCGCAAACATTAAATCACCTTCACACGCAAGTTGTCCGTCAACTTCGGCACGACCGCGCATCTTTCCAAATCGACGACCCTTGACTGAAAGCAGTTCCACAGTCATAACCAGTTGATCACCTGGCACAACCGGACGACGGAATCTAACACCATCGATTCCAGCAAACATGAACAAGCCCTCTTGCACATCTGCCATTTGAGTTAAAACAACGCCACCAACCTGTGCCATCGCTTCAACAATCAGCACACCCGGCATAATCGGGCGACCTGGAAAGTGCCCTTGAAACTGAGGCTCATTAAACGAGACATTCTTAATTCCAACCGCCAATTTTCCAGGCACAAAATCGATAATGCGATCGACTAAAGCAAACGGATAGCGATGCGGCAGAAGCTGATGAATCTCCTCAGTGGTGAAGGTTTTCTTCACTTCAGGCTCAGCGGGAGTCTCAACATTTTCGAGCGGTGCAGTATGGGTTTCGATCACGGTTGTCATGGGCGGGTAAGGAGTATAGAACTAAAAATGTGCAGGTAAAATCTCAGACAGTTGACGCACGAGTTGAGTATGCAATTCATGACTCGCCTTGTACGCCAAAAAATGAGCCGTTGGCAACGTCCCCAATAAACTGAGATCTCCTATTAAGTCTAGAAGTTTATGGCGCGCTGGTTCATTTGAAAAGCGCAAAGGTGGATTTATCCATCCTTCACTACTGCAAACCAACGCATTTTCAAGTGATCCGCCTTTAATTAAACCATTCGCTCGTAACTGTTCGATCTGATGAGCTAATCCAAATGTTCTGGCTGGAGCAATTTCGGTGGCAAATGTCTCGGGATCAAATTTCCAACTGTGCCATTGATTTCCGATCGCGCTGAGATCAAAATCAATGCCATAAGAAAATCGCAGTTCGCTCGATGGCAATGCCGCCACAAATGCATCGCCATGACGCACGAATACAGGTTCGGAAATGACGATCGCAGATTTCTCTTCGGTCTGCTCGACAATTCCTGCTTGGGCGATCGCGCTTGTCCACGATCGCGCAGAGCCGTCTAATAAGGGAATTTCCGCTCCATCGACTTCAATGCGAGCGTTATCAATGCCCATGCCTGTGAGAGATGCCAGCAAATGCTCGACTGTGCGAATTCTGGCATCTCCATTTACCAGTTCGGTTGACAGCATCGTTTCACGCACCGACTCAATTCGAGCCGGAATCTCAGGCGCACCAGGTAAGTCTGTCCGAACAAAATATCGTCCTCGTCCTGGCTCAGCAGGTAACACTCTCGCTGTCGTTTCTTCGCCGCTATGCAGTCCGACTCCATAACAAGAGAAGCTTTGACAAAGTGATCGTTGCACCTGTCGAGTCATGCGCCCCTGATTCTGCGTGCTGACCATGTTTAGAATCGCTCCCCAAAGCCGAAGCGAATGTTGTTGCCGCCTTGATCATTCCAACCAAAGTCGATCCGAATTGGACCTAAGGGCGATCGCACTCTCACGCCAACTCCATAGCCCAAACCGCTGCCAGGTTTCCCCCGCACACCTGCCGGATTTCCTGGAACCTTATCGCCTGAGCCGAGATCAGTCGCAGCATCGACAAATAGCGCGCCCGAAATAATCGAGAAGATCGGGAATCGGTATTCTGCGGTCGCTTGCAAGTAGCTCTTACCACTTCCGACATCGCCTTCATCGTAACCGCGTACCGAGTTGGTTCCACCTAACGGGAACGCTTCATACGGCGGCACATCTCCCAGGATTGTTCCACCTTGAATATTAAAGGCAAAGGCTTGAGCACAGCGCCCTTGAGGTTGGTTCTGCAAATCAACTCGACGGGTATCGCGATCGCGACATTCAGGCGTAAATTTCGTCAATCGAGTCGGAATGTAGAAGCTATAACTTCCCCGCAATCGGTTGAAGAAAATACTGCCTGACCCAATCGGTAGCGATTGTTCGGTACTAAATTGCAGAACGGAGCCGCCTGTCGGTTGCAGAAAATCATTTCTGCGATCGCGTCTCAGTACTAACTGCCCGGTGAACAAATCATCTTTACCCGACGGATCAAAGGTGAGCGGGTTGCCCAATTCATCGACTCGGCGACGAATTCCATCTGCATCGGTTGCGGTGACTCGTTGATACTGTAATCCGAGTGAAGCTGTCCATTCGGCTCGCTCAAACACATTGCGCGACAGCGGACGGGCAAAGCTAATGCCGCCACCTGTACGATTAATTCTGGGTCGATCGCGATCTTCATTTCCCAGTCGAACTTCGGGATCACCACCATCAAAAATCAGCGAAATCGTTCTGCGTCGGAACACGCTTAACGTGTAAGAAGTCCGGTACGGATCACCTGCAATCCAAGGATCAGTAAACGACAGTTCATACTGCTGATCTCGCTGACCAATTTGCACTTCAGCATTCAGCTTTTGGTTGTTCCCGCCAACGTTTTGCTGTCCATAGCTGAGACTTCCAAAGAAGCCACTAGCTGAACTAAAACCGCCCGCAAGCCCGATGTTTCCGGTATTTTTCTCGACCGCATTTACGACAAGAACCACTTTTCGGCGATCTTCACCCACATCCAAAGACGGACGGAGATCTTCAAACAGTCCTAGTCCAAATAGTCGTTGGAAATCGCGCTCTAAAATTTGACGGTTAAAAACTTGTCCAGGCCTTAATTCGAGTTCGCGCGTAATAATAAAGTCCCGCGTTCTACCCCGAATCGGATTGCCTTTGGCATCGCGATCGCTGCCTTCTTTATTAATAAATCGAACCTGAATCCGCTCGATCTCGCCTTCTGCGACCTGCAAGACAACTGTCCCGTCTGGGTTAATCTGCGGCTGTTGGGCGTTAATCACCTGCGCCAAGACAAACCCACGATCTTGGTAGTATTTCGTCAGTTCTTGAATGCCGCTCTGCAAATCTCGGAAGTTCGTAATCTTGCCGTACTGAGGGCTAAAGATTCGATTGACCACATCTGCGGGTACAACTTTGCTGCCTTCAAGTTGTACCGACTTCAACGGCGGATTCGCAGTCACTTCAAACGTGACCCTTACCCCAAGCGGTGTGTCTTCCGGAGTCGCTCTCACATTCGAGAAGAATCCTGTCGCAAAGATGGCGTTGATATCGTTTTGCAACTGCGATCGCGTTGTTGTCCGTCCGGGCTGAGTTTGAATCACGCGATAGACTTCTTGCTGCAATTCCCCGTCAACACCTGAGACAACGACTTCAGACACTAACACTCTTGGCTCAGCTTCAGCGGGAGGTTGGGTCGGTTGTCCGGGTTGGGAAGTTGGCTGCTCTGGTTGAGGAGTTGGCTGCCCTGGCTGTAAAGGCTGGGTTGGAACCGCTTCTGAAGGCGTTTCTGAAGGAGTCTGCTGTCCTTCAGGCGTAATCGGTGCGGTTTCTGGAACCGTTGGAAGAGTCGGCGTAGTTGGCGTGATGGGAGCCGTTGGATTAATTTGAATCCGATCGGGCGTTTCTTGCTCGATCGTTCCTGCCTGAGCGATTACTGGAGCCATTTTTCCGTTCAGTCGCGTCTCGACAGGCTGGCTCGTCTGCATCACAGGAGTCGTTTTCACAACGACATCTTTTGCAGAAGGTTTAGATTTGGAAACGGTCGATCGATCCGTCAATTTAGCTGGCTGAAGGGGCGATTTTGCCTCAGCAGAATGCGACAAGCCAAGCGTTGCCGTCAACGCAACCGCAGCCATCACAACAGGAGATAAGCGCATAGTATTCACAGTTTTTCGCACGTCCTCACACTCTTTCTGCTCAAAGCAGACACAACAACATCACAGAAGTTAGTCACGATCCCGCTAATCGGCAAGATTGTACCGCACCCTGAGTATCAATACCCATCCATGTGAAGGATTTTCAACTGGCTGATGCTGCATTTTTCAACATTTTGCAGATCATACCGTCTGACCTAGCACCCTTTCCATTACTTGCCGATAAGCACCTTCCACATTTCCCAAGTCCCGCCGGAAGCGATCTTTATCTAAGACGCGACGATCGGGATCGGTTTCGGATTGATCCCACAGCCGACAGGTATCCGGGCTGATTTCGTCTGCCAGGATAATTTCTCCGTTCGAATCTGTTCCAAATTCCAACTTAAAGTCCACCAATGTAATGCCACATTGCTGAAAGAAAGTTTGCAAGACCGAGTTAATCTGGTTTGCCATTTGAATCAGTTGCTCGATTTGCGCGGCTGATGCGAGATTGAGCACTCGCAATCGGTCGGGAGTCAATAAGGGATCTCCGAGCGCGTCGTCTTTGAGGTAGAACTCGACGAGGGGGGGATTGAGGGTCGTGCCTAACTTCAGTCCTGTTTGTTGACAGAGACTTCCGGCTGCAATGTTCCTGACGACGACTTCTAAGGGGATAATTTTGACGGCTTTGACCCGCATTTCGTTGCCTGAAGTCTGCTCGATGAAGTGAGTTGGGACTCCATTGGCAATCATTAATTTGAAAAGATGGGTGGCGATCGCGCAATTCATTTCGCCTTTGCCTTGAATGCTGCCGCGTTTTTGGGCATTAAAAGCCGTCGCGTCGTCTTTGAAATATGTCAGCAAAACTTCTGGATCTTCTGTAGCGTAGAGAATCTTAGCTTTGCCTTCGTAGAGTTTTTGACCAACAGACATGGGACGACAAGAATTTTAGAACGCTCATCATTGTACAACTCCGGAACGTGGCATGAGTGAATCATGAATCTGTTCGTGCGATCGCGATTTCTCCGGTGCGATCAAGCTGTGGATCGTGAGCGAATCTTTCTGGCACGAGGGAATTATGTAATTTCCGCAGGGCGAATCGAATGCGACGCAGGGCGAATCCTTCTGGCATGATGAATTTTCGTATTTCCACACAACGATCAAGAATGCGATCGTGAGCAAATCTTTCTCGCGCGATGGATCTCTGTGTTTTTTGAAGGGCGATCAACGATCGATAGCTGTAGGAGAGATCGTACGACGGTTCAAAACTTCGATCGAGGAACACTTCCCCATTCCCCCATTCCCCTACTCCCCCATTTCTAGAGTTTATCGATCGGCAACAAAAGCTTATCTTCAATTTCCTGCCGCATCTCCTTACCAACCTTACTCTCTCTTAGTAATTCGACCAGAAACTTATTGGCATCGTAATACTGATGTAGAACTTGTCTCTGGGATTCGGTAAACTGCCAGTCGTAACCAATACTCTGATGTTCGCTCATAACCTGCTGCAATACCTGAAGCCACTGCTGTCCTTCATTGCGCCACCAATGCTTAAAAGCCTCGAAATTAGAGGTGGGCAACTCTTGAGATAACTGTTCTCTGAGCTTTTGTAGCTTTTCTACTAACTTTGGATCGAGGGAGAGGGAGAGATCAAGAGCGAGGGCTCGGGAGAGGTCGAAGGCTAGAGAGAGAGAGACGGCTAGGGAGAGGTCGAAGGCTAGGGAGAGGGAGAGGGAGACAGCACGGTCGAAGGCTTGGGAGGAGTCGAGGGAGAGGGCAAAGTAAAATGCCCGAAGTGCTGAAGGTCTGTATGCTGCATTAACGGATTCGGCTTTTTGATAAACCCACATCAGAAACTCCTGATATTTGGCATCTTGCAAGACAGACTGATCGACCGCCTTTTTAATCACCCTGAGCAATTCGTTAGAGGATTGGGATCTAAATAATTGCTTTACCCTCTCTTGCCACTGGCAATCAGCAATCTTTCTAGCAAGTTTCTCGGAAGAAAGTCGAGTGAGCCACTGTACTGTGAAGTGTTCCTGAAAAGTGAGATGAGAAAATGACCATAGTTGATCAGCCCGTTCGATCAGTAATCCGTGCTGCGCCTCGATTGCTCTCAGCACTTCTTCTCCATCTCCCGGTTCTCTAAGCTTGAGAAGTTGAGCAATCTGTTGCGTCAAAACTTCCTGCTCAAACAACACAAAGTTTTCTGGATGTTCAAACTTCCATGCTGCAATATCAGTGAGCAATTCCTTTTTCTCTTTTAGGGTAAGAGCGCGATAGACTTCGTTGCCCATCTCCCATTCAGGAATTGCCTTGCGCTCATTCCATCGCTCTAACAGTAAATCGATGCCCTTGTCATAAAGTGAAGCTGCCTGAGTTGGTAATTCGCCTGTATCCTCAAACACCCAGCACATCAAACTCAACAGCACTGGTGTTACAGTCAACTCTTTGAGAGCCGGATTCCGATCGATCTCACCTTCAAAATTTCGCCATTGCTGCTCGACTTTGTTTTCCTCCAATCCACTTGCCCCAAACCAATTCTCGACAAATCGCTGAACTTGCTCTGAATTGAAGTCTGCAACCTCGACAGCAGTGAAACCTTTCGGCATTTCTCCAGTAATAATCTGAGTCCGACAAGTCAGGATAAATCGATTTCCTGCATGTTCTGTTTTCTGCGCAAGGTCGCGCACTTGACTTTGCACATCAGCTCGGAATGCACTGTTAGGCACTTCATCTAGCCCGTCCATCAAAATGAGCAGTTGCCCTTGCTCTAGAATCTTTTCTGTTTGCTGAGGAGATAATTTTAGCTGTTCAGCGATCGCATCTAGCAACTTCCATTCCGTCGATCGAATCCGTCTCAATTCAATCAAAACAGGAATTAGATCTGATTGAAATTTCTCCTTGCTGCAATCCACGGCTAAATGCTTGAGAAATGTTGTTTTCCCCGCCCCTGGTTTTCCTAAAATCAGCAAGCGATTTTTCTGATTTGCAACTTGCATTCCGTCAGCCCGGATATCGCGATCGCCCAATCCCAAGCGATCATTTCGCAGATCAAACAACTCCCACATTTTCGATCCAGGCTGCAATGTCTGAGTTGGACGCTTCAGCAACCACACATCAACATAAAGCTGATCGACTGTAATCTCAGTTTGATTCAACAATCGAATCGAGTTGTACTGAGCGATCATCTTTTGGCGACAGCGCGATCGAATTTCTTCGATCGTCTCTTTCCTCTGAGATGTAGGTTTTGGAATCGAGCGAACCTCTTTCAGTTCCTTCGCTACTCTACGAATTTCTTGAGCGATAGCTAGAAATGCTTCGTCTCGATTCTCCCACTGAGTAACTGATTTTATGCCTTCACCCGGCTTGCTCGGAATTGCTTGAAGTTGATCTAAGGGAGGAAATTTCCATTCACAAGGGCGAACAATAATTGGAACAACGCGGGCTTTGCCTTGCTGATGTCGCTCGATCGCATGACTCAGTTCGGAATCGTAACAGTAGTCAGAAGCAATGAAATTTGGGCTAATCAGCAACAGAATAATCTCGGCAGTATGGAGATTACCAATCGCCTGTGCCCTATCCGTTCCGGCAGTAATATCCCTAGCGCTCCAAGTATCGATGAAGCCCTGACGTTTCAGCAAAGCAAGATGCGTATCGAGTTCATCGCAGAAGATTTCGTCTCTGGTCGCATAAGAAATGAAAAGCTTCAGGGTCATGGGGCAATACTCATCAGCGATCGAAGAGAATGAGAGAATTCTTTCTTCTCAATGTAATCAATTCAAGATCTTTTAGTCTAATTTGGGAAAAATGCGATCGCGCACCACTAACCCCTGAATCTCTGCGATCGCACTTAATTAGCCAATTGAGCGATCGCCATCAAAAAAGCCACAACCTCATCAGATTGCAGCTTCTCATCACAAATCCATCTGTCGTTTTAACTCAGACCCGTTGGCTTGCTGCCAAAATCTACAGAAACGGGATTGCAACCCGGAAAATTGACCGCATCCTCATCAAGAAAACCAGCGATCGCCATTTCAATCACAGCCTCAACGGGAAAATTCACCTGCGCCGCATAAGTCAAAAGTCCCAACCGAATCTTCTCCGGCAGTCCATCTAGAAATGCTTGAGCTACCTCTGGGCTAAGATGTTCACGAGTTTGGGCTTGCATACTTATTCCTCCCGCTTCTTACGAACGTTATAGCGTGGCTGTGCAGATCGGATCATCAGTGTTTCGAGTCGATCGCCCTCTCGAAAAGACTGAATCGTGAGCAGTTCTACCGCAATACGGATATCAAAAGGACTGTAACAATCCAGAAACGCCCAAAAGAAAGCCTTATGCCCATTATCTCGAAATCGCCGCCGCAGACTCACCGCTAACCCAATATACAAGATTCCTTCTGCTCGATGGCGCACAGCATACAACCCACCGACAGCAGGCATATTTCTAAACTCACGACTTAGCGGATAGCACTCATCAAAAGGCATCAAGGATAGCCGATTTAGAATTGTTTGGGCTTCTTCCTCTAACTGCATCGTGGTAAAGCCGCCTCTTGAAATAGATGTTCGTAAGGCGCAATTTTACCACTGTAAGATTGTGGAAGAATAAACCACTTATAAAGTCACATCTACTAGCCAGATGAGGGATGAACCATGACTTCCAGCAGTGTCGAATCCTTCAATGCAGAACCAGAAATGATCGAGCATTTAAGCCCAGTTGCTGCCCGGATGATGTTAGCCGCATTTCCGCCCCACATTCAGGCAGCATTAAACGACGCGCTAAAGCCATTAACTATCCCGTAGAAGCCGTGTTAGAAATGGCAATTGTAGGTTTCCTCGACGGAGAAGCCCTAAGTTTCGTCGATTGTAAACCTCGATATTAGATTTTGCGATCGCACTCATTCGCCATTGCATCGATCGCTGAACCGTGATTTACGATCGCGAGAACGATCATTGCCAGTTGAACAGCTTGGGTTAGCAAGGATTCCAGATTAAGATGAAACTGCACGCCTATGTGACTCGATCAAATGAGCGCTCAAAACTATCCCTTTGCTCAGGAATTCATTACAGATGCGGAAGGACAAATTCGCAAGGTTGTGATTGATATTACGGATTATCGGAAGTTAATTGAAGCGATCGAAGATGAAGGACTTTATCGCGCCATGCTCGAAGCCCGTCGCGAGGAGCCTCTGAGTTTGGAAGAAGCCCGCAAGGAAATGGAAAAAGAGTAAATGTTGAATACTTGCCTAAATTTCTGAAAGACTTGAAGGCACTCAAAAGTAGTACAGGATTTGAATCTATAAATTCGCTCGTATTTGATGAGATTCCTAAATTTGAGCGATTGGAAGACATCAACAATCTGAGCAAGCTTAAGGGATTTGATAATGCTTATCGAATTCGTGTAGGAGATTACCGCATTGGCTTCTTCTTTGAAGAGAACACTTTGACGTTTGCTCGTGTTTTGCATCGGAGCGAGATTTATCGGTATTTTCCTTAGAAATGGCGGAAAGCTGGAAATCTATTTACCAAATCTTCGCCATCCGCAGCACAAATCCTGGTAATTCTGGATCACCGCTCACCATCTCAGGTTGCTCCAAAATCTCAGGCGATTGACCCCGACGATAAACGTGAACCGTCGTGTTTTTGCGATCGATCAAAAACCCCAACACTGCCCCATTCTCGATGTACTCTTGCATCTTCGCTTGCAGTCTGCTCAGCGTATCACTCGAAGACCGAAGTTCAATCACAAAATCAGGACAAATCGGCGCAAACGAAGCTTTTTGCTCATCAGTTAACGCATTCCACCGCTCTGATCGAATCCAGGAAGCATCTGGTGATCGCGTCGCCCCATTCGGCAACGTAAACCCTGCACTCGAATCAAACACCTCCCCCGTCCCATCCTGCTCAGCCCACACCCCAAGCTGCGCCGTAATCTTAGCATTTCGATTGCCCGTATCCGAGAAAGCAGGCGGCATAATAATCACTTCTCCCTTCGCCGTCCGCTCAATTCGCAAATCCCGATTCGCTAGGCAAAACTCATAAAACTGCTTGTCTGTCATCTGTACCAGCGCCGGAAAGCTAACGGTTAAAGGAATTGGCTCCGATTGAATCAGCAACGTCGTCATGATTCCTGCTCCCGACTCAGTACATTTACACTTCAAATGTAATCCTAATTCTAGACGAACTGATTCCGAACTCACGAGCCAATTGAGCGATCGCCCACCTTTCACCCAAATCCTCAGACCTTCTTGTGTAGAATCATCGCCATTACGAACCGAGAAAACTAATCATGAAAGTTTTACTTCGACTCCGGGATGCACTTCTCACCGTTCCAACGTGGAGAGATTGGCAAGAAGCGCTCGTACTCCTCACACTCTTCGGCATCATTTATTTACCGATCGGTTTCAGCCTAAACTTCCTCAAGTTCCAACCCGAGTCAAACTGGCAAACGATCATTGCCGTTCTCTTCAGTTCGTTCTGGATGCCGGGAGTAAATGAAGAACTTTTATTTCGAGGCTTGCTGATTCCTCGGACTGGATCGCAAAAATGGGCGATCTCTTTTAGTTGGCTTTTATTTTTGGTCTATCACCTGCATCCCTTCGTGCCTGCATTCTTCCGAACACCTGCTTTTTTGATCGGCGCAGGACTGGTGGGAATTGTTTGTACGGTTTCTTACCTTAGAAGCAAATCGATCTGGAGCGCGATCGTCATTCATTGGTCAATCGTTGCTACTTGGCTGTTAGTGCTAGATGGATTAGATTTATTTCGATTGCAGAGATAGCAATTGGAAATTCATAAACTTGGCGACTTCGCGATCGCATCCAAAATATCCTGAAGATAGTCCTCCGTATATCGTTGACTCACAGATAAACAACCTCTGCTAAAATCCGTTCCCCAATCCGAGGCTTCAAGCCAGATTTATGAACTAAATCCACTTTGATGCCGAGACTATCACTGAGGTAGTTCTCTAAAGTGACAAATTTCAATAAACTGGGTATCTCAGAAAACTCCACCAGCAAATCAACATCACTCGTTTCTGTCTGCTCTTGCCTTACATAAGAACCAAAAATTCCCAATTCTTTCACGTGATAGCGCTCTTGCAGAATTGGCTTATGCAGCACCAGCCATTGTCGAATTTCCTCTAAATTTTTCATCGCATTTTATCTGGCTCATCTTCTAGATCCTAATTCATCGGTCGATCGTCTAGATTTAGCTCCTGATATTTGACCTTTAATCTGTTGCCATCGACCAATTCATCCGGGACATTGCGAATCGCAATCTGAGTGCATCGATCGCACCCCCGTTCAAGGTATTGTGATCAATAGCGATCGAGAAAATTCTTTTTTAACAATGACCCTAGTTCCTCACAAGAAAGCAAAAGCGCTAAAACCGTCGAGCCGTCGTCCTGCGAAAGAACTGTGCAGCGAATGTGGATTGTGCGACACCTACTATATTCACTACGTTAAAGAAGCCTGCGCGTTTATCAATCAGCAGATCCCCGAACTCGAAACTCAAACGCACGGACGCAGCCGAGATCTAGAAAACGAAGACGATCTGTATTTCGGAGTCAGCCAAGACATGATGGCAGCCCGCAAAACAGAACCGATTCCCGGAGCGCAATGGACAGGAATTGTAAGCACGATCGCCATTGAAATGCTGACTCGCGGCATGGTCGAAGGGGTCGTCTGCGTTCAAAATACCGAAGAAGACCGATTCCAACCCAAACCCATCATCGCCACAACACCCGAAGAAATTCTCGCAGCTCGGGTCAATAAGCCAACACTTTCCCCGAATCTCTCAGTTTTAGAGCAGATCGAACAATCGGGAATGAAACGGCTTCTCGTCATCGGAGTCGGGTGTCAAATTCAAGCTTTGAGAGCCGTTGAGAAAAAACTGGGGCTTGAGAAGCTTTATGTTTTAGGCACACCTTGCACCGATAATGTCACCCGTGCCGGCTTGCAGAAATTCTTAGACACCACCAGTCGATCGCCCGAAACCGTAGTCTACTACGAATTCATGCAAGACTTCCAAGTGCATTTCAAACACGAAGACGGCTCAACTGAATTAGTCCCCTTCTTTGGCTTGAAAACAAACGAACTCAAAGACGTGTTTGCACCTTCTTGTCTCAGTTGCTTTGACTATGTAAATTCGTTAGCCGATTTAGTCGTTGGCTATATGGGTGCGCCGTTTGGGTGGCAGTGGATTGTCGTGAGAAACGATCGCGGACAAGAAATGCTCGATCTCGTTCAAGACCAGATTGAAACTCAACCCGTGATATCAAAAGGCGATCGACGTCAAGCCGTCCAGCAAAGTATTCCGGCTTACGATAAAGCAGTCACATTACCCATGTGGGCAGCAAAGCTCATGGGTGTTGTAATTGAGAAAATCGGACCGAAAGGATTGGAATATGCGCGTTTCTCGATCGATTCTCATTTCACTCGCAATTATTTGTATGTGAAACGCAATCATCCTGAAAAACTAGAGCAACATGTTCCCGACTATGCAAAACGCATCGTCGAACAATATAAATTACCGGATTGAAGCTGTTAGAAGTTGGAGTGCTTCAACAACTCCAACTTCTAACCCCACTGAACAAAAGCTACACCTCAACTTTTTGCGGTTGCTGTTGTTCCATGCCCAGCAGCGAAGTTGCCTCAGCTACCTGCTTCCCTTCATTCATCAAGTAGTCGTAGAACGCCTTCGCGATCGCAGAAAGCTGCTTTCCAGACGGATGCACCACATACCAAGACCGCTCGATCGGAAATCCTTCAACATCCAAAATCGTCAGTTGATTATTTAACCCTTCCAGTGCCAGCGTATGCTTCGATAGAACAGATAATCCCATTCCACCTGCGATCGCCTGCTTAATCGCCTCATTGCTGCCCAAATCGAGCTTCACCTTCAAGGGCAACCCGTGAGCATCAAACAACTTCTGCACCGCCTTCCGCGTCCCTGATCCGGGTTCCCGCATAATAAACGGCTCCTCACAAATCCGTGAAATCGGAATATTCTTCTCATGTGCGAGCGGATGCGTCCGGGGAGCAAGTACCACCAGCGGGTTCTCCATAAATGGCTCACAGTGAGCATCCGAATCATCCGGCAACTGACTCAGAATGTACAAATCATCCCGATTATCTGCCAAGCTATCTAGCACGTACTGATGGTTCGTTACCGTCAGCGACACATCGATCCCTGGATACCGCTGACAAAACGGCCCCAAAATTCTCGGAATCACATACTTCGCAGTGGTAACGACCGCAAGGCGCAACGTCCCCTGCTTCAACCCTTTGAGATCAGCCACCGAAATCTGAAACTGATCCAGCCGTTCAAACACATCTCGACAAGTCGAGTACAACTCTTTGCCCGCTGCCGTCAGATACAGACGTTTACCTACTTGTTCAAAGAGCGGCAATCCAACTGTTTTCGACAGTTGCTTGACTTGCATCGAGACGGTTGGCTGAGTGAGAAACAATTCCTCAGCGGCGCGTGTAAAACTACTATGACGTGCGACCGCTTCAAAAACTTTTAGTTGGTGCAATGTAGCATTTTGCAAAGCGAACTCTCCTAATTCGAGAAATGGCAGATTGACAAGCGGAAAAAACTTTTAATCGGAGCATCAAAAAACCACTGTATAGAATCAAATCTATGTTTTTCATAGACAACAGTGATTTTTTCTTATAGGTTTTGTAGCTATGATAATGCATAAGAGCATATTGCTCCCTTCCAATCTGGCGTTGTACGATTCAAAGTTTTGTCGGAGCGAGTCGCAGATTGTAGTTTTTGCAGTCCGTTGCTTCCCTTCAGTCTATGGCGTGCAACGCTTTCCTTATGGCTGCTAACAGAGATTTTCTAACTGAACTGAATTAGCGTCCGGTTGGTATGTGATGCTAATGGTGTGAAAAATTCTAGCCTCCCTTTTGTCCTTTATTTTGCGATCGCACTATGGCAGACATTGTTGATATTGCAGTTGGCGCGGGTTCATTTACGACATTAGTAACGGCAGTTCAAGCCGCGAATCTAGTCGATGCGCTGAAAAGCCCGGGACCATTTACGGTGTTTGCACCGAACGACGAAGCGTTTGCTAAGCTTCCTCCTGGAACCATTCAAACGTTAGTGCAAAACATCCCTCAATTAGCTCGCATCCTGACGTTTCATGTCGTAGCTGGTAAGTACATGAAAGCCGATTTAGAGAAACTCGGATCGCTGCCTTCGCTCGAAGGCTCACCGATTCCATTTCATTTTGAGGATGGGTTCGAGGTGAAGAATGCAACCGTCTTAGCAGCAGATATCGAGGCAGATAACGGCGTGATTCATGTGATTGATACCGTGATTCTGATGGGTTAGATATCGGGTGAGTTTGAAAGAACGATCGTCATTTAGACGATCGTTCTTTTTTGTGGAATGAAGCTACGTTGTCAGGCATATCGCCCTCTGCAATTCCTGACAACAGCGCGTCATTTTACCGATAATCCTGGCTTTGAATCTCCCGGATTCGGGATTCTGGGCGCAAGAATCGATCCAACTGAGATTCAAAGAACCGTCGATTCGCCATCAAGTGATTCGGATTTGTATCATCCAATGGATACAGCAATGCACAGCGTAATGCCTGAATCACGGCAGAGGTGACACAATACATCGATCGCTGAAAACTGACGGCAAGCTGCACCAGCATGTCATCCTCACCGCGACAATGCTGCTTGTAATAGTCCACCAAATAAGGCGGCAAGAAGTGCAACATATCCTGAGCTAAGAATGTCGGCGGAATTCCAGCCGTTCCCACTGGAAATTTGTCCGCATACAGAACACCGTAATGGAAGTCCTTTTGATCGTCAGGAACCTGTTTTGCCTGAGCGTTGTAGGACTTCGTCCCTCGGAACGGAGACGTTCTGTAAAAGACGGCTTCTACATAAGGCAACGCTGCCTCATATAACCAGGTGAATCCTTTTGACTTAGGAATAATTTCAAAGCATTCACCATCAATGTACACATGATGATAAATTGGGCGACCTGCGATCGCGAAAATTCCATTCACAAGGAAGTCCATCGCTTGCGGGACAGTCGCTATCTTCCCTTCATCATACAAATCTGACATCTCGAAGAATACAGGAGCCATCACTTCCCAGAACAATCCGAGATTCGCATAGTACGATGCTTGACGGCACTGTTCCATAAACATATCTGGGAACAGCTTGTACAATCCTGCCATCACTGGATTCTTGCGGAAATAAGCCTTGATGGCGCGATCGGCATTCGCCTTATATTCATCGCTATCGAGATACGGATCGAACTGATTCACCGGAACATACATGCCACGATGCCACAACATCGATCGCATACATTCTTCCGCAAACTCCATGTTGATGCGATCGTGCCAAAGGTGATGGAATGCGCGCGGCAATTTCTGATTGAGTTCGCCCTTTTCCATAAACTCAATCAGTTCTGGATGCGCTTCTGCTGTGCCTCGCCAAATCCGCAGATCAGCGTCATCGCCTGCATAGTGATTGTGGCGCTTCATATACTCATCGGAGATGAAATATTTGAAGATGGGCAGCGGATTCAGAAACACTTGCTCACCGATATAGAGCAAATCGCGCCAGTAAAAATCCATTGGCACAGCATACGCTTTGTATAGCCCAATAATCTGCATCAGATTCTCAGGCGTATCGGGAAGCATTGCACCCCCTGCTTCCAAACGATGAATCACGTCAGCAAAAGGATGCTGTGATGGGGGCAGCTTCGTGCGAGGAGCGGGCATGTTCATGGTCAGTTCTCTCCTGGATCAAGAATGCAAATGAGCGATCGATGATGGGTATCCGACCGTACTAGGAACGATCAGCAGAATTAAAAGCAACTTGCTCGGCTTGAGGTAAAGCAGCCGTGACGAGAGCCTTGGTCGTCTGCTCACTCCAGCACACTAACCAAGTTGGCTGAATGCCAAGCCAAAAGATCAATGCAGTCAACGCTAAAGCCGGAACATACTCGACAAATCGCACCTTCGGGAAGTAAGCCGTCTTGTTGTCTAACTTTCCAAAACAAGTCCGATTCAGCAGAATCACAAAGTAAACCGCAGTCAGTCCTGTCCCCAGAATCGCGATCAAGGTTTGCCACGGGAACCGAGCAAAACTACCTTGGAACACCAAGAACTCAGCAACAAAGCCTGCTAATCCTGGAATCCCAGCACTCGCCATTGCAGCCAGAATCAACAAAGCACTCGTCAGCGGCAGCCCCCGAATCGGATTCAGCAGCCCGTTGAGAATATCGCGATCGCGCGTTCCAGTCTTCGCCTCAACTAATCCAACCAGATAGAACAAGAGCGCCAAGATTAACCCGTGAGCCACCATCTGCGACACTGCGCCCACCATTGCGAGCGGAGTCAAAGCAGCAGCACCGAGCAACACATAGCCCATATGCGCGATCGAGCTAAATGCGACCATTCGCTTAATATCATGCTGCGCGAGTGCAGACAAAGCACCATATAGAATCGAAACGGCTGCAATAATCGCTAATCCAGGACTGACAAGCTGCCACGAGTCTGGAAATAAGCCCAAGCAGAATCGAACTAAACCGTAAGTTCCAAGCTTCGCCAAAATTCCACCTAGCAAAATTGCAACGGGAGTCGAAGCTTCGACATACGTATCTGGTAGCCAAGTGTGCAGAGGCACGAGAGGCGTTTTGATTCCAAATCCAACCAGCAATAGGGTCAACAGAATTAACTGCGCGTTCTGTGGCAAAGCAGCAACATTGATATCTGCATAATCAAAGCTCGGTGCATGACTTAACCAGGTCACACCCAGGAATCCTGCCAAAATCAGCATCCCCGACATTGCGGTGTAAATCAGAAACTTCATTGCCGCATATTCGCGCTTCTGTCCACCCCAAATCAGAATCAGCAAGTAGAACGGCACTAATTCCAATTCGTAGAACAAGAAGAACAGCAGCAAATTCTGAGCTAGGAATGCCCCTGCAACACCCGCATTCACAATCAGGAGCATCGAATAAAACAAGCGAGGACGTTGTAGAACTTCCCCAGTTTTCAATCCGAACGTGCCACTAAATGCCACAAGTGCCGTAATCAAGCTGCCTAATGCCAGCAAAGGAAGAGATAAGCCATCCACTGCCAAACTATAGCTAATTCCCAACGTTGGAATCCAAGCGTGATATTCCTGCATTTGGAATCCGGGCACGCTGAGATTGAAATTAAACATTAGCACAATCGTCCAAAGCAAAATTGCGCTAGAGACTGCGATCGCACTGGTTCGAGCTTGTTTTTCAGACAAATTTGGGACTAACCCAATGACTAACGCCCCAATGAGCGGTAGCCAAATCAAAGGACTCAGCATCATAATGTTTTCCTTTCGCAGATCGGTTCTAGAGGGAATTTAGAGGCTTCTTAACGCTGAACATTCATCACAATGTCAGTCGCACTTTGAGGGAATAGCGAAATCGAAACCTGCGACAGAAAGGGCAAGCTCAACAACACGCTGATCAATGCAATTCCAAACAGAATGGTCAACATATAGAATTGCGATTGCCCAGAGTTGCTATACCGCAGATTGCGTCCACTAATCAGCGTCAGTACGCCAAATAAGTTCAATCCACCATCGACGAGATATTTATCAAACCAAGAGGTAATTTGAGAAACGAGCGCAACGAGGAAAACAACGGTGCTGCGATACAGATTTGGCGTGTAGAAGTCATACGCCAACAAATCTTGCACTCCTTTCCAAGGCAGAACCACAGGTTTCGCAATGTTCTTGTTGAGATAGACGATCGCGCTTGCGGCAATTCCTGTCACCGTTGACCAAATCAGCAGCAATGCCAAATCTGTATTCACTTCAGCCCAACTTGGCAACAGATTCAAGGCTTGCATAATCAACGGCAGATGCAGGATAAAGCCCATCAACACGATCATCGGCAGTGCCATCCAGTAGTGAATTTCTGGCGATCGCTGAGCCATCTGTTTCGACTCGCCTTTAAACACGAGACAAAAGACTCGCGTCACACCAAATGCGGCAAAAGCATTCACTAATAGAACCACACCCACAAGCCAAGGCTGCGTTTCCCAGATTCCGGTCGTGATTTTGAGCAATGCCCAGAAACCGCCCAACGGAGGAAATGCAACTAAGCCCGCTAATCCAATTAAAAAGCTCAATCCAGAAACCGGACGACGCGACCACAATCCACCCAACTGCGTGACATCTTGCGTGATGCTATTCCAAACGACTGCACCACTGCCCATGATCAACAGCGCTGATGCCAAAGCGTGAGACAAGACCAACAGCAAAGCAGCATCCGGTTGCTGCGTTCCCACAGCAATGAACACCAAGCCCATGTATGCCGTCACGAGATAAGATTGCGTCCGTTTGATATCAATTTGCGCGATCGCGATCAACGAACCCCCGATCGCACTGACTGCACCAATAAAGATCGTCACGCCTAACACCGTCGGAGACAACGCCAAAACGGGTTCTAACTTAAACAGCACCCAAGCTCCGGTTGCAACCACGACCGAGTTCCGCAGAATTGAAGCGGGAACTGGTCCTTCCATCGCCTCATCGAGCCATAAGTGCAGAGGGAACTGAGCACACTTACCCATTGGACCTGCAATTAGCGCTAATCCAACCAAAGTAATCACTTTCGGATCAACCTGAGCCGTTTTTGCCCATTCTGCCAGTTCATTAAAATCCCATGTTCCTGCTAGGGGTAAGAGTGCGACCACACCCATCAACAAGAACAAGTCGCCCAACCGCTTCGTTAAGAATGCATCTCTCGCACCCGTGACGACGAGCGATTGGTTAAACCAGACTCCGACCAGCAGATAAGTCGCGAGGGTCAGAATTTCCAGAATAAAGTAGGAGAAGAACAAAGAATTGCAGAGCACTAAAGCAGTCATTCCCGCTTCAAAGAAGGCAAGCAGCGAGAAGAATCGCGCCCATCCCCAATCCATCTCCATGTAGCCAAACGCATAAGTTTGTGCCAGCAGGTTAATCCCGGTTACGAGGACGATCGCACCAACGCTAAGAGTCGAAATTTCGATCGGAATCGTCAGATTTAATCCTGCGACATCGAGCCAAGGAATCAGAATTTCCTGGGGAGGTTGGTTCCAAGTTGCAGGCAGTGCAAAAGCAGCGTGCAAGAAGGAAGCAAAAGACATCAGACCGTTAAGGTAACCGGAAGGACGAGGACCTGTCCGCCGTGTGATACCCGGAAACCAAAGGGCGGACAAAATCGCGCCCAAAAGAGCATAACAAGGGATTAACCAAATGCTCTGGAGCAAAGGGTGAGCCATCGAAATTCACCTCTAGATAGCAAGCTGAACCAGTCAGAAATTTGAGATAGAAAAAATTGCGCCGAACTCTACGCGATCGCGCTGCAGAATTAAGGTTTAGATTCCCTTAATGATTTGTGTTCCCTTAATATTTACCACACCTAAACATTGAAAGAAACCTTGCTATCGCGAGAGATCGACCGCTGAAATTCAATGGCTGCAATACATATAGTATTTAGATTATGGTTTCAATTCACCGAATCAATTATTGTCGATACTGATTTCCGAGATTGATATATTTCTATGGTTAATCCAGAAAATAGCTTGTAGCTCAATAAATGTTTTTTTGATCAAATTTTATTGAGAAAAATCTATCAGTCAAATATCTTAATCTGATTAGAATCCGCTCTGAAAATCACGCGATCGCCATACTTTAACCCTGAAATGAAAGGAGCAATCACTTCTACGATCGAGGGATTCTGAAAATGTCCAATCTTCGTTTCAGGATGCGGATAGTAAACGAAACTCTCAAAGCTTTGATGCTGATAGATAATCTGACAGGGGACAAACGAAAAATTCTCTGGAGCAAATCCTTCTGCCCACTCAACATCTCTAAAGACATAGGGAGCAGCAAGAATTTCAAATCGTTTCGGACTGATATCAATGTTCAACGTGCCCGGAAAGCACGCGGTCAAATCAAGTCCACGTGCCTTAAAAATCGGAGTCTGCATCTCGATCGTGCCTTTCGGGTAGGGGCTATGTTCAGCTTTACCTGATGCGACCCCGTACCCTGCTTGCACAGTTCCATCAATTTGTTCAAACATCACAAGACTGGAAAGTGAGTAGCCTCGACTCTAACAATTTATCCATCCAACCTTCTAGATACCTGCGATTGATTTCTTGTTCTTTTGGATCTTGAGTCTCAATTGGATGCGGAGCCAAGCCCAAAATTGCGGCGGTCGTCACACAGAACATTGATTTCTGGAAGCTGTAACAAATTTGAACTCTCAGATCCGTTTCGCCTCTGACCGAGTGCCGATAAATCTCATGCAGATATTCTGGCAAGTAATGCGTCATATCTTGCATCAGCAAGGTGGGCGGAATTCCGCCACCCCCGATCGGTAACGGATCAGCATAAAGCGCCCCGTAAGAGAATCGCTCTTGCTCTAGCGGAATTTGGCGCGCCTGAGCATTGTAAGAAACCGTTCCCATAAACGGAAAAGACTTAAAGAAAACTGCCTCAACATACGGGACAGCCGTATCCATCAAGAAAGTCAGCCCCGCAGATTTTGGCATGAGGTCGTAAGTCTGACCCTCAATTTCAACACTCAGCGTAATCGGCAAGCTCGCATTGTTGACTAAGCCTGCTTTGACATGATTGACGACATCCTGAATCGTTTTGATTTCGCCACGATCATAGCGATCGCTCAATTCCAAGAACATCTCACTCATGACCGTCCAGAATTGCCCAATCCCGCTGTAGTAGCAAGATAAGCGAACTTGCTCTAGCAAAAAGTCTGGAAAGACTTTTGATACACCTTGAATAAAGAGATTCTTTTTGGTTTTGGCTGCGATCGCTTTTTTTGCTAGCTCAATGAATTCAGCGCTATCGAGGTAAGCATCTAATCCACCTCCCCCGTGCCACATCATGGCTTTCATACAGTACTCAGAGAACTCGTAATTAATGCGATCGTGCCACCAATGCTTGAAAAGCTTTTGAGTTGTAATCTCGCCATCAAAGTACTTGAAGAACGGAAATAAGACTAAAAATTGCTTCTCAGCAATAAAGTTGAGATTTTTCGAGTAAGCGCCTAAGACAACGCCATAGCTTTTCAGGACACCCACAACTTCAACTAAATTCTGAGGCGACTCTGGCAACAATGCGCCACCAGATTCGAGGCGCTCAATGATGTCAGCCAAGGGATGCGTGGATTTGATCGGGGCAGCAACCATAACTTCTCTCTACTCCATCGGTAAACTTGAAACGGGTTCGATCGAGGAATGGGTTTTCGCGATCGTCGAATATTCTTGCAACATGGCAGTCGTCGTACTTTCTGTCCACCGAATCATCCAACTCGGCTGCAATCCAAACACGACAATCAATGCGGCTAACACAAACGAAGGCGCACGCTCAGACCACTGTACCGGAGGCAAATTTGCAAACTGATCGGGCAAGCGTCCAAAGAACGTCCGATTCACCAACAGCAAGAAATAAACCGCAGTTAAGCCTGTCCCAATCATGCTGAGCAACGTTTGCAGTGGAAATGCATTAAAGCTCCCTCTAAAAATTAAAAACTCAGAGATAAATCCGACCATTCCAGGAATTCCAGCACTCGCCATCACGCCCACAATCATCAAACTTCCGATAATCGGCAAGCCTTTTTCAGGAGCAAGTAATCCTTTGAGAACGGTAATATCGCGAGTCCCGGTCTTGGTATACACCACACCTACTAATGCAAAGAGCAGCGCCGAAATCAATCCATGACTGATCATCTGGAAAACTGCGCCCAACATACTCAACGGCGTTGCTGCTGCTGCTGCCAGCAAGATGAATCCCATATGCCCGACAGAACTGTAAGCCACCATCTTTTTCATATCGGTTTGAGCGATCGCAGTGAATGCTCCAAATAGCACGCTTACCACTGCCCAAATCGCTAGACCCGGAGCCAAAGTTGCCCAAGCTTGCGGAAATAGCTGCAATCCAAACCGCAGCAATCCATAAGTTCCGAGCTTCAACAACACCCCAGCCAGTAAAACTGAAATCGGAGTCGAAGCTTCGACGTGAGCATCCGGCAACCAAGTATGCAGCGGAAACAGAGGAATCTTGATGCCAAATCCGATCAGAATTGCACCGAGCAAAATGATCTGAGTGGCTAACGGCAACGTCTGAGAGAGGGTTGGATTATATTCAAACGAACTAGCTCCACTTAACCAAGTCAGACCTAAAAACGCCATCAGAATCAAAATTCCTGAAACTGCGGTGTAGATCAAAAACTTGGTCGAAGCATATCCCCGTCTCGCTCCGCCCCAAATCGCAATCAGCAGATAGAGCGGAATCAGTTCCATCTCGTAGAACAAGAAAAACAGCAGCAGATTATGAGAGAGAAATGCTCCTGCAACTGCCGCATTAATCACAAGCACGAGCGCATAGTATAAGCGCGATCGCTGAACCTTCAAATCCGTTGAAAACAGTGCAATCAGCGTCAAAAAGCTATTCAGCACAATCAACGGCAGCGACAATCCATCTAGCCCTAGGCGGTAAGTCAACCCCAAAGGTTCTAACCAGGGAATATTTTCACTAAATTGCAGTCCGATATTAATCACATCAAACTGGGTCGCCACCACGAGCGAAACAATAAGCGTGAGACTGATCACCGCGATCGCGCTTCTTCTCACCACCAAATCTGAGATCGATCCTGGCAACAGTCCAACCACGATCGCACCCAGTATGGGAATCCAAATCAATGCACTTAACATAAGCGATTCCGAAGTTTAGAAAGTTACCACATCGACCAAGTGAGCAAAGCTCCCAGCAAGCCAACGACCAACGCGATCGTCAACATATAAGCTTGAGAGCGCCCAGAAGCACTATATTTCAGCGTCTCACCACTCAAAATAGAAGCAAGCCCAACTAAATTCACCACACCATCGACAATATAGCGATCGAACCATGCACTAAATTGCGAAATCGAACTGACTAACAGCACAACACTGAACCGATACAGCCGATCAATATAAAAGTCATACGCTAAGAAATCTTGCACAAACCGCAGTGGAGCCTGAATCGGGCGAGTCCAAGCATAGTTGAGCTTCAGTGAGGCTCCCAACGCACAGCCTGTAATCCCTGACATCAGCAACAACCCCGCGGCTGACCAATTCATAAACTCCCAACTGGGCAAAAGCTGCAACGAATTCAAGATGACCGGAACGAGTAAGGTCACCACACTCAGCGAAATCATCGGCACTGCCATTGTCCAAGGGACTTCTGGCGCACGTCGCGTTTTTGGCTGTGGATTGCCCATAAACACTAAGCGATACACTCTCGTCAAACTCAGCGCTGTCAAAGCATTCACGGCTAAGATCACAACAATCAACCAAGGCTCGCCATACCAAAAATCATCTAAGCCTCGCTGCAATGCCCAAAATCCGCCCAGTGGCAGCAAGCCAACTAATCCTGCGGCTCCGGTCAAAAATGCGGTCGTCGTTGCAGGCATTCTCGACCACAATCCGCCCATTTCTGTAATGTCTTGACCACTGGTCGTTAGAATGATCGAGCCAGTACTCATAAATAAAAGCGCTTTCGCGATCGCATGAGCAAACAGCAAAATCAACGCGAAATCTGTCCAACCAATTCCAACCGCAATAAAGACTAATCCTAAATAAGCACTCGTCGAATGGGATAACGCTCGTTTGATGTCAATCTGAGCAAGAGAAACTAATGAAGTCCCGATCGCGGTTACTGTCCCAAGCGCCACTAAAGCGGTCGAAGCGACCGGAGATAAACTAATAATCGGTTGCAGCTTAATCAAGACATAAGCTCCACACCCCACAACGACCGAATTTCTCAAAATCGAAGCTGGATTCGGTCCTTCCATTGCTTCATCAAGCCAGAGGTGCAGCGGAAACTGAGCACATTTCCCAATTGGGCCTGAAATCAAAGCCAATCCGAGCAAAGCCGAAACAGTAGGGGACAACTCCGCATGTTCCGCCCACTCATATAAATCTGGAAAATTCAAGCTACCAGAGAATGCTGAAAGGGCAACGACACCCATCAGAAGCAATACATCCCCAACTCGTTTTGTTAGAAACGCATCTCGTGCCGCCGTCACGACCAAAGGCTGTGCATACCAGAACCCAACTAATAAATAAGTTGAGAGCGTCAGCATTTCCAACAGCGCGTAGGTCAGAAATAGTGAATTACTGATCACTAGCCCACTCATTGCGGCTTCAAAAAAGCCCATCAGCCCGAAAAACCGACCCAATGCCCAGTCTTTCTCCATGTAGCCGATCGCAAAGAATTGAGCCAGCAAACTCAACCCTGTAATGACCCCCATCGCCCCAACGCTGATTGGAGAAAGTTCCAGCGAAAACGTCAGATCCAAATCTGCCGCCTTCAACCAATGAATATCAAAATACTGGGGTTCCTGTCCCCAGACCGCACTAAATAGTGCCAATCCATGCACAAACGCCAGCACCGTCGTCAATATATTGAGATACGCCGCTGGACGCTGACCGGAAGACTGAATCAATCCCACCGACCAAGGTAGGGTTAGGATTGCACCCAGTAACCCATAACACGGAACCCACCAGCTTGTTTCAATTAGGAACTGCTGCATCTTTCTCCGCTCACAATCGTTAAGTTTGATAAAAATGCCCCCCGACCGCTCAAACCTGGGGAGCCTCAAAAGGTTGTCTTCAAATAGAACGCTTTAAAAATGCTTGAGATTCAGCTTAGCGTCTCGACTGTGGAAAAGTAAAATGCGATCGATAGACAGAACCAATCATTGTGATTCACTTGGACTTATATAGATTTATTTTATAATTTATTAATATTTTATACATTGCCTAGAAATCGTTCTATGGTTAAAAGTTGACGAACTGAGATGCCGTTTCTACATCAGCCCAACTTATGTCAGAAATTTGCAACTATCATTGGACTTTATATTGCCAAGGGTCAGGCTCGACTCTATTCTTTTAAGTATGGCACTGTGGAAGATTCAAAAAGGCTAAGGATGATGGGCGATCCCCGTCGCTTCTTTCAGTTTAAGATGATGAATTAGTTCCACCTAACTTTTGGAGAATCGAAAATGCCGATCGCTGTGGGAATGATTGAGACGCGGGGCTTCCCGGCTGTGGTGGAAGCCGCAGACGCGATGGTGAAAGCCGCTCGTGTCACCCTGGTTGGCTATGAAAAGATTGGTAGCGGTCGCGTGACTGTTATCGTTCGGGGCGATGTTTCTGAAGTACAAGCTTCTTTGGCAGCGGGATTGGAATCAATCAAGCGCGTCAACGGAGGCGAAACTGCTTCAAGTCACATCATCGCGCGTCCACATGAGAACTTAGAATATGTGTTGCCGATTCGATATACCGAAGCGGTTGAACAATTCCGAAGTTAGCGTTTGACGCAAGTTTGTCTGGTTTGAATTGACATCGTTTTTTGATTGGAAGGGAGAATTACAATGGCTATTGCAGTTGGCATGATCGAAACGTTAGGGTTTCCCGCAGTTGTGGAAGCCGCAGACGCAATGGTCAAAGCAGCTCGTGTCACCTTGGTTGGATACGAAAAGATCGGTAGCGGTCGCGTAACTGTGATCGTGCGAGGCGACGTTTCCGAAGTGCAAGCTTCAGTCGCGGCTGGAATTGAAAATGTGAAGCGCGTTAACGGCGGACAAGTTCTGTCAACTCACATCATCGCGCGCCCGCACGAAAACCTCGAATACGTGCTGCCGATCCGTTACACCGAGGCAGTTGAACCGTTCCGTGAAAGCGTGAGCGGCATCCGTCCGTTGAACCGTCCATAATCCCTGATGCAAATTGCGAAAGTTCGGGGAACCGTTGTTAGCACTCAGAAGGAGCCGAGCCTGAGAGGGGTAAAGTTTCTTCTGGTGGAATTCCTAGATGAGGAAGGGCAGCCACTTTCAGTCTACGAAGTGGCTGCGGACAACGTTGGCGCAGGGGTCGATGAATGGGTTTTAGTGAGTCGTGGCAGTGCGGCGAGACAGGTTCCCGGTAGCGAGAACCGTCCCGTCGATGCGGCTGTGATCGCCATTATTGATACAGTGAGCGTGGATAATCGCCCGCTGTACAACAAAGGAACTCAATACTAGAAGCTTCTCCCTGCACAGATTTAGCTTGCTGAATGTGCGGTTTTGTTAGGAGAAAAGATATGGCAGTCCGTAGCTATGCGGCTCCGCCTACCCCGTGGTCGCAAACCCTAGCTGAACCGAAAATTGATGAGTCAGCGCAAATTCACTCATTCTCAAATCTGATCGGCGATGTGCGGATCGGGGCGAATGTGTTGATTGCGCCGGGGACATCAATTCGGGCAGATGAAGGGAATCCGTTTTTCATTGGACAAAATTCCAAAGTGCAAGACGGAGTTGTGATTCATGGATTAGAGCAGGGGAGAGTCGTTGGGGACGACGGAAATTCCTATTCGGTCTGGATTGGAAACAATACTTCGATCACCCACATGGCACTGATTCACGGACCTGCCTATGTGGGTGACGGTTGTTTTATTGGATTTCGATCGACGGTGTTTAACGCCCGAATCGGAGAGGGTTGCATTGTGATGATGCACGCACTGGTTCAAGATGTCGAAATTCCGGCTGGGAAGCTTGTACCGTCCGGTGCAGTGATTACAACCCAGCAGCAAGCCGATCGATTACCAGAAGTGAGTGAGCGCGATCGCGCCTTTGCGACTTATATGGTCGGTGTGAATTCGGCATTGAATGTTCCCAGTGCGAGAAATGCGGCTGTTCCGAGTCGGGATGCCGCGAATCAGTCCACAGCAGATGTTAAAGCTAGCAGTAGCGCTACAGAAAATGGGTCAACTATGAGCGGCGAAGTTATTAACCACGTTCGGCAATTGCTGGCGCAAGGATATCGGATCGGGTCAGAACATGCAGATAAGCGGCAGTTCCAGACCAGTTCTTGGAAAAGTTGTGCGCCGATTCAAGCAACAAACGAGTCCGGTGTTTTGGCAGCATTACAAGCCTGCCTTGCAGAACACAGTGGCGAGTATGTTCGCTTGATCGGAATTGATACGAAGAATAAGCGACGAGTTTTAGAGGCAATTATTCAGCGTCCAGGAGACAAGCCTGTATCGTTGGGTGGCGGCTCAAGCTATGCGGCAGCTCCGTCTTATAGCAATTCGTCTTACAGCAGTCAGCCTGCTTCTAACGGCAATGGCTATAGTGCAGGCGGTTTAGATTCGGCAGTTTTGGCTCAAATCCGCCAAATCTTGTCGAGAGGCGGACGTATCGGAACCGAACATGCTGATAAGCGGCAGTTCCAAACTAGCTCTTGGAAAAGCTGTGCGCCGATTCAGTCTACGCAAGAATCTGCGGTGGTCAGTGAACTGCAGCGCTGTTTGGCAGAGCATAGCGGTGAGTATGTCCGTTTGATCGGAATTGATACTCAGAATAAGCGTCGGATGTTGGAAACCATTATTCAACGTCCTGATGGTAAGCCTGTGGCTCAACCGACTTCGCATGTTTCGGCTTCGGCTGCTGCGCCTTCAGGCGGTAGCGGCGGTTCGACTTCAGGCGATGTTGCCGATCAAATCAATCAACTGCTGGCTCAAGGTGCAGTGATCGGTTTGGAATTTGCGGATGAGCGACGCTTTAAATATGGCTCTTGGAACAGTGCACCTCCGATTCAAGCGGGTTCTGCTTCGCAAGCAATGGCTTCGCTCAATGCTTTCTTAAACGAACACAGCCATGACTATGTTCGCTTAGTTGGTGTTGATCCGAGACAGAAAAAGCGCATTGCTGAAGTCGTGATTCACCGTCCGGGAAAAGCTCATGCTTCTAACGGCAATGGCTACAGCGGTTCTGCTGCTTCTGAACCTCCAATGTACAATGCACCTGCAAGCTACAAGTCTGAGCCTCCGCTTTATACGCCTTCTAGCAATGGTAACGGTCGTCTAAGTTCGGATACTGTGGATCAGATTCGTCAGTTTGTGCGTCAAGGCTACAAGATTGGGGTAGAGTTCGCGGATCAGCGACGCTACAAGACCAGTTCTTGGCAGACTGCGACTTCGATTCAGACGAGCCGCGATGCTGAGGCAATCTTAGAGGTTGAAGCTGCGATCGCGAACTATTCTGGTCTGTATGTTCGTTTAATCGGAATTGATCCGAAAGCGAAGCGACGTGTGGCTGAGTTAGTGATTCAACAGCCAGGTAAGTAGTAACTCCAATGCAATCGCCGCCCCTACAACTATTGCCCGTGAGTACGACCCACTATTATGTGAGTGGTGATGTCACGATCCATGCAGGGGCAGCGATCGCACCTGGGGTTTTGCTGCAAGCTGATCCGGGTTGTCAAATTGTGATTCGTGCCAGCGTTTGTGTTGGGCTTGGCTCGGTGATTCATGCTCATGATGGAGCGATCGAAGTCGGCGAGGGTGTGATCATCGGGGCTGGGGTGCTATTGATTGGATCGGTGATCGTTGGCGATCGCGCTTGTGTTGGATCGGGGACGACGGTGATGAATCGATCGATTGAAAGTTTGTCGATCGTGCCTCCAGGGTCTTTGATGGTGCAGCAAGCGAATGTCGAAGAAGTAGCGTCAACAGAAGAAGAAGTATTTGAGCCTGGATTTTGCCCGCCGCCACCTGAGGAGACCAGTGCGGAAGAGGCTCCACAAGATAATAACGGTTCAGCACCAGAAGTAGAAACAGCTGAGACGAACGGATCGAAGCCGGATGCTGAGATGAATGGATCGAAGCCGATACCAGAACCGCAAGAGTCGGATGAGATTGAGTCGCCTAGTTCGCAAAATGGTCAGGTGTATGGGCAGGCGTATGTGAATCGGTTGTTAGGGAAGATGTTTCCGAATCAACAGCGCTCGAATAACGGCAATTCGCTACAGTAATCAAAGCTTTGTCTTAAAAAAATTTCCTTTCCGCAATGCAAAGTTTTTAAGCTGTGAGGAAATCCAAAAGAAAATAACCCAAAAAACTGTAGATTGGATTGCCATTAAGAGAACTGTATTCCAGGGTAAATAAAATTTGCGGTTAGTAATCTGAATCCAAACAATTCCTAATGGCGAAAGGACAGCACAAACTAGACCGAGGTAATACCCAATGTCGCCTATACGCCAAAGCATCGCTGGAAATCTGCTTTTCTTGCGTAGTTCTTGATATTCAGGGTAATCAAGTGACATGATAAGCGCTCTGGAACGAGACGACTATTATTATACAGATGTATTGAAATTCCTTAAGAATTACTCAGGTCTACGTGAAAAGCTCCGAGCATTTTGTATAGATAAATGCTTAGACCAGTATATACGCTTGAGAGACAAAGTTATATTTTTCACAACTTGCTACCAAAGCAGTGTTATGGGATAGTTTCCAAATTCACCATCTTTTGACATCAGAGGCATTGATTCTGCCAGACTTTGAGCAATTATCAGCCGATCAAAGGGGTCTTTATGATGAAACGGAAGCTTTGCCAAAGCATCCAAATGCTCGGATTGAATTTGCAGAACCTCGATTGCATTGCCATAAACTTCGTGCTGCATCAGTTCTGTAAATGTCATACCGATATCAAGCTTGCCAATGCTAACTTTGATTGACATTTCCCAAAGGCTCTCAACACTCAAAAACCTCTGATTATTCGGATCTTCGATTAAGGTTCTTGCTTTGTTGCTGAGGTCAGAACTTCCTGCAATGAACCAGAGAAACACATGTGTTTCGAGAAACAATCTCATGGAGTGTATTCCTCAAAACCCTCCAATGGATCGTCAAAATCATCTGACATTTTGATACGTCCCCGCGCGCTGCCAAATTTGGGAACTGCAACTCGATCAACGATCGGCACAATCTTGAAAGCTGTTCCATCACTTCGGGTAATGACGACTTCCTCTCCCTTCGCTGCCTGCTCAATTAGCTCTACCAGTTGAGTTTCAGCTTCTTGCAGGTTAATTTGATACATTGATCGTGTCCCAAAAGGCTGATTCTCTGAATATAGCTTTTTATGGAGAAGATCGAGCGTTACTCCTAGTTCGATTTTCGCGATTGCTCTTCTAAATTTTGCGATCGCATCCTAATCATTCGTTGTTTCAGAAGTTGAGCTAAATCCTTTGATGATTTGCTGAATCTCTTCTACCTCAATATCCTCTTGCTCTGACTTTGAGTAAATATCTACTAACACAACCAAAGAATTTGATGAAATCCAGTAAATCAAACGATAACCGCCACTCTTTCCCTTCTGCGTATCGCTGTTTCTAACTCGCACTTTCATGACGCGAAAACCAACGCCAGAAATCTGATCTCCTAGAAATTCTCCAGTTTGTAACTGAGCAAGCACAGGTTGAAGATCGTTTGGGACTTGGCGATATTTCTTCGCAAGGTTCTTCAATTTGCGCTGAAACTCAGAAGTCAGACGAATCTCCACAGGCAGATCACTCAACGTCGATTCCCTCCCACAACTGAGATAGTGGTAAAGTTTGCCCCGTTATCGCTTGCTCCCAAGATTGCTGAAAGCTTGCTGCTGAGAACTCTGTATCAACTTCTGAGGTCGAAGTTTGAGTCTCTAGGGCATGAGATTGCTGAATCATTACCGAGAGCATTTTGAGAAGCTCAAGCTGTTCCGCAAAGGAGAGAGACTGAGCAAGATGAATGGCTTGTTGAAGTTCTACAGTCATAGTCTTCATGAAGTGTCTCTACCCCCCAATCTTGCCACATTTGTATCTGTAACTTACAAACTTTCAATTCGCCCTCTGTCAAAATCATCGACAGACAATCGATGATTCTTCTGCTTAACAGCGATCGCTCAGTGCGTTGAGTTTAGATTTCACCAATCAGCTAAACACCTTGACTTCTAAGCAACCAAAACCCCGTATAGGTCATACCTGAATCATCAGGTTCAACTAACAAAAAATGCAATTGCTTACTTTCTTTCTTCCGTTGTTCAAACAATTGAGCAGCACTTCGCATTTCTGGATCATCAAAGGTTGCGAGAATCCAACGATCGACTTCTCCCGCATACAAAATTAGTCCATCCGGTGTTCCTGCGATCGCATTCATTGATCTCGGATCATTGGCTTGAATCCAACGGGCTAATTGCATCGATCGTCGTCCCCCGTCAATCACGACACCTGGGATTTGCGCCGTTGATGCAACTCCTAAATTCAAAGGATGCAAAGCTTCAGGCATATCTACGATCGGGATTGTCCGGTTGGAAATTGTTTCAACTAAATCACTCGATCGTAGAGAAGCAAATCGCCACTGTTCTCCCCAAAGATTGTCGGGTAAAGGCTGAGGAGGATTACGCATAAACTAGCAAAGTGCAGAACAGAGCCTATTCTACCTGTTTCTTAGGGTTGCTAGGCGATCTATCAACTTTGCTCGATCTCAGATCGGCATAATCCACAGAATGAGTCTCGACTTTATCCCTAAGTTGAATAAAGTCGAGACTTACTATGAAACGGCTGGCTTCGGCTTGTAAGTAGAAGCAACTTGTAGTTCTTTTAACTGCTTCTCATCAACACTAGAAGGTGCACTGGTTAACAAACAACGAGCCTGCTGTGTTTTCGGGAAAGCAATCACATCACGGATTGAGTCTTCGCCAGAGAGCAACATGACCCAGCGATCGATTCCATAGGCGATCCCACCATGCGGAGGCGCACCGTATTCAAATGCTTCGAGTAAAAAGCCAAATTTGTTTTGTGCCTCTTCTTCAGAAATTCCGATCGTTTCAAACACTTTCGCTTGCAGATCAGGTTGGTGAATCCGAACACTGCCACCACCCACTTCAAAACCATTGAAAGCAAGGTCATAGGCTTGAGCGCGGGCAGTAGTCAGATCATTCACATCATCGGGATGGGGAGCCGTAAACGGATGGTGCAATGCTTCATATCGCTTCTCGTCAGCATTCCACTCGAACATTGGAAAATCGACAATCCACAGTAAGCTGAGCTTGTCAGGATCGATCATGCCGAGTTCGTTGCCGAGGTATTGACGTAAGCGATCGAGGGTTTTATTCACCGTATTCGCATCGGCAGCAGCAAACAGTAGAAGATGTCCGGGTTTCGCATTTGTGCGTTTGAGGATTTCTTGCTTTTGGTCTTCGGTAAGATTGTCTTTGATTGCACCGATCGTATCGATCTCGCCATCTTCACGCACTCGAATATAAGCAAGCCCACGCGCACCCGCTTCGGACGCTTCTTTGAACACATCTCCGCCAGGCTTAATCCGAACATTGGAAATTGCATCGTTGCCATTCGGAATCGGGAGGATTTTTACTAATCCACCTTTTTTCACGGCATCCGCAAAGACTTTGAATCCGGAATCTTTCACGACATCGGAAACATCGACCAGCTCTAAGCCGAAACGAGTATCGGGCTTATCACTGCCATAGCGATCCATTGCTTCCGCATAGGTGAGACGCGGGAAAGGACGAGGAACTTCGATGCCTTTCATGGTTTTGAGAATGGTACAGACTAGGCGTTCGTTCAGATCCAAGATTTCCTCTTGGCTCATGAAACTCATTTCCATGTCTAGCTGGGTAAATTCTGGCTGACGCTCAGCCCGCAAATCTTCATCGCGGAAACAACGCGCAATTTGATAATAGCGATCGAGTCCTGAGACCATTAGCAATTGCTTAAATAGCTGAGGCGATTGCGGTAACGCATACCATTCGCCCGGATTGACTCGTGAAGGGACGAGATAGTCTCGCGCTCCTTCGGGAGTCGAACGAGTCAGAATCGGCGTTTCAACTTCGACAAAGCCTTCTTGATCTTCGAGGAAACGTCGCATCGTTTTGATCAATTGGTGGCGAAGTTGTAGATTGCGGCTCATGCGATCGCGGCGCAAATCGAGATAGCGATATTTCAAGCGCAATTCTTCGCGAACGGATTCTGTCTCAGCAGCAGAAACTTGGAAGGGCAATTGTTTGCGAACTGTGCTGAGAATTTCAATCTCATCTGCATAGATCTCGACTTCGCCCGTGGGAATCTTCGGATTCAGTGATTCATCAGGGCGCTTGGTCACACGTCCAACAATCTTGATCACATACTCATTTCGCAGATCGCCCGCAATTTTGTAGGAATTCGGCGTGCGTTCTGGATCGCTAACGACCTGAACAATGCCTTCGCGATCGCGCAAATCGATAAAGATCACGTACCCGTGGTCACGTCGCCGATCCACCCATCCGAAGAGGGTGACCGTTTCACCAATATGATTCGCTCGAAGTTGACCACAGTACTGGGTACGCATATCTCAGAAATAAGGGGTTTAAAAATTAGAAAACCTCCTAATTATGCCGTAATCGGGGAACGATCGCGAGTGATATTTAATCTTTAAGAATTTTCTTGAACGCTGAATAGATCAAACGGGAGATCTAATTGATCGATCAGCGAGAACAGGTTGGGAACCTCGAAGCTGATCTGATCGGTTGCATTCACTTGCATCGAAAATAATGGATAGAAGCTTTGGTTCTTGTCTTCTAAACGAGATTGCCGAGTCGGTGGAACTCTCTCCACAACACAAGCGGGATCTTTGAGCGGAATGGCAGCATTGAGAGCGTCGATCGCAGAACTTTGACGAGCCGCATCTGCACTATCAAATTTTTTAGACCAACTTAAGCCAAACTGATCCCGCTGGTTGCGTTTCGCCCAAACAGTATCTGCATTTTTGAGAATGAAAGCTTTGTACTGCGCTTTAGGAGACGTTTCTTGCAGGTAAGCTAGATTACGCATGAAGATGCCCTTGAACTGTGGACCATCATCTCCACACTCAGGTTCACAGTATTCGATCAAGATGCCCTTGCGAGAGAGGTGCTTGATCGTTGCAGTAGCGATCGCATGTGCCTGCTTCAAGTAAGTCTGATCTTTTGTACTTTTATAGAAATCAACTAATCCCCCCATCACAACGCCTTGGTTGTAAGTCCAAGTAACATCGCCATTGTTGCGACAGTGATCATTTAATCCATCATTCACTAAGTTCTGCTTGTTGATCATGCCGGACTTTTTGAACCAATTCCAGCCGTGTTTTGCCCAATCGATGTAACTGCCTTTGCCATAGTCATTCACGGTGCGCTGATGCAGCCGAATCGCGATCGTAAAAAATAGTCCATTGGTAATCGCGTTTTTATACTGGCGATCTTTGCGCCACCACATTCCACCCCCGCATTTAGAGTCCCAGCCTTTGGTCATGTCTTTGAAGATGGATTTTGCTGTGTCGAGATAGCGTTTCTCTCCAGTCAAATCGTAGGCTTTGATCCAAGTTAGTGCCCACCACCCCTGATCGTCATAGACATTTGCCTCCAGAAAGCCTTGTGACTTATGCTTTTCGTAGGTATTCACGATAATGGGATGATATTTTTTCTGCTTCGTGAGGCGAGAGTAATCAATCGTTGTCTCCAGTGCATTCGCTGCATTCCACCAACCCGTCGAGTTCCAAAGTCCGGTTGTAGAACTATAAAAGACTTGTAGTGCAGCCATTCCTGCTGCTGCGGTAGCGTGACAAGCTCCGGGCAATACCATGCGATCGCGTCTCCTTAGATTTCTATCTCAAGCGATCCAAGGTACTGCCTGGTTTTATTCGTTAAACACAACCTATTGATTTATTTCTAGTCGGTAACAGCATGTTGCTTTAAATCATTCAGAGAGACAAACTCTAATGCAGCCGCGTGAGTTGCGGCAAGAACGACCGGAGGTGCAACCCCTGCATCTAGGGCTTCTTTCCAGCGAGAGGCACAAAGACACCAGCGATCGCCGGGTTTAAGCCCAGGGAAGTCGTAAAGCGGCATGGGCGTGACTAAATCATTGCCTTGGGCTTTGCTAAATTCGAGAAATTCAGCCGTGACTTGGGCACAGACAACGTGAATGCCGACATCTCCGGCTCCCGTACTGCAAAATCCATCGCGGTAGTAGCCAGTTACCGGCGATCGACAACAATTTTGCAACTCGTCACCGAGGACATTTCTAGCGCGGCTCACCATAATCTAAAGTCTCCTTATTCGCTCAGGGCTTGCTGAATTTGATCTACTTTGAAGCCAACTGCGATCGCAGTTTGGTCTTTGACAAATAAAGGGCGCTTCAGCAACATTGCATCTTGGGCAAAGGCTTCAATCCATTCGGCATCTGTCCAAGTTTGCTTTTCGTCACCTAAGGCGCGGTAAGATTGCCCTGACGTATTTCGCATCGGTTTTGCTCCCAGTTCGGCGACCCATTTTTGGATGGTGGTTTTGGTGGGAGGATGTTCTTTAGTGTTGATGAATTCGTAGGCAATGTTCTGAGCATCGAGCCAGGAAATCGCTTTTTTGCAGGTTCCACAGGTCGGGATTCCGTAAACTTGAAGACTCATCAGGATTGTGTTCTAAACTGCAATGCTGTTTATCCCATGTTTTCGGAATCCTGTACAGCCTAGACAAACATATTGGCTAAAACCCAGTACAGAACTAATACGCCGATCACCCCGATCCATAATTTTGCTTGGTTCATAACACTTAGGAGTAACTGTAGAGTTTACAACTAGCTTGTCACGATCAAGAAAATTCTGGCTCTATCTCAGGAGTTGATTTTCGCGATGTTGCTACTTCGCTTCCTCTAAATTAATAGACCTCCTCCTGCACGAATGCCCTCCGAATCGAATTCGCCAAGGCGCAATGATTCATCCAGGGAGTCTAATGTTCAACCAGTTCCCGAAATCGACGATCGCTCATAATCTGCTCAAATTCTGGATCGTTTTTCGCATCATCTCGATATCGAGGATTCAATCGAATTGCTTCTTCTAAATTCTCGATCGCAGCTTGGGTATGTCCCTGAAGGGCATAACAAATCGCTTTGTTGTAGTATGCCGGAGAATACTTGGGTTGAATATCGATCGCGTTATCAAAACAGTCTAAAGCTTCGCGATCGCGCTCTAGCTGAATCAGCAAATAACCGCGATAATTCCAAACTTTGTAAGCTTCTGTGTTCAGCTTCAATGCCGCATCAAAGGATGCTAGAGCCTCCGAGTAGCGTCCTAACATCTGCAACGCCAAGCCGCGATTTAACCAGGCAATTTCATTGTTTGCGCGAACTTTAACCGCTTGATCAAACGAGCGAAACGCTTCTTCATGCCGTTGCAGTTTCCCTAAGGCAACTCCGCGATCGCACCATGCTTCTGAGTAATCGGGGTCAAGCTGCGTTGCTCGATCGTAAGAGAAAATTGCTTCTTTATATTGTTTCAGACGCGCCAGTGCTAACCCGCGTTTCAGCCAAACTTCAGGATGGTTTGATTGGTGTTTGAGCGCTTGATCGTAATGTGCGATCGCGGCTTCAAATTGCCCGGCTTTAAATTGGGCTTCTGCTTGCTCCAGATCATTCGATTCAGGCGATGCAGTTGGTTCTGCGGGACGGCGATTTTGAGCTTGTTCACGCAAGCCAGACAACTGTGAAACAAATTCGATTTCTAAGCTCTGCAACTTGTTGAAAATCGCTTGTTTCTGTTGGGTTGCATCGGATTCGAGCAATCTTAGTTTGTCGAGGAAATTTGTTCGACCTTGGATTGCACTCGATTCAAGTTCAGAGAATTGTGACATGAGATCGGATTGTTTTGCTGTTATCGCATCTTTCGCTGATTGCTGATGTTGCTCTACATCAGATTGCTTGGCTGAGAGCGATGCTGCAAATTCAGTTTCTAAGTGCTCGATCCGTTCCCGCACTTGATCGCGTTGCTGTTGAGTATCTGCATGTAGAACAGAGAGTTGGGCTGCAAATTCAGTTTTAAGTTGTCCTAGGTTCTCTAAAATCTGAGTGCGCTGCTCGGCAGTTTGTGATTCGGATTCATTCAGTCGAGCGATGTACTCTTGCTCGAATTGTTCTAACCGTTCGAGGAGTTGCGCGTGTTGTTGCTCGAAGTGTGTAGCAATTTGGGCTTGCGATCGCGTTAAATGCTCTTGAGTCAACTGCTGCTGCTGAGTTGCAAACGTACCAATTTCATCGAGTTGTGACATTAATTGCTGATGCAGGTCACTGAAAGTATTTTTAGCAGTCGCATTTTGCTCATCTACATCAGTTTGCAGCATGGATAGATGCGCCGCAAACTCTGAAGACAGTTTCTCTAATTCTCGCTTCGAGAGATTGACCTGAGTTTCTAACCCTGCCAGTAATTCGGATTGAGACTGAGAAAGCTGAGTCGTTAATCCGGTTAAACTTTCTGCATCTTCTGAAATTCTTCTTTGCAATTCTTGAACTTCAGTTTCAAGCTGTTGAATAATTTGGCGCGACTGTTGAATTTTACGTTCTGCTTCTTGCTGAACCTCGTGCAATTGATGTTCAACTTCTGACAAGTTCTGAAGCTGGTACATGCCGCGATCGACAATTTCTCGAATAATCACCTGCCGGAACCGCCACAGCGATGCCAAAATCGCGATCGGGAACAGCGTTAAGGTAATCAGCGCAACATTCAGCAGTAAGCTAGAGCGACTAAATGCCCGATCAATTTCAGATTGAACTTGCGATCGCAGTTGTTGCTCTTGGCGTAACTGGTTTAATTCTTCTTGCTGAGCGGTTTGAGCTTGTACACTTTCTGCGCCAACCGGAACAGAACAGACAAGCAAGCTACCCAATAAAAAGGCAAACACTGATTGATTCTGATGACGCATAGAAAATTGCCCGATCGCGTTGAGAGGTTGTACTATTCTCCAATTTACCAAGGCAATTGGAGAATCGACCGGAAATATCTTAACGTTGTGATCGAATTGCGCCGTTATACAGCACAGTGGTCTGAAAATCTGCCTTATCGACTCGAACTTCACTCTCGATCGAAGGTTCGATCACACCTGGAACATTCCCTTTGAACGTAAAGATCCAGTGATCCCCTTGATCCACAAACGGCGATTTTGCCGCGAATCCGTGCATTGAGAGTTCAGCACGATATTGCGATAAGCCTCCATTTTCAGTTTCAGCCGCTTGCCGCGCTAAATTTTTTGCCCGACTCAGCGCTTCGATTTCTTTGACTCTTGTTTCAAAGGTTGAGTTCTGAGCGACCACAGGCAGACTCACAGCGCCTCCAAGCAATCCGGCAAGCAGAGCAATCGTGATCCAAGATTTCATAGTTCAGTATCAGCAAAGTGTTCAAAGATACTTGACTACAAACCTTGCCGAAAAGTTGCGATCGCTTCAAGCTCATTCGTCTCTGCCATCAACACGCATCGAGTCAGCAGATCAATATCCAAACCGGGTAGAATCCGACTCTGAGCGAGACGCTGATAATTCCCATCGATAAATCCATACAGTGCAAAGACTCCATCTTCCCAGAACCAAACTTCAGGGACTTCTAGCACTTGATACTTTGCAAGCTTCGTTTCACTGCCACTGGTAAAAACGACTTCAATCGACAGATCAGGCGTGGATTTGCGATCGCCGATGCAATAAGATTCGTCTGCCTTGATCGCACATTCGCCTTTTTTCTCCTGTGTCATTGATCCAGTTGGAAGAAATCGAATTCCACGGTCAATGCAGAACAGCATGATCAAAAGACCGATAATGCGCGAGAAAATCTCATGATCCCGTCCAGGCATAAACAGTTCGATCTCGCCCTTGAAATAGGATAAATGCACACCAGATACACCTTCCAAGCTCTGCTGCATCAGCTTGAAATGTGCCCAAGTGCGATCGGAATAAGTGATACGCTGACCAGCTTCAATTCTTCGATTAAAAGTTGCTGTCATGGTTTGATCAGTAGCGACTTTCCACTATTGTAAACCTTCCATCTCAGCAACTCGATCGCACTTTTGCCACGAAATTGAATCTCTGAATCACCGAGTTGACTGAGTGCGATTTCGGGCAGGTTGGTGGGGAAATAGGAAAAGCAATTTTCAGATCATCAGAACGGAGTCGCTATGACTCCCCACTCCCCACTCCCCACTTCTCTTAAATCACTCCACGAATCTCTTCCACAACGCCATCGCGCAAGAGAATCTCAACATTCATCATCTCGATCAAATTGTCACCCGGCTGAATCTGAAACACGCTGCCAATCTGACCCTGTTGCACTTCCTCATTCAATTCCAGCATTTGAATCTGCTGAAGCTGCTGCAAGCTTTGATTCTTTTGTTCTAGTAGCTCACTCTTGCGCTGATTGAACTGCATCCGAATATTTTCGCTCTGCTGCAAAGCCTCTGGACTTCCAGGCTGGATCGTCTGACGTTGAACTTCCGTCAAAACCTGCTGCATCTGCATTTCAAGCTGCTGTAACTGCGTATCCGTCTGATTTAACTGTGCTTGCAGCGTTTGCTGTGCCTCTTCCTTCCAGCGAGGAGTGACGATCGCTTTCACATTAACATTGCGCTGAAGGAGCAAATGAGACTTAGAGATTTCCATACTGTGAGTTAGAAAGGGGGAACGTAAAAGTGGGCTAAACCTCGGCTGTGAACAGTTTAGCCCTGATGATTTCACACTACGGCAAAAACATCTCGTCAATCATACCTTGGTAGCGCTCCATCACAACATTGCGGCGAATTTTCAGCGTTTGCGTTAGCAATCCGTTCTCGATCGAGAATGGCTCACTCAATAATCTAAAACAGCCAATGCGATCATCCGGACGATAGGCAGGACGATCTTTGACCAATCGCGCCAATTCTCCCCGAAATAAATCCTGCACCGAGGAGCTATTTAAGTCAGTACTACCCCACTGTTCCAAAGCTTCCATGTTGGGAACTACTAACGCACCGAGAACTTTTTGATCCTGTCCCACCAACATAATCTGATCAATATAAACACTCCGCAGGCAAGCATCTTCGATCGGTTGTGGCTCAATATTTTCGCCATTGGTTAACACAATCGTATCTTTTGCCCGTCCTGTAATGATCAAATCATCGTGAGGCGTGACCATGCCCAAATCGCCCGTGTCAAACCAACCGTCTTTGTCGATCGCTTTTGCAGTTGCTTCGGGATTTTTGTAATACCCTTGCATAATCTGATGTCCGCGCAGCAAAATTAACCCTTTCTGCCCGATCGCTAAATCTTGGCGCGTCTCAGGATCAACAATTCGCGTTTCAGTCGTCGGTAAAGGTTCACCATCTGCCCCCCGAACATTCCGCCAAGGGCGACGAGCATGAGTAATCGGAGAAGTTTCGGTCAATCCGTACCCTCCTAAAATGTTAATGCCGACAATCTCAAAAAAGTCCTCTAGGTGATCTGCGATCGAGCCACCGCCACTGACGACAAACTTGATCTGACCACCTGTGCCTGCTCTGACCTTTTGATAGACTAAGCGATCGCCTAACAAATGCAATGGAAATCGAAACGCTGCTTTCACAGTTGCCGTAAACTTCTCAGTCGCAGACGGATTTAAATTATCCAAGTTCAGATTCTTAGCAGTACGTTGAGCCAAGATGTACTTCTGACTCTGTTCTAAAAAGAATTTCACCAATTTTTGCTTCCGAGCAGGCTGATCGCGAAATTGTTTCTGAATCCCTTCATAAATCGACTCCCACAAGCGCGGTACACCGACCATGTAGTGCGGCTGGAATTCTTTTAAATCCTTTTTCACAAAGCGAATATTGGTATAAATCTGAGTACACCCATTCGAGAAAATAAAGTACTCAAAGGAGCGCTCATACGAGTGCCAAATCGGCAGAATACTTAAGACTCGCTCTCCTGCTTCCGGTTGTGCCACCGCATAAGCGCCATTGATCTCATAGATTAAATTTCCATGACTGAGCATGACCCCTTTCGGCATTCCCGAAGTGCCAGAGGTATACATCAAAGTAGCCAGCGTACTGCGGTCTTGTTGAACGGGCTGAAGAGAATGCGATCGACCGAGTTCTAACACTTCCGAAAAGGTCATTACCTTGTAAGTTTCTGAAGTTACCGCTTCATCCGAGAGCAAAATCACAAACTGTAACGGAACTTCTGAGAGAATACCGCGCAATTTCTTCAAGAGTTCCGCATCTTGTAGCACGACTCCGACCGAGCCACTATGCTCCAAAATGTAGCGTAACTCGACCGGATCAGCCTGCGCTCCTCGAACCACATCCACAGCACCCGATCGCATAATGCCCTGGTCTGCCACTAACCATCTCGGACAGTTATCTGAGAACAAGGCAATCCGAGGCGGTACACTGTCTCCGTCCTCAACGCGAACCCCTAAAGCTTGAATCCCTGCTGCAAACGCCTGCATCTGATCGTAGAGTTGTGCATACGTTAATTTGACTTCTGGGCTACTGTGCGGATCATGGACGGCAAGAACATTGGCAAACTGTTTTGCCGCGATCGACCAGACCTCTGGCAGCGACTGTACGTTGGAATAGAGCGGATGAGAGGGATAGGCGAGGCTCATAGAGGGGACTCCTGTTCAAAAAAGCGGGATTGACTCTAACGATATGCCTCAGTCATTACGTTAAATCACTGAGAGCAGACAGAATTCATTTTGTCTGAGATTCGACGGAATGATTGAGAAATTGTCCGAAGTCGCTTCAAGATTTTCTAGGATAAGCATCAAGAAACTTTAAAGACTTGATAAGGCACGATTGGGTTTCTACGTAATCTCTCGGTGATTCCTGTTTAATGTAAAACCGTACATCTGAATTTCTTCAGTTCAATGGTTGCTACAATTTCTGGAATTGTCACACTTTGCCTAACGATCGGCGCAGTCGCATTTTATTTAAGTTCTGCTGTACCGGACGTGGATCGTTCAGAGTGTGAATCCTTTGAAGTCTACCGATTAAGCGATCACGCCTGTTACATTCCGCAAGGTGAGTAGAAATGTTAGGCTTTGAAGGTTGCATTGAGAGAAAACTGATGCCGAAAGCAGTTTGGAATGGAGCCGTTTTAGCAGAAAGCGAACAGACAGAAATCGTCGAAGGAAATCACTATTTTCCGCCCGACGCTCTCAAATCAGAGTATTTTCAAGACAGCAGTACGCACACCACCTGCCCTTGGAAAGGCGTTGCCAGCTATTACAGCATTGTTGTGGACGGACAAACCAATAAAGATGCGGCTTGGTATTACCCAACCCCTAAAGATGCGGCGAAAAACATTGCAGGCTACATTGCCTTCTGGAAAGGCGTAAAAATTGAAGCCTGATCGGCTTCTGAAACGTAGCCCGGCTGGATGTTGCTTGAACTCTTCATCAAATCTGGACATACTTTGATAGCAAATTGGCGAAGCTGAGATTCATTCAGCTTCGCTTCATTGTTTTTCGCATTCGAGTCAACCACCTGTTTTTGCCAGATTTGTCTGCCCCGTTGCTCCGCGATCGCCAAGCAAATAGCGTCACGATGTCTGAAGTCAGAGGAAGATAGCGGTCAAACATCATTCCTGACAGCAGTTCGAGCAGATTGAATCTCAGCGTTTACTGGCTCCAGCAAAATCTGAGACAACACAGGAAAGTAAACGACTGGAGGATGCTCCGAGCCACCCTGCAGGATTGTCGTCATGAGAAATTCCCTGAGTGCAACCGGGAAAGGATTGAGAAGGATTAAACCTGTACTGGATTTAATCCCCACACCACTAAGCAACGATTTTGAAACGGCTAGGATTGTCTCCAACCTTCTCATACGCGCCTTTTCTCATGCCGTGCGCCATCATCAAAGCAACCCGCTTGCGTGCTTCAGGCATTTTTTCGCTTTCGAGTGATCCGTAGAGAATTTGGATCATTTCGTCAGTGGTGAAGGTGTCTTTGGGGGAATCCGTCATCACTTTCAGCACAGCTTCAGCAGGAGTTAAGCCTTTGAAGTCGCGCTTCATGGTTGCATCAAAAGGAACCGAGGGTTTAACATTCCGTTTCGGCTTCTCTTCTTTGGGAGCCTTTGCAGCAGGTGCTTTCGTAGCTTTCGCAGCAGGTGCCTTCGCAGCTTTCGCAGCAGGTGCCTTCGCAGCTTTCGCAGCAGGTGCTTTCTTAGCAGGAGCGGGAGCAGCAGCGGGAGCAGCAGCAGCTTTCGCTTTGCCACGACCTTTCTTAGCAGCAGGAGCAGCAGCAGGAGCAGCAGCAGGAGCAGCAGCAACAACAGCCGTGCCATTGGGTTCAATCGTACCGCCGAGCAAACCGTTTAGATATTCCAGCGTTTTATCAATCTCAGAGGTTGCTGATGCAACAGCAGCTTCGATGATAGAAGCTCTATCTTTTTTCAAACGATCGCGTTCTTGTTCGAGATTGCTCCGAACTGATTTGTCGAGAATAGCGTAGGGCATTGTTGAAACCTCACTAGTAAATGTTTTTGATTGTAGTCCTACTTGGATCAATCAGAACACTAATTTTGCAATTTTGTATGTTTAAATTAGCAATTTCAAGGTAAAAGTCTGCGATGTTACTGAACTATCAGCAGGTACAATGCCCGATCTCTAAGTATTTCACCCACTTTTTCACCTTTGAGATAACATTGCCGCTGGCTTGGAGAAATTTGCCTGTAAGTCCAGCGGCAAGTGTTTCAGCGGATCGGAACTGTGATTATTTGGGTTCCCAATCAAAGCTGATCAACTGTAGGTGTTCAGGATGCGCGAGTAGTTCTTTGGCGAGTAGATAACCTGCGATCGTCCAAGTTTGATATCGCCGCGCTTCTTTGCCAATCAATCGCCCATCTGGCCCATCGTAGTATTCCGGAAATTGGTCTTCAACCAGACGACGTTCGGCAACTGCGATCGCATGGTGGGCAAGTTCTCCACGGTTCATCTTTTTCGCGGCGGCAGTCAGCATCCAAAGTAGAACGGGCCAGCTTCCGCCATTGTGGTACGACCAAGGGCGATTTTTCGGATCGGCTCCCGTGACAATTCGCCATTCAGCATCTTCGAGAGCAGGGTAGCAGAGCTTCATGGGCATCTGTCCGACTAAGTCCGTCCAGCGTAGTTCGATCAGGTTGAGAATCTTGTGGGACTGGCGTTCTGTGGCAAGCGCAGACACGATCGACATTAAGTTCCCCAGAGTGAAGAAGCGAACATCCATCTGAGACGGTCCTAAGTTGCCTGCCATGTATCCACCAGCTTCGGGGAGCCATTTTGCCAATCGATAGAACGGAATTGAATCTGAGTAGATATTGAACTGATTCAGAGCCTCTTCGCCGTATTCTTCGACTCGATAGCGGTAAATCACGTTCAAGCGGTCTGGATCGAGCCAATAATTCTCTCTCAGTTGCCGTCTGAGGGGGATGAGGCGGCTGTGAATCCCTTGAATCATTTTTTGATTGTCATCGTTCTCGACGAGCAGTTCTAGGCTCGCTCGCAAGGCTCCATAGAACAACGACTGAATATCGAGTGGATGACCATACATGCCCATGCGGCGATCGATCATGCTTGCACCATCGGGAACCAGTACCATCGGGTACATATCGAAGCGAGTCACGAGGCACAGTTCGAGGATGAAGCGAATGCCTTCTTGAAAGTCGGGTTGATGTGCCAAGCTGAAGTCTTGAGTCGAGATCGTATAAGCTCTCAGCAAGATAATCCACCAGAGTCCAGAATCGGCTGGGGCAACTCTGCCGATCGCATGATCTCCAAAGTCTGCTTTGAGGTATTCACCGCCTTCGTAGGCAATGATTTTGAAACTAGCAGGCATCAATCCCCGACTGGGCTTTGAGGAATCGAACTGTGTGGTTTTGGGCTGGAGTTTGAGGGTTTCTTCGAGAAAGTAGCGGACGATTTCAGTTCTGCCTCGCATCAAGAACAAGAGCGCGGATGAGATGAAATCCCGAACAAAACATTGGTCGTAGTTCAAGGCTACGACCTCTGGATCTTTTGCGGCGATCGTGCCAATTTCTCGACCTTGATAGGTCAAAATTGATTTTTCTAACAATTCCCAGGCTTGTGCTTCGATGCTCAATGTTCAAGTCCTCGTGCTCAGAACAAAGGTCTATCCTAGAGCAATTTTTCTCGATTCGAGTTGAGCATTTACGATCGATTCACATCCGCAAAATTGCTTTACTGGCTCAGCAGCTTCACTTTCGCGATCGCGAGGTCAGCAT
>VFQU01000222.1_pt1 | contig 61154 bp, 67 predicted proteins | sample 3512311 | NCBI WGS metagenome assembly VFQU01 (sample SAMN10412377, study PRJNA504923) | tailings metagenome | isolation source: Relicate 3 Philex TSF3 active mining site | place: Philippines: Tuba, Benguet | collected 2017-08-29 | reverse complement strand
GCACCCTGAGCTTTCAGTTCCGCAATCCGATATTCATCTAAATCGCCACTGGCAAAAATCGGAACGCCAGGCAGCAGCGATCGTACTTTTCTCGAGAGATCAACTAAGTCACCTGAATCAAGCCGCACACCCGAAAGCTGAATTTCTCCGGCTTGAAGCTGTTTAGAAAGCATTTCCGCCGCCGCGATCGTGTCATAGGTATCAATTAATAATGGCGCACCTGGAAAGTAGCGATGAAAAGCTTGAAACGCTTGAGATTCAGTACCTTCGATCGCACCCAGCGCCATCACCAACGAATGCGCCATCGTTCCAGCAGGTTTACGATCTAGCTTCAACGCTGCCAAGACATTTGAGGTTGCATCAAGTCCTCCGGCTAATGCCGCTCGGGCTGCCCAAACTGAGGCTTGTGGACTAAACGCGCGCCGAGTTCCAAACTCTAGCAAGGTCGCATCTTTGCCTGCAATATCTCGCAGCCGCGCCGCACGAGTTGCGACCAAAGTCTGATAATTAATCACATTCAGCAAATAAGTTTCCACCAATTGCGCTTGCCACAGCGGAGCTTCAACTCTCAAAAATGGCTCATTGGCAAAAATTGCTGTCCCTTCTGGAACCGCCCACACATCTCCTTCAAAGCATGCTGTTTCTAGCACCGTCCAAAATTCAGCGGGCGCATCGTCAAAAATCCCGGTGGCTTGCAGTGCTGAAATTTGATCTAAGCTAAATCGAAAACTTTCTAAATAATCTAACGCTTGTGCGAGACCCATCGCGATCGCGTAACCAAAACCTTTGGGCAACCGTCGCGCTGAAAGCTCAAAACTGGCACGTCGTTGATCCAAACCCTCGCCCACATAACAAGCTGACATTGTTAACTGATATAAATCAGTGAGCAGACTGTAATCTTCAGGTTGAATTGTCAGTTTAAGGTCTTCCACCCAAATCCTCCTTAGATGCAAAAGGGTTGTGAGAGTTAGGGGGCAGTTGAAAGCGCTTCTTCATCTAAATTATAGTTGATTTAACCAAAAGTCAAGCGACCCTTTCTGATTTTTCTAGCGAATTTATGTGCGATGCGCGGTGCATTATAGTGAATTCGACAAAAATCAGCCTCTCGATTTGTAAAGAAATTGTCGCGATCGCGCCTGTTCTCCCTCTTCATTTATGTTGCTATTTAAAACAAAAATACAAAGCTTTAAGAAACACCGAAAAAAGCCTGTTCTTTCTAACAAATTGATGCGATCGCTAGTCATTTTTTCTTGAAATCCTGATAATTGACTCAGTAAGAGATCATTCACCCATTGAATTGGTTGACCTAGAAACTTCAGAGGTGATTTCATGAGCGTTCCAAAAGTTGTAGTAGACGTAGTAGACTATTTCTCCGGCGCATTTGGTCGAATCTTCGGTTTAAGAGATGATCAGTATCCAGAGTCAGGAGTACAGCCATTTAGTGGAGATGTTTACGATCGGAAACACGCCAAAAAAGATTTTGAGCGTTAAATTAACTTCTAAATTTGTCTTGAAAAAATCGGCGCAATTGCAACTTGCGCCGATTTTTTGATCGATGAACACAACCAATCTCAAAATGGTATAAGAACAGAATCAAAACTGTATCTGCTCTAAGCGAATGACTGAACTCGATTTTGTCTTACTGACGGTCTATTTTTTGTGCGTTACTTACGTCCTCTACCAAATCGTCAATTCATTCAACGATGAAGTGATGGTCTGGCTCGACGAGGACGACTTAAAGCAGCAGCTCGCCGACCAAAATCTAACTGATGCCGTTGGCGTTAGCTTTAAGTTCAACAGTCGCTATGAATATCACAACCTGGAAAAGCTACAAATCCGAATCAATAACAAAACGAAAGATCGGGCGCTCTATGTCGATTGGGACTACTGTGTCTTAACCGAACAGTACGATAAGCGATCGCGTCGGGTCACCCGTTCCGTTCCTGGCGACTCGACGGATCTATTTCAGCGTCAAGTTTTCAGCGTCATTGCTCCTGGAAAAACCCTCTTCGAGGACATCTTTGCAGAAGACATGATGGCTCGCAAAGATAGCACGATCAAAGCAAGCAAGACTTTAATCGACTTTTCAGAACCCAATAAAAAAGCCCCCGAAGCCAAGAAAAAACTCTACAAAAACTTCGTCAATAGCAAAGAACCGTTCCAGTTCGATCTCGATCTCGTCTTGCGCTTCATCGGTTTCGGCACATCTCCAACCGGCGATCGCATTCGCCTCGTCTGTCGCTTCAACGTCCGTAAACTCGACTGGACAGCTGGACTTCCCTGGAATCCCAAAATGCCATAGGTAGATCAGGAGAAATAACCAAACCCAAAAATCATAATTCTTCTCCCCCACTCCCCACTTCCCCACTCCCCACCCTTCATCCGCTAGACTAAACAACAGAGAAGAGTCAGCGCGGCAGTTGCGGATTTAGCACAACTAAATCTGAGGAAAGTCCGGACTCCCAAAAACCCAGACCTGCTGGATAACGCCCAGTGCGCGTGAGCGTGAGGATAGTGCCACAGAAAGATACCGCCAACTCCGTTGGTAAGGGTGCAAAGGTGCGGTAAGAGCGCACCAGCAATATCGAGAGGTATTGGCTCGGTAAACCCCGGTTGGGAGCAAGGTCAGACGAAACAAAGGTTGGGTTTTTTCCTGTTTCGGCGAATTGTTTGCGGACATGTCTGCGGACGATTGTGAACCGCTTGAGGTTGAAGGTAACTTCAATCCCAGATAGATAACTGCCCTCTCTATATCTTTGATATGAAGAGAACAGAATCCGGCTTATGTCTAACTCTTCTCGACCCGCTTCTAAACTCGTGGAAAACACGGACTTTTCCCTCGATCGCGCGCCCGATACTGAGAATCACTCCCTTCAGAAATTGTGATCCGCGCTTTTCTTCTTGAACTTACTTTAAACAGTGGGAACCAATATGTAGATTCAGCAAAGTCCATGAAAGTTAAGCAATGAGTTGGGGTTGCCTGGTCTACTATAAATGTGCTAAACGTCCGCGTCTGAGCCGTTCGTCAGTCAATCGCCCACTTGCACCCCCGTAGGGTAAGTCTGTGAAAAGTCAAGCTTCTACACTCGAACTCCCGAAGCATTCCGAGGTATGCCCGTCCTCAGAATTCCTGCTCGCAATTAGCGAACATAAAAAGAGCGGTTTAATCCTCTGTAAGCAATATCACGCAGAGTTTGCCGGACCCGGTGCAGCAGTGAATTGCGGCGTCGAACCGATTTATCGCGCTGTGATTGCGATCGGGTCTCCTGAATTAATTCCGACTCAAACCTTTGACGAACGTCGGCGAGCCTATGGACGAAGAATTCAGTGGGGACGATGGCTTCAGAAAATCGTCGAACATCCTGACCCGATGATGCGGGCGGAAAAATTATTAGCCGGATTTGAAGAATTTTTTGGGCGGCAAGTCGTGATTGGCTTACCCAGCGAAGTGTTAGCGCTTTTAGCGGGTGTCTTTCCGGGCACGATCGAGCAAGTTAGAGTCCAACACTGGCGGGGCAGCAGAACTGGAACGATGTCATTTCTCCCCGGTTCAGATCAGCTAAAAGTCACCACGATTTCGATGAATCGGCATGAAACGCCGGAAGTGCCCTTACTGACAAGCGCAACCGTTAGCGAAATCGAGCGCACCTATGCCGTTTTGAAATCCGCTTAAATTTGTCGGAGTGTCCTTTCACCCCTACGATGGGAACAGCCTGATTTTTTACTGATCCCATGTCTCTTGCCTACCCGCGCCGTCAGCAGGAACTCCACGCACTGGCTCAACGATTAGGGCTATCAAAGCTCGACGCGATCGACTGGAATTTAATGGATCTCGCGCTGATTCACATTACCTTCTCAGCCGAACGAAACTACGAACAGCTTGAATTCGTAGGCGATGCAGTGGTTAAATTAGCAGCTGCCGAATTTCTGCTCAAGACTTATCCGGATTTGAAAGTCGGAGAATTTACTGCAATTCGATCTGTTCTAGTGAGCGATCGTATTCTTGCCAAAATTGCAGATTCCTTTGGCTTCGATCGTTATCTTCTCGTCGCATCAAGTGCCAAATCTGATCCGGCTGGACGTGATTCTCGGCTTGCCGATTCTCTCGAAGCCGTTCTTGCAGCACTTTACCTAAGCACTCATAACCTCAGTTTGATTCATCCTTGGCTCGATGAGCAATTTCACCCCCTTGCTGAAGAAATTCTCGCTGATCCGGCTCGGCAAAACTACAAAGCTGCTTTGCAGAACTGGACACAAGGGCATCAGAAAACGCTCCCTGAATATCGCACTCAGGAAATGGGGAACACTCACAATGATCCGAACCGCTTTGTTTCAGAAGTCTGGATTCAAGGACGCTGTATGGGACAAGGAACGGGGCGATCGCGCAAAGCTGCCGAACAAGCAGCCGCGCAAGAGGCGTTTTTGGTGCTGAGCGGTCAGGAGACTTAACCAGCCCAAGATTTTGAGAGGTTGGTTATGTCAGAGCAAACAGCGATCGCACTGCTTGGCGTTGGACGTTGGGGAGCGCATCTTCTGCGGAATTTTCTTCACAATCCCAGAGCGCGAGTGGTGGCAGTCGTCGATCCCTGCCTTGAGCAATTAGAAGCGATCGCGAAACGGTTTGAATTAGACGTTTTCTGCACAACGCAGTGGCAAGACGTTTTAGAAATGAATGGATTAGATGCAGTTGCAATTACTACTCCCGCCACGACTCACAATTCTCTAATCACAGCCGCCCTGAAACAAGATCTGCACGTCCTCGCAGCGAAGCCGCTGACGTTAAGTTTTGCAGAATCAGTCCAACTTTGCCGTTTAGCTGAGCAACAACGGCGTCAACTCGTTATCGATCACACTTATTTATTTCATCCTGCGGTGTTGCGGGGTCGAGAATTCGTCCAATCTGGCAAACTTGGGCAGTTGCGATATGGATATTCAACGCGATCGCATCTCAGCCCCGTTCGCTCTGATGTCGATGCAATGTGGGATTTAGCGATTCACGATATTGCCATCCTAAATTTTTGGCTCGGTGAAACGCCTTGCCAAGTTGAAGCAAAAGGATCGACTTGGTTACAAGCAGGGTTAGCCGATACCGTTTGGGCAACTTTGACGTATCCTTCTGGCTTTGAAGCAAGACTGCATTTAAGCTGGCTGAATCCAGACAAACAGCGGAGATCGTGTCTTGTTGGCGAGAATGGCAGTTTGATTTTTGACGAACTCGCTCAAGATCAATTAACTGTACAGTGGGGAAAATTTGACGAGAAATTTAGACCGATCGCACAAAGTCGCGAAATTCTTGACCTCCAAAATCAAGAACCGCTTCAACAAGTCTGCAATCATTTCTTAGACTGCGTTCAGCACAATCGAACTTCAGCAATTTCTTCAGGTTGGCTCGGTGCGGGGTTAGTCCAAACTTTAGTCGCACTTTCTGAATCGATGCAGGCAAATGGCAAAGCGATCGATATTCTAAAAATTTAGCCCTCTCAAATCACAGCACGATACTCTGAGAACAATTCGTTTTCAGTTTGTTATCGTGACTCCGACTTTCGTCCGACGCATTCCCCCTCAATCCTCACCGGATTATGTTCTCTCGCTAACAGCTGAAGAGAGGACGCGATCTCGCTTTCTCTTCCAATCTGATGACGGGCAAGAAGTGTATCTCAATCTTCCCAGAGGCACAACGCTCAAAGATGGCGACTGGCTGGAATCTGATCAGGGAAAATTCGCCAAAATTCAAGCGAAGCCTGAACCTGTTCTAACCATCACAACCTCGCAGTCACTCGATCTGCTCCAAGCTGCCTATCACTTAGGCAATCGCCACGTTCCGCTAGAAATTAGTAGCGCGTATTTGAGACTTTCACCTGACCCCGTGCTGCAAGACTTGTTAGAACATCGCGGACTCCAAGTGAAATCTGAAATCGTTCCCTTTCAACCCGAATCCGGTGCGTATGGACACTCTCACTAAGCTTTTGCAATTGGCAAGTCCTGCTTTGCCTGTTGGCGCATATAGCTATTCAGAAGGATTAGAAACTCTCGTACATACAGGTGTGATTCACGATGTCGATGCTCTCGAACATTGGATCATTCAAGAATTAAACTATGGTGCAGTTCGGCTCGAAGCAGCCATGATGCTGCGATCGTATCGCGCCACACTGAATCAAGAGTTCGATCGCGTGCTGGAGTGGAATCAATGGTTTACCGCTGCTCGCGAAACCGAAGAACTGCGATCGCAAAGTCTGCAAATGGGCGGTTCACTTTTACGATTATTTCGCGCGCTCTATCCCGAACCGATTCCAAATTTTCCAGACGGGTGCAATTTCGCGATCGCGTTCGGACTCGTCGCGGCGCTCTGGGAAATTGAGGAATCCTCGGCGCTTCTTGCCTATCTGCACAGTTGGGCAACGAATCTCGTCAGCGCAGGCGTGAAATTAATTCCATTGGGACAAACTTCTGGGCAAAAGTTGCTGCTGAAGTTAGGCGAAGAGATGGGGAAAAGTACGATCGCGGATCTAAGCGATGATGAACTTGAAACGTGTGGATGGGGATTCGCGATCGCCAGCATGTCTCATGAAACGCTCTACAGTCGATTATTTCGGAGTTAGTCAAAATTCTACAGCGTCTTGAAAAATCTCAAAACATGAGTTGAGTCCATCCTTGCTCACTCAGATTTGCGCTTCAATTTCTTCGCAGTGTCATAGACAACAAACGATCGCACAATAGGAAAAATTGCTTAATCATCTGTAACCCTTCAATGATAAGCTAACTCTTGGCGAATCCGCGCAACCCGTGTATTCACACGGTCTATTCACAAATAGTAGAACCACAACTTGTAGGGCGTTCTTCATGGTCACCACCGCAGAGAAAACAAACATCGGTTACATCACACAAATCATCGGTCCCGTATTGGACGTTCGATTTCCCGGTGGCAAAATGCCCCGAATCTACAACGCACTCTCCATTTCGGGTCAAACCGAATCAGGTCAACACGTTTCAGTGACCTGCGAAGTGCAACAACTTTTGGGCGATAACCAAGTTCGTGCGGTGGCAATGAGTTCCACCGATGGTTTAGTTCGCGGCATGGAAGTTGCAGACTTGGGCGCACCGATCAGCGTCCCCGTTGGAACCGCAACTTTAGGACGAATCTTTAACGTATTGGGCGAACCTGTGGACAACCAAGGTCCGGTCAATAACACTGAAACTTCTCCGATTCACCGCCCCGCTCCGAAACTGACCGAACTCGAAACGAAGCCGTCAGTTTTTGAAACTGGAATTAAGGTGATCGACTTGCTCACGCCCTACCGTCGTGGTGGAAAAATTGGTCTGTTCGGTGGTGCGGGTGTCGGCAAAACCGTCATCATGATGGAACTGATCAACAACATCGCAACGAATCACGGTGGAGTATCCGTATTCGCAGGTGTAGGTGAGCGGACTCGTGAAGGAAATGACCTTTACAACGAAATGATCGAGTCTGGCGTAATCAAAAAAGACAACCTGAACGAATCGAAAATCGCTCTGGTGTACGGTCAAATGAACGAACCGCCGGGAGCACGGATGCGCGTCGGTCTGTCAGGATTGACGATGGCAGAATACTTCCGCGACGTGAACAAGCAAGACGTATTGCTGTTCGTTGACAACATCTTCCGGTTTGTGCAAGCCGGTTCTGAAGTATCCGCACTCTTGGGCCGGATGCCGTCTGCGGTAGGATATCAGCCGACTTTGGGTACAGACGTAGGGGACTTGCAAGAGCGGATCACCTCGACGACCGAAGGTTCGATCACTTCGATTCAAGCAGTTTACGTACCTGCGGATGACTTGACTGACCCCGCACCTGCAACCACCTTCGCTCACTTGGATGGAACCACCGTTCTTTCCCGTGGTTTGGCTGCAAAAGGAATTTATCCAGCGGTAGATCCATTGGATTCGACTTCGACCATGTTGCAACCCAGCATCGTTGGAAACGACCACTACGATACGGCTCGTGCAGTTCAATCGACACTGCAACGCTACAAAGAATTGCAAGATATTATCGCGATTCTTGGTTTGGACGAATTGTCGGAAGACGATCGTTTGACCGTTGCTCGTGCACGTAAGATTGAGCGCTTCTTGTCTCAGCCGTTCTTCGTGGCAGAAGTCTTCACCGGATCTCCTGGTAAGTATGTAACCCTGGAGAAAACCATCGCAGGCTTCAAGAAGATCTTGGCTGGTGAATTGGATGATCTGCCAGAGCAAGCATTCTACTTGGTTGGCGACATCGATGAAGCGATCGCGAAAGCAGAAAAAATGAAGGCGGGCTAATTGCCAGGAAAATCTGAATTGTGAAGGGTGAACTCTCATCCTTCACCGCTTCTCATTTCACCCTTTACCTTCATTTTTTACTATGGCTTTAACTGTTCGTGTAATTGCACCAGACAAAACCGTCTGGGATTCTTCGGCTGAGGAAGTGATTCTTCCTAGCACTACAGGGCAGCTGGGCATTCTCTCAGGTCACGCTCCCTTGCTGACGGCTTTAGAAACGGGCGTTCTGCGCGTTCGGGCTGAGAAAAATTGGGTTCCGATCGCAGTGATGGGCGGTTTTGCGGAAGTCGAGAAGAATGAAGTCACGATTCTAGTCAATGGGGCAGAACGTGGTGAAGATATCGATCGGACTGCTGCTCAAACTGCTTACGCGGACGCACAAACCAAATTTGCTCAAGCAGAACAAGGTGGATCTAAAGAAGACCAATTGAAAGCAACTCAAGCATTGAAGCGTGCGCGCGCTAGATTGCAGGCTGCTGGTGGTCAGGTTTAACTTTAAATTTGAAGTCTTCAATCAACGTTGAGAGGGTACGATCGTACCCTCTTTTTCTGCTTTAAAGCAGCGTTATCAAGTGCTAGATAGAGAAGACAATTAAAAAATTGGGTGGTTTCGAGAGAGTGTTTGTATGAGTTCTTCTATGTTCTTGGAACGACAGGTTACGATGCAGTTGAACCATCGGGTTGAATCATAGAATCCGTGATCGCACCTGTCATTAAAGCACTACTCATTTCAGCGCGTGTAAAATTCGCACGAGTCAGATTTGCCTGACGCAAATCAGCACGTCCCAAATAAGCGGCGACTAAAACGGCATCCATTAAAATTGCATTCTGCAAATCCGCACGACTTAAATCTGCTTGATTCATTTGAGCGCGCGTCAGATTTGCACGATCGAGCTTCGCTTTATGTAATTTTGCATGGTTTAAGGTCACTTCTGAGAGATTCGCTTGGCTGAGAATTGCTTGATTGAGAATCGATCGATTCATCTTTGCGTCTCTGAGGCTCGCTTGAGTCAGATTTGCCTCGCTCAGGTTCGCATCGGTCAGAAAAGAACCGCGTAAAATTGCCTCACTCAAATTCGCTTGCGCCAAGTTAGCCTCTCTCAAACTCGCTTCGCTGAGATTTGCACCTGCGAGATTGGCGCGACTTAAATCCGCTCCACTCAGATTTGCGCCGCGTAAATCCGCCCCACGTAAATCGGCTCCGCGTAGCGTTGCGCCTTCATAAGCGCGTTTCTCCTCTCTAAAATTTGCGCCGCGTAAATCCGCCCCGCGCAAGTCGGCTCCGCTAAAGTTTGCATTTCGCAAATCCGCTCCACTAAAATTTGCATCTAATGCGATCGCGAGTGAAAGGTCAGCCCCACGCAAATCCGCTCCACAGAGAATTGCGCCGTGTAAATCTGCATCCCGTAAATTCGCATTGAGTAAATCGGCTTGACTGAGATTTGCACCGCTCAGGCTCGCTTGCAACAAGTTTGCCTGGCTCAGATTTGCGCGATTGAGAAAAGCCAGAATTAAAACTGCATGATTGAGATCTGCCTGAGCCAAATTGGCGCCAATTAAATCCGCCCCTATCAAATTAATTCTGCTTAAATTTTGACTCGAAAAGTTGAGTTTTCCGGCATCATACTGTCGCATCAATTCTTGAGCATTCATCGTCATGCAGCCCTACAAAGATCTTGATGTTCAGTTTTCCCAACTTCTAGGAAAATGCGCGAGTCGATCGTGCAATCGTTGTATCTGCAAGACTACTCACGCTAGAGACTTGTTGCAATTTTTGCCGGAGATCGTTGTAATCCTTTTTCAGAGATCTGATTAGCACAGGCACAATCTCTAGATAAGTATCTGGATCTCGCAGTTGGCTCGCTTTACTATTTAAAAGCTGCTGGAGTTCCTCGATCGTTGCCGATTGAATCACAACGGTTCGCAGTAATCCATCTAAGCTATAAAGTTTGAGATTTGACCAATCTTGCTCACAAAACTCGAACAAATAGTAAACGGATGAAAACAGTAAAACCTTGGTCTGTAGAGGGTTTACAGATTTGAGAATCGCACACCGAATATCAAATAAGTCAATCGGATCACACAGCGCTAAATTGTCTGCTGGTTGATCATTGCCATACAGGGGTTCTACTTCACGAATAATGATCTCTGCAATCAATGCATACTCAACCGATTTATTCAAAGTCTTCACCATTTTATTCAACCCCGATCGCAGTTCTGCAGTGGTGGGATACTGTTTGATCAAAGTATCAATCAGGTCCGGAAGAGCGGTTTGTTCAATGATGTAAGAATTCGCTTCCCAATATTTTTTACAAGTGTAGATAAGAAGCTTCTTGATGCGATGAATGTTGATATCTTGTTCTAATTTCGTGGATCGCCGTGACGCGCTAACCATCGTGACCGCACCTTCAGCATAAAGTCCCTCTAGAACAGAAAGAATGATTTGTCCAATTGCGGCATATTCTTTGGATTTATTCAGCGTTCCGATTTGATGAGTCAGACGAGAGCGCAATTGGTCGAGTGTCGGATACGCAATTCTGACTTCTTCGATCAGTGATCTCCACTGGCTAGCATCGAAAAGGGACATCTCACTCTCCCAATGATTTCGACACACGTAAACTAGTAACTTTTGAATCCGAATTGCACTCGGATCTTGGTCAAACTGATTCACGATTGGAGCAATCGGATCGTTCATCTCTTTCTGGGTCAAAGCTCATCATTGGTTAGAATGCCCGAATCAATGCTGGTCTTAACGAGAGTAAAATGCGATCGCATTGCTGCTGCCGTTTTCCTGAAATCAGTACTATTGCTGTTCCTTTTGCCTGATCCACCCGTCAATATCAACTCAAAATTATTTATCCCCGCAGTTGGATCATTTGACGTGAAGAGAGCACGATAGATCACTCTTAGAAATATCTGAAAATATGGCACGAGTAGCGATCCTACTAGTAGAAACCTCGTGATCGACAAAGACGCACTTTTCAGGTCTTACAGCAGCATCTCACTTGGCTATTAAATTCCGACTGAGAAGAGGTTAAGGGGCTATTAACTGAGGATAAATTTAGAATGGTCAGCAAAAACTTTTGCGCTGGCAGGATCGCCACTCGTGATGGATAATAATGATCCTCCAGACATCATTGTTTATGGCTACTTATACTGTCGAAATTTCACATCAAGGTCAGATCTACACGATCGAAGTGCCCGACGATCGCACGATTCTCAGTGTTGCGAATGACGATAAAGGTTTGAATCTCCCTGTATCCTGTACAGCGGGCGTTTGTACGACCTGTGCTGCGTTGATTACAGAAGGCACAGTCGATCAAACAGACGGGATGGGTGTAAGCCCCGATTTACAAGCGCAAGGATATGCGCTGCTTTGTGTCTCGTATCCGCGATCGAATATCAAACTCGAAACCGAAAAAGAAGAAACCGTTTACAAAAAGCAATTCGGACAGCAAGGATGATCACGGATTTTATTACGATCGAACTTTCTTTAGCTCCCGTTCGAGAGTTACATCCACTTATCGAACAAAAACTGCGTCAATTCGGTGAGCCTCTGCGGTGGGCAATTACTCGAATTGATGCAAATACAGTTGAGATCGAAGCGGTCGTGACTCGTGAATAAACCATCATTTACGGTTGGGCTGATTGTTCCAACTGGGATTGGAGCTGCAATCGGCGGATATGCAGGGGATGCAATGCCTGTCGCACGCGCGATCTCGGAAGTTGCAGATTATTTGATCACGCACCCCAATGTTCTCAACGGCGCACAACTCTACTGGAATCTACCGAATGCACTTTATGTAGAAGGCTATGGGTTAGATCAGTTCGCTGCTGGACATTGGGGACTGTTACCCACTACCTCGAATCGGATTGGCTTGATTTTGGATCAAGCTATCGAACCTGATCTGAAACTAAGGCATTTACAAGTTGCGGATGCTGCAAGAGCCACATTAGGACTAAATATTTTGGACTATGTGGTCACAGATCAGCCTTTGAATGTTGAACTAAGAACGGCAAAGTCCGGCGCGACCTGGGGCACGATCGAGCATCCTGATAGCTTATTGAGAGCAGCTGAGAAACTCATTCAGGCTGGAGCCGATGCGATCACGGTTGTCGCTCGATTTCCTGACGATACAGGTAGTGAAGCATTGCAGAACTATCGACATGGGCAAGGTGTAGATCCGCTATCTGGAGCAGAAGCGGTGATCAGTCATCTCATTGTGCGCACATTTCATGTGCCTTGTGCACACGCGCCTGCTTTGTCTGCGTTACCCCTTGATCCCGATCTCTCTCCGCGATCGGCAGCGGAAGAATTAGGACATACTTTCTTACCTTGTGTCTTAGTCGGTTTGAGTCGTGCGCCACGATTTACAGAATTTCCTAAGGCTCATGCAATTTGGGCGGATCAAATGAATGCTTTAGTGATTCCTGCTTCTGCCTGCGGAGGGAGTGCAATCTTGCATCTCAGTCAGACACGCACGCGAATTATTGCCGTGCAAGAGAACCAGACAAAGCTTAATGTTTCCGCAGAAGCTTTGGGAATTCGCGCAACAATCGTCAAATCTTATTTAGAAGCGATCGGGATTTTGATCTGCGATCGTGCAGGGATCAACCCGACAGCGTTAAGTCCAGAAATCGCTGCTCTCAAACGGTTCGATCAATCGATTCGGGGATCGCAACTTACAGGAATTTAGCCTCTAGTTTCCTTTCGAGCGCTTGAGTTATACTGTGAGCCTTAAATCAAGCACCTTAAATTTACTGTGGCACAACAAATTCCTGATACGCCGGAAATGCAGCCGCTAACTCGTACCCAAGTTCTCATTGCAATGGGGGTAACCGCGGTTGTTCTATTAGTTGTTTCTAAAATTTGGCTTCATTTTAGCCAGTTATCAATGTTGCCCGTTCGCTTCTCAGTTCAAGCCTTGCTTGAAGGACTAGCATTAGGCGTTGGCATCTCGATTGCTAGTGCGATCGTCTACCGGATTTGGGGAGAGTATCGCAGAAGTGCGGATCAATATCTCACGATGGTGATCAAACCCCTGCTCGTTCCTGATCTGCTTTGGCTTGGGTTACTTCCCGGGTTAAGTGAAGAACTCTTATTTCGAGGGGTCATGCTGCCAGAGTTTGGCTTAGATGAGCTTGGCGTTCTGTTATCAAGCCTCTGTTTTGGAGTCCTGCATATGAGCAATCTTAAACAATGGTCGTATGTCGTATGGGCATCCTTAGTCGGCATAGCATTAGGTCTGAGCGCCGTTTGGACAGGAAATCTCTTAGTCCCGATTGTGGCGCACATTCTGACGAATCTCGTTTCTGGCGCAACTTGGAAATTGAGCAACCGCGACTAATCTACTGTCAATCTTTGCATTAACACGCCCTGAGTGTACTTTAGGGCGTGTTTTTTTGGGTTATCCCATTCAAAAGTGTCAATCTTCGACTTTTGTCTTTAACTCTTCAAATTAGTGCGCTATTTTTTGTAGTCTAAGTTACTCTACAAAGACACTAATTTCAAAATTCAAATTGAATCGATCCAGGTTTCTTTGATTCCTCCGCAATATTTCGGAGAAACATCACAATTTCAAATTTCTTCAAAAAACCACTGCAATTCCCCGGATCTAATTCTTAAAATGAGTTAGTGTAACTGTACAACTCAGTGAAAGTTCTGGACAGTTACTTAAGCAAAAACCGATTACTATACCGCCTTTCCACCGTGTTGTTTCTTCCGTATAGCTACTGAAATTCAGCGAAAAAACGGACTCATTTCAATTCATAAACTAAGCCTTGATAAAGTGCATAAAAAACAATCAAAAAAGCGTTATTTTACTGAACCAAACTCAAACATTTCGATTACAGTAGGTTGCAGTTGAAGATGACTTTCCGAAAAAATTAAAGACCCAGCGTAACCTGACAATGGCAACTAAATTACCCACTGACTCCTTTCCGGTTGACTCAGTTGTAACTGAGGGCGATATCGATCTTTCCGAACTCGAGTCTCTCGAAAATGAAGATCTTTCACCCGAAGCTTTGGCGAAATCGCTGCGTGGTAAAACCAGCGAATATTTAGGTCTATCAGATGACTCGGTTGGAATGTTCCTGAGAGAGATGGCACGCTACCCCCTTTTAACTCAGGCACAAGAGATTGAACTCGCTAGAGAAATTTCAAAAGGTGGAGTCATAGGAGAGCGAGCAAAGCGGAAGTTAGTCCGGGCAAATTTGCGCTTAGTTGTTTCGATCGCGAAAAAGTACCTGAATCGGGGCGTACCTTTCTTAGATCTAATTCAAGAAGGGGCGATGGGTCTGATGAGGGCTGCTGAAAAGTTCGATTACGAACGGGGTTATAAGTTCTCAACCTATGCCTACTGGTGGATTCGTCAAGGGATCACCCGTGCTATTGCGTCTCAATCAAGAACAGTGCGCTTACCCGTACACATGGTTGAAAAGCTCAATCAGGTTCGTAAAGTTCGGCAAATGCTTTCTCAAGAACTCGGTCGCAAGCCGACCAAGCAAGAGTTAGCAGGTGCGCTGGATATGGAGGAAGATAAGTTAGAGCAGGTTCTAGACGTGAGCCAGCGTACTTTATCGCTTCATGCTTGGGTGGGACGCGATGAAGATACTGAATTAATGCAACTGATCGAAGATGCAGATAATGTTGCACCCAACGATAATCTGGATCACAAATTATTAGTCGATCGCCTCAACTCCGTGTTGGATCATTTGAGCGATCGTGAGCGTGAAATTATTAAGTTGCGATTTGGTTTAACGGATGGTCAGCACTACACCCTGAGCGAAATCGGTCAGATCTATGATTTATCCCGCGAGCGTGTGCGCCAAATTCAAGCGAAAGCGATGAGAAAGCTACGTCACCCTCGTCGTCAAGCCTTATTGAAAGATTGGATGTAAGTTTTCAAGTCTGTCGGTTGCTATCAGCGATGCTTCTTCTAAATGCTTGATTTAGTAAAAGGATCGCTGATTTTTTTTGCTTCTCCTCGCTCTTCTCCAAAATGGCTGACTAGATTAATCCTTGCGGTAGAGGTTTTCAGAGTGTTCGTCTCGCTACACTCTCCTGTAACACTCGAATTATCGGTCGGTTGTCCCATGCTGTCTAGTGAGTGCAAAGTGTTGCGTGTTTTAATTGTCGATGATCATGAACTAACCCGATTTAGCTTGAAGTTAGCAATGCAGCGTCAAGCAGGAATCGAGTTAGTAGGTTTAGCGAGCAATGGACGAGAAGCTGTGGAAATGGCGGATCGGCATTGCCCCGATGTGATCGTTCTAGATCTACAAATGCCTGTCATGGATGGGCTGAGTGCTTCAACTCAGATTAAGAGCGTGCATCCCCAGATTAAGATTTTGGCGTATTCGTCGTTAGAAGATCCTCAGACTGAGGTGATGCTGCAGACGGCAAAAGTGGATGCGTTTTGTAATAAAGAGACGGCAGTGCAGGATTTGATTGCGATAGTCAATCAATTGGGGCAAGAAGCGGAACACAAGAAAAGTCACTCTTAATTAGAATGCCGATCCTGTTAGAAGGATCGGCATTCTTGTTGATTTGAAATGATCGTGTTTGAGAGCAGATATGTTCGTATCGAGCGGCTCATTTGTCTGCTCTATTGCGGAGAAATAGACAATGTATAAGGATTTCGCGCCCGTCCTCTGTCTCCTACAAAGACTGAATAATTGTCTTTTGTCCATCGCCCTGGAATTTCCACCTTGCCGTTAGAAAGACGATCAGCTTGGACACAAAAATTTTGTCCTTGTGTACCGATGATCAATAGTGTCGGTTCGCCGCTGCCTTGAAGTGTAAATTTGAGATTACGATCGGCAGTGACTTGAACGGTGTGATTTGGACGATCGCCAATGAAGCCAGCACAGCTTGAATCTTTTTTGTCACCTCCGGATATGCCATTGAGAGTAATGGGCGACGTATTAGAGGCGATCGAGACCACTTGTTGACTTGCAGCGAGATTAGACATTGCGAAAACAGCCATGATCGCAGTCGGAAAAATTGACCAGCGTAGAGAAGCTTGCATGATGGGTTCACTCCTGGGGACTCTCACAGTTTCAGTATGACTAGTCACAAAATCGATTTTGGTGCAAGATGTTCCTGTTCCCGAAGTGGCACTAAAGCCTGCGGAATAGAAGATACAGAGTTTGCAGCCGCGCAAGGGTTGATGTGGGATAGAAACAGATCGATCTGTAGCTAATGCCGAAATCGAGGACGGAAAAAGAACGAATCAAAGCGATTGTCGTAAATTGAGATGCGCCCAAATCCTAGAAATTGTCCATAGGCTGGATCGCCTGTGGGAAAGGCAGTGACTCCAAACAGGTAGACTCCTCCGTAAGCGGGGTTGCGCTCTGGTGCAAGTGCGATCGTCACTCGTTTTCCAGCCGGAACTGGTGGATTGAAGTTAACAGTTACGGCTTTGGTTTTCTCGTCAAGCGTAACTTCACCGAGTCCAAGTTTAGTGCGCGATCGCCGATCGCCGTCGAAGGCTTCTGTTTCCTTGAGATTGAACCGAACCCGATCAACTCCATCGTCTTGAGCGATCGTCACTCGTTGCAGGGGTTCGCCCGAATTGTCTGGAATCTCTAGCGTAAAGTAGTAGGTTGCGCTCCAAGCATAGACATGATTCTGAGTGGTGGATGCACCGACTAGCCGAGGTGGGGAGACAAAGTAAGTTGTGCCTCGAACTTGTACGGCTTGAGCGGGAAGCGTCAAGCTCAAAAGACTGAAGACAATTGCAGCGAATTGGCTTTTCATAAAGCGATGTAGAGCAATACTTTCAGTCTAAACGATCGTACTTTAAACCGGAGTTTAAGAGAAGATTAACTTATATTAACTTCGATTTTTAACTATTAAACTCGCTCGTCAATTTTGGAGAGAAATGCTAATTTAAATGCAGACACAGAGAGATGTTTCTCCTCAATCTCCATACCACCGCTTTGAGTTCTGTGTCTCCGCCTCAAAGCCCCTGCAACTGGATATCTTGCTGTTTTCAGAAGATACGTAGCCAATTGAGTTTGTACTGTTATCAATTAAGGAGGATATTGCATCTCTCAAGATGGAAGTTGCAGGATTCTGATCAGTTTCGATTTATATTTTAATGTTCGATTACCTGAATAGAGGATCTAGTTTTTATCGCTAGATCCTCTATTTTTGATCTAAATTTCTTTGCTAAGTTTCTTATCTCAAATCCATTGTCTAAAGTGGGATTTGTTAGGCTGAATTTAGAGTAATTCGAGCATAGGTCTGCGTTATGACTGTCGCTTCAAAAGTCAGTTCCAATTTTGTAAATTGGCGAAAGATTTTGATCCTCACCTTGGCATTTTGGATCAGCAGTAGTGTGTTGCTTGATTTGGTAGTTCTGCCAAGTCTATTTGCAGCTGGAATGATGTCGCAGCCTGATTTTGCAACGGCTGGATATGGAATTTTCTGGATATTTAATCGCTTAGAATTGCTTTGTGCTGCTTCGGTTTTGACGAGTGTTTTAGTTCAGCAGCAGTCTGAGAAGACTTTAACTTCGATCGTATTAGCTGGAGTGTTGTTTGCAATCGCGATAACTTGCACTTATTTGCTGTCGCCTCAGATGAGTGCGCTCGGCTTGAATCTGAATCTCTTTGCGCCTGCGCAAGTTCCAACGGGAATGGATCAGCTTCACATCGGCTATTGGATGCTTGAATCGTGCAAGCTACTTGCAGGGGGATGGCTGCTGAAACGTGAATTTTAGACAAGTTTGGAATGGTGAATTCCAATTCGTGCGGTGAACTCCATTGAAAAGCCTCCAAATGCTGGAGGCTTTTTCTCTAATTTTTTCTAAATTGTAGAATTGCAATGGGGTTACGCTTCTTCTTCGCAGTTGCTAAACCAAAGGAGTCGTACGGCTAGGATCAAAAATCCGATCGCTGCAATGATTTTTGTCCATTTTGTCGGCAAAAGCTGTGCGGTTCCTTCTCCAAGAATCACACCAATAAAACTGGCTAAAACTAACGCCGCTACAGTTCCAAGAAAAATTGCTTTGGGAGAGTTATTGCTGTTGCTGCTGAGCGCGATCGCGGCAAGCTGACTTTTATCGCCTAGCTCTGCTAAAAAGACAGTGACAAAACTAATGCCCATTAATTGCCAGTCCATAATTTACATCCCCATGACATCGACAACTAACAGCGCTGCAACTAATAAGAGAATTCCACCGGTTGCTTTTTCCAAGGTTTTTGGAGAAACGTTTTGACAGAGCCAACGCCCGACCAGAACGCCGACTAAGCTGGTTGCCACGAGTGCAGTCGCAGCGCCCGCAAACACGATCCAAGGATGATGAGATTGAGCACTCATCAGCAAGGTTGCCAGTTGGGTCTTATCGCCTAACTCGGCTAAGAAGATCGTGATGAAAGTGGAACCGAAGGCGCTCAGAAAATTCGCCTTCAGGCTAGGCTGGGTCTTTTCAAGAATGATGACTTCTTGTGTTTCAAGGGTGGGGAGGTCAGGAGAAGGCATGAAACTACTTTCATTTTCTTTTCATTATTCTGACACTATACCCGCAAATGCTTTCTTTTGCTAGAGTCCAATTTCTCGCTCAAATTTCAACGACTCCAAACTGCGATCGCCATAAACGGCTTCGATCTGTTCGCGACAGCAGTCGATCGCGAACTCGTTTAATTCTTCTGGCTCAATGCCAAACATCTCCTGAAAGGTTTCCGGCGTGACGCGGCAAAAGCTCGGTCGAGTGTCATAAATTTCGCATTCGCGAGTCGTTTGGTTGAAATTCACACACCAGCCGTCTTCACCGACCATGCTGAGATACAGATGGAGTTGTTCGGGATTGAGATAGGTTTCTAACTCTGGTCGATCGCTCGGATCGAGGTTGCAGCAAGCTCCACAATATTTTACGCACCGCCAAGTCGCCATGATTTCGGCTCAAATAAGAACCTCTCTATCTTCTCGCTTTAAATTGGGTATTGCAACTTTTGGGGACTTATGGTTATACTGATTGAGTTGCCAAGCGAAAGCACACAGCGACGCGGGGTAGAGCAGTCTGGTAGCTCGTCGGGCTCGGATCGAAGGTCAGTTATACGCTTTTAAGCTGATTTTCTAGATGGGCGGCATATCAAGAAACTGATGTGTGTTTACTTGTCTAAGTCGGGGAAGCCAATAGCGCGGTAATCCCGAACCAAGCCTCGAAAGAGGAAGGTGTAGAGACTGGTTAGGCAAGCACCCTAACAGGAAAGCTGAGGGTGAAGGGACAGTCCAGACCACAAACTGAACAGAGTTCAGGCAACGAAAGTTGTAGTGGTAAGCATAACCCGAAGGTCCATGGTTCAAATCCATGCCCCGCCACCAAATCTAGAGCGGTAGATTCAAAAGAGTCTACCGCTCTAGTCGTTTAAACAGATTTAGAAGTATGGATACTAAACTAAGGGGCGATATTGCTGAGCAAGCTGCGATCCTCTACGCGCTGAAACAGGGGTGGGGTGTGCTGCAACCTGTTGGCGATCGACTTCCCTATGATTTGGTCTTTGATGTGTCGGGAAGGTTAATCAAGATTCAGGTGAAATCTGCTTGGTTGGATGAACCCTCTGGTAATTATGTCGTTGATAATCGTCGGACTAAAACAAATCGCCGCGTCATGCTTCGGGACGTCTATCAGCCAACTGACTTCGATTTTGCTCTTGCTTACCTTGCAGATCTTGATGTGTTCTATGTTTTTCCGGTTGATATCTTCATCAGCTACGGCAGTGAAATTCATTTTGTAGAAGCTGAGAAACGCCAGCGTAAGCCAAAGAGCGCCATGTACCGAAATGCTTGGCAGCTGATTCTACAATTTGGATCTTCTCAGCCAGATCGATTGGATCTGAAACAAAATGATCCGAATTTACCTCACACATTGTTCTAAAGAGAAAGATCCAACGCTTAGAAAGTCTGGAAGAGTTGCGACTCTGGCAAGAGTTCGATCGCAAATTAGCTAGCTACGAAATCTGGTTCTACATTCGCTGCTCTTGCCGAGCGAGTCTGACATTTGAAGATCTCGAAGCAATTAACTTTGCTTTTGCGCCATGTCCATAAAAGTTTGCTGCGAACTCTGCTCAGCTTGATCCGCTTGGGGTTTGCGCTGGACATATTTACCATCCGACTGCAAATCCCAGGCGTGACGATTATCTGCCAGGATAATGCCTAAAATTTCTTGCAAATCTTGAGCCAGACTCGGTTCTTCGACAGGGACAACTGCTTCAACTCGGCGATCGAGATTTCTCGGCATCCAGTCGGCACTGCCAATAAAGACCTCTGGCTCACCATTGTTGTTGAAATAGAAAATGCGCGCATGTTCGAGAAAGCGTCCCACAATGCTGATGACGCGGATATTCTCACTAATCTCGGGCAATCCGGGGCGCAGACAGCAAATTCCCCGCACAATCAAATCAATTTGAACCCCCGCTTGCGAAGCCTCATACAATGCCATAATCAAGCGCGGATCAACCAAAGCATTCATCTTGGCAACAATTCGACCTTGACCGCCGTTCTGTTGATGCTCAATTTCACGCTCGATATATGCCAACATACGATCGCGCAAATTCACAGGCGCAACCAATAATCTGCGATAAGACTGCTGCCGTGAATATCCGGTCAAATAGTTAAAGAGATCCGTTAAATCAGCGCCTAGCTCCTCTCGACAACTAAAAACCCCTAAATCGGTATAAAGGCGAGCTGTCTTCGGATTATAGTTACCTGTGCCAATATGCACATATCTTTTAATTCGGTCTTCTTCACGTCGAACGACTAAGACAAGCTTCGTATGAGTTTTTAGCCCGACTAACCCATAAACAACGTGAACCCCGGCGCTTTCTAACTTTTTCGCCCAGTTGATGTTATTTTCTTCGTCAAATCGAGCTTTGAGTTCAACTAAAGCGGCAACTTGAACGCCATTCTCTGCGGCTGCAATTAATGCTTGAACGATCGGAGAATCCCCTGAAGTTCGATATAGGGTCATCTTGATTGCCAGCACATTCGGATCGTGGGCTGCTTCTTCAATAAATCGCTGCACACTGCGAGAAAAGGAATGATACGGGTGATGTACCAGCAAATCCTGCTTTCGCATGACTGAAAAGAAGTTCTCATCATGCGTTAAAGCTTCTTGCACAGGGACTTCATTAACTCTTTTGAGCTTCGGATGTGTAATCGGACTCCAGGGGGGATCTTTTAGCTCTGGAAGCGGTAATCCTCCAAACATAAACAGATCGCGCAGACAGAGTAGACCCTCGATTTCGTAAACATCTTCTGAAGAAATCTCCATCTCTTCGATCAGCATCGATCGCAATTGTTCGGGCATCGATGGATTGACTTCAAGGCGCACGGCAGAACCACCGAATCGCCGCTTTCTCAATTCTTCTTCGATCGCGGACATCAAATCATCGGCTTCATCTTCTTCGACTTCTAAATCGGCATTGCGCGTGATTCGGAAGGGATGATATTCCTGAATGTTCATGCCAGGAAATAATGCCTCTAGATTGTGAGCAATGACTTGCTCGAGCGGCACACCTGCCCAGACGGTTGCCCGACTTTTTGCGATCGACGTTGGCAGATCTTGCGTCTCGATCGGCAAAGGAATAAATCGTGGCAAAACTTTCGGAACTTTCACCCGTGCATACAGTTCCTCGTCGTCTACCGGGTCTTTGATCACAACCGCTAAGTTGAGACTGAGATTGGAAATGTAAGGAAAAGGATGTCCAGGGTCGATCGCTAACGGAGTCAGAACTGGAAAAACTTTTTCCTCAAAGTATTGATGTAAGTATGCTCGTTGTTCTTGGTTAAGATCGATATAGTCCAGTAGATAAACGCCTTGTGCTGAAAGCTGCGGGCGCAGTGCTTCTTCAAAATGACGATGCTGTTTTGCAACAAGGGGACGTAAGCGATCGTTGATTAAATTTAACTGTTCTTGAGGCGTGCGACCATCTGGACTCAGCTTTCTTACCTGAGCTTCAATTTGCTCTTTGAGTGCTCCGATGCGTACCATGAAATACTCATCTAAGTTCGAGCTAAAAATCGCTAAAAACTTTAAGCGCTCAAGTAAAGGCGTGCGTGGATCAAATGCTTCATGAAGAACTCGGCTATTAAACTCAATCCAACTCAACTCTCGATTCAGATAGTACTGCGGATCATTGAGATTAATTTCCACCGTCGCTTGCTTACGCCGTCGCATTAGAACACCTCATCTTCGATTCCAACCCACCATTCGCCCAAATTCATCACATCCTGATGAATATCGGTCACTCGCTGTTCATATTCTTCTAAGGATAGCTGCGATCGTTGTTCTTTCAGCTTCATGAGTCTAAGCTGAGCGAGCAACCAGGGTTTTGTCACATTTCCAGTTTGCTCAAGATACCGGGCAAATTCGGTGCTGTTTAATTCGTTGCTGCTCATGAACACTTGGAGTTAAGGATACTTTTATTGTTGCGTTATTTTTAGCGATGCGACGCGATCTCATCGACCAATTTGGGCAAAATCAGCGTTTAGTTCTGTCTTTGCCAAAACTGTAGTTTCGCAGGATCGGTCGTATGATCCCAGCCGTATTGTTAAACTAAGTGTCAAAATCTAAAGAACTGTGTGCTTTCCCACCAGTTTGGAAATGCTTTGCGTAAGATCGAAAGTAATAAAGGTATTGAACTCTTACGAGACTTCCCGACTAGCTTAATTAGGTTGGGTTATAAAAAACGGAGCCTAGATCGTCCTCGGTCTAGGCTCTATTTTACGCGAAGAAATTGAAGGCTTTGGAAACACTTCAAGGTTTCAGTTTCTTAGCTACCACCCCCAAGATCCCATCTCACCCTTAAATGGGCCTACGATATCTTTTGTAATCCAGCCTCCATAAAACTGTCCTGGCTGCGGAATCACCTTTTCTCCATTCACATAGCATCCATCCATCGGAGCTGCATAGAACGCGACATAGTTCTGAATCGCTGCAAAGTTTGGAGTCGGATTGCTGTAGTACCAAGCGACATCGATCGCGCTTTTTTCTCCCACTTTGACACTGTAATAACTGCCTGCCCCTTTCCATTCGCAGAATGTGGTGCGAGCTGAGGGCAGCAAGTACTGTTGCTGAATGTCTTCTGGTGGAATGTAGTAAGTCGGAGGATGGCTTGTCTCTAACACTCGCATCGCGTGATGCGTATCGACGATCGTCACGCCATTAAAAATAATCTGAATCTGTTTCTCAACAGGCTCTAATCTCGGTGGGCGCGGATAATCCCAGACAGATTCCTGTCCAGGTTCGGGTGGTATTGGAGTCGGTCGCATCATAGTCGGTAAGCGGTTACAAATCGTTCAATTCCAGCGAGATCTTTGTGAATCTCAATGCGATCGTAACTTCCCTGTGCCGAAAGCAGTTGTGCGATCGCGTTTCCTTGCCCCATCATCATCTCAACCATCCAGACTCCTCCCGAAATTAGATAGTCCGGGGCACGATTCACCAATTCTCGAATACTCTCTAACCCATCTGCTCCGCCATCTAAAGCCAGATGCGGCTCGTGTAATCTCACTTCAGGCTGCAATTCAGCAACATTCTCAGTCGGAATATAAGGCGGATTAGACACCACTCCGCTGAGTTGACCTTTCAAATGAGGGATCGCGTCAAACCAATTGCCCTGATAGAACTGAACAGGTGCATTCAAGTTTTTTACATTGAGTGATGCGATCGCTAAAGCTTCTGCACTGCGATCAACGGCATGAATGGTCGCATTCGGTAGGGCAAAAGCGAGTCCGATCGCGATTGCCCCGCTTCCGGTTCCTAAATCTACCCAATGCCCCGATTTGAGGGTTAAATCTTGCGCGAGTGCCAAATCAATCAGCAATTCCGTTTCAGGTCGCGGGATCAAGACTCCCGGAGCGACGTGCAATTCAAATTCACGCCAAGGCGTAACGCCCGCTAAATACTGAACGGGAACGAATTCCTGCACTCTGCGCTGCCAAAGTCGATCGAGTTCTTGTAAAGACACCTTCAACTCAAGCTCGGATTCTGGCTGCAAACGCAGGAAAAGCCGACTCACTCCTGCTAATTCTTGCAAGAGCCAATCGACTTCGTTCGGGGGAAGACCGTGGGCGATCGCGCTATTTTTTGCGCGCGATCGCCACTGCCAAAGTTGGACACCGGGAACTGAAAATCCCATTCAAATTAACGTCTTTGCGGTTGTGGAGCGGGTCTTTGCTGTTGACCTTGCTGCGGTCTTTGCTGTTGACCCTGCTGCGGTCTTTGCTGTTGACCCTGCTGCGGTTGCTGCGATCGCACAAACTCGATCGTCTCTCTCGGCGGAATCAGCACAATCTTATCGAGTTGCGGGTCTTTTTCCTTTTTCATCGCTTCCATTACGCCTTCAAGCGGGAAGACCTGAATATCCACTGTGGCTGCTAAATCAGGCTTTTGTTGCTTAAAGCGATCGACCAACGGCTGTAAATCTTCTTTGTTAAAGAACATTGGGATCACAGACTGGTTGCCTTCTTGAATCGTCAAAAATCCCTTTTCTTTTCCAGCTCGTGCGACGAATAGCGGTGTGCCATTAAACTGGCTGACTTGCTGACCCCCTTGCTTCAGAATCGCGACAGCAGAATCAACCTGCTGCTTCGTAGGAACATACGCGAAATCTAACTTATCAGGCTTGCCTTGTGCTCCCTGGTTGAGTTGATAGACTTCAGCGAGCGAGACCGGAACGACTCTGACATCCTTTGCCAGGGCTGGATTCTTTGCTTTCAAATTCTCTAAAAATGCTGCTGCATCTTTCTGGCTAATAAATACCCCTGCAACCGGATTTCCCTTTTGACCGTTGGGAGGCTGGGCGACGAGTGGCGCACCTTGGTTATTGGCGATCGTGAAAACTGGAACAGCCCGTAACTTTTGACTAATTTGTTCTGGTGTTAGGGCAAGTGCCTGCAGCCCGCCGACTAGCGTCCCCATCAAGGTTCCGCCAACTAACGCAGCGGTTGTACTCCAACGAACCAATGACTTCATGATTGCTCCTGGCTTCAAAAACGATACATCGACTGAAATCCGAGGCGTTTACTGTCCCTATCGATCCTCTGCAAACGGCGGATTTTCATCGCAGGCTCGTTGCATCAGATCGGAGTTGTGATTCGGCTCAATCATCCTGTTCAGTTTGACCGAGGCGAAACGAATTAAGTTTCCGATCGCGATCAAATGACAATTGTTCATGAATATGAACAATTTGCGAAACAATTCTTGGCAATAGTAGCATCGATTCGCTTGGTTATGACACTCAAAGTGCGATCGCCTGTCTTAAAGCAAGATTGAGGACTCTCTATAAATATTGACCTTCAGAGTATTCAATTGGTAAAATTGTACTAACTTAGACTTTCAGGAGTACGCTGATGCGAAGTCCGATTGCAGGTACGCTTTACCGACATGGCGATGTTTTACTGAGACAAATTGATCGTCTTCCCAATAACGTGAGAAAACGCGAGAGTGTAACCTTAGCCGAAGGTGAAGTAACAGGACATCGGCATCGAATTCAGCAAGCTCAAGCGGTGCAACTTTGGGAGCAAGGTGAGAATCTATTTTTAGAAGTTAAAGCATTCAGTGCCACCTTAGTTCACGAGGAACATCATGCGATCGAGCTTCCGCAGGGATTGTATCGAGTTTGGAAACAGCGCGAATATCGTCCTGGTCACTATGTTGAGGTGTCTGATTAATGCGGAGCTTAATAGCAAATGGGCGAATTCCCAAAAAGTCGATTCGTCCTCTTCCTGAAACTCATGAACCGATTTCGGGCGATCGTGCTCGGAAGTTGATTCTTGAACGTCGCGCTTGGGACGGGATGCGCGTTTTGGGTCATTTGAATCTAAGTCGCGCGTCAGCCCTTTACACGCTGCCCGAAAATCTCACGTGTGAAAGCTTGGATATTAGTGATTGTCCAAATCTCACGTTCCTGCCGAAAGGGTTGCATGTGACGCACTGGATTGAAATTGCAGACAGCGGAATTATGCACCTTCCGAAAGGGCATGGATTTGTGTTGCGCTGGCGGGGCGTGCGGGTCAGCGATGTGATCGCGTTTGAAACCCATACGGGACAAGATATTCTCAATGTTGAAAATGTTGAACTGCGCCGGGTGCTGATTGAGCGATTGGGATATGACACCTTTTTGCAGCAGGTGGGGGGTGTCGTGCGCGATCGTGATACCGATGCGGGTGGAGAACGTCAACTGATCTGTATTGCTTTTGAAGATGACGAGCCGCTGATGCTTCTAAAAGTGACTTGTCCTTCAACGGGACATCTGCATATTTTGCGAGTTCCGCCTTATCTACGAACTTGTCATCAGGCAGCCGCCTGGATAGCTGGATTTGACAATCCAGACGACTATCAGCCTGTGATCGAAGCTTAGATAGGGTTAACTTGCGATTGCAGCTTGGACGAACCGCTTGATCTCGCCGCAAGCAATGTAAGACTTACCATCAGGAGCCGTTTTCACCGCTTCGACGACATAGAGCATTCCTTCTTCGCGAATCGATCGCGGAAAGCGCATGTTCCAGTCCGGTTCGTACCCGTCTGCAACGACTCGCGCTCTCAACTTGCTACCGTCTTTCACACACTGCACTAAGATGCCATCTCCAACTGTATCTGTGGTTGGCAAAGCTGCGGCTGTTGCGGGTGCTTTTGATGCGGTGGATGCAGTTCTCGATCGCGATCGACCAAAACTTGCAAATACATCTACTTCCCCTGGCTTCACAAATCGCTGGATCTGACCTTGCACTCGGTAGAAAGATTGGTCTGCGGAAAGCTCAATTCCTTCCACGACATAACGCGCTCCTTCTGCTCGAATCGCACGTGGAAACTGTACATTCTTGGTCGAATCATAGCCATCGGAAACGACCTTGACTCGCAGTTTTCCGCCTTCTCGCACGCAGATTAATTCAATTCCAGAGCCAACTTCTTGCACCGTTGCCATGGCTGCAATTTCTTCGCCAGCCGTCACACCCCGACCTGCTAGATCGCTCCGATTGCGAGTCAAGCTTTGGAAACTTTGATCTCTTAGTTCTTTGCGTCCTGCATTTCCGAGTGCTCCTTGTGCAATCCGATTTGCAAAGTAATCAAGCTGCTCGATCTCTTCTGCAATTTCAAAGGTTTCGTCTAAGCCTTTACTGCGAAGATTTTGAATCAGCGATCGCAGAGCAAATTCTGCTTCTTGATGCTTGCCCTGTTCTGCTAGATTCAGCGCAGTTTCCTTTGTTTTCGCGATCGTCAGTTGGCTGAGTTCTAGAAGGATATGACTAGATGCAGCGCTGGCAGATTCCTCGATCGTGCCAATCTTTGCCACAATCTCAGATGTTCCTGCAACGGATTGAATTGCTCCGTCTTGAATCACATCTGCGCTGTAATGCACTTTCATAATCGGCAAATCGCCAACTGATGCAGAGGGAAGTGACAAGCTCAAGCCTAGTAACTTGTCTTCGCGCTCATATAAATCGCCTAAGCCAATAACAGTTGCGCCTTGAGCAGTTTGTGTCACCTCAGCTAGGCTCAATGTATCGAGTAGTTCAACACCGGGAGCAAGCTCGATCGTCACTGAGAGATTTTGTCCCACGACTGCCCGTAAGCTATCGAGTTCGATGCTAAACACTTCGCTCGCTTCATCAATGCTCTGAATGAAGTAGAAGTTCCCTTTCGAGGCTCTTGCCATGCCAATCAGCATATCTTCATTAAAGCCTTGAGCAAACCCTAAGGTCGTGGTCGCAATGCCTTCTTCTGCTTTTTGTCCTGAAGTTGTAGTTAGGACTCGCGGATCTTGAATCCCCATGTTTGCATGACCATCCGTCAGGAGCAGCACCCGGTTGACCTTTTGTGGATCAAGATGCGCTTTGACAAACTCGCATCCTTTGAGCCAGCCACCCGAAAGATTCGTAAGCCCACCTGCTTGAACTCGACGAATCGCAGATTTGAGTGCAGATTTGTCACTCACAGCTTGAGGAGCAACCGGAACATCTACGACATCATCGTAAACCACGACTGAAAGCGTATCGGTTGCTTCGAGTTGATCGACAACAGATTCAGCAGCTTTCAAAGCATGATGTAGCGGCGCGCCTGCCATTGATCCAGAGCGATCGATGACGAGAGATAAGTTCAAATCGCGGCGCGGAGATTCAGGAAGATCAGCTCGAAATCGTAGCAATAAATTGGTTTGAAGGGGGGTACCAGTCGGAAGAATTGCCTGTTCAAAATCGTACTTAGTTTCGATCATTTACAGCCCCTCTACTAGGTTCATCATGTAGCCAGAGTGCCCAAATCGAGAGCGAGGGATGGTCAGTGATTGCCGATCATCCCTCGCTCTATTGTAGTACATTTGAACCAAAATAGATTAAGTAGAGGAATTCAATTGGTCGATCGTCGTCATTGAGCAAGTTCCTTCAACAAGAAACCGGAGTCGAAATTGCTCGACTCCGGAGACGCTGATCCTTAGAGAGATAGATCAAAAACTAACGTTTACCGTTGCTGTGCCCAGTCGTGACGAGAACTCTTTCGGCTAGCTTATCGGGGACTTCTTGCAGATGATCGAATTCACACTGGAAGAATCCGACTCCCATCGTTTGCGATCGCAGTTCTACAATTAAGTCATGCATTTCTGCTTGGGGCAGGAGCACAACGACATCATCCCAACCTGTCCAACCCTCTTTCGCGTCGTAGCCTAGTACTTGACCGCGACGACCACTCGACAGCCGTAGCACCTTTGAAGTGAAATCCGTTGGAACAGAAATCACAGCTTTGACGATCGGTTCTAATAACACAGGCTCACACTTCGCCATGCCTTCCTGCATTGCAATCCGAGCGGCTTGCTTGAAAGCTTGCTCCGAACTATCAACACTGTGATAGGAACCATTCGTTAAAGTCACAGCAATATCGACAACTGGGAACCCTAGTGGTCCCGTTGTGAGATACTCCCGTACACCCATTTCTACTCCTGGAATGTACTGTTTCGGAACGACTCCACCCACAATTTTTTCACCAAACCGGAAGCCATCCCCGCGTGCAACAGGCTGAATGTCGAGATAGACATCTCCAAATTGTCCATGTCCGCCTGTTTGGTGCTTGTAGCGACCATGAGAGTTTGTGGATTTGCGAACGGTTTCTTTGTAGGGAACTTGCGGCAGATGCGTCACCATTGGGAGATTGTACTTGCGGCGTAAGCGATCGAGCGCGACCTGCAAGTGGATTTCACCTTGTCCCCAGAGAATGATTTCATGGGTATCGCCATGCTGTTCCCAACGGAGTCCAGCATCTTCTTCTAAGAGTTTTGCAAGTGTTCCCGTTAGCTTCACTTCATCATTGCGCTTCTCGGCTTGAATTGCCATGGCAAAGACAGGTTTGATCTGCTCAGGCTGACGCAGTGCTGGAACTTCTGCTGGCGAAAGGGTATCGCCAGTTTTAATGCCTTCCATTCGGGCAAGTGCAACAATCTCACCTGCATGAGCTTCATTGATACTTTGCTGTTGTTGCCCCATCAGGCGATACATTCCACCGATGCGTACTCCATTTAAGGTCATGCCGTCTGTGATGGTGCCTTGCCAAACGCGAATCAGAGAGAGCTTGCCTCCTTGTTGAGTGTTGTAAGTTTTGAGCACTTGAGCGATTTCTGCATCAGATTTGATGTTGCGGCGTTCTGCGATCGCAGTTGGCTCTGATGTTTCTTGTAGTAATGCTTCGAGTAAAGGACGCACACCATAATCGCGATCGGCGCATCCAAAGAACACAGGCACAATCAAGTCAGCACCCAGTTCCATTTTCAGATCGTTCAAAATCTCTTCTTCGGGTGGCTCAATTTCTTCTAAAAGTTCTTCTAGCAGGTGGTCATCCCAATTTGCGAGCGTTTCCAGCATTTCCATACGGGCAAGCTGCTCTTCTTCTTTGAGTTCATTGGGGAAAGGAACTGGGTCAGCAGGTGCGCCCGGATGATAGTGGTAGGCTTGCTCGTTGACGAGATTGATAAAGCCTAAAATCGATTCGCCCCGGCCAATGGGATATTGATGCGGAATCAGTGGACGGCTTGAAACAGCTTTGAGCGCGTGTAGAACTTCCATGAAATCTACATCAGCGCGATCCATTTTGTTCAAAAATACAAAGTGCGGAATTTCCCAATCGTCTAGGAATTTGAACAAGGGCGATAGAGTCATCACTCGATCGACGACAGGTTCGCAGACGACAACCACTGCATCTACGCCGATCAGGGCGTTCAAGGTTTCCTGAGCAAATTCTACCGATCCGGGACAGTCAAGGAAGGTAAACCGCACGTCTTCATAGACGGTGTGTGCTGCGTTGACTTCAACGGTCATTTGGCGATCGCGGGCTTCTTGGCTGCTGTCTCCGACAGTGTTTTTGTCTTGAACCGTTCCTTTGCGAGACACTGCTTTGGTGACCCAAAGTAGGCTTTCGAGTAAGGTGGTTTTGCCGCTCAGGTAAGGACCTACGATCGCCACACTTCGGATGCCGATAGAATTACCTTTCATATCTGACCTCTTGAATTAAGTGAAATGCAGAACATACCTCGATCGCATTTCTGTAAATGTAATCTCTAAATTTCTGCATTGAAGAGTGCAAAAATCAGACATTAAATTTACAGCGCGATCGAAGCTTGAATTGAGATAGAAAATCGGGAATTTCTGAATCTGAAATTATTCAGTCTATGGATTATCAAATTGATTGCATCCAATCGATTGAAATCTCAGATTGTCTTAACAAAAATGGGGCGCGTTGAGCACCCCATCTTGTCTTATGAAATTAGCGAGCTGGCAGTCTCAGTCGCGTGTTTACCATTCCCATTTTGGTGAGTGTGTCCGTTGCCGTTGCGCGGTTGAATGACACCGTATCCCCCGTGATTCCGTTCATAAGCGACGTTGATTTCACCCGTCTCGATATTGCGGAACATATAGAAGTCATGTCCGACAAGTTCTAGCTGCTCGATCGCTTGATCAACGGTCATCGGTGGCATTGAGAAATACTTCGTCCGAACCACTTGGGCAGGCAGTTCCGGTTCTCGGTCGAGCCGCAACTCTTCTACCACAGGCTGTCCTTCTAGAAGTTCAGTCGTTTTTTCATGACGATGATTTGCACGTTTTTCTTTGTATTTTCGGAGTCTCCGACTAATTTTATCTGCGACTAAATCAATACTGGCGTAAAGATTTTCGCTGGCTTCTTCGGCGCGAACGACAGTTCCGTTCGCATAGATCGTGACCTCTGCAATTTGTTTTGCAACGCGAGGGTTTCGGGCGACAGAGAGATGAACATCGACTTCGGTTGTTAATGCCTGGTAGTGGTTCACCGCTTTTTCAATTTTTTGGTGAACGTACTCTCGAATCGCATCTGTGATTTCAATGTTCTTTCCCTGAATCACAAGCTTCATATAAGCTGCTCCTCCCCTGGAATGGTGGGTGATTAACTTCACACTAGCACTTTGGTATTGCAGTAAACAGTTCGGTTAAAAATGTTTTGCATCTGTTGACAATTCTTGATTCAAAAAGGGCGGTGATCTCCCCTGTTTCTCGCTTGATCTTTCTGCAATTTTGAGCGAATCTTATTAATCGGGGATTCACCAAGCTCTATGCGATCATGTTTTTTGTACTCTCAAGGGTTAGTGCCTTATCAAACTGCCTGGAAATGGCAGCGATCGCTGGTGAATGAGCGCAAAGAGAATGCGGCTCTCGATGATATTTTGATTTTGCTAGAACATCCTCCTGTTTACACACTTGGACAGGGTTCGGATATCGGATTTCTCAAGTTTGCTCCGGGTGAGTATGAATTGCATCGAATTGAGCGCGGTGGAGAAGTAACCTATCACTGCCCTGGGCAACTGGTGGGCTATCCGATTTTGAATTTGCAGTACTATCGCAAGGATTTGCATTGGTATCTGCGACAGTTGGAAGAAGTGATCATCCGAGTTCTAGCAATGTATGAATTAGAAGGAATTCGGATTCCAGGATTGACTGGGGTTTGGGTGGAGGGGCGAAAGTTAGCAGCGATTGGGATAAAAGTCAGTCGTTGGATTACGATGCATGGGTTTGCGTTGAATGTCTGCCCTGATTTGAGTGGATTTGAGCGAATTGTGCCGTGTGGGATTGCAGATAAGCCGGTCGGAAGTTTGGAGCAGTTTGTTCCAGGCGTTACGGTCGAAGAGGTCAAAGAAAAAATTGCGATCGCGTTTGCTGAAGTCTTTGAAGTTACTCTCCATGAACACACTTTCTCGTCGGGGCAAGCATAAGATTTTCATCGGCATGTCGCCTGGTGTCGGGAAGACGGTCAAGATGCTTGAAGAAGCGCGCGGCTTGAAACAAGAAGGTGTCGATGTTGTCATCGGGCTACTCGAAACGCATAACCGAGAGGAAACCGCGCAAAAAGCGATCGGGCTAGAACAAGTCCCCCGCCAACAACTGCTGGTTTCGGGAGTTGTCCTCACTGAAATGGATACAGCAGCAGTGATGGCTCGCCAGCCTCAGCTTGCGTTGATTGATGAGCTAGCGCATACGAATGTGCCAGGTTCAAAGTACGAGAAGCGATATCAAGATGTCGAAGAAATTTTGGCAGCGGGAATTGATGTGTTCTCGACCGTCAACATTCAGCATCTAGAAAGCTTGAATGATCTGGTAGCTCGAATTACTGGCGTTGTTGTCCGAGAGAGAATCCCCGATCGCGTTTTAGAACAAGCCGATGAGATTGTCGTAGTTGATGTGACTCCTGAAACGTTGGAGGAGCGGCTCAAAGATGGCAAAATCTATGCGCCTGAGAAGATTGATCAAGCTTTGCAAAACTTTTTTCAGCGTCGGAATTTGATTGCACTTAGAGAGCTAGCGCTGCGAGAGATTGCAGATAATGTTGAAGAGAAGGAAATTGAAAGTGAGAATGCTTCCTTCTGTAACATTCATGAGCGCATCTTAGTCTGCATTTCGACTTATCCCAATTCGATTCAGTTACTTCGGCGTGGAGCTAGAATTGCAGGATATATGCACGGGCTACTTTACTGCCTGTTTGTCAACGCGCCGGATCGATTTTTAACGAAAGCAGAAACCTTACATATTGAGACTTGTGAGCAGATCTGTCAGGAATTTGGCGGTCAATTTATTCGCGTGACAGAACCCGATCGAGCAAAAGCGATCGCACAAGTTGCTCAAGAATACCGAATTACGCAAATTGTGATTGGGGAAAGTCGTCGATCGTACTGGAGCACTTTGATTCGCGGCTCTCTGACTCAGCGATTGCTAAAATCCTTGCGCAACATTGATGTGCATATTATTGCAACAGAGCCACGAGGAAATTAACGCACGCGCACAAATCCTGCTTTCGCGATCGCCTCCTGTGCTGGAGTACTCAAAAGCAGATTCGCATATGCTTCACCTGCTTGTTGTTCTCTGCTATTGTTTTGTTTCACAATTACCGAAAGATTGCGGGTCAGCGGATAAGTGCCATCCTGAAAGGCTTTTGTATTTAATCGATTCCGAGTTGGACAAGTTGCAAGCGATCCTTCGTAAGCTGCAACAAACTGATTCGTCGTTCCCAACGGCATTGTTTTCACAGTACACTGCGGCACAACTTCAGGCGCTGAAGCAAAGTAGATTCCCCCAGGAGTTGAGCCTACTTTTTGTAATCCCTCTGTTGTGGTGCCAACAATCTGAGTCGTTGCAGGTAAAGGCTGTCCTTTGAGTACTTGCTCAGAGAAGATATTGCCATCGAGATCCCGACGTGAAAAAACAACGATCGCTAAATCCTGCCCGCCGACTTGTTGCCAATTGGTAATCCGCCCTAAGTAAATCTCGCGGAGTTGATCGAGGGTTAATCCCGGTGCAGATTGAGAGGGGTGAACTGCGATCGCAATGCCATCGATCGCGATGGGAATTTCTTTCAAGCTCAAGCCTTTTTGCTGTGCGTCTTGCTGCTCTTGTGGCGTGATAGGTCGTGAAGATTGAGCAAACTGAATTTGACCATTCAACAACATCTGAATGCCGACTGCTGAGCTAGGCGCGCTGCCAACTGGATTCACATAACGCAGTCGAAATTCGGGACGAGCAGCTTGTAGTGCTGCATCCACACTCAAACGAATCGGTGCCCAAGACGTACTGCCACCATAATTAAAAATTCCAGGTGGGACATTCTGTACCTCTGTCCAATCGGCTGAGGGCTTTGAATTGGGCAAAGCAGTCGCAGAAGGCTTCGGCTCAAAATTACCAACCGGAATGCCTGATTTCTCAGCTAGCCACCAAACGCCAGCAGCAATCAAGCTACCTGTAATCAACAACGAAAAAAGTAAAGCAGGGGCTTCGTTTTTCTGAGTCATAAGAGTCGAGAAACTAGGTTGAATATTAAACGAAATACAAGTCCGATCGCGAGTGCAACCAACGCCGTTAAGCCTGCAAAAATTAAAACATTCAGTGCCGGATGACCTGCCCGAACAAATTCACCTGCCTCATTTAGCTGCCTGACAAATCCAACCGTCAACAGTGAAACGCCTGCCAAAATCACGAGATCAATCTTTTCAATGAATCGCCAGTACTGTGCCAAGAGCAGAATTCCAACCAACATCAGCCAGAAGGTCGCACTGATGAGGGTTGTTCCGAGCAGGCTCACCATTGCGATCGCTAAAATGCCTGCCTCAAATCCAGTGAAGATTGATCCGCCGATCCATTCTAGGGTTGAGAAGCGGGAAATAATCGGCGATCGCTGAGGAGTCGGAGTGGGGAGTGGGGGAGTGGGAGGTGGGGGAGTGGGTTTTGGAGCGAGGGCGGCGAGAACTTCAGTTGCAGATTGAAAGCGCTCTGCTGGAGCATGACGCAGCATACGATCGAGGATGTCTGCAAATTGCGAACTGACTTGAGCCTGCTTTCGCCAATTCCACTGGTTGTTATAGCTATCAAATAAATCTTGCGGCGATTTTCCAGTGAGTAACATCACACAAGTGGCTGCTAGAGCGTACAAGTCACTTGCAGGAAAAACCTGGCTGCCTGAAATCTGTTCGGGCGGAGCAAATCCTGCGGAGTAAATCCCGGTTGAACTTTGAATATTTCCAACCGCCTTTGTGACAAATTTGACTGCTCCGAAATCGAGCAAGTAGAAGCGCCCATTCTGATGACGCATGATATTAGAAGGCTTAATATCCCGATGAATTGAGCCATTCTCATGCACAAACTCTAAAATCTTCAGGGTTTGCTCTAGAGCGTTGCGCATGTCTGACTCAGAAAATCTTCCGTTTTGAACTAGCTCTGCTTCTAAGGTTTGCCCTTCAATATATTCCTGAACTAAGTAAAAGAATTTGGCGTTTTTCGGAGAATTCGGATCAGTGATTTCAAAAAACGCGAACAAATCGGGAATCTGCGGATGTTCTCGTCCGAGTTGCTCGAGCACTTCGGCTTCTCGTTCAAACAGATCTTGAGCAACTTTGAGCTGAGCAGGCTTGAGATTGCCAGAAGGTTGAAACTGCTTGACCACACACGATCTCATGCCTGGCGTATAGCGATCGCGCGCCAGAAATGCTGTGCCAAATCCGCCTTGTCCCAATAATTTTGTCGGCAAATACCGTCCCACCAATATCAATGGCATGCCACAATGCATACAAAATTTCTGGGGAACAGATTTTAAGATGTTGGGGTCGTCTAGGTCTGCGAAATGATTCACAGGACGGGCACAACCAGGACGAGTGCAGTGTAGCTGCATAGAGACTCACGAATTCGGTGCGTTTACCTACTAAAGTAACCTAGTGTGTCAAGCCTGGCACTATTTCTTAGTATTTTTCTATTTTCCTAATTTTGCAAGCACTGATTTTGTGGCAACGATGTGGCGATCGAGTCCCAACTCCGAAGGCGAAATCCCGATCGCCAATCCTACCAACTGCGGCAAATGCAAAATTGGTAAGCCTAATTTCTCTCCAATGACTTGTTCAACTTCTGGCTGTCGCGAGTCTAAATTCAAATGGCACAGCGGACATGGCGTGACCATACAATCGGCTCCAGCTTGAATCGCCGCTTTGATATGCTTCCCTGCCATCTGAAACGACTGCTCAGTTGCATAACTCGAGAGCGGCCATCCACAACATTGAGTCCGACCGCGATACTGAATCGGTGTTGCGCCCACTGCCTCAAATAAGTTCTCCATTGACGTGGGATTGAATGGATCATCTAAAGGACGATCCTGCCCGCGCAAGAGATAACAGCCATAAAATGCTGCACATTTAAGACCTGAGAGCTTGCGAGTGACTTTTGCCGCGATCGCATCGAGTCCATAATCACTCACCAATGCCCAAAGTAAATGTTTGACCTCAGTGCTTCCCTGATAAGGCGAACATCCTTCCCGGTTCAAAAACCCATTCACTTGATTCAAATACTCTGAATCTGCTGATTTCAATCGTTCATCCACATGCCCGATTACGCCCTGACAGGTGCTGCAATGCGTCAAGAGCGGCAAGTTTAATTCTTCAGCTAAAGCAATATTTCTAGCATTGACCGTATCTTCGAGCAGTTGAGAATCTTCTTTAAACGTTCCCGAACCGCAACAAGCAGCTTTTTTCAATTCGATCAATTCGATTCCGAGCGATCGCGACACAGCTTTGGTCGATTGATCCAACTCCCGACACGCTCCTTGCGCGACACAACCAGGGAAATAAGCGTATTTCAGAACCATAGAATTTGCCCGACTCATCCGACTTTGATAGTAGCGCCCACCGCCTCGAAAACACCGATCTTAAGAAAAACTGAGGAATTTGGTCAGCGATCGTGGCAAAATGTTCACCGCACCCGAATCTGATATGAGATGACTTCATTCAGATAAGATGAAGAGATGCTCAAAATGAATGAGCATTTCTGTGTTTAGTGTGATTCGTTGCGGCTGCAACTCAAGAGGAATTTTATGAGCGAGACCGAAATTTTTGATAAAGTCCAGAAGATCGTGGCAGAACAGTTAGGTGTCGATGCCGCTAAAGTTGTTCCTGCTGCTAGTTTTGCAAACGACTTAGGTGCAGATTCACTCGACACCGTTGAATTGGTGATGGCACTCGAAGAAGAATTCGACATCGAAATCCCCGATGAAGCGGCAGAAGAAATTGCAACGGTTCAATCTGCAGTTGATTACATCAGTGGCAAAGTTGCAGCCTCGGCTTAGTCAAATCTCCGAAGAATGGGGGATAAGACTGTGACTTGTCCCTCATCCTTTATCCCCACATCCTTTTTTCATTGGACATCATGACAAATACGGTAAATAAGCGCGTTGTTGTCACAGGGCTTGGTGCAATTACGCCGATCGGCAATACGCTTTCTGAGTATTGGGACGGGCTAATGGCGGGACGTAATGGCATTGCCCCCATTACTTTATTCGATGCGTCTCGGCATGATTGTCGTTTTGCCGCTGAGGTAAAAGGCTTTGATCCGATTCAATATATGGATCGCAAAGAAGCAAAACGGATGGATCGCTTTTGTCAATTTGCGGTTGCAGCCAGTAAACAAGCTTTGGCAGATGCAAATTTCGAGATCAATGATCTGAATGCAGAACAAGTCGGAGTTTTGATCGGAACGGGCATTGGCGGCTTGAAAGTTCTCGAAGATCAGCAAGAAATTAACCTGACCAAAGGACCCGATCGCTGTAGTCCGTTCATGATTCCCATGATGATTGCGAATATGGCGGCAGGTCTTACGGCGATTCACATTGGTGCAAAAGGTCCAAACTCTTGTTCAGTGACCGCTTGCGCGGCTGGCTCGAATGCGATCGGCGATGCGTTTCAATGGGTGCGACGCGGCTATGCTCAAGCCATGATTTGCGGTGGTACTGAAGCGGCAGTCACTTCGCTTGCAGTAGCAGGATTTGCAGCGTGTAAAGCCCTCTCATTAAGAAATGATGACCCTACTCACGCGAGCCGCCCGTTTGATAAAGATCGCGACGGTTTCGTCTTAGGTGAAGGATCTGGAATTCTTCTGCTCGAAGAAATGGAACACGCGCTGGCTCGTGGCGCAAAGATTTACGCTGAAATCGTCGGCTATGGCGTAACTTGCGATGCTTATCACATCACAGGACAAACTCCAGGCGGAAAAGATGCCGCAAGAGCGATTCAGTTCTGTCTAAAAGATGGCGGACTCACTCCGGATCAGGTGGATTACGTCAATGCTCACGGAACCAGTACGCCCGTCAATGATCCAAATGAGACGATGGCGATTAAAACTGCTCTAGGCGATCGCGCAAAACAAATTCTCGTCAGCTCCACGAAATCGATGACGGGTCACTTGCTCGGCGGTTCTGGCGGAATTGAAGCCGTTGCAACCGTGATGGCAATCCACAACGATCGCGTTCCTCCAACGATTAATTTGGTCGAACCCGATCCAGCTTGTGATCTCGATTACGTTGCCAATGAAAGCCGCGAACATGTCGTGAACGTTGCGCTGTCCAACTCTTTTGGGTTTGGCGGACACAATGTGACGATCGCATTTAAAAAGTTTGAGCCATAAACTTGAACTGGCTACCGTTATCTAGGATTATTAGGAGGCTGTTATCAATTGACAGCCTTTGATAGCTTTTTCTGATTAGGTATTTGTGCCTACTTTTCTTCATAATGGAATCAAGTATTCGGATTTGATCGAATTCTTCCGTTATTGCCCACTCGTCGTTCATTCTTAACAGAAATCATGGTCGTTGCAGCCCAGTCACTCGAAGAACTTTGCATTAATTCGATTCGCTTTTTAGCGATCGATGGCGTTGAGAAAGCAAAATCCGGACACCCAGGATTGCCGATGGGTGCGGCTCCGATGTCCTTCGTGCTATGGGACAAGTTCATGCGGTTTAATCCCAAAAATCCGCAGTGGTTCAACCGCGATCGCTTCGTGCTGTCCGCAGGTCACGGCTCAATGCTGCAATATGCATTGCTCTATTTAGCGGGCTATGACAGTGTGACGATCGACGATATCAAACAGTTCCGCCAACTCGGATCGCGCACGCCTGGACACCCAGAAAATTTTGAAACTGCGGGTGTTGAAGTCACAACTGGGCCTTTGGGTCAAGGGATTTGTAATGGTGTTGGTTTGGCGATCGCTGAAGCGCACCTGGCTGCAAAATTCAACAAGCCCGATGCAACGATTGTTGATCACTATACCTATGTGATCATGGGTGATGGCTGCAACATGGAAGGCGTTTCGGGTGAAGCGTGCTCACTGGCTGGACACCTGGGTTTGGGTAAACTGATTGCCCTCTATGATGACAACCATATCTCGATCGATGGAGACACTGAGGTTTCCTTTACTGAAGATGTGGGTAAACGCTACGAAGCGTATGGTTGGCAAGTTCTCACTGTGCCCGATGGCGATACCAATACTGCTGCAATCGAAGCCGCGATCGCAGAAGCGAAGAAAGAAACGACCAAGCCGACCTTGATCAAAATCCGCACGACGATCGGATTCGGTTCACCCAACAAGCAAGGAACCGCAGGCGTTCACGGCGCTGCTTTGGGTGGTGACGAAGTGGCTGCAACCCGCAAGCAGTTAGGTTGGGATTACGAACCTTTCGTGGTTCCCGAAGATGCGTTGAATCACTGGCGCAAAGCGATCGAGCGCGGTGCGAAGCTCGAATCTGATTGGAATGCAGCATTTGCAGACTACAAAGCGAAATATCCTGAAGATGCAGCAACCTTTGAGCGCCTGCTGAGCGGCAAGCTTCCAGACGGTTGGGAAAAGTGCCTTCCGGTCTACTCGCCTGAAGATAAAGGCTTAGCGACCCGTCAAACGTCTGAGAAGACCTTGAATGCGATCGCGCCTGTGGTTCCCGAACTGATCGGTGGTTCGGCTGACTTGACTCACTCGAACTTGACCTTGCTGAAAGGGTTCGGTGACTTCCAGAAAGGCTCTTACCAAAACCGCAACCTCCGCTTTGGAGTCCGCGAACATGCAATGGGCGCAATCTGTAATGGAATTGCATTGCACAATTCGGGCTTGATTCCTTACTGTGCAACCTTCTTGGTGTTTGTAGACTACATGCGGGCAGCGATTCGCCTTTCTGCACTGTCTGAAGCAGGCGTGATTTATGTCATGACTCATGACTCAGTTGCATTGGGTGAAGATGGTCCCACTCACCAACCGATTGAGACGCTTGCATCGCTGCGTGCAATTCCGAATCTGTTGGTCTTTCGTCCTGCAGATGGAAATGAAACCTCTGGTGCATACAAGATCGCAATGGAGCGTCGTAAGCAGCCTTCGCTGTTGGCAATGACTCGTCAAGCATTGCCGAACTTGGATGGTAGCTCGATCGATGCAGTCGCTCGTGGTGCATACATTCTTTCCGGTAGCGACGACCTTCCCGATATCATCTTGGTGGGAACGGGAAGTGAAGTGAGCCTTTGTGTAACTGCTGCCGAAAAACTTCGTGCAGAAGGTCACAAAGTCCGCGTGGTATCGATGCCTTGTTGGGAATTGTTCGAGGAGCAAGATGAAGCTTACAAGAACACCATCTTCCCGAAAGCAGATCAAAAACGCCTCGTGGTTGAAGCTGCTTCTAGCTTCGGTTGGCAGAAGTACATGGGAAGCGAAGGCGACATGATCAGCATTGAGCGCTTTGGTATCTCGGCTCCAGGTAACGTTGCTATGGAGAAATTCGGCTACACCGTCGATAACGTTGTGGCTCGTGCGAAAGCAGTGATCGGCAAATAAGCACAAAAGTTGCTTTGAGTGATAGATTGCAAGCCCCCAGAATTTCTGGGGGCTTTTTTGTTGAAATCGGCATCGCTAACTCAATTGCTTTCATCTACTCGGCACCTGATGAAAGCAATTCCTCATGGGTTGCTACAAGAATTACGAAGGTTGATCTAATCGTTTGATCGATCGATCAGCGCTGCTATTAGATATGCGTGGGCAGTTCTAGATGCGATCGCAGCTTCAAGCAACCCATCTCAGTATTTTCTCTGAGTGATAAGATTCACTGATTCTTTACTTTAGCTGTACGGAAACCATCGCCTCGCCGACGAAAGTATAAACAAGAACACAAGCTGCAATGCTTACTGAACATCTACTCTAGCGAGGTCTGCGATGCTTTACACTCAAACCAATTCCACCTGCTCTGATGGTGCTGTTAGCTCGGTGCTTGACCGAATTCTCGCCACAGGTCAAATTGCTCAAAGTGATGCTCATCGAGTCCTGCAAGCTGCAATGACGTTAGACAGTCCGCTCAGTGCTGAAGAACAAACAAAAATTAGAGTCATTGCTCATCGTTTAGGACTAGGCATGTTGAAGGTTGTCTACTAGGAAATGGCTTGCGTTTGATTGCTACAATCTTGCGGCAAAAACTTATCCAACCGTAAAACCCTGAATTAAAGCAGAATTTGATGAACAATAGAGGAGGCGAGTTATTCAAAACAGAATGGGACAGTACGATCGCTTAATTCTCATGGCAGAAGATGAACTGACACAGTACAGTACCGATGCCCGTAAAATTGAAAAGCTCCGACAGAAAATTGGTTTATCGGTTTCTGCCAATGAGCAAAAGCAAGTCAAAGAGCAACTTTTAGCAGAAATGCCAACTGATCCAATTCGCAAAATCATTGAAGATCAGCGTCAGACGGTTGCACTACCATTTTGGGGAATTGCTGGATTGGGTTTATTGTTTGGCATTTCCATGTCGCAACCGTTAGATTTTGTTGCCACCATCGCTGGAGGCGCGATCGCCTTCCAAATTCAAACACTCGGCTGGCGACTCCAAGCAAAACGACTAGTACTCAAAACCTTGGAAGATATCGAAGAACGAGTTCGCAAGCCTGATTAACAATATTTGCATAGTTGCGAGTGGGCAGAGCTATCTAGCAACTGCAATTAAACCGCAATAGCCTGCATCGATTGGCAAGCCTCAATCAGACCTTCAACTCCTTGAACGATCGTAATTTTCGTTGCCAATCGATGCTCCAAATCTGCCACAGTCATGTCATCTAAAAATACGGCTGCATCTTGTTTCAGCATCAAAGACGGCAAAAGAATTCCGTCTCCGAGCGCTCTCCCTTGCAGTGCTGCCAAAATGTCTTGCCCAGTCAGTAGCCCCGTGACAGTCATGCTCTGACCCCAGTACTGGCTATTCAGAGCAACCATTTTGACCGTCAAACCTTGAACTTGGTTTAAGCGATCGAGAATCGGCAGAAACGCTCTCTCAACTGCATTCCCCAAAACCCAGATATACTCGCGTGCAGGCGCAATCTTCTGCGGAAGTCGTTGTGCTGCTGTTTCAAACTCTTTTAGGAACAATCGAATCGAACCTACACCATTGCCAATTTGTGGATAGTCTTCATAGTGCGATTCTGGGGGTAAATCGGCTCCAGCAATTAAGAACCACTCATCCGCTAACCAAACAATCGTACTGCCCTGCTCTTTTCGGAATTTAGCTTGCAGTGCTTGTACTTGGGCAATTACTTCTCTCGCTTTCTCAGGTGAAACGGGAATCAATTCATCTTCATCGGGTCGAAATCGGGTCAGTCCAACGGGAACCACCGCGATCGACGCAACTGCTGGAATCTCTCCTGTGTGAAACTGCGCTAGATCCTCGATCGTCCGAGTTAAGTGCTCACCATCATTGATACCAGGACAGAGAACCACTTGAGCATGGATCTGTAGCTGTCGTTCTTGGAACCATCGCATCTGGTCGAGAATTTGACCTGCTCTTGAATTTTTCAGCAACCGAGTTCTGACATCTGCTTCAGTTGCATGAACTGAAACATAAAGTGGGGAAAGCCTCATCTGTTCAATCCGGTTCCACTCGCGCTGAGTCAAATTCGTCAGAGTCAAATAGCTCCCATAAAGAAAACTCAGCCGATAGTCATCATCTTTGAGGTAAAGACTATCTCGCTTGCCCGGAGGCTGTTGATCAATAAAGCAAAATGGACAGCGATTCGTACATTGGATCAACCCATCAAACAGAGCCGTTTCAAACTCCAAACCCAGATCCTCATCGTAATCCTTCTCAATTTCGATCTGATGGGTTTTTCCTTTGCGATCGATCACGTTGAGTTCTAAAAATTCGTCCGCACACAAAAACTGATAGTCGATCAGATCGCGAGGCTTTTCGCCGTTGATCGATACAATGCGATCGCCCACCTCAAATCCAATCTCTTGCGCGATTGAACCCGACAACACCCCAGTAATTAACGCCGGACGAATAGAAATCTCGCTCATGACTCGAACTTTGACAGCTTCTCTAGTTTAAGCCTTTAGAACTTGTGTGGCGATTGCGGCTAATAATGTGATGCCTAACGCCAAGCGATACCAGACAAAGACCCAAGTACTCTGACGCTGCAAAAACTTCAGCAGCCAAGCGATCGATAAATACGAAAACACAAACGCTGAAATGATGCCAAACAGCAAAGGCATTCCCATTGAACCATCTTGCAACACATCTTTCGTTTGCACTAAGGTGGCAATCGCCAAAGTCGGCAGACCGAGCAGAAAGGAAAATCGAGCCGCTGTTTCTCTGCGTAATCCTAAAAACAAGCCAGTCGTCAAAGTCGAACCTGAGCGCGAGGCTCCAGGCAGCAACGCAATCATTTGCCCAAGTCCAACCAAAATCCCATCTTTAACCTCAAGCTCATCAAACCCCCGTTTCCGAGAACCGACTTTCTCGGCAAGTGCCAACAAAAGCGACATCACGATCGACATCACAGCAATTAATGTCGCACTTTCTAACTTTACGCCCAACTCCTTGAGCATCAAGCCACCTGCTAAGGCTGGTATCGTTCCGAAGACAATGCCAATAAAAATTTTCCAGTCTTCGCGATACCACTCCTTGCGCGCAAATGCCCCCAAAGCTCCTGAGAGAATATTCCGAATATCCTTCCAAAAGTACATCAGCACTGCGATGACACTGCCGAACTGAATCGCATCGATCGCTTCTTTTTTCCATTGGTTCTGCCAGCCGAACACATCTGTAAAAATAATCAAATGCGCCGTACTGCTGATCGGCAGAAACTCTGTAATTCCTTGCACTAAACCCAAGACAACACCTTGGAAAAGAGCAAACAGACTATTGCTCTCACTAGCAACGACTAAAAGTGGGGTCATGCGCTTCTCAACCTTCAAAAACTAGGAGCAGAACTCTCGCTGTGCAGTGTACTGCCATTTCAGCGATTTCTGAATTCGTTCTCCTAAATTTATTCGCAATTTCAAGATAGTTCCGCTATTCTGAAATATGCCTAGGGGGGGCATTCTCCTTAAGAATGATTTACAAATTGAGGCTCCCGTCCCCAGAAAATCCTATGGTAATGTTAAGTTAAGTAAATAAAATGAACAGGATTAAATTTTCCTTTGATTTCCTATTCGCCCACCCCCACCCCATCCCAAGAGGCTGAAGTGATCGCGGTTTCTAAATCTTCTCTCACTGAATCTTCTCTGATAGAGCGGCAACTCCCGTCGCGCAATCGTCTCATTTTCGGTGCATCGGTCTTTTTGGTGTCGGTTCCTGTGTTCTTTGAAGCGCCCTTAGTCCGATCGATTCCGCTGCTCTGCCTTTTACTCACTTCAGTATGGGTTTGGGTCTCGATCGCGCTTTCTGCGAAATCAAAAACACAACACTGGGGTGAGTTAATCACAGGATTCACTTGGACATGGCTTGCTGGCTCGCTTTACTGGGGGTGGATGCGTTGGGAACCCACGTTACATTTACCGATCGAAGCGATTGGACTGCCGATCGCGATCTGGGGATTGCGGCAGAATTGGTGCAAACTTGGAAACTTTTTCTACTTAGGCTCCCTCTTTGGAACTGCAATCACTGATTTATATTTCTACGTGAGTGACTTGATTCCGTATTGGCGGCGATTAATGCAGGTAGAACCAGATGCAGTGCAGCCGATCTTTCAAGAAGCTCTTATGCAAATGTACACACCTCATGGCATTTTCTGGGTGATTTCACTAGCTACGCTACTCCTTGTAATCGGTGTTCTCTCGCTGCGGGTGAAAACGCCGCATTGGGTAGCATTTGGTGGTGCTGTTCTCAGTACCATTCTAGTTGACAGTCTTTTCTGGATTGCAGCAACCCTGGCATAAACTCGTAGATAGCGCGATTGCACGCAATTTCTATCAGTTGAATACTGCGGAAAATACAGTAAAAAATAATTCACTTCACCTTTACATTACAAGCGCTACTACTGACACATTTCCATCGCAAGCGTTGCATCATAAGGAAAGAATGACCTTATTTTCCTTGTTGAGCCTGTGGTAACTCTCCAACCTATTCCTCATCTCATCCTACATAGCGATCTCAATCGTCAGCGCTTGCCTTTAGTGGGTAATAGCTGCTGGACAATTGGACGGAGCGAGGATAACACATTTGTGATTGGCGATCGCTGGATTTCACGTAACCATGCCATGCTGCAATGGATGGAAACGGGAGAATATTATTTGATCGATCTCGGCAGTCGCAACGGCACTTTTGTGAATGGGCGGCGGGTGAGCATTCCGGTGACATTGCAGAATGGCGATCGTCTCACGTTTGGACAGACTGAACTAGATTTCTTCTGTCCTATGAATCGTCCTGCTCCGTCGAGCGATCTCGACTCTAAAGATTTCACGGCAACCGCAGCGCTCTCAGTGCGCTGTTTAATCTCGGTTTTGGTTGTTGATATTCGCGATTTTACGATTCTGACGCGTCAGCTAGACGAAAGCATTCTTTCTGAGATGATCGGGACTTGGTTTCGCCAAGCAGGTGAGATTATTCGAGAGTATGGCAGTTGGGTCGATAAATATATTGGCGATGCGGTGATGGCGGTCTGGACGCATGGAGCGCATGGAGTCGAGCGGGATGAGTCACTACGAATCTGTCAGGCGATTAATGCGCTTCATAAGATGACGAGTGATTTGTATCGAGACTATCCCTTGCCATTTCCGATTCGGATCGGGGCAGGTGTGAATACGGGATTTGCGATGGTCGGTAACACAGGTAGCGGCGATCGACCCGATTACACAGCATTGGGTGATACCGTGAATGCGGCATTTCGATTAGAAACAGCAACGAAACAAATCGGACTCGATATTGCGATGGGTGAAACGACGTATCGGCATCTGGCAAGTCATGTGGGTGAGTTGGCGTTCTTTGAGCGATATAACGTTGATCTCAAAGGTTACGATACGCCAACTCCGACTCATGCTTGCTCGTTTGCGGATCTCGATCGCTTTTTGAAGAGTAATTTCGATACCTTTTACTAAAGATCCAAGAAAGAGAGTCAAGAAAGATATTTTTGAACCACTTCCCACCCGGTGATCGAGACCCAAATTAGCCCTAAGCATAAGAGAAAATTCACGCCAATGTGAACAGAACGTGCCCAAGGCTGAGTGGGAATCTGTACGGCACTCCAGGCAGAAAGAAATACCAATTCAACGACAGCCAGCCCCGACCATAAATGATTGGAATGACCTAAACTGCCGTAATGCCCTAGGGTTCCGACAATGCCAATTCCCAGTAAGACCAAGACTAAAATCGCGATCGCAATTCCTACGCCAATATGCAGCGATCTCACCCATTTGATGCCAAATAATAATCCTGATCCCGTCGCTGCTTGAAGCAAATACGCCACGATTGTCAAACCCATCGCCCAAGCAGCAATTCGCCATAACCAAAGAAAGGACGGTAAATCCAAAACGTTCTACCTAACTCGCCTTCTCATTGTGCAAAAAACAACCGCGATCAAAATGCGATCGCGGTTGTTTCTTAACGAATCCCCACACCTTTTACTAAGCAAATCGATAGACGAAGCGGTTTTTCTTATAAAAATTGCAGAAAAAATTTAGGATTCCGCTGGAGTTGCCAGAATTGACCTCAGCTCTTGGCGAAAGGAGGCATCCTCGTCTCCCTCCGTCACAATCAGAGTTGAACAAGGAATTGTATCTGACAAAATCGCACTTGCCATCATGCCAGTATGAATTTCCAAATGAGCTGTCACGATTGCTTCAAAGATCAATCGCTGACCTGGAAAAACGACTCGTTCAAAGTACCAATTTGGCACATCTGTAATCCGAGCAATTTGAATTTGACTTGTAGCATTTACATAACAACAAAGGACGGGATCAGATCCATTAGAAGGAACGGGATCAAGAATTTGAGGCATGGCGATTGAAACCCCTTAGATAAGTAGCGAAGTACCTTGACACTAACATTGCCGGATTTCTAACAACTGTAAAGGTGATTACCAACGGTTTCTTTTCAAGACGATTTATGCTTTGAGATTGAGAACTTGTAAGTCTTCAACGCAAAAAATTAAATTTAGTTCATACCTGAATACTTTGTGCAGTAAAAATACAGAGTTCTCAAAAAAGATTAAGGCTGTTTTGCGATCGCGTGGATGCTTCTTGAGGACAATCCATGCAGAGAACGAGAGTCAGTGATATCGTAAAGTTATGTGAAAATTACTCAGGATCCATTGATCCGATGAATCAACGCTGATGGATTCCTCACCCATGAAGGCTATGGAAACTCGCATTCTCTACGTCCGGTTGCCTTGTAATCCGATTTTTCCGATTGGAGCCGTGTATCTTGCCGATCACGTTCACAAGCAGTTTCCTGACATCACCCAAAAAATCTTAGATTTGGGCACAGTCCCGCCTTTGGATTACGCCTCAGCGCTGGATGATTGCATTGATCAGTTCAAGCCAACGCTGTTGGTCTATTCTTGGCGCGACATTCAGATTTACGCACCTGTGGGGGGCCGCGGGGGAAATCCACTGCAATACACCTTTGAGTACTACTACGCTTTAAATCCGTTCTTGAAGGCGAGAGGCGCGCTTGGCTTACTGCGAATCGCTTCAGGCTATTACGGCGAATTGTGGCGCAATGCCAATCTGATCAAACGGGGCTTCAAACGCGCTCGCAAATATCATCCAGATGCCAAATTGGTTGTGGGTGGGGGCGCAGTGAGCGTGTTTTATGAGCAAGTTGCGAGAAGTTTGCCGAAAGGCACGATCGTATCGGTGGGCGAAGGGGAAACGCTGCTCGAAAAACTGCTGCGGGGTGAAGATTTCTTAGATGAGCGGTGTTATATCGTCGGCGAGACGAAACCGCGCGATCGCATGATTCACGAATTTCCCACCCCGATCGAGAAAGCTGCTTGCGATTACGATTACATTGCGTCGATCTGGGACGAATTTGAATACTATTTTCAATCTCAAGACTTTTATATTGGAGTCCAGACCAAGCGCGGCTGTCCCCACAACTGCTGCTACTGCGTCTATACAGTGATTGAAGGTAAACAGGTTCGGATCAATCCAGCTGATGAAGTCGTCAAAGAAATGCAGCAGCTTTACAAAAAAGGCGTTCGCAACTTCTGGTTCACAGATGCTCAATTTATTCCAGCCAGGAAGTATATTGATGATGCGATCGAGCTGTTGCAAAAGATCGTGGATGCGGGCATGACCGATATTCACTGGGCAGCTTACATTCGTGCGGATAATCTCACGCCGAAGCTTGCCGAATTGATGGTGAAGACTGGCATGAATTACTTTGAGATTGGCATTACCAGCGGCTCTCAGGAACTCGTGCGCAAAATGAGAATGGGGTACAATCTCCGAACCGTCTTAGAAAACTGTCGAGATTTGAAAGCGGCAGGATTCAACGATCTTGTTTCGGTGAATTATTCATTTAACGTGATTGATGAGCGACCGGAAACGATTCGACAAACGATCGCGTATCATCGCGAATTAGAAAAAATCTTCGGAGCCGACAAAGTTGAGCCTGCGATTTTCTTTATCGGGCTGCAACCTCATACGCATCTAGAAGAATATGCACTCAAGAATGACATTCTGAAGCCGGGATACGATCCGATGAATGTGAAACCTTGGACAGTTCGCAAACTGTTATGGAATCCAGAACCTTTGGGATCATTCTTTGGTGAAGTTTGTCTGCAAGCTTGGCAGCGCAATCCCAATGATTTCGGACGGGAAGTCATGGATATTTTAGAAGAACGTCTCGGACGTGCTGATCTAGAAGAAGCCTTAACTGCTCCGATCGAGAAATCCAATCCTCAACTTGTTACTGCTCCCTAATTTCCGCTCATGTTAGAAGGCTCAATTCTCAAAGATTTAAAAGTAGCGCACCAGTCCGGCGAGGTCGGTAAACGCCCGCTCAATTTCGGTGTGTATTACAAAAATACGCTGGTTTCACTCTGTCATGCTCTGGAAGACTGCATTCTCACCTGTCAGAGTGCGCCTCTCGTGATTACTGCTTTCCAGCGGGGAAAATGGTATCTCGTTGAAGCCGATCGCTATGGCGATATCGCGAATCGAGCCGACCAAATTGTGATCATGGCGACGGCAGATGCCGGATTTGCAGAACATCCGACCAGTCAGCGATCGAATGTCACTTTAGTCGATTTAGATCCAGCCGATCCGGTTGCTCAAGAATGGCACTTGATGATTTTGGCTCCGTCTTATACCGCCATGGTGCTCTGTCAGGAACTCTCGCCTGAAGACTATGGGACTCAAGGCGTGCCAGAAGAAGACTTAGAGCGGAAGTTTTACGGCTTTTGGACATTTGAGCAGGGCTTAGTCGAAGAGACGGTGAATATTGCGATCGCTCATATCGATCGCTACAACCCGGATTTAGCCAATCAACTTCGGGCAAAAGCCGCAGAAATTTCTGCTCAGAGTAGCGACCAAGACGAAATCTATCAAGCGGTTTCGATGGTCGTGAACTATTTACAAGACGGTCACTCGAAACACAAGCACGAAGCGTTAGATAACAATCTCGTTTCCAATGAGCTACAAGCCTTTCTCCGTCTGGCTCAATTGATTGATCAAACCGATGTGAGTAATCCAAATGCTGCGGCTGAAGTGGCTTCACTATCGGTTGCGATGGCACAGTTGCTCGATCTTCCGGCTTGGCAGGTGAATCGGTTACGGCTCTCTGCCTTGCTGCATCGACTCGCATTCTTACAGCGAGCAGATAGTGTACTCAGTCCAGGAAGCTTTGGACGGGTGACTGAGCCTGATCCCGATGCCGCGCCGAGTTGTCCGATCGTTCCAGGCGCTCAGCTTTTAAGAAATATGGGCAGATTGAATGCGATCGCAACGATCATTACGCATGAATCTGAACACTGGAATGGAAAAGGACAACCTGCTGGACTCGCAGGCGACGAAATTCCTTTAGAATCAAGAATCCTTGGCTTACTCTCTGAGTTTCAACAGCGCGTGACTCAAAGCAATTTAACCGATGCGCTCGCTCAGTGCCAAGCGGAAGCGGGAGAGCGGTGGGATACAAAGCTCGTCGAAGCTTTAACGCTTCTTGTCAGCGCGATTCAGCAAGGGTTAAGCCTACCGATTCAAATGCCGAAAATCGCGGCTGGAATGTGGTTGTTAGATTCTCATTCTGACGAAGAATTGCTGAATCTATCTGAGAAAGTGACGGAGCGAGGGTAGATGGATATTCAGGCGATTCGATCGGGAAAAGTAACGCAACTCGCGGGCGTAGATTTGCAGGATGAAGATCTGTCTAAAGCAGATTTGGGCGGCGTGATTTTGGCGGGAGCAAAACTGGCGGGGGCAGATTTCACAGGCGCAAAACTGGCGGGAGCAATTTTAGACGGTGCGAATTTAGTCGGATGCCAGCTGATTGGGGCGGATTTGCGCGCGTCGATGACGGGTGCAAATTTGATGCAGGCAGATTTGACTGAGGCAGATTTGCGCGGCAGTAATTTGCGCGGGGCAAATCTCATGCGATCGCGCCTAACTCGCGCGGCTTTATCCGGTGCATTTCTCAGCGGCACAAACTTGATGGGCGTGAATTTGCAAGGCGTTGATTTACGAGGTGCAGATTTACGAGGCGCAAATTTAAGTGGGGTCAATTTGCTCGGTGCTAATTTGACTCAAGCAGATTTGCAAGGCGCACAGCTCAGCGAAGCGAATCTTGAAGAAGCAGATTTGCAAGGTGCAAATCTAGCAGGCGCGAACCTCTCAGGTGCGAATCTGCTTTGTGCGGAACTCCAGGATGCGAATCTAGCAGGCGCAAATCTGATCGGAGCTTGTGTGATTGGAACTCTCTTAGCGGAAGCATCGAAAGGCGAACTTGAGAGCAAATGAAGTAGGTAAGAATAAAAAAAGGATTGAAAAGATAGGGCACGATCTAAACGAATATTCATGCCTAGAAAAATTCGAGAATTGAAAGCTCAGATTGGACGTGAAGGATTTACATATCTGCCTAAGCGTGGCAGAGGGAGTCATGAGCGGTGGCGGCATCCTCTCCTGAAAAAAACATTGACGATCCCAGGAAAAGATGGAGATGATGTTCCACTCTATTTAGAAAAACAACTCGAAAAACTACTGATAGAACTCAAGAATTTAAGAGAGGAGGATCAGGAAAGATGAGCCGATACAGCATGATCATTCAATGGTCTGATGAAGATCAACTGTTCCTGGTTACTGTTCCAGAATTTGCTGACTTGGTTGTTATGCCTTGCACATCTGGCAAAACTCGTGAAGAAGCGATTCGTAATGGTGAAGACGTGATCGAAATGTATTTAGAAGCTTGGCAGGTAGAAGGTGAGCAGATTCCTGAACCGATGACGCTGCAAACGGCTTAACTCTTACCATAATTGGAAACATGGGCAAGAGGTCCATCACGATCGCAGTTAGCCAAGCCAACAGAGGCAAACTCTCAATGCTGAACGATGCGATCGCATTTTTTGTTTACAGAAACAACCGAGGCGGAGTTAGCCAGAATAGTTGGCTATTGGAGATCGCACTTCCGCTCTCGGGAAGCTCTAAGCCGATCACACCCGCTTTTTTTAGAATGAAGCGATCGCGCACTTCTCCCCAAATCAGTAACTCTGCCCAACTGCTGAGATCCGGCTCGTGTCCAACCAGCGCTAATGCTTTGTCGGGCGATCTCCAACTCTCAACCCAAGCGTGCCAATTCTGAATATCGCCTCCTGGGGCAAGGTAGCCAGCAGTTTCTAATGCATCGCTCAACCCTGCTTTTTGCAAAATTTTAGCCGTTTGCTTGGCACGAGTCAGAGGACTGGTCAGAATCAGATCAAATTTTAAATCGAGCGATCGCATTCGCTTTGCAACCTCTTCTGTTTTACGCTCCCCTTCTGGAGTCAGAGGACGCTGATCATCATCAGGATAGTCGCCATGTTGTCCGGCTAAGCCATGTCGGATCAGATAAAGTTCCATATCTACAGAAGATTGAAGGACTACACGGATCATTACAGCACCCTTTGCCCCTCAATCCTCCACCTTGGGATTAATTCACGCCTTTTGGATAATTTTGATCCGGGTTGACTAGGCGCAATAGCTTTTGTTTGACCTGAGCATCAAAGACTGACCATTTTGTTTTGGCATAGTCGCTATTCTCTGTAAATCCAGATAAAAATCCCATGGGAATTTCAAATCCCCCCGCTTGCGATCGTCCTCCGCCAAAGAATCTGCCGTGAGCATCTTGTCCAAACGCTTCTTTGATAAATTCATCGGGATCAAGCGTAATTTTATTCGTTCGCAGCGATCCCACGACGAATTCGAGTTCTTCATCTTCGTCGTGAACAATCCCGTAAACGACCGCAGTATGGACATTCTCCTCAGTAACCAAGAAGTCCGCAGCTTGCGGAATCGCATCACGATCGTCGTATCGCAAATAACCCACTCCCGCGATCGAGAAATTATTCTGTACCATGCGATTTTTCAGCGATCGCTCAATCACTTCCATGACTTGCTTCGATCGCGAAGATTGCATGACTGCATTCAGCAATTGCGCATCGTAAAATCGACTCAAATAAGCCGCAGCCAGAAAATCTTCTTCCTGCGCCTGCATCAGGCGATTCGTATCTGAGCGCAATCCGTGCATGAGCGCCGTTGCACACTTCACATGCTCAGGCGTACTCGTATCCAGCTTCAACATTCCCGATTGAATGTACTGGGTCAGAATCGTGGCAGTCGCACGGGTGTAGGTGCGGATATCGATAAATTCAGCTTTGAGGTCATCTTGCATACTGTGATGATCAATAATCACGGTAATTGGAATATTCGCCTGCTGAACGGACGTGAGCAGTTGGCTCGTCGTTCCCTGATTGTCGATCAGGACACATCCTTTATAAATTGAAAAATCTTTCGTTTTCGCAGTTTGAATCGGTAGACGTTGGAGCGGTAAATTTGTGAGCTTAACAAGGGCGATATTTTCCTGGTGCGAAAGCATTCCGGCATAGACAATCTCGCACTGAATTTCAAACTTTTGAGCGATTAATTTGTATGCCCAAGCTGAAGAGAGTGCGTCTGGGTCAGGGAAATCTTGAAGCAGAATAATTTGACGTTCGCCTCGATGTCGTTCGAGAACTTGGCGAAAAGCTTCAATTTTTTGTTCTTGCTCAGACGATCGAACCACTTCGTAAGGAAATCTTCCGCGCGATTCGGTCGTATAATTCGATCCGTTAGAAGTTTGAGGGGATGAAATAATTTGAACCTCAGTCGGATTCAGCCCAGAAATACCGGAGTCTGGTTCCATTGTTACAAATGAAGAGAGGGGCACAGTTGAATCAGATTGCATACGTTAAAGTTGTGCGAAAAATAGAACCAGCCTCAGTCGATCCCATCCTGTTTAGACATGATCGATCGTAGGCACTTCTTGATCTTCGCAAAAAACTTCAAAAAACGGCAGATCGGTTTGTTCGATTTCTCTCATAAGAGAGAGAATGCGATCGTAAACTACATCACTTCTGGCTGGAACTAATCTTCTCGCACTCCACCAATGACGTACTTCTGCCATTCCTGGTTCACGCCATTTTTGACATGCTTCGTCACCTCAAAATAAAGCCCACTGTGCGGTCGGTGTGGATTCGTGAATAAAGGCATCGATGCTTCCTTCGGCGTGCGATTGCCCTTCTTCACATTGCAGCGCACACAGGCAGTCACAATATTTTCCCAAGTATCTGCTCCGCCTCGCGATCGCGGGATCACATGATCCAGGGTCAAGTCGTCGCCTGTATAGCCACAATACTGACAGGAGTGTGAATCTCGGTGCAAGAGATTCTTGCGGGTGAGGGGAATCTCTTTGTAGGGCACGCGCACGTAATGGCGCAGCCGAATCACCGTGGGGAGTGGGAACCCCGAATAAACGAACTTTCCGTTATGCTCGACTTGCTCAGCTTTGCCTTTGATTAGCAGGACAACTGCTCGCCGCCAACTGGTGATATTGAGCGGTTCATAGGAGGCATTGAGCACCAGAACCTTTCCCATTCGGATTTCTAAGACGTGCTTATTTGCACTGATGCTAACATATTCAATCCTGAGACGGCTGTGAAGCCTGGATTTAAGTTAAGAAATCTCTCTAGAAGCAGGTTTTGAATTTTGCGGAAATCCGACCATAGTTATAGTACAAACAGTTAGTACTCGAATTAAATTGTGGTATTATGAATTTATGCAAATCCTTAGGGTTCTAAGGAAATGGATTTCTGCTTTACTGCTCCTCACATTTTGAGTGAATTATGAGTTCTGCATCTTTTGATGATCATGCTCCCGTTCAGGAAAACAAGTTAGTTAAACCTGCGCCGCAGCTCGATCAAGTGACTCCTAAAGTTGTTGCTCCTCCAGAGCAGCCTGTGGCGACTCGCCGCAAGAAGCCAATGAAGCTAATTTTGGCAGGCTTGGGTGTTGGTGCGATCGCAGCAAGTGGCTTTGGGTACAACTGGTGGCAATACGCTTCAACGCACCAGAGTACAGATAATGCAACGGTTACGGGTAATATTCACTCGATCGGTTCTCGCGTCTCAGGAACGGTCGATCAGGTGTTAGTTGATGATAACCAAGACGTGAAAGCGGGTCAGCCGTTGATTCGGCTAGACGATCGAGATTTTCAAATTAAATTACAACAGGCGCAAGCGGATTTAGCGGCGGCGCAACAGAAGGCGAATACTGCACAGGTGAATGTTGCGCTCTCCGGTCAGAATGCAACTGCATCGAATACAAAAGCTCAGGGTGGAATTGGTACGGCTCAAGCCGCGATCGCACAAGCTCAGGCACAAGTTGCTGAAGCCCAAGCTGGAGTGCCGAGAGCGCAAGCCGACTTAGCGCAAACGAATGCGAATTTAGCCAAGGCTCAAGCGGACTACAATCGGTTTAATCAGTTGTTCAGTTCGGGTGCAGTATCACGGCGGGAGCTGGATACGGCGCGGCAAGCGTATGAAGTGGCACGTGCTCAGCGCGATTCTGCGAGTGAAGGCGTTAGACAAGCCCAGGCGAAGGTCGCACAAGCTGAACAAGGCGTTGCGACGGCACAAGCTGGCTTGGAATCTTCACAAGGGGAATTGCAGCAGGCACAGGCACAGAATGTGCAGACCCAGGTGAGCCAGAGCGATTATCAGACGGCGCAAGCTGCGATTAATCAGTCTCAAGTCGCGTTGAAGAATGCGAAGCAGCAGTTGGAATATGTGACGATTACGGCTCCGGTCAGTGGACGAGTGGGACGGAAGAATGTGCAGACTGGGCAACAGGTTCAGGCGGGCACTCCGCTTTTAGCGATCGTGGATGATCAATACTGGGTGACTGCGAATTTCAAGGAAACCCAACTTGAGAAGATGCATCCCGGACAAAAAGTTGAGATTAAATTAGATTCGTTCCCGCATCATGAGTTTACAGGACGGATTGAGAGTGTCTCTCCTGCTTCTGGGGCACAGTTTGCGCTCTTGCCGCCTGATAATGCGACTGGGAACTTTACCAAAGTCGTGCAGCGCATTCCGGTGAAAGTTGTGTTCGATCGAGATTCGATTCGAGGATTTGAATCGGCAGTGACACCTGGAATGTCGGCTGAGGTGACAGTCGATTTGAACTCTTAGATTGTATGCAGATCAACTTGGAAGCGTAAAACGGGTAGAGACGGAATCATCCATACTCTACCCATTGTTTATTGGAACCGAAATTGAAATTACCCGAGCGTTCGGGTCAATAACACGGGGCAATTTGCATAGACTCGCACATAGTCAGACAACGATGTTCCTAATAAGCGATCGAGATCGGGCAATCCCTTCGCGATCGAAGGGCGGCGATCGGGCGATCCCAAGATCAGCAGATCTGCCTTCGTCTCATCTGCAACCCGGCAGATTGCTTCACCTGCCTTTCCAGCGGTAACCACTGCTTTGTAGGCGACTCCCGCTTGTTTCGCTTGCGTGATCGCATCTGCGAACGCAGGATCTCTTTCTGCTTCTGCTCCCACTTTCTCAGCCCCTTTGGGATTAGAATCGATGTGAATCAGCGTTACTTGTCCGCCTTTAATATCGCGTGCCAAAAACAGCGCCATCTTCAAAGCTTGCTTCGACGACTCAGACTTATCAACGGCAACAGCAATGCGATTAATCGATCGCACAAAAATGTCATCTTTCACCAGCAACATCGGGCGCGAGGAAAGCTGAAACACATACTGACTGACGGAATTCTCCAAAATTGAGACTAATCGCTTCAATCCGCGCGATCCCATAATAATCAGATCAGCGTTCACCTCATCCGCCGCTTTCAGGACTTGATCTTTCGGGTCACCTTCTCTTAGCATCGCCGAAACGTGGCTCTGATCAATCTTCAGCGATTGGACTGCGGTTGCTAAGGTTTTTCCACCTTCTTCCCATTTCTCCGTCATCGAATCTGAACTGGTTTGGGGTGGAACCACATGCAGCACCGTCACCATCGCGCGTTGAATGGAGGGAATCGCCAGCAGTGCATTCAGCATATCTTCAGAACGCCCAGTGCCAGAATCGGCTAATAAGATTTTTTCTATCATCGCTTCTGTCTCGTTTCTCAGTAGACTTTGAAAAGGGTGAGGCAATTGGGAAAGAAAATCCCACGTTGCGCCTGTTTCAAGTCTAGGGGCTGCTGTCCCCTGATAGTTCGTTTGTTATCGTTTGTGAAGTACGATCGTGTCAGAGTCTCCTCAACTTCCCACATCTAATCTTGTGCCATCCGTGATTCCGCCGGAATGGTTTATTTATCCGATTACTGTCTATTCGCACCATACGGATTACGCAGGTGTCGTATGGCATGGACGCTATATCCAATGGCTAGAAGAAGCCCGAATTGAGTTCTTGCAGGCACGGGGTATCGATTTCTCGAAATTGGTCGCGATGGGGTGTAATCTTCCGGTGATCGATTTGGCAATTCGCTATCATCAACCGTTGCGAATGGGCATGAAAGCGATCGTCAAAACTCGCTTGACTGCGCTCGAAGGGGTGCGACTTCCGATCGAGTATGAGATTCGATCCACGGATGACACGGTTCTGTTTGTCAGCGGTCGAGTGATTTTAGTTGCTGTGGATATGGAGAAAGGCAAAATTTTAAGACGGTTGCCTTCCGATGTTCACAGTGCTTTAACGATCGTCAATTAGATGCAAGAGTTAACTGCACGATTACGATCGCATATTGAAGTCATTGCCCGCGATCGCGATCCGTATTTCGCGACGCAAGGGCATTTTTATGTTCAACACTATATCCGCGAACAGTTCTCACGCTGGGGAACAGTTGAATCTCATGCGTTCCAAGTCGGGCAGAAAACTCACTACAACTGGATTCTGAACTTGCCGGGGCAGAAGAAAAAACCGCCAATTCTGATTGGCGCACATTATGACGCGGTTCCCAATTCACCGGGAGCCGACGACAATGCGACGGGAGTAGCGGTGTTGTTAGAAATGGCAAAAGCGTTTTCTGAAAAGCCTGCCCGTTACCCGATTCGGTTAGTTGCTTTTGATTTAGAAGAAATTTTCACACAATCGGATACATTTGGTAACACTCAATATGCACAGTCGTTGAATGGTGAACCGTTAAGGTTAATGATTGCTTTGGAGATGCTTGGGTATTGTAATCATGAACGCAATTCACAACGCTATCCAGCAGGTTTAGAGAGATTTTATCCGGATCAGGGGAACTTCATTGCGTTAATTGGCAATATTCCGACAATTCCCGATTTGATGCGCCTCAGTCGATCGATTCGGCGCGCTCAAGTGGGCTGTGAATGGTTACCTGCGGGAATGCGCGGCAAAATTATTCCGGATACGCGCCGGAGTGATCATGCTGCATTTTGGGATCGGGGATATCGGGCTTTGATGGTGACGGATACAGCGAATCTGAGAAATCCGCACTATCATCAACCGAGCGATCGCATTGAAACGCTCGATTTTGACTTTCTTACACGGGTGTGTCAGGGGCTGATTTACGCCATTCAATCTTTATAGGTTTGGGTATCATTTCTCTAATTACATCTCAATCTCTGCTCAATTATGATGCGACGCTTTATCCCGGTTTTGCTTGCAAGCGTTACTCTGACCAATTCCCAAGCACTTAGTCAGCCTTCTTTATCCCAGGCTTCAACCTGTCAGCGATCGAATGCTCAAAATTTCTTGGTCTTTGGCGGTGGTGGTGGACCTTCTTATAACGAAATTGCGCTAGAGAAGAACATGCTGTACTTTCAGCGATCGCTCAAAGAGCTAGGATACAATCCGAGCGTTGCGCCGATTTACTTCGCAAATGGCAACACAGGTGAGAAAACCGTGCGATATCTCGATGAGCGAGGTCGGGAACAGTACAAAACTCATACAATTCCAAATGTAAAAGGTGCTTCTAGCATTGCGAATCTGAGAACTTGGCTGACAGAAGCAGCAAAAGAGAAATCTTCAACTCCCTTATTTTTCTACTTTTCCGGGCATGGCGGACATAATCGAGTGAACGAAGACAATTCGACGTTACTCATGTGGCGCGATCGCCAATTGAATGTGCAAAATTTCACGCAAATGCTCGATCGTCTGCCACAGAATAAGCCTTTCGTCACCATGATGTCTCAGTGCTATTCTGGCTCATTTGCGAATTTGATTTACCGAGGTGGTGATCCGAATAAAGGCGTTGCTTTGCAAACTCGCTGCGGGTTCTTTGCAACGATTAAATCCCGTCCTTCAGTCGGTTGCACTCCAGAAGTAAACGAAGCAGATTATCGGGACTATAGTTCGAGCTTTTTTGCAGGCTTGACAGGACGCGATCGCGTTGGACGAAAAGTTGCTTCTGCTGACTACAACAAAGACGGTCGCATTGCATACTCTGAAGCTCATGCTTATGCAAAAGTCGATAAGTTCACGACTGATTTACCAATTTCTACTTCTGAAGCTTGGCTACAACGGCAAGTAAGCAACCCAACCATGCAAGAGCAGATTTTAGGACAACCGATCGCACCGCTTGCTAAGATTGCCCGTCCTGAACAACGCTTTGTTATTGAGTCTTTGAGCAAACAATTCAAGTTCGATCCATCTCGATCGTTTCGGGGTAATCTGCAAGCGATGAAACCCGACCTAGTGAAGACAGCCGAAGATGAAGCGTACTTAGTTCGTCTCTCGATGGAACTAACGAATGTTGCTATGGAGCGACGAGTGAAAACCTCGAAAGATGCGAAAGCGATCGCAACCTTAAATCGTCTACTACGCTGTGAATCTGGCTCATGGGGGAAACCTTGATAGATAATATATTTGATTTAACGGGATTGAAGCTCGATCGAGAATTGTTTGAGTCGTTGTGTGAAACGGATCAAATCTCGATCGAGCGAATTATTTCAACTGGGCAAACCACTCCATCGGATCAGTGGTATGACCAATCGCGTGATGAATGGGTCATCCTGCTCCAAGGTGAAGCGCAATTGATGTTTGAGGATGAAAGTACGATCGAGCTAAAAGCTGGAGACTATCTACTCATTCCAGCCCATCAAAAACATCGTGTGAGCTATACCAGCAATGATCCTGCTTGCATTTGGCTAGCAATTCACGCAGTGTTGAAATAGGAGAAGGAGATGACTTATTACAGCGATCGTACAGAAGAAGATGGTCCGGTGCTTAAACAATTCCTAGAGTTTCTATCAGAAGATATGCAGAAGAATCCTCAACGAATTCAAGCTGTGAGTTCCGAGTTGATCGATCGTATACGCGCTTTAACAAATGGGATTGATGTCGATTTGGATGTTCTTCTACCAGATAATGAGTAGAATTGTCCTCAATTTCATCAATAGTAATCAATACTGGCAGAAGCTAAGTTGAGCCACCTTACAGAAGTTTAAAACTTTCAGTTCAAAGAGAGTTCTGAAGAATGAAGCTCACTAGAAGCTCAATGACTAGCCTCACGAATAAAACCTTGCCGCACTGCATCCTCAATCAAACTTTCGACTAACTCGCCCAATACCGGAGATCCGATCGCAACAGGCTCCATCCGTTTTCTCACCTTCTCAACCGTTACGCCTGCCTTTTTCCAAGTTCCACCCTGCGTATTGTAGTTATGCAATAAAGGCTGAAGCCGATCGAGGGCTGCTGCAAACTGGGAATCTAAAGATTCTCTCGCCTCAAATTCCTCCCAGAGCGATCGCAATTCTGCCCCAAGATTTTCCGGCAACATGCCAAACAATCGATCTGCCGCTTTCTGCTCTCGAATTTCTTGATCTTGCAGCGCGATCGCATCGTAACAGAACGTATCTCCTGCATCGATTTCTACCAAATCGTGAATCAGCACCATTTTGAGAACTCGCAGCAAATTCACCGCTGGATCAGCGTATTCAGAAAGCACGATCGCCATCATCGCCAGATGCCAAGAATGCTCCGCATCATTTTCTCGCCGTGACTGATCCATCAAAATCGTCTGTCGGAGCACATGCTTCAGTTTGTCAATTTCGACAATGAATTGAATCTGAGCTTGAAGTCGAGTGGTCGTAAGTTGCATGATCCAATCTAGAGTGTTAAACTTTCGGTCAAACGCTACAGATAGCGTACACTGGATTAACTCATTCCTATTTACAGCGTATTCCCCAAAGAATCTGCTAGAATAGGTGTACCAACGAAGAGCCGATCATGAACGTTCCTCGCCTGCATCCCGATACGATCGAGCAAGTCAAACAACGCGCTGATATTGTAGACGTTGTTTCGGAACATGT
>VFQU01000221.1_pt1 | contig 61255 bp, 46 predicted proteins | sample 3512311 | NCBI WGS metagenome assembly VFQU01 (sample SAMN10412377, study PRJNA504923) | tailings metagenome | isolation source: Relicate 3 Philex TSF3 active mining site | place: Philippines: Tuba, Benguet | collected 2017-08-29 | reverse complement strand
AAGGGTGTTTTCATATTCCACGATCGATGTATCTGTGCTGGCAAGAATTTGAAGCTTTGGATCAAGCTGAAAAATCCTCCTAGGTTTGGAGAATTTTTCAGCTTGGCTACAGCGGCTCAATCTGCAGACTATCAACTCTTCGCCTTCTTCACCCAAAGCGATCGCGGGAGCAGATTGTGAATTGTTCTTGCACCCGGTTCAAGTCGCCCGATTCGCGTGTCCATTGCTAGGCTTGCCAAGGCATAGCTATCAATTAAAGACAGCTTTTTCAGCTCTGCGATCCGTTCAATCATTTGCATTGCTGAACTATTCATCGCCGCCATTGCATCCGCATTCGTCGCTGTCGTCACATAGCTATCGCGAGTATCTTTCACCGCAGCAGGCGCAACCTTCGGAGTGGACTGCTTAGGCAACATACAGTAAGTTCCTTTCACCTGATTCACCACTTCAGCCACATGACACATGCCATAATCCTGCATGTACTGTCGGGCTTCCTTGCTGCTTAAGCGCTTCCACTCAGAGACAAATTTCACGGTCTCTTCTTCGAGTTTGTCGATCGCTTTGTTTAAATCGCGATCGTAGCCCATTGTGATCCAATGCGTCGGTGTCTCAATGCGAGGAAAACTCAACGGCATTTTTTTCATCACTTCAACCGTGATATTCAATTCACTAAAAGCCGTCTCGATCGCCGTTAAATTAATCTCTCCATTGCCTTGCGCTGCGTGAGAATCGCCCGACCATAACAATGCGCCATCGACAAATACAGGCAGATAAATCGTCGTGCCTTGCACAAGCTCTCGACAGTCCAAATTTCCTCCATAAGCACCTGGTGGAACCGTACTATATTGACCACTCTCAGCCCGTGCCACGCCAATAATTCCAGGAAATGGGCGGACTGGAAGTTCAATACCTGGAAGGAATTCAGTCATTCCACGACCCAAATCGAGGTAGAAATGTTTGACTTGAGCTTGAGTAAACTTATCTGGAAATTGACCGAGCTTTAAATTGCCGGGTAAGTTCCAATTTGCCCCATAGCTGCGAGGAACAATGCGATTGATTTTAATCTTCAAAACATCGCCCGGCATCGCACCTTCAACGAAAATCGGTCCCGTAATCGAGTGAGGACCTCGACCCGGAAAATCGACCCGAAGCTTAGTAATCGCTTCGATCGAACTCCCTGGCAAAACCTGATTCAACGATGCCATCATCGTCTCCAGCACCACCGTATCCCCGGATTTGATGCGGGCACGAGGCGGTTCTGCATTGTTAAACCAACCCCATTGCACCGTTTCAGAAGTTGCTGGAAGCAGATAAACACCGCCTTGATACTGACCCACATAGCCCTGTTGTAGAGCGTTGATTTCAGGGCGTTTAGAAGATTGAGCATTCACGTGAGGAAACATCGATACAGCAGTTGCAGTTGCAGCACTACCTAACAAAAAATCGCGACGCTTTGGCATATCCAGCAATAAATCGTAGAGAAATCCGCCTTACATTATTTCCAGGATTAAGACAGAAAAAATGTATTAATAATTACTGCAACCGAGGACACAATTTCATCTTACAGACAGGCGAGCCTTTTCCAGTTCCTCCAACAGCTTGGCTCAATGTTTCTCGCTGATAGGGCGGGCATCCGTCCTGTCCAGGTTTCATGCAGAGGAACCAGATTTGCTAGACTTACAGAAGAAAAGACACGTGAATTGAGACAGCATTGTGAACACTCAAAACAACTCATTTGAGATCAACAAAACGGAAGAAGAATGGAAGGCTTCTCTGACTCCAGAGCAGTTTCGGGTGTTGAGAAAGCATGGCACAGAACGAGCAGGAACCAGTCCTTTAGATAAGGAATACGGCAAAGGAACTTTTAAGTGCGCGGGCTGTGGAACGCCGCTATTTTCGTCTGAAACTAAGTTTAATAGTGGAACGGGCTGGCCTAGCTTTTATGCGCCGCTCGAAAACGCGATCGAGGTGAGCATTGATCGATCGCTATTTATGACTCGTGTTGAGGTACATTGTGCAAAATGTGGCGGACATTTAGGACATGTGTTTGAAGATGGACCGCGCCCGACCGGACAGCGCTACTGTATGAACGGTGTCGCACTAGAATTTGTGCCAGAAGGCGAATCTTGATGTAAGAAGTTGGAGCGTTTGAAAAACTCCAACTTCTAATTTTCTCTATCCCAGGCTAGATGCATCAACTTGAGTCATACTTGACAATTAACCAGCTTGCTCGGAAACAATTGCAATGTTGAACCGTTTGAGAATTGGGACAAAGATCGGCGCGACATTTGGGATTGGGCTAGCAATTTTTGCAGCGATCGGCATTGTCTCATATAGTGGAACCCGACAACTGATTGACACTTCAGAATCAGTGACGAAGACCTATCGAGTTTTGACCGCCTTAGATGAAGTTTTTTCCTTGGTCAAAGATGCAGAAAGCGCAGTCCGAGGATATTTGCTCAGACCTGAACAGGAATCCCTAGAACCCTACAATCTGGCTCGTTCAACGATCGAGAATCGCATCGAATCGCTTCGCCAACTGTCCTCAGATAATCCCGCTCATCAGCAGAGCCTCGATCGATTGGAGCCGCTGATTGAGCGTCGCTTAGCGATCATGGAAAAGCGAATTGAAATCCGAAGAAGCCAAGGGCTGGAGACAGCCTTACGACCTGACGTAGTTCCAAGTGCGATTCCTGTAATGCAACAGATTCAGACTGTGATTACAGACATGAAAAAGCGGGAGCAAGTTTTGCTCGATCGCCGATCGACAGCCGCAAATCTTGCTGGACAAAATACATTGAATAGCATTGCATATGGAATTCCGCTTGGATTTGCACTGCTAGGTGTTCTGGGCTTTTTACTCAACCGCAATATCTCCAAACCGCTGACGCACGTTTCCCGCACAGCAGAGAAAATTGCAGATGGAGATTTATCGATTCAATTGCACCCATTACCGCGAGCGGATGAAGTTGGGGTTTTAATCCGCACGTTTAATCAGATGGTAGAAAATCTGAAAGCAAGCTTGGAAAAGAGCGATCGCCAAACCTGGCTACAGTCGAATCTGGCAGAATTTGGGCATTTGATTCAAGGCGAGCGAGACTTAGAAACCGTTTCGCGAATGATGCTCTCTTACATTGCTCCCTTAGTTGAGGCTCAGCAGGGCGCATTTTATGTCATGGATTCAGAACACCATGTTCTGAGATTGCTCAGTAGCTATGCTTATCACGACCGCAAGCATCTTTCTAATCAGTTTCATTTGGGAGAAGGGCTAGTTGGGCAATGTGCGCTAGAAAAACAGCGAATCTTACTCACTCAAGTGCCGAGCGATTATATTCAGATTCGGTCGGGATTAGGAGAAAGCACTCCAACGAATCTGATTGTCTTGCCCATCTTATTTGAGCAGCAGGTCGTATCCGTGCTTGAACTTGCTTCCATTCACGAATTTAGTGAGCTACATCTCACCTTACTCGATCGATTGACCCAGACAATTGGTGTCGTGTTGAGAGCGATCGAAGCAGATGCACAAACGCAGCGCTTGCTGATTGAGTCGCAAGCATTAGCCGAAGAACTCAGAGTTCGACAGCAAGAGCTTCAACATAGTAATGAAATTCTGCAAGAGCAAGCAACGGCTTTAGAAGAGTCAGAACTGAAACTGCAAGAGCAACGAGAAGAACTCAAAGTCTCGAATGAAGAATTACAGCAGCTCAATGAAGAACTAGAAGAAAAAGCAGAATTACTGGCAGTCCAAAAGCGTCAAGTCGAGCAGAAAAACGGCGAAATCGATCAAGCCCTACTAGCACTGCAAGAAAAAGCAGAGCAGTTAGAAATTTCCTCGAAATACAAGTCTGAGTTTCTCGCCAATATGTCGCATGAGTTGAGAACCCCGCTCAATAGTTTGCTGATTTTGGCGAAGATTCTGAGTGACAATGCAGACCAAAATTTAACTGATCGACAAGTTGAATATAGCCGTACCATCTATGCTGCGGGGAATGACTTACTCACACTGATTAATGATATTTTGGATCTTGCTAAGATCGAATCGGGTACCGTTGCGCTCGAAGTTGAACCTGTAAACTTAGCTGAGATTCAGGCAACGCTCGATCGCTCATTTCGGCAAATTGCGACCAGTAAAGGCTTAGATTTTGCGATCGAGCTACAAAATCCAGAAGTGATCCACACCGATAGTAAACGCCTTCAGCAAATTCTCAAAAATCTGCTCGCAAATGCCTTTAAATTCACTGAACAAGGCAGTGTGAAAGTCCAAATCGGACTCACGCCAAATTCTCAGGTCTTCTTTGCGGTCAGGGATACCGGGATTGGAATTCCCCCTGAGAAGCAACAGCTTATTTTTGAAGCCTTTCAGCAAGTTGATGGCACAACTAGCCGAAAATATGGCGGGACAGGTTTAGGGCTTTCCATCAGTCGGGAACTCGCACATCGCTTAGGTGGCTCAATTCATCTCAGCAGCCAATTGGGGCAGGGCAGTACTTTTACCTTGACTCTGCCTTGCTCATTCAATCAAGAGCCTCAGCCGATTACATTGCCGACTCCCAAGCCTGTCCCCCTTGCTACACCCGCTCCGTATGCTGAGATAGAAGACGATCGTGCGGTCATTCATCCCAACGATCGCATTCTCTTAATCATCGAAGACGATGCAAACTTTGCCAAAATTCTAATCGACATGGCTAGGCAGCAGGGTTTCAAAGTGCTCTGTGCTTTGAGAAGCCAGCCAGGACTTGTACTCGCACAGCAATTCAAACCTCATGCCATTCTGCTCGATTTACATCTCCCTGATTTAGATGGCTGGACAGTCCTCGATCGCTTAAAGCATGAGCCAGAACTACGACATATTCCGGTTCACATTTTATCGAGTGATGATCAGCGACAGCGAGGCTTGCAATTAGGCGCGATCGCTTACTTACAAAAGCCTGTGTCCTCTGAAGAGTTAGACACCCTGTTTAACGAGATTCAAGTGTTTATTGAGCGGCGCGTCAAGAATTTGCTCGTGATTGAAGATGATCAAGTTCAAGCCCAAAGCATCATGGATCTGATTGGGAATGGAGATGTCAAAAGTATTGCTGCATCCACCGCTCAAGAAGCTCTCGCCATATTACAGGCGCAGCAAATCGATTGTATTGTGATGGATTTGGGCTTGCCGGATATGAGCGGGTTTGATTTGATCGAGCAGATCAAGCATGACGAAGCTTTGTCTAAGATTCCCATCATCGTTTACACCGGAAAAGAGCTGTCTCGCCAGCAAGAAACGCAACTCAAGCGTCTAGCCGAGACGATTATTATCAAAGATGTGCGATCGCCAGAACGGCTACTCGATGAGACGGCATTGTTCTTACACCGAGTTCAAGCGAACTTACCTAAGCCGAAGCGTCAGATCCTCGAAGAGCTATATCAAGCCGATCCGGTCTTAGGGGGTAAGAAAATTTTGATTGTCGATGACGATGTGCGTAATATTTTCGCGCTCACCAGTCTGCTCGAACAGCATCAAATGGAAGTTCTGTATGCTGAAAACGGACGCGAAGGTGTTGAGACTCTGCAAGCGAATCCAGAAATCGATATTGTGCTCATGGACATCATGATGCCAGAAATGGACGGATACGAGACGACTCGCGTGATTCGAGAGCAATCAGAGTTTCGATCGCTGCCAATTATTGCGTTAACCGCAAAAGCAATGCAGGGCGATCGAGAAAAATGCATCGAAGCAGGAGCATCAGACTATATTACTAAGCCTGTCGATACTGAACAGTTGCTTTCTTTGTTGCGGGTTTGGTTGTATCGGTAGTTGTTCATTTTGGGAAATGGGGAATCGTCCTATTGATACCCCGCTGCCTGAATTGCAAACAGATGGGCATATCGTCCGCCTAATTCAATCAACCGTTCATGGCTTCCTTGTTCCAGCACTGTTCCAGCAGACATGACGAGAATTCGATCCGCCATGCGAACCGTTGAAAATCGGTGCGAGATCAAGATTGCCATTTGATCGGGAGTCATTTCTCGAAAGCGATCGAAGATTTGCACCTCTGATTCGGCATCCATTGCGGAGGTTGGCTCATCGAGAACAAGCAAATCAGCACTCGATCGCATAAATGCCCGTGACAATGCAATCCGCTGCCATTGTCCACCCGATAGCTCTCGTCCTGTTTTGAACCATCGACCCAATCGAGTATCAAAGGATTCGGGCAGATCTTTAATAAATGAAATCGCATTGCCTTTATCAGAAGCGACTTGCCAGCGATCGCGATCGTCTAAATTCAGCACATCGCCCACGCCAATATTTTCGCCAACGCTGAATTGATATTTCATGAAATTCTGGAAGATCACCCCAATTCGACGTTGCAGGGCTTCGAGATCCCAAGCTTGTAAATCTAGCCCATCAAGTAAAATCCGACCTTCAGTTGGCGTATACAATCGCGTCAGTAATTTGATCAGCGTGGTTTTTCCAGAGCCATTTTCGCCGACAATTGCTAACTTTTCTCCGGGCTGTAAATGGAATGAAACGTCTTTTAGTGCAGGCTTATCAGCTTCGGGATAGTAGAACGTCACATGCTCAAATCGTAAGCCATCACCCGGCAAACTTCCGCGAGTGGCACTGCCCAGCGATCGCGGAATTTCCTGACCGAGAAACTCATACAGATTCGACAAATACAGCGAATCCTCATACATTCCACCAATTGAACTGAGAATCGAAGCAAACGCACTCTGTCCTTGTCGGAAGACCACGAGATACATGGTTAGCTCACCCAACGAGATCTGACCTGCGATCGTTTCCCAAACAATCCAAACATACGCCCCATAGAATGCAGCCGAACTGACTAAACCCAGTCCATAGCTCCAAAGTCCGCGCCGAATCGTTAAATCGCGATCCTCAGCATACAGCCGATGAAAGATCGCCCGATAGCGATCGAGCAACATGCCTCCTAACTGATACAGCCGAATCTCCATTGCCGGGGACTCATTGCCGATCAACCATTCTAGATAGTTCTGTTCTCGCGTCTCTGGAGTTCTCCAGCGGAACAATCGGAATGCTTCTCCGGCAAAGCGGGTTTCTGCCACAAAAGCTGGAACAGCTGCAATCATCAACATCAAAACTGCCCAAGCCGAGAATTGAATCAACAGCCCGCCATAGGTAATCAAGGTCAGCGAATCCTGGACTAATCCAAATGTTCGACCGACTAAGCTCAAGGGGCGAGTCGAAGCTTCCCGCCGAGCGCGCGTCATCTTGTCATAAAATTCAGAATCTTCAAAATGTGCCAGATTCAGTGTGAGTGCCTTGCCGAGAATTAGTTCATTGACTTTCTGCCCAAGTAAGACTCTGAGCAACGACTGAGAAAGCACTAAGCCTTGTTTACTACCCGATTGAATCGCAACCATAACCGCTTCAAATCCGAGATAGCCGATCGCAGCCATACGATCGCTTTCCAGTCTAGTCTGAGAGGCTAAAACAACGGCATCAACAATCAATTTGCCTACATATGCCACCACCGCAGGCACAAGCCCACCGACTAGAGTAAACAAGGCGAGTCCGATCGTTAAACGGCGATTCGTTGTCCAAACGAGTGCGATCGCTCGCCCACAATAGCGGAAAATAGATAAAAATTGGGAGATGCTTCCAATGAAGCGTTGAAATCGTCTAGTTTGCATTCTTCTACAATAGCGTTTGATGAAAAAATCGAGACTGGTCATTGAAGCAGGGCAAACTGAAAAGCAATATTGGCGGGACTTGTGGCAGTATCGTGAACTGTTCTATTTCTTATCCTGGCGAGATATCCTAGTTCGTTATAAGCAAACCGCGATCGGGATTGCTTGGGCACTGATTCGCCCGTTTCTGACGATGATTGTGTTCACGGTTCTGTTTAGCAATCTGGCGAACTTGCCGACACAAGAAGATACGCCTTATCCGATTTTGGTTTTAGCTGCCTTACTGCCTTGGCAATTTTTTGCAGCGTCCTTGGGACAGACGAGCCAGAGTTTGGTCAGTAATGCGAATTTGATCTCGAAGATTTACTTTCCGCGATTGCTGGTTCCAGCGAGTGCGATCGCAGTGAATTTCGTTGATCTCTTAGTGTCTGGAATGTTGCTATTGGGAGTGATGATTTGGTATCAATACATTCCAACTTGGCGAATTTTAACCCTGCCATTTTTTGTCTCGATCGCAGCATTGGCGGCGTTTGGAGTTGGCTTGTGGTTTGCTGCAATTTATGTCCGGTTTCGCGATGTAGCGCAGGTGATTCCGTTTCTGATTCAGCTTGGGCAGTATGTTTCTCCGGTTGGTTATAGTGTGGAAATTATTCCGGCACAATGGCGATTGTTGTATTCACTCAATCCGATGGTTGGTGTGATTGATGGCTTTCGCTGGGCAATTCTCAAGGGTGAACCGTCGTTTTATCTGCCGGGGTTTGTTTTAGCCTTGGGGGTAGTGGTACTGTTGGTGTGGACGGGAATTCGCTATTTCCGAAGTGTTGAGCGAACCTTTGCGGACATTATCTAGGAGTGTGATGTGTCAAATTTAGTACTTCAGGTTGAGAATCTGAGTAAGTGCTATCAGATTGCACATCAGTCGAATGCGCCTAATTTTTTGCTCAGAGATGTGATTGCAAGTTCCGTCAAATCGTTGTTCAATCGGAACGCTCCTAAGCGATCGACCGAAGATTTTTTGGCATTGGATAACGTTTCGTTTTCGCTGCAAGCAGGCGATCGTTTAGGAGTCATTGGGCGAAATGGAGCAGGGAAATCGACGCTCTTGAAGCTGCTGAGTCGAATCACCGAGCCGACTCAAGGCAGAATTGAGATGATAGGCAGAGTTACAAGTTTACTAGAAGTTGGAACTGGCTTTCATCCTGAGCTAACCGGACGGGAGAATGTGTATCTCAATGGCGCGATTTTGGGAATGAGTCGATCGGAGATTGCGCGCAAGTTTGATCAGATTGTTGATTTTGCTGAGGTTGAGCGGTTTTTAGATACGCCTGTCAAACGGTATTCTTCGGGGATGTATGTGCGCTTAGCATTTGCAGTAGCAGCACATCTAGAGCCAGAAATTTTGATTGTGGATGAGGTTTTAGCCGTCGGAGATACCCAGTTTCAGCAGAAATGTCTGAATAAGATGGAAGAGGTGGGAAAAGAGGGACGAACTGTTTTGTTTGTCAGCCACAATATGCAGACGATTAGCGCTTTATGCAATCAGGCGATCGTGCTAGAGGCAGGACGGGTTGCGTTTCATGGAGAAGTACAAGCCGCGATCGACGTTTATTTAGAAAACTCTTATCAGTTGATGAGCCGGATTCCTTTGCTGGAAAGACGCGATCGTACGGGTTCAGGAAGAGTGAAAGTCTCTAGCTTTCGCGTCTTAGATGCACAAGGACAAGCTGTTGAAATTCTTCAATCTGGCGTAGATTATGAGTTTGAGTTTGGCTATGTCAACTACTCAGGTCAAGCTTTAGAGAGTGTGATTGTTAGCTTTGCCGTTTCAGACGATAAAGGACAAACTATCCTATTGCTCAGAACGAGTTTTACAGATAGTAACGTTGTTTTGAATGCGAATTCAGGCGTTGTGAGATGTCGATTAAATCAGCTACCGTTAGCAAACGGCACGTATCGCTTACCTATCTTCTTCTCTTATCGCGAATCTGAAGTACTGGATTATCTACAAGATGCAGTTTCGATTGTGGTAGAAGGCGGGGATTTCTTTGGGACTGGAAGTGCAGGATTGCCTCAGAAGTGTAAGATTTTGACAAAAGCAGAATGGCGGAGTTTTTAACCTATGGGAATTCGGTCAAAAATTCGGCAATTTCTGAAAAAAAGATGTCCCTGGAAATTTGTGCGATCGCCTTTTTTAAGGTATTTTGCATTCCAAGATCCAATTGATTGCATTTTCTATGCTCTCTCGCTAACTCAGCAGCCATTTTTTATTCAAGTTGGAGCCAATGATGGAATTAATGGCGATCCAATTTATCCGTTTATTTTGAAGTGGAATTGGTCGGGAGTTAAAGTTGAGCCTGTTCGTTATATTTTTCAGGAATTAGAGAAGAACTTTAAAGATTTCTCCAATATTATTTTGGAAAATAGCGCGATCGCTCATACCAAAAATTCCCAAAAATTCTACTATTTAAAGCAAGACAATAATGCACCTGAATGGTATAGCCAGCTTGGTTCATTCTCGCTTCCAACGATTCTAAAACATGCTCAATGGATTCCAGATTTAGAAGAGCGATTAATGACAAGCGATGTTCCTTGTCTAACCTTTGAAGAACTTTGTGATAAACATCATATCCATCATATTGATGTTATCCATATTGATACAGAAGGATATGATTTTGAAATTATTAAACTCATTGACTTTGAAAAATTTAGACCTGAGATCTTGCTTTATGAACACAAGCATCTAAACGTATCAGATCAGAACTTATGCCGTCAGCACCTTAAAAGTTTCGGTTATCAGTTTATTGCAACTTCAAGAGATACATTAGCCGTTTTAGAATCGCCTCAACTTCACAAAGCTTGGAATATCGTAATAGGTACAAGATGAGTATTCGAGTTTTTATTGGTTCTGGAGAAGCCAGTTTAGTTGAGCGCAAGGTTTTAATCTATTCCTTACGGAAACACGCGCAGCAAGATTTAGATATTTACGTTTTGAACGGGACTCATAATGCGATCGAGCGAAATGATCAAGAACCAGTTCCTGCGCCGATGTCGCTCAAAATTAAATATCAAAACGTCACTGAATTTAGTTTGTATCGCTACCTTATCCCAAAAATTTGTAATTATCAGGGCAAGGCAATTTATCTCGACTCAGATACAGTTTGTCTCACCGATATTTCAGAGTTATATGAAATCGATTTAGGCATTCACCACTTTCTCGCTAAGCAAGAATATGGTGGAAATTGGGGATTAAGCGTAATGCTGATGGATTGTGAAAAGTGCTATTTTGATCTCGATAGGTATTTTCTTGATATCGAAAAGCAGCGCTATACTTACACAGATTTTAATCGAATGAGTTCAGCCTTTCTGAAGCATCATCCTTTCGCGATCGCTGAACTTGACCCCAACTGGAACGTATTCGATTTTCACAATTCGGAAACGAAATTGATTCACTATACCAATCTATTTACTCAACCTTGGAAAGCTTACAATCACCCCTACGGCGAATTGTGGTTTCAATACTTTCATGAAGCGATAGATGCAGGGATTTTGACAGAACGGGATATTGAGTTAAGCGTTTTACGATCGTATATTCGCCCCGATATTCGAGAAGGAAACTTTTCTAGAAAATCTTTACTGAGCCGAATACTGCGATGAAAACTTCTGTTTTAATCAATAACTATAATTATCAGACCTATGTGATTGATGCGATCGAGAGCGTTCTCAATCAATCAGCCCAAGCCGATGAAATCATTATTGTAGATGATTGCTCAACCGATCAATCTACCCAAGTCTTACAAGATTTTCTAAATTCAAAGTCCCCCATTCTGGGGGATTTAGGGGGCACGATTCCCTCTAATCGAAGCCCAAATATCAATCTCATCTTAAAAAAGAAAAACGAAGGACAACTTGCAGCATTTCAAGACGGATTCAACGCTGCTACAGGTGAGCTTATTTTCTTCTTAGACGCAGACGACGTATACCAAGAAACCTATATCGAAACCGTTCTAAACTTTTACCAAAATCATCCAGCTTGTGACTTTCTATTTACCAGTTCAGAACTTTTTGGTAACGAAGAAAGAATTGCAACTTGTTACACCCACACTCGTGATCTTGGCTATTCAAAAATCAGCACCCTATATCGAAGAACTTGGATTGGACATCGCACTTCCACCCTTTCGATGAAGCGGCATGTTCTCGAAGCAATCTTTCCCATTCCTTACTTAGAAGATTGGCGAATTCGAGCCGATGACTGTGTAACTTATGGAACATCGATCGCGAATGCCCACAAATTTTACCTCAATCAACCCCTCGTAAAATATCGAGTTCATGGCAATAATGGGTACTACGGACGCTTAAAAACACGATCGCCCGAATATTTTCAACAGTATGAACAAGCGATCGAGCGTTTGTTCAAATTCTGGATTAAAAAATTCAATTACTCCGAAGACATTGATCAATTTGCAGGTGAGGAGTTTCGTTCAATTCCTCACCCAACTCAACAGGAATTTGATACGTTTCAATCCATCATTCGGTGTACAAACCTGCCTAAAATTCGCAAGGGATTCATGTTAGTGTTGGCGTATCTCTATTTCCTTCGTCACCGCAATCCTTCCGAATGTTCACCCCAAAGGAACTGATACTGCGCCCGAAACCCGCTTCACTCTCAGATTTCGACCTTACTCAGCCCTCAACTCGCATCATCGCCTGTCCTGATCCTCCCATGGAAGCTGTTCGAGCAGGTCACGCGATCGCAATTCCTGACAACACTTTCAACATTCGTCCCCTCCTCAAACAGCTTCCATTCCAACCTGATCTCGTCAGTCTGTCTGCCCGTGTCATGACTTTTCTGCCGCGCGGACTCCACACGTTGAACTGTCCAACTGTAATGAAATTGGGAGACACTTTTCACTTAGGCGATGGTGGGTTGAGTCGAATGGTGAGCTATTGCAAGCATCTCAATTGTGATTACCACTGGACATATCAAAGCCCTCAGCATCTTCACTTCTTTACTGAGGCAGGACTAAGAAATGTATTTTGGTTGCCTGGGTCGATCGTCATTGATCCATATATTCCTCAACTCTCAGAGAAGCAGTACGCCGTTATTTTTCGCGGTTCTGAATCAGAATTACACCAGTATCGAACCCATATTTTGAATGTAGTCCGAACATCTGGAATCGACATAGATGTATGCCAAAAAGACTACACTAGCTCTCTAGAAGACTATGCAAAAGCACGGATTGTTATCAATAGTAGTTTGAATGGAGATCTGAATCGGCGTGTGTTTGAAGTGCTGATGGCAGGAGGTTTTTTACTCACAGATCGCATTCGTCCGCAGTCTGGACTCTTTGAACTCTTTGAAGAAGGCAAGCATTTTGAATGCTACGGCAATGAGACAGAACTCATCGAGAAAATTCAGTTCTACCTTGCTCGTCCTCAAAAAGCGAACCAAATTGCCCAAGCTGGACATGAGCATTTTCTCACTCATTACTCTCAACCAACAGTCCAACAACAACTATATCGATCGATTTTCAACAAGCTCGAATTTCCCAAACACGATCGACGATTGCACACCTCAACCCGGCTTCAAACGCGTCTCAAACTCTACGAACTCATTCAAGAACTTCATCGCATCTATCCTAAACTCAAGATTCTGTGTTGGCGAACTTGCTCAACGATCGTCGCAGACCTTGCAGACTTACCTCGTGCTGAACTGACTCACGTTGTTGACTCCGAGCAACTCGTACAGACCCAAACAGACTATCTACAGGCAGGGCTGCAAGTCAATGTACAAGATCTGCAGCCTGATCCAGGTGGAGAATTTCAAATTGTAGTCATGAGTGGAGTGGATCGTGCCTTAGAGCAGCAGATTCAACAGAGTACAAATCTACTTTGCGATCGCGGTTTTTTCATCATTGTTCAGCCCTTTCACTTCTTTGCAATCCCACAATTGAATCAATGGATGAGAAATCAGAACTGTATTCCAATTCAGTTATCCATTCGCTTGTTTGATCAGAACTATGATCTAGCACTTGAACAGCATGGACTACTTTATCAAAAACTTTCTGCTCAAGCTGATTCAGCAAGGTTGCAGGACAAAGCAGACTTAGTAATAACTGAGATTCGAGCCAGTAGAATAATAAAAACTCAGATCAAAACGGCTCCAATCATTCGTTGCATTCTATCTCTAATTCGGAAGCTGCGATCGCGCTTTCGCTAGTTCTGAAGTCATCGTCACACCTGTCAATGAACATAAAATCGATCCAACCCTTTAGGCTTCTCGTTGTGATCCTATTGCTGCTTGGTATTTTTTTCCGATTTGCGTCCCTCGGAGAACGACCTTACTGGCATGATGAGGCACATACGTTACTGAGATCATCGGGCTATACGCTCACAGAAATTACAACTCAAATTTTTAATGCTCAAATCCTCGATCGTGATCAGGTGCTCAAATTTCAACAGCTTTCATCTGAGAAAACTGAATTTGATGTTGTACGCTCTTTAGCGACTGAAGAACCGCATCGCGCACCTCTGTTTTATACACTTTTACATTATTGGATGCGATGGTTTGGTAACGATCTCACTTCACTCAGAATATTACCAAGCCTGCTAAGCTTGCTCGTTTTTCCAGCGATCTACTGGCTCTGTCTTGAGTTATTTGGGTTGCCATCTACTGGATGGATCGCGATCGCACTGGTCAGTGTTTCGCCATTTCAGGTTTACTATGCTCAAGAAGTCAGAGAATATTCTCTATGGGCGGCAACGACTTTGTTTACTTCCGCTGCATATCTTCATGCAATGCGATCTCCAAAAAAATTAGCTTGGAGCCTATATAGCGTTTCAATCATTCTATCGCTATATACGTCTCTGTTATCGCTTCTGATTTGGGTAGGTCATTGCATTCATGCGATCGCATCTCAGAAAGTGAAACTGACGAAACCTATGAGTGCTTTTCTCAAAGCTTCATTCCTTGGATTCCTTGGATATTTACCTTGGCTATTCTTTGTAGCCGTGAACCTGTCACAGGTCGAAAGAAGCAATGCTTGGATGTTTCAACCGACTCCGCTCCACACGTTGCTAGAGAGTTGGGTGACGAATTATCAATTTATCTTTCTGAAACGCAGTCTAGCGGGTTCTTGGAGCTTTTTATTTACAACTGCGATCGGGCTTCTCACTTTCCTTTCAGCCCGATCGCTGATTCTCCGTACCCGAAAAGCAACCTGGGTATTGATTGCACTTTTAGTTTTACCGTTACTTATTACTTTTGTTGTTCCTGACTTGATCTGGGGCGGATTACGATCGACGAATGGGCGCTACTTTGTCCCGTGCTATTTAGGGATTCAGCTTGCAGTTGCGCATCTGTTTGCAACTCAGCTAAAAAATGGCTCAAATCTTCTACAAAAAGCATTTTGGCGGTTCGCATTGGTCAGTATTCTTACCGCAGGTGTGCTTTCATGTACGGTGCAGATGTTTCAAAATCGCCTGAGTGAAGATTTAGCGATCGCATCGATGATCAATCAAGCTGAAAATGCGATCGTCGTTAGTGCAGAAGAGTCTTATCAGGGAGGCGGCACGATCGGCGATATCCTAACATTAAGCCATCTCGTTCAGCCGAGTACAAAATTCCAGCTTGCGATTCGACATCAAGTTCCATCGCTTCCAAATCAACCGAATTTATATCTCTATAAACCTCTTACCTACCTAAAACAGAACCTCCAGCAAACTTATACACTCCAACCTATCTACAAAGATAAGCTCTTTCAACTTCTTCCCAAATGAAGCGAATTATCACCTGCCAAGGAAGTATCCAACTCATTGCTGCATTATCAGCGCTCTTGCATCGAGGGCAGTTGAGAGACTCCCAAAATTACCTCGTCATCTATGAGCTTTATGCTCCTGAACAGCAGCATTATGAGTTTGCAACCTTTATCGAGCAGATGGCGAGATCGATTTGTGAATGGGAGGAGATCGTCTATCTCACCCCTGATCAACTGAATGCAATTGGTCACAAACTCGACTCGACTCGACCCGCTCAAATTTATAGCCAAGTTCATCGCTGGCTCGGACTCGATCGAGCCGATGAAATCTATCTCTGTCGCAACTGGCAATTGACGAATCAGCTTTTACTCAATGCCTATCCATCTGCTTATCGAGTCTGCTACGGTGACGGCATCGGGCTTTATTTCTCAGAGCATTCCGCCGTCGTTCGTCGCCCGTTTACGCCGCCTCCAACCCGTGATCAAATTTTCGATTGGACTTGGTGGAAACTACGATCGCTCTGGCATCGAATTCGCGAACGCTTGAAGCTAAAAACAAAGCTCTACTCTCTGCCTTTTGATATTGGCTACTTTGTGCTGCCTGACATTTTTGGAGAAACGCCACCCATGCCGAGTGTCAAACTCGCGCCAGTGCAGCTCCTCAAACTGTTTGAGCGTTTTACCTCATTTGTCGATGACGATCGCGTAGCTGAAATTCAATCCATCATTCAAGATTCGCCAGTTTCAATTCTACTCACTTCCAACTTTTCAGAAGGAGAACGCTTACCTCAAGCTCGTGAAATTCACGCCTACTATGAATTTCTTAGCTCACACAGCATTCCACCCGATAGTGTCTTGATCATCAAACCTCATCCTAGAGATGATCCCAATAAGATTGAAGAATTGCAGAAACTATGTTCTCATTTATATCGTGAAGTTATTCTCCTGACTGATTCAAATCTGTTCTTTTTACCCTTTGAAATTTTCTTTCTCAAAGCTTTTACTCAAAAAAAGCAGAACATTCGTATCTTTGCCGTCAGTTCTGCTTTTTTGTCCTTACAGCTTCTCTTCGATCTACCAAGCTTCATTGGATTCGGAGCAGATTTAACTACACAATCGTTTTATCCAGACTTTGTGGATGCCCGCTTAGAGCATGAACAAACCTTACATGAAGCTTGCTATCGTTTACAGTCCGCTTTGAATTCTCAACAAGACGTGCTATGAATCGAACACCAGGTTTTGTGCGATCGCTATGATTAGTATTGTGACTCCTGTTTACAATGGAGAGCAGTTCATTGAGTCCTGTCTTCAAACTGTCATTGCTCAAGCGTGCGATGAAATTGAGCATCTCATTATTGATGGCGGTTCAACAGATAGCACAGTTAGTATCATTCAAAAATATGCGAACTGCTATTCTCACATTCGCTGGATCTCTGAACCGGATCGAGGTCAATCCGATGCCATGAACAAAGGCATTCAACTTGCAAAAGGCAATGTGCTGACGTTTCTCAATGTTGATGACTACTATGAGCTAGATACTCTAAATCAAGTTAATCAGCGCTTCAAAACGCTACCTGAACCGAGCTTTATCGTGGGAAACTGTCGAATCTGGAACGATCACGGAGAAGTGATTGATATCAATAAGCCTTCTAAGTTGCGCTTGTTTGATCTCGTTCTCGGGTTGAATATCAATCCCTATCCTTGTAATCCTTGCGCTTATTTTTATCATCGATCGCTGCATGAGCGAGTTGGAAATTATGCGATCGAGGATCACTATTCGATGGATCTAGATTTCATTCTCCGCGTGGTTCAAGTGGCTCACGTTTACTATGTTGATGAAATCTGGGGGAACTATCGCAGAATTGCAGGAACGAAAACGTTTATTGATATGGAAAGTGGAGAGTGCGATCGCCGAGTTCGACAAATTCTAAGAAAATATCGACAGCATCTGACTCCAGTTGAGCAATTTCAGTGGTACGTCTGGAAAATTTGGCATCAATGCCGCACGATTGTCTTTTCAGCTTTAAGACTCTGTTTTAGAACGATTAAACGGTTCTTTCGTAGATAAATAGAAAATCCCCCATTGCTTCTGAGCCGAATGCAATGGGGGATTTTTGAAAAAATGCCTGAGCTATTCTCGCGCTGCCAGTAAGCCAAGACCTAGCGACAATAAAGCATTCACGCCGAGATAGCCCCGTGCGATCGCGCTGCTTCCTAGCCATTGCATTTCGGGTAGAAAGACTGCACTCACGGCTAAGCAAGCTGCAACTCCGAAAGTACACCCGATCGCAAACCATTTCAACGAAGGATGTCCTAACAAACCAGCAAGCAGCAAGAAAGGAATCAGAACACTTGCAGAGATTGGATTCAGCAGATTGGAATTGAGAATCGTGCCAACCAACTCAGGAATCGAGCTACCTGCTAAGCGGAGTGGAAACTGAGGCAGATTCGTGATAAAGATGCCTCGCAAGAAGAACAATCCGCAACTTCCGAGCACCAAGCCCCAATATAGCGAAGCGCGATTTCGAGGCATCTGAGCAATAAATACTTGCGAGAATGCGATCGCAACTCCGAACATGAGAAGCTTCAGACCGAGGTTGAAGGCACTGCCATCAAACCAAATACGACTGAAGAAACCACTCCAAAGCTTCGGAGATAGCCACCAGAAGAAAGGACGGTCTTTCAAGGCTAAATCGACGGCTCCTTTTGCATCTAGTCTGCCTGCGCCATAGAAATTTTGCGGATCATCTTGAACTGCGATCGCACTCTTTTTCAAAATTCCTTCAATGCGATCTGGGTCTTGTGTACCTAGTGAGTGAACCAAAGCTGCAACGCCTGCTACATGAGGAGCAGCCATACTGGTTCCTTGAAAGTATTCCAACACGGATTCCCCTGTAGCTGGATTAATCGTGTTCTGCAAAATTCCACCACTCTTATTTGCAGAAGATTGAATTGAACCTCCTGGTGCAGCAATATCAATTCCCGTGCCATAGTTCGAGTAGGGCGCTTTCTTCGTTGTCGAATCGTAGGCTGAAACAGCGATTACGTGAGGATACCGGGCTGGAAACTCAGCAACACTCCGTCTCGAATTGCCTGCCGCCGCAACGATCGTCACTTTTTTACTATGAGCGTACTCGATCGCTTCTCGCATCAGTTGGCTTTCTCCCCCACCGCCTAAGCTCATATTAATGACATGTGCCCCGTGATCGGCTGCCCAACGAATCGCTTCTGCAATATCTGCTGTCGTTCCTCCACCCCAGGCTGCCAGGACTTTCAAAGGCATAATGCTCGCTTCGTAAGCAACACCTGCTACCCCATAGCGATTGTTTGTAGACTGAGCGATCGTGCCTGCAACATGCGTTCCATGACCATTGTCATCAGAAGCGTTTGAGCGATCGTTGACGAAATCATATCCTTCAACGAATTGAGTTTCTTTTAAGTCAAGAACTTGGCTCACCCCAGTATCAATCACAGCAACGACGGTTCCCTTGCCTCGCGTATGTTTCCAGCTTTCTTCAATATTGATGCTTTGAAAGTTCCACTGTTTGTCGTAGTCGGGATCGTTCGGCTTGCCCGTCGTTTTGTAGATGTAGTTCGGTTCCACAAATTCCGTATACTTGCCGATATCGGAGTTTTTGAGCTTCCGAAGCAGTGCTGCATCGCCTTTCATCACAAAGACGTGATCAGCTTGAGAAAATTCACTGTTTAAGCGAATGTCGCTACTGTAGCCAGATTTCAGTTCGCTGAGTTCGCTAGAGAGTTCGTCACTGGTCAGCGACTCACGGAAGTCGAGAATAATTGAATCAAAAGTCCCAGGTTCAGTTGCAAAGGCTTGGAAAGATAAAACAGATAGCAAAAAGCTGAATACGCATAACCCGATCAGCAGTAAACGTCGCATAATACTGGTTGGTGGGAAAGAGAGTCTCTCTCAAGATTCCCGTTGAAACGCTTGAAATTATCCTCGATTCGGTTTGAGGTATTGCATTAAGGCTTCGGTATAGCGAGTCGTTCCGTGTTCAGTGGTTGGGGCAAGTTTTCGCGATCGTGCTAAACAAGCCTGTGCCTCTTTGAGATTGTGCATCATCGCAAATGTCCAGGCTAATTCTGCGTAAATTTCGGCGCTGAGAGCCGGATTGTGTTTTACCAATTTCAGCACATGTCGATAGAGATCGATCGCAGTCGTAAAGTCTCCCTTGCATTGCAGCAAATCAGCATGGCGGCAATGAGTTTTTACAGCAAGTAAGATCTCATCATCAGGAGGAGTCTCGAACTCTGCGATCGCATCTGCTAAACTTCCGCGCCATTGGTCATACAAAATTAGGGTATAGCGATCATCGCCTGTCGTTTGATCAAGGGGGCATGGGGTTCCATACATTGCGATCGCTTGTGTGAAATTGTCTTCTTGAAGCGCGATCGCGAAATTGGTTCTCGCTGCCCAATAGCTCGGAGCAATTTGTAATGCTTTCTGAAAAAAATCTGCTGATTTGGAATGCTGGTTTAGACGATGCTGAATTACACCTAAATTGTTATACGCTTCTGCACTAGCAGCATCGAAGATCAAAATTGCATGAAATAGTGTTTCGGCTTGAGCGAGTTGATCGCTCTGATAACACCTAATTGCGCGTTGAAATAGGGCATCTAAAGTCGCGAGTTTATTATCTTGAATTTGCTCGAATCTTTCTTTGGCTCTTTGTTTTGCTGCTTGAATGAAGGTTTGAAGTTCATGAACGAGCCACCGTTGTTCAGTGGGTGAGAGGTATTGACCAAACTGATATACTTCTTGGGTGCGCATTCTGATGACACCGACACTCTCTCCTTTACGAGTTTTTTCGAGATGAATGTCTTCAATGTCCTCAAGAATGAATGAGATCTTTTGGTAGAACTCGAAGCGTTTTAGCATTCCTGCCAGTATGAGCGTGTAATCATTAACGCTCAAAACTGTGGGTTTGATTAAAGTCTGGAGATCTCTCGCAAAGCAGATTCCGGCTAGGGCTGTGACACAAGGGAAGGTAACTAAGATTAAACCGTAGTAGCCAACTTCTGACATGTTTAATCGACTGACAGCCACGATCCGAAAGAGAATGAATGCTGTGAGTAAGTACAGAAGAACAAGTCCGATTCTGATCCGGATTTTATCGGCTTTGCTCGATTGAAAGCTTTGCCCTGAAAAGTGGATGTGTAAGGCGCGATCGCTCTTAATTAACGAGACTTTTGTATTGCGCGGACGTTGCGGAGAGGGACTCGATACAAATTCTTCTTTCGGATTGCGACCTTGCAAAGCCGACAGTGCTAAAGCCGCAGAATTAAATCGGTCTTCCTCTGCTGCTTCAATACAGCGCTTTAACCAACGACTAAACTCAGCAGAAATCCTCAAATTCGGCGGAATTTGTAACTGGAGATCATCTGATGTTTGTAACTGATTGGGGTCTTTGCCTGTGAGTAAATAAAGTAGGGTTGTTCCCAAAGCATAAAGGTCTGTCGCGCAAGTTGCTTTTCCGCGAAACTGTTCCGGAGCCATGTAGCCCAGTGTGCCGACAACCGTGCTGCCTCCAGCTACAGTTTGGCGATAGGTATCTTGAACGGCTCCAAAATCAACGAGATAGATATTGCCTTCTCGATCGCGCAAAATATTCTGGGGTTTGATATCTCGGTGAAGAATAGGCGGCAGAAAAGTTTGCAGATAAACCAGGATATCGAGTAACTGAAATGCGATCGCTTTCGTTGTATCTTCATCTGGTCGCCAACCTTTTTGAATCCATTGAGCCAGAGTTTGACCAGGCGCGAGAGCTTGCACAATGCAGAATAAACGATCGTCTTCGGTATCAATTTCAAACGAATCGATATAGCGAGGAATGGCAGGATGATTCAGTTGCTTGAGAACTTTCACTTCTCGCTCAAACAAATCGAGGGTTTTCCAATCTGAAGTTTGACGTAGTGACACTACTTTCAGTGCAACATACTGCTGAGTGTGGAGATCTTCAGCTTTATAGGTCGTTCCAACTCCGCCCTGACCTAATGTTTCTAATATTTTGTAGCGTGAATGAATAATATCCATAGGTTTAACGGTTTCGATTGTACTCACTGTTTCGTGAACTCGGTGCTGAGCCAATGCCCATGAGTTTGTTGCTTAGGTCTGAATCTTCGCGAGTCTGGCGCGGATACGCATTTTCGCGTTGCCAGTTTCTCTCAAATTGTTGTTCATTTTGCTGCCGAACTCTTTCCTCTTCTCTTCGTAGGGATGGGTTAACGCCCGCTCGTTCATTGAATGCCAGCCGGATTCCTTCTCGCATGGGTCGATTCTTGCCACCCATGCTCGCTCGTTTCAAAGGAGTGATCCCTTGTAAATTCGACTGATGAATGTTAGCTCCAACCTGTAACAATTTCCAAATCGTCTGTACGTCTTGATCAGACTCCACTCGGTCTACTAGAAAATTCAGTAAGGTATTGCCACCGCGATCAAGGGCATCCGCATAGGGCAGGAGTTCCAAAATTTCTTCAGGGGCTAGAAAATTGAGTTCATGGAAATGGATTTGATTGAGCATGTCTGGAGTAAGCTTTTGCTGTTTCGCAATCATTGAGCGAAACACGCCTGCATCTGAATTTGCTACAGCTCTCTGAAAGACTTCTGAGAGATTGACATAAGTACTAACATCTCCTTCTGTAAGGCTCTGCACCAGATTGAGCCAGCCTCGTTGGCTTGCAGTTTGAATCAGAGTTTCGATGAGTTGTTGCTTCTGATCTTTAATCTGCGATCTCCGACTGATGTGTTCTACAAACAGTTGAGCATTGGCTTCAGAATTGATGTAATCGATCGCAGTTTTGCCTTTTTTATCTTTCAGGCTGATATCGATCTGATTCAGCGCGAGAATTGCTTTCAGCGCTTCTGGCTTGCGTTGTGCAGCCTCATGAAGGGGAGTTTGACCTTGATGATCGCGATACTGCAAGTTGCCGCCTTTTGCGGCGATTTGTTGGATTGAGTCAGCTTCTCCTACAGCGATCGCTTGATAGATCAAAGTTCTTCCTTCAATGTCTGTCGCATTTGGGTCTCCACCTTTACTTAAATACTCTTTGATGGATAAATCTCGATGATCGATAGAAGTATAAGCAGATTGAGTGAGTCCAACTTTATTGATAATTGCGTAGCGATAGTGATCGGTAACGACTAAAGCAATGAGCGTTAAGGCACTCATTGCCCCGATTCCAATGGAGAGCTTTGAAGATTGTTTGGGTGGAGGTTGGAGTTGAGCGATCGCGATTTCTGCTGATGCAAACCGATCTTTCGGCGCGGGTTCTAAAATCTTTTCTAACCAATCTGCGAAGTGCGGTGAGAGTTGAAGTTGCGATCGAAACTCAATTCTCAACTTTTGAACAGGTAAATCGGCAGGCGATCGACGAGTTAGTAAAAAGAGTAATGTTGTGCCTAAACCGTATAAATCAGTTGCCGCAACGACTTGACCACGAAACTGTTCAGGAGCCATATAGCCGTAAGTTCCGACGACTGTACTACCCTGCATGAATGTATTGTGATACGTACTTCCAACTGAGCCAAAATCAACTAGAAAAATTTGACCATCAGCGCGACGAATTAGATTTTGCGGCTTGATATCGCGATGAAAGACAGGTGGATTCAGGGTGTGGAGATAATTGAGAATCTCTAAGACTTGTAGCGCGATCGCTCGAATCTCTGCTTCTGTCCCGTGCCAACCTTGCTGTACCCAATCAAAAAGAGATTTGCCCTTGGCGAGTTCTTGAACGATGTAGAAATTGCGATCGCGCTCAGTCTCGACGACGAAATACTCTAAATATTTGGGAATGTTCGGATGATTGAACTGCTGAAGAATCTCAGCTTCACGTTCAAATAATTCGATGGTTTTCCAGTTAACGGCTTGTCGTAAAACAAGCGTTTTTAAGGCAACTTGTTTCTGTGTCGTCTGATCCTTTGCCAGATAGGTGATACCTGTGTTGCCTTCACCCAAGCGTCCCAAGATTTGATAACGCCGCTGAATAATATCACCAGACTGATGAACCATAGCAGAAAATTCTGGAGCATGATGTGAAATGTCACTCTCCAGAATTCCCGATTTTGCTGCTATTTACCCAATACAGAGGTCATAGCACGTCCAATATTGTGTGGTTGCATCGCGTCGATCGCAGCCGTTGGCTCATATCCGCAGTGCACCATACAGTCTGCACAATTTGGATTGCCGCTCTTGCGACCGTACTGGCTCCAGTCCGTCTTATCCAATAGCTCTTGGAAAGTTTTGTAATAGCCATCATTCAAGAGATAGCAAGGCTTCTGCCAACCCAAAACGCTATAGCTCGGACTGCCCCAAGGCGTGCATTCATAATCCTTCTCGCCCATGAGAAAGTCTAGGAACAGTGGATTATGGCTAAAGTTCCACTTTTTCCCTTTTTTCATCGGTGCCAGGATTTGACGGAACAGAATATGCGTCTGTTCACGCTTCAAGAAATGGTCTTGATCAGGTGCCCATTCGTAGCTATAGCCTGGAGAAATCTGCATTCCATCGACTCCCAGTTCGGTGAGAAAATCGAAGAATTCGTGCATTTCTTCAGGATTGGCACCCTCGAAGATGGTGGTGTTGGTATTGACCTGGAAGCCGCGTGCCTTCGCCGCTTTAATCGCTTTGACAGCCGTATCGAATACGCCTTTGCGATCGACGCATTGATCATGCCAATCGCGCATCCCATCGAGATGCACCATAAAGGTGAAATAGGGCGAGGGCTTGAACTTGTCGAGGCTCTTTTCGAGTAGGATGCCGTTGGTGCAGAGATAAATGAATTTTTTACGATCGATTAATCCCTGAACAATTTCCCCAATTTGAGGATGCAGAAGCGGTTCACCACCTGGGATCGAAACCACAGGCGCGCCACATTCTTCCGCTGCTCGAAAACAGTCTTCCGGGGAAAGATTTTGTTTGAGAATTTCAACGGGATGCTGAATTTTGCCGCAGCCCGTGCAAGCGAGATTGCACCGGAACAATGGCTCTAGCATCAAAACCAAGGGAAATCGTTTTCGACCTAGTAAACGTTGTTTGACTAGGTAAGAGCCGATTCCGACGACTTGCTGTATTGGGACTCCCATCGCTATCTCCTCACTCGGTTTGAATTAAATTCTCTTGAAACCAGTCTACGGCATCTTTCAAAGCGATGTGAATGGGTGTTTGGGGAAGCCCCAATTCACGAATTGCTTTACTTGCATCGTAGTACATCGGTTGTTTGGACATTCTCACTCCATCGACTGGGATTGAAGGTTTTTTCCCAAATTTCGTGAGAATCGTTTCGTCAATCCAGGCGACAGACAGCGGAATCCAGACCGGAATCGATCGAGCCGGGGCACTCAGTCCGGTAATCTGACTTAATTCATCAAGCAATTGTTTCAAACTCAGATTTTGATTGCCGAGAATATACCGTTCTCCAGATTTGCCTTTCTGCAAGGCGAGCAAATGCCCCCAAGCGACATCTTGCACATGCACAAAGTTGAGTCCTGTTTCGACATAAGTTGGCATTCGACGCTCTAAAAATCTCACGACAATATCGCCTGTCGGAGTTGGTTTGATGTCATAAGCCCCAATCGGAGTACTAGGATTCACAATCACAATATCTTGACCCGATCGTGCTGCTTTGACGGCTTCTTGTTCTGCCCAATACTTCGATTGTTTGTAATGTCCAATCAGTTTCTCAACCGGAGATTGATACTGTTCAGTCGTCGGTTGACCACTCGGATCAATGCCGATCGCGGCGACAGAACTGGTATAAACCGATCGCTCAATTCCTGCGGCTTTTGCCGAGGCTAGAACATTTCGAGTGCCTAGGACATTACTTTGATAAAGCAAATCGCGATCGCGCTGCCACAGTGAGTAATGCGCTGCCACATGAAATAAACAATCGCAGCCTTGCATCGATCGAGCTAAATCTGGATCGTTCAAGTCTCCTGAGATGAGTTCAATCTCCAAGCCGTTGAGGTTATCTAATCGGGCATTCGGGCGAGCAAGTGCTTTGACCTCGTAGCCTTGTTGTAGCAGTAATCGGACAAGATTTGCGCCGACAAAGCCTGTGCCTCCAGTGACAAATGCTTTCATCGTTTTTTAGGTTTGAGATCATCGAGCAGAGTGTACACGACGGGTACAACGAACAAACTGAGTAATGTGGATGTAACTAAGCCACCCGCGATCGCTACTGCCATGGGAGAGCGGAGTTCTGATCCGGCACCGAGTCCAAGCGCGATCGGAACCATACCTAAAATCGTTGATGCAGTTGTCATCATGATCGGTCGCAGTCGAATCGGACCAGCTTCGAGAATTGCACTACTGCGATCGAGTCCTTGTCGCCGCAATTGATTGATGTAATCGACGATCAAGATGGCATTTTTATTCGTGATGCCGAGCAGAAACACAAAGCCAATCAGCGAGATCATGCCAAAATCGCTTTGAGTGATGAGCAGCGCGAGCATTGCTCCAACGAGTGCAAGTGGCAGAGAAAGCGTAACGACGATTGGATCGATCAAGCTTTTGAACAGTAACACGAGAACAACTGCAATACAGAGTGCTGAGAGTCCCAACGTTCTACCAAAACTGTTAAAGATCTCACGACTACTTGCCGAATCTCCCCCTAAGTCGAGTGTGACATTTGCAGGTAAAACAGTTTTAGATTCATTGACTAATTTTTCGGTTGCATCACCCAAGGATAAACCTTTACCCAAGTTTGCACTGACATAAACGACTCGCTGTCCATCGCGTCTGTCGATCTGCTGAATGCCGTTGCGATTGCTACTCCCGCTGAGCGTCACATCTGCAATGCCTGGAATGGTCTGTACGCGATTTTTCAAGTCGTTTCCAGCTTTCTCTAGCGTTGCTAAATCTTCCCCTTTAAGAGAGGCTTGCAGTGGCTTCTGGCTGCCTGCTTCGACAAAGGGAATGTCTTCAACGCTGGTAGTTACTCCGGAAATTTCCGGCAAGCGCGATCGCAGTTGATCCTGAAGCGTCGCGGTTGGCGTAGAGTGTCCGGGTTTTAGCTTGACGTAGATCAAGCCTTTATTCGGTTCGCCTTCACGCGATCCCACGGTTGTAAATACAGTTTGAACCTCAGGAGCAGTTCTCACGGAGTCTTCAAGCTGTTTTGCAACATTAAGCGAATCTTGCAATGGATTAATTTGGGGAATCTGTCCGCCTGCTGCTAAGGTTGCTGCAATCTCTTCTTGAGATGGGATTTTCGGTAAGGGAGCCGTGTATCGAACGTTGAATTCTCCGCGATCGAGCTTCGGAATAAATCCTTGCGGAATCATCGGAATGATGGCAATCCCTGCTGCAAAACTGGCAAGCGCAATCCCCACGACGATCGCTCGATGGCGTAATGACCACTGGAGTAATTTGCGGTAGTTATCAGTAAACCAAAACCCAACTCTGTCAAACCGTCCCGAATGCTGGCGATTTGATTTTCTCAGCATGTAAATCGACATCACAGGCGATAATGTCCGTGCGACTAACAGCGACATGATCATCGCGGCTGAAACTGTGATTCCGAAGGGTTTAAAGAACTGCCCAATCACGCCTTCCATGAATCCAATCGGCAGAAACACGGCGACGGCTGTAAACGTGGCAGCGGTCACAGTTAAACCGACTTCACTGGTTGCTTTTAGGGCTGCTTGTCTGGGAGATTCCCCCTCTTCGATATGTCGGCTGATGTTTTCGACATCGACGATCGCATCATCGACGACACTCCCAATCACAAGTGCCAATGCCAGCAGGGTGATGGTTTCGAGATTAAATCCAAAAAATGCCATCACGATCGCAGTGCCGAGAAGCGAAATCGGAATGGCAAGGGCTGAAATTAAGGTTGCCTGCCAACTCCGAAGAAATGGATAGATCACAATCACCGATAAGGCGATCGCTTCAATCAATGCCTCGATCGTTGAATGGGTTGCGTTCTGAATATATTCGGCTTGCGTGGATGCTAGTGTAATTTTCACATTGCTGAGATTTTTTCGCAGTGTGTCAATCTCTTGCTCAACTGTGTTTACGACTTCGAGAGTGTTTGCATCTCCGCGTTTCACCACTTGAATCGCGATCGCATCTTTGCCGTTAAATCGCGTCAAGGTTGCTCCACGTTCGTTGCCGCCTGCACCGAGCGTATTTACTTTCAGCACACCCGCGATTTTTTCTAAGGGTGGAACGATCTGGCTGGTCGTTAGTTGAGTCAGGTCTTGGAGATTTCGCGAATCGCTTTCGATCGCATAGCTGATCGCTGCGGTTTCATTCAAATTCAAGGCGATGACTTTGAATTGAGTCTCTTTCGGCAGCGTTACCGATTTCATTGTGTCTTCAACGGTTTGACGCGCCTGGTCTAAACTCGTCCCCACTTCAAACGATAAGCTGACAGCCGTTTGATTGGGAAACGTTGAAGATCGCAGATCATTCACGCCTTTCAGCGATTGCATGGCTTGTTCGATCGGTTGTGTGACTTGCCGCTCGGTTTCGGAAGTTGCCGTTAATGGAGCTTCTGCACTGACCACAACGACGGGAAAGGTGATGTCGGGAAAGAGCGCATATTTTAATGAACTCAGGGCAAAAAATCCGGCGACTGTGATGGTCAGCCAGAAGGAGATGCTTAACCACGGCATCGCGATCGCGATCCGGGAAATGTTGAAACGCTCCCGTGAAGTCGGTTTGGGCAAATTCATAAACTAGGTAAGGCTAAAAAGAACGTTGAGGGGATGTTAAGGTTGCTTGAGTAAATTCATCCAGTTTTTCAATGGTTCCGGTGATTCTCGTCCCCCAAGGTGCTGAATATCAGGCTGTGTCTCAAGGCGCAAGCGATGCGATTCAAGTTGTTGCAATCCCGGCTGGAATTGCGGTTGCTGATTTTCTCGATCGCACTTCGATTCCGGATCATTCGGCACTCCTCGTCATGGGTTTATGTGGCAGTTTATCCTCTCAAGTTGGAATTGGCGAACTGGCACTTTATCATTCTTGTGTCAACTTCTCAGGAGAAGAGATTGCGTGCGATCGCTCTTTCACTCAACGACTGCAAAATCATTTTAGAGTTGCCTCTGTGCGGGGATTCATCAGCGATCGTGTAGTTTGCTCTGTGGCAGAAAAACGAGCGTTAGGCGAGAAGTATCAGGCGGATGTGGTGGATATGGAAGGATTCGCGATCGCGCAACGATACTCAGTTGCGATGTTGCGCGTGGTCAGTGATGATTTGCAATTTGATCTGCCCGATCTGAGTGATGCGATCGTGGATGGCAAGATTCAAGGGATGCGGATGGCGAAGGCGATGGTGAAAAAGCCGATCGCGGCGAGTCGATTGATTCAGGGATCGCTGGCGGCATTGAAGCGATTACGACAAATTGCGGCTGAGATAGAGACTTTTGGATGTTGATTGCAAACGACAGATACAGGGGAACGATCGTAATTTGCGACATTACAATGGATAGAGCGTAGCGAGCGTGATTCCAGAAGCGAAGGAGAGTAGCATGGACGCAATTTCAATTCTTGTAGAAAATGAGCCGAATGGGTTTCGTGCTAGTGTTTTGGGGCTGCCTGACTGTCATGCTGAAGGTGTTACCCGTGAAGATGCGTTAGCCAAGATACAGGAGGTTTTGCGGGTGCGTCTGGCATCTGCGGAAATTGTGACACTTCCCCTGAGTTCTCCAGCTTTGACGAAGTTGACTGGAATCTTTAAGGACGATCCACAGTGGGATGAGTTTCAAGCAGCAATGGCTTCTTATCGGCAAGAGATGGATAGTGAATTGGAGGCTGAGTATCGTCAGTTGGATAAGTCTGATGCGCGGCTGAACCAAGGAAACTCGGCTGCATGAGGTTGTGGGTACTGGATACGGATCATCTGTCGTTATGGCAACGTGAACATCCGCAAGTGAGCCAGCAAATCGCGAAACGAGGCATGAATGCGATCGCAATTACAATTATTACGGCGGAGGAGCAACTGCGAGGTCGATTGGATGTGATTCGGCGATCTGAATCTGGAATGTCGCGGGTGTTGGCTTATGCTAGGTTTCGCGAGACATTGTTTTTTCTAGGGCAGATTCGACATTTATTGGAGTTCACATCAGAAGCTGAGGATTGCTATTCTGAGTTGAAGCGGCAAAGGGTTCGGATTGGTGCTCAAGATTTGCCGATTGCGGCGATCGCATTATCTATCGATGCAGTAGTTGTTACTCGAAACAGACGTGATTTTGAGAAAATTCCAGGTTTGACGATCGAAGACTGGACAATCAATAAAGTGGAATAAACGACCCCATCTGCCTGAGCGGTAGGTAGGTCTATGCGATCGCACATTTAGGGAAAAGGACGATCGCTGTTTTCAAATCGCTCGATCGAGATTATTTACTCAGACATCCGTTTGAGGGCTTCGCGCACAATGTCACCCCAGTAGTTATCTCCAAACTCAAGATATCTTTCTAACGCTTGCTGATAGTTTACTCTTGCTTCTGCTGGCTGTTCTTCTGCTTCTGCAAGTGATCCTAAACAGTGGTAGGTTCTGGCTTGTTCGTAGCGATCGTTGAATTCGATTTTGATTTGGAGAGCTTGCTGATAGTTGCGTTTTGCCTCATCAAAGTCCCGCGATTCCTGTGCCACTCTGCCTAATTGGTGGTAGGTGCCCGCTTGTTCGTAGCGATCGTTGAATTCGATTTTGATTTGGAGAGCTTGCAGGTAGTTGCGTTTTGCCTCATCAAAGTCCCGCGATTCCTGTGCCACTCTGCCTAATTGGTGGTAGGTGCTGGCTTGAGAGTAGCGATCGTTGAATTCGACATAAATTTGGAGAGCTTGCAGGTAGTTGCGTTTAGCCTCATCAAAGTCCCGCAATTCCTGTGCCACGATGCCTAATTGGTGGTAGGTACTGGCTTGGGAGTGACGATCGTTGAATTCGATTTTGATTTGGAGAGCTTGCAGATAGTCACGTTTAGCCTCATCAAAGTCCCGCAATTCCTGTGCCACGATGCCTAATTGGTGGTAGGTACTGGCTTGGGAGTGACGATCGTTGAATTCGATATAGATTTGGAGAGCTTGCTGGTAGTTGCGTTTAGCCTCATCAAAGTCGCGCAATTCCTCTGCCACTCTGCCTAATTGGTGGTAGGTGCTGGCTTGGGAGTGACGATCGTTGAATTCGATATAGATTTGGAGAGCTTGCTGGTAGTTGCGTTTAGCCTCATCAAAGTCGCGCAATTCCTCTGCCACTCTGCCTAATTGGTGGTAGGTGCTGGCTTGGGAGTGACGATCGTTGAATTCGATATAGATTTGGAGAGCTTGCTGGTAGTTGCGTTTAGCCTCATCAAAGTCGCGCAATTTCTGTGCCACGATGCCTAATTGGTGGTAGGTGCTGGCTTGGGAGTAGCGATCGTTGTGAGTGTCATCAATTGCTAAGCTTTGAGCATAGAACGCTCTTGCTTGATCAAACTTTCGTTGTTTTAATGCCACATCTCCCAAATCTGCAAGCACGATTGCAACCTGTTCAGATTGATTTAGTGAACGTGCAATCTCAAGCGCTTTTTCGTAAGCCGCAACTGCATTTTCAAACTGCCGTAACTGTTCATATGCGTTTCCTAGTTTACGATGTAAACTCTGAATCAAGATCGGATCAGGGCTTGCTTCTATAATCTTCAAGCCCTCTAGCAAGTGGTCTCTTGCCTTATCTGCCTGATTTTGAGTCAGGTAGACTGAGCCAATTTTATACCATAACTCGCAGCACAATCGCACATCCCTCGCTGAGGTCGGTTTCCCAGACGGACACAACTCCATCAAAAGCTGCTTGAGTTGTTCAATCTGAGCCTCATTCTCAGTCGAGGCAATACGAGGCAACGGCTGTTCAAACGCCTCGACTTTCAACTGTTCTAGACTTTGCGCTGAAGTCTTAAAGGTAAAAGAGCCAGACTTCCAAGCCCAAAAATCAGGAGCATACTTGCTCACCCGAGTAATTGCATAACTGGGCAACACAAAAAGCAAGGGATGCGGCACACTCTGACGGTAGGCATCTCGAACAAAATTCAAATCCTGCAAAATCAGCGGATACTCGCCCACCCCATCCGTCCCGATCACACCCTCCAACCCCTGAATCAGCACCACCAGTTTTTGCTGCGTCTGAACTCGCTTCAGACGTTGGATCAAAGCATCTCGCAGAAATCGTAAATCGCGCTCCTGAGAAAAATCCATCACTTCCAGTCGCACCTCCGACTCCGAAAGATGCGATCGTAATGCTTCTACTAACGTTGCTTTATCCCGTTCTTGATTAATTTCAATAAACCCGATCGTCAGCCCCTCTGCAAAATCAATAAACGTCAGAAGTTCCGCAAACTCTTGCTGATTTTGCTCTAGAAACTGTTCTACAGTGCGATCGCGATTAGTCTGCTCCAGCATTTTGAGTCAGAAGATCCCGAAGGGCAGATTGAAACAAAGCACTCTGGCGCACCGCTGGATTCGGGTAATTCCAACGATCGAGTCCGTTGTACTCCAACACCGACGTATTAAACAGCATTAACTGTCCAGTCTCATCTTTGGTCACGTTTTTCGTCAGACACACTTTCGCGAGCAAAGGATAATGCTCATCCCGGACAAAGCGTTCAAAATTGAATTGCTGCTGCTTGATGGCATACTCTACATCCTCAGCTTGAATCTTGGCATGTTTACGAGTACTTGCCGTCTGACAAGCACTCCGCACCATCTGCATCAACTGCCGCACATGTCCCCCACTTGCCTTCGCCAATGCTAAAACCTCTTGCTCCGACTCAAACAAAAGCTCAGTATCGACTCGTTTCTCAATGATTTGCTGCAACTGCTTTAGCCCTTCAGCATCATAGTCAAGCTCACAGCGCTCGCGTACGAGTTGATAGGTTCGCACCATCGAAACAACATGAGGCTCACCAAATGTATTGACGATATTTTTTGAAGAACACAAGACAGAAATCGGAACCGTATAAATAATCGTACAATTCAGCTCTTGAAGCTGAGCCGCATAATCAAAAAATAAATGATTGCCAACCTCAGGCGGAACGCGATCGAGATTATCGAAAATTACGAGAAAGCCTTTGGAATATTGAGACTTAATTTTCTGATAAGCGTCTTGGAGCAACAAATTAATATCTGCTTTCAGCCGAGAAATATCTCGCTGTAACGTCTGCCGAATCACAGTTTTTTGTTTATCCGCACCCTTAATCTGAGCTAAAAGCTTCACAAGCAATTTTGCAATAAACGGAGCGCCACTTCCCAGACTTGCTTCACTTTCTACACTGACCGAGCTTTCAACCGTTTGCTCGTTTTCCTTTGTGACATCCTTAAACCAATCTTCAAATCCCTTGAGCAGCCTTTTATCAAAGCTCAGCCCCATTTCTCGTAAGGCAAATTCGACTTGCTTAATCACAACAAGATAGAAGTCAGTATACTCAGCATCATTAATATCGGTTTCGTCGTTTGCTTCTAAATAAATCACCCGATAGTCTTGCTCCCATTGGTGGCAAATTCGCTTCAGCTCAGTACTTTTGCCACAACCCCGATGACCTGTAAATAGAATCGTGCAAAACTCTCCTGGGTATTGAGAGTCCAAAACGAAATTGACCCCTTCGATCGCTTCAGTCTTACGCACAGACGACAAATCGACATAGTATCGCTCTAATCCTGCACCAGAAAGAGGATCAATATTGCAAAGCCGAAAAGCTTCTTTTAGAGTCTTAGCGCGATAATCATCCATAGGTCTTGGAATACAGGGTCAAGTCTAATTCGGCTCCCACTTTATCAGTTTACATTCCCCCTTCAAAGTGAGAACTTCCCGCTCAGAATTCACATCCGCTGCATCTAACCCCCAATAATTTAGAATAGTATCGATGTATTTATCTCATCGCTCATGCCCGATCCCGTTCCCCAATGGCAAATCCATCACGCTGAGATTCCAGACGCATTCGTTCGGGCTGTGAAACAGCAGGCTCCAGGAATTGAGGGACGCTACTTGCCGCAATTGCTTTGGCAGCGAGGCATTCGAGATATCAAACAATTAGCCGGATTTCTAAATGCCGCCAATTATCAGCCCATGAGTTCGGTTGAGTTTGGTCAGGAGATGCAGTGGGCAGTGCAGCGGTTGGTGCAGGCGATCGAACGAGAAGAAGCGATCGCAATTTGGGGCGATTTTGATGCGGATGGGGTTACTTCAACAGCGGTATTGTGGGACGGATTAGGACAGTTCTTTCCCCAGAATCAAAAGCTGTTTTACTACATTCCCAATCGCTTTACTGAATCGCATGGACTCTCTAAGACTGGGATTGATCAGCTCAAGCATGTTCATGTCATCGTGACGTGCGATACGGGCAGTACAAATTTAGACGAGATTCAATATGCTCAGAGCCTAGGCATTGATGTAATCGTGACTGATCATCACACATTGCCAGAATCCCGTCCGCCTGTGATTGCGATCGTCAATCCTCGCTCCCTCAAAAAAGACCATCCCTTTGCTTCACTCTCTGGCGTTGCAGTCGCGTATAAGCTCGTTGAAGCGATGTATGAAGCTTTACCCGATGTGCCAGAAAAGCCGATTGAGAACTTACTTGATTTGGTCGCGATTGGCTTAATTGCAGATTTAGTCGAACTCAAAGGCGATTGCCGTTATCTCGCTCAAAAAGGAATCGAGCAACTTCAGAAACAATCCACCAAAGCAGCAACTCGTCCAGGCATTACGAGATTGTTAGAACTCTGTAAGCGATCGGGCGATCGACCCACTGATATTTCTTTTGGATTAGGGCCTCGAATCAATGCAGTCAGCCGAATTCAAGGCGATGCACACTTCTGTGTCGAGCTATTAACGAGTCAAGATGTCCAACGCTGTAAAGAGCTAGCGGACGAAACAGAACTGGCAAACACTCGCCGTAAAGCTCTGCAAAAAGATGTCTTACAGCAAGCAAAAGCAAAACTTGCACAATTGGATCTCTCAACAACGGGTGTGATTGTGCTGTGGGATGAACAATGGAGTGGCGGGGTTCTAGGATTAGTCGCAGGTCAGATCGCTCAAGAATACGGCAAGCCAACAATTTTACTAACGGTAGATGAGGAATTTGCTCGTGGCTCGGCTCGATCGACAAATCAAATCGATCTCTATCAACTCGTCAAAGATCAGGCGCATCTCTTACATCGCTTTGGTGGACATCCATTTGCCGCCGGATTGAGTTTAGCGATCGACAATCTCCCTCTATTTGCCCAAGCAATCAATCAGCGATTACTCCAACAAAGTGATCCCCCTACTCCAACGATTCAAGCGGATCTTTGCGTCACGGTGAGCGAACTCAATCTCGAACTCTACAAAGAACTGCGGTTGATTGAACCTTGTGGAATGGGGAATCCAATTCCAAAACTATTGATCCAAAACTGCTGGTTTCAAGCGGGTAGAAATACCAAAATTCAAGACCTCTACGGACGCAAAGTTGAATACATTCGCACCCCGTTTATGATTCGCGATGAATCAGCCGCCCAAGGCTTTCCGGGCATATGGTGGGGGCATTATGCCTATGAACTTCCAACCGGACGCTGTGATGCCATTGTGGAACTTGAGAACAATACTTTTCGGAAGCGATACGAAGTTCGATTAGTTGCAGTGCGATCGTGCGAAGAAATCAAACCGACTCAAACGCAATGGCTTTTAGATTGGAGAACTCAACGCACTGAAGAAAAAGCAATTGAGCTAAAAACTGTTCCGACCAGTTGGAATGAATTGAAAATCTGGTACAGACGGGCTTTGGCTGAACACTGTCCTTTAGCGATCGCCTATCCTCCCCCAACCTTGCTTCCTGCTGCTGAGATCTGGCAAACCTTCGTGGGCATTGCAAAATATCTCAGTCGCACCGGAAAGACTGCGACTCGGCAGCAATTGTACGATCGATTGATGATTGGCGATATTGCATTAAAAGCTGGAATTCAAACCTTAGAATCACTTGGCTTTCATGTCACGTATTCAGATCAGGGCTTCAGCTTCAGCTTCAAGGAACAGGCAGCTTCTAATCTGATGCTTGAACCTTTTTTCGCTGCGATTCGAGAAGAACAATTCTATCGACAGTACTTTGCCCAAGTTCCATTGACTACGATTCAAGCGATCGTAGGACATTAACGACGATCGCGAACCGAGAACTAGATGCTGTCGCTGTGCCAGGTAGCACAGAAGTTAGAGGATGTTTCAAAGGTATCAACCGTTTCCTCGCTCCGTTCTAGCTCGCCCCGGATTGGAAATCCAGGGACGGGTGAGTGCGATGAACGATACGTTTCAAACATCCTCTTAGGAAGGTTTAAATATCGCTAACTTCCAGTTACTCGGCTCCTCTAACTGATTTAACTGCCCTTTTGAGATGACCCATAACGTTGTTCGAGTTCTAAATAGCCCGAAAACTTTGCGATCGCCTTTGGAGGTCGGAGTCGATCGTGTCACAGTCCCACAATAAGGATTTGAACCCTTGAGCGTGACAACAAAAAACTGGTTCGCTTCGTAGCCCTCAGGAATTTTGAAAGTGGCAAAAACATTGTGTCGCCCCTGCCAAGGTTCAACCACAACTTTTTCTGGATGAATCAAATTCTCTGAAGTTTCAGTTTGCGATAGCACCCAATCTGGGCAGCCAGAAGCAACACTGGGTCTGCGCGATTCCAGTTTTTCTGCCCCCAATATCACGATCGGCAAACTCATCAAGGCAATTAAGATTAAACCAGCCCGCTTAGTCAACATCCTTACACTTGGTTAGAAATATCACGTGAATCTAGGGTAGATCATTCATCTTCAGTTTGACAAAAATCACTGCAATTGCCTTTGAGCAAACCATTCTGTTACTCCATCTGCCAGGGTCGCTGCAAGTCTCTTTTGTTCTACGGGGTTCGTGATCCACTCAAATTCATCGGGATTAATCATAAATCCCAGTTCTAAAAGCACAGTCGGCGCGACGGTGGGGCGAGTCAGAGCAAGATTGTTCCAGTACACACCATAAGAAGGTCGATCGAGCTTTTTCACTAGATAGTCATGCAAGAATACGGCTAAATCATGAGCCTGAGGCTGATACCAGAAGGTAGCAACGCCTTTTGTATTGATGGCATCACCATCATCTGGCAGCGCATTGTAATGAATCGAAAGCGCGATCGTTGGTTCAGTCTCATTGATTTGCTTCACTCGCGGAGCTAAATCGAGATCAATATCTGCCTCACGAGTCATCACGACTCTTGCACCTCGCTTGACCAATTCCTCGCGCAGCAATTTGCTGGTGATTAAGGCAACTTCTTTCTCTGGATATCCGGTTCCCCCTCTTGACCCTAAATCTTCGCTGCCACCATGTCCTGGATCAAGAAGAATTTTCATACCAGACAACGAATTCTTCCGCATTCGTGGCGGGTGCTTCAGCGATAACACTAATGTTGTGCCTTCATATCGCAATTTATAACCCCACTGTTGATTCGATTTGAGATTGAAGCGATATTCGATCTTTTCAGGTGCAACTTGTTGCCAATCTAATCGAGCGATCGCGGGATCAGTACTTAATCGAATCGTATCGGTTTGCGCTGTTGTGTTGTAAAGCGTCAGAATGAACCGATTTTGATCTTGAGCAACCGTAATCGGTACAGGAATTTGCAGCGGAAAACGGACTTCTGTCCAATCTTTCACAGTGCGAGATGTGATGCCACGAATCAGCGATCGTACTGGAGTGGCTCCCGGAATGATTTTGACATCGCTCGATCGAATCCATCCCCCATACTCCAATCGCAACCAATCGCCTTCGCGCGCGGTAATTGTTGCTCTTGTTCCTCTCGGCAAGGGCGTTAAGCGAGAAAAATCTGTACTGGCTCCGGTTCTTGCAGTTCCTTGCTCAGCAGTTACTTCTGCGATTTCTAATCGAGCCGGATCGAGGATCGAAATTTTTCCAGGCGCTTCTTGACTCACATTTCCCAACAGATAAGTGACTTTTCCTAAATCTCCGCTCGTTTTCGGAGTCACACAGCCTGCGTATTGAGTCGATTGCGTTGGGGTTGGTTCAGTTAACCCGGTCAACACACCCGAATTGGCAGGCAATGTTGCGATCGCACTTTGCGCTATCAACGGCAACATCTGATCTGCAACTTTGACATTGATGATCGAATTGGGAGGTGCGATCGCGCTGAGACAAATCGCTTCTCCCGGCAGTCGAGCTACATCGACCGTAGGAGTCAGCGAACCTTCTGCAAACGATTGTCCAACTGGAGCAGGTGGCTGATTCGATTTGCGCGTGACTTTAATTTTAAGTTCCTCTTCCCCATAGCGAACCGAGAACTGATTCTCGCCCATTTGCAGAGGGAAACTGGGCGCAAAATGTCCTCCACGACTACGCTGAATGCGTTTGCCATTGACGAGTACTTCTCCTTGAGGGGGAGCCGAACCGATGAGAAAGATTTGTTTTGCGATCGTTTCATGTTCGCCCGGTGGATACACCACAGTTAAGGCAGGCTTTGACCAAGCGATCGAAATCGTCAAAATCACAGTCAAGACGGCTAACATTAACGCGCTGAGAAATCGCTTCATTGCTGCTGGAACCGAAATAAGGCATACCGTATCACATCCCGCCTGTGTTGACGTGAGAGTTTAGCTGACAGTTGCCGAATTCCTTGAGAAACTCCGGATATTCTCCCCCTGGGCGATCGCAGTTGTGGCAGAATAGACCGGATAAGTTTTGGTAGATATCGGCACAGAGCATTATGACGAAATTTGTATTCGTTACGGGTGGCGTTGTTTCTAGCATTGGGAAAGGGATTGTAGCCGCGAGTCTCGGACGATTACTCAAGTCGCGGGATTACTCAGTGTCGATTCTCAAGCTTGATCCCTATATCAATGTTGACCCTGGGACAATGAGTCCGTTTCAACACGGCGAAGTATTTGTGACTGAAGATGGCGCAGAAACGGATCTCGATTTGGGTCACTATGAGCGGTTTACCGATACCTCAATGTCACGGCTCAATAGCGTGACAACGGGATCGATTTATCAAGCAGTGATTAATAAAGAGCGTCGAGGCGACTACAACGGTGGCACGGTCCAGGTGATCCCGCACATCACAAATGAGATTAAAGAGCGAATTCTAAGAGTCGCTCAAAATACGAATCCTGATGTTGTGATCACTGAAATTGGTGGAACGGTTGGGGATATTGAATCGCTGCCGTTCTTAGAAGCGATTCGCCAGTTTCGTAAAGAAGTAGGACGGCAAAACGTCATGTATATGCACGTCACGCTGATTCCTTGGATTCCAGCTGCGGGGGAAATGAAGACGAAGCCGACTCAGCATTCGGTCAAAGAACTGCGATCGATTGGGATTCAGCCCGATATTCTGGTTTGCCGCAGCGATCGCGCGGTGCCACCTGGCATGAAAGAGAAAATGTCAGAATTCTGTGATGTCCCTGTTGAATGCGTGATTACGTGTCAGGATGCGCGCAGCATTTATGAAGTGCCGCTGCGATTGGAAAAAGAAGGACTGGCAACTCAAGCGATCGATTTACTCAATCTCGAACAGCGTCAGCCCAATCTCAGCCAATGGCAGACCCTCGTTGAGCGGCTGTATCAACCAACTCAAACGCTGGAAATTGCGATCGTTGGGAAATATGTGCGCTTATCAGATGCTTATCTCTCGGTTGTCGAAGCTCTCAAACATGCTGGAATTGCGACCGGAAGTGCGCTGAATCTGCGCTGGATCAATTCAGAAGAAATCGAAGAAAAAGGAGCCGCACACTATCTCGCGGATGTCGATGGCATCGTGGTTCCCGGCGGATTTGGAATTCGGGGGGTCGATGGAAAAATTGCCGCGATCGCGTATGCCCGTGAGCATCAGATTCCGTTCTTAGGCTTGTGTCTGGGAATGCAGTGCTCGGTGATCGAATGGGCACGAAATGTAGCTCGTTTGGAAAATGCTCATAGTGCAGAATTTGTTCCAGAGGCAAAGAACGCCGTCATTAACTTACTGCCTGAGCAGCAAGATGTGGTCGATTTGGGTGGAACCATGCGGTTAGGGCTGTATCCCTGCCGTCTGACTCCGAATACGCTCACGTTGGCGCTGTATGGAGAAGAAGTGATCTACGAACGGCATCGGCATCGCTATGAATTTAACAATGCGTACCGGAATCTATTTTTAGAGTCTGGTTATGTGGTGAGTGGCACTTCGCCGGATGGTCGATTGGTTGAGATCATTGAGCTTCCAGGGCATCCATTCTTTATTGCAACGCAGTTCCATCCAGAGTTTCAATCTCGTCCAAGTAGCCCTCATCCGTTGTTTAAGGGATTTGTGCAAGCGGCACTCAGCCGAGAAACTGAACTCTCGCAGAATAAAGTTGCAATTGAGGCGTAGAGCGCCTTTTTACACGTTTAACCCTTGACGATTAGCCTAACGAACCCGATTCGTTAGGCTAAATCTTATCTTCTGCTAGCTCGCCTGTCCCCAAGCGACATAAGGCAAATTCGCCGCTGTTGCCCGAATCTGTTCTGCCTGTGCGACTAACTGCCCACACGCATCCCAAGTTCCACAAGTCAGCATTTGTCGCGCTCCTTCTGGCATCGAAATCGCGCCTGTAAACTCACCGCATCGCACCTGCATTTGATCCAAATCTACCGTCACCTGAAGCTGCGGATTCTCTGCTAACAAGGCTTGAAGCTGGCTAGTGACACTCGGCTCAGCCGTCACACAAGGAATCCCGATCGCAACACAATTGCCAAAAAAGATCTCAGCAAAGCTCTCACCTACGATCGCGCTAATTCCCCACTTAGCGATCGCTTGCGGCGCATGTTCCCGACTCGATCCGCAACCGAAATTTCCATTGACGACTAAAACTTTTGCGCCTTGATACTGTGGCAAATCAAACGGATGCTGACCATTTAACTGTTTGCGATCGTCCGCAAAAACTTGCGCTCCCAATCCATCAAACGTCACACAGCGCAAAAAACGAGCCGGAATAATGCGATCGGTATCAATATCATTGCCTACCAATGGAATACCGCCACCTGCGATCGTTCTAACTTCGCTCACCATACTGTCTTAACCTTGCAACGAATCCTAGCTATTGTCGCATTTTTTGACTAAGCAGAGACAGTTCACTCTTTCTCGGACGCAGTGGTATTCAATCTCCCATTGATGCTGATCGCGCAGCTTCTTGAACAAAGTCCCGCCCCAATGCTCGCTATGCTCTAAAGGATTCGGATACTCTTGTTCAACTTGATCGAGCAGGTCTTCTAGATCAAATGGTGAACCTTGATCCCAAATCCGAATCTCCAAGTGATCCGGATACAACCCGGCTTCTAGTTGAATGAGCGTATGGAGCGGCAGAGCAGTATGGGCATGACGCACCGCATTCGTAAAGCCTTCAACTAAAGCAATCTGACCTTGCAGCCAAGCTGCTTGAGAAAGCGGCGGTCGTCGGAATTGTTCAAACCAGCGGAGAATTTGAGCAATCGCAGTTAAATCGCTTTGCATCATCAATCGATCAAAGTAAATCGCACTCCCCATCGTCTTTAAATGCGTCATAGCTGATACCTGTTCAAGATTAAAATGCACTGCCTTTCTTTAGTAGAACAGCTACTGTTTTCAAGATCAGTTGTAAATCATATTTCAAGCTCCAGCGTTGCTGATAGCGTAGATCAAGCTGAATCACCTCCTCAAAGTTGCGGATCTGCGATCGACCATGCACCTGCCACTCACCTGTAATTCCCGGTTTCACATCAAGGCGCTGCCAATTTGGAATTTCATACCGCTCAACCTCTTCCGGTAAGGGTGGACGAGTCCCTACTAAACTCATTTCACCCCGCAACACATTCCAGAACTGCGGTAGCTCATCTAAGCTTGTTTTTCGCAAAAACTGTCCGACCTTAGTAATTCTCGGATCTTTCGCATTCTTGAAAAATGCGCCTTCATTCTCATTTTGAACTTGAGATTTTAATTGTTCTGCGTCAGTGACCATTGAACGAAACTTCCAAACGCGAAAGTGCCGTCCCAAATGTCCACAGCGAGTTTGAGAAAATAAAACCGAACCCGGACTATCTAGCTTAATCGCGATCGCAATCGGCACAAACACAAGCGCTGTAATGGTCAGCCCAACTAATGCTCCAGCAATATCAATAAGTCGTTTGGTACGAGACTGAATGGATGGATGTGTCGATTCGACCGCAGGCTGAATCAGAACAGGGTCTAAAGGAGCAGTTCCAGGCTCGATAGTAAATTGTCGATCGAGATCCGCTAAAGCAAAAATTGCTAAAATCTCATGCCGAACGCTCCAAAGTGCCATCTCAATCTGGCGGCTTTTCGTTGCTTTAAGGCACATCACTAAAGCACCGATCGCGCTACTATCAATGAAAGTCGTCTGCGCAAAATCAAGAATCAGCTTTGTGACAGTGGGATGGGCTTCGATCAATTCCCGACATTTTGTCCGGAAAGCAACTGCTTCGACAACAGTGAGCATGGACGGAAGTTTAATCAGATACGTACTATCTGTTTGGGTGACGACAAATTCAATAGGAGAGCGCTGTTGAACCATATTGACCTCAGAGATTAGGCGACGATTAGGGGACAGCAACATGGCAAGTCAAGCCAGAAATCCTGCCTCGCTAACCGATCATCCGTGTCGCAAAAACGATGATCGAATCATGCCTGTCATTGAATAGGCGACGGATTTAGAAAATCGACGATGCACCCGATTAGATGAAACCGTTTGAAAATCGACACTCAACTGATAACAGAGTGCCTGTGTTGAGCGAATCGATAACACTCTAGATATTTCTCTCGCTTGTGCGACCCCAAATCGTGCGCGATCGCGAGTTCAATTTGGGGATCATCCATATGCTTGTGGAATCGCACACTCCTTTAAAGTTCTGTCTAAATTAGCTTCGTAAGTTCCATTAAATCAATCGCCTTCTGGAATCGAGAGTTTAATGCGATCGCCAAGAGAGAGCGGTAAACTCCAAGCCTTCAAAGGATAGAGTAGCAATCCAGATAGCAGTTATCCCGTGAATAAACTCACGTTAATAACTTTCCAAGATGCAGGCGAGAACGTGTTTTTCATCATTGCGAGGTTCTCAGCTTGAGCATTCTTTAAGGTTTTCAAATAGATCTCTGAATTTACACCTAAAAGATAGTGGCTATTTTCTCGATCGATATAGGTTGAAATTACGGAATCGCAATCAAATCCGTCTCCGTACGCGGCAGTAAAAATCTGAAATTTTACATAAGCAGCTTCTTCAGCGATCAGGGCTATATGATCTAGGTTTTTCCTATCTGATCCATCACCTATTCAGTGAGTTAGTCATCATTATGAGTTTACCTGTCAAAGTTATTCAACTCAGTGGCATTCTGAGTCACACTCAGGCAAAACAGTTTAGACAAGAAATCGCTGATCTGATTGAAGCAGGCACGGTCGAGGTGTTGATCGATTTTGAGCAAGTGACTTTTATGGATAGTGCTGGATTGGGAGTGCTGGTCAGTATCCTGAAGCTTGTGAATGGAGCAGATGGAACCGTTTCACTCTGCTCCATTCGACAAGAGGTCAAGATGCTGCTGGACCTAGCAGATGTGGCTCAGTTCTTTGAAATTTTTCCCAATCAAGAAGCGTTTTACCAAGCCAAAGCAAACTATTCCCCAATCTGATATAGAACTCCAGAGGCTTCAAAAACTTGGAGTTCTTGCGTTACTTCAATTTGATCTGAAGCAACGAGCAATCATCATCAAAATCTTTGCTTCCTGTGAGATGTTGAACTGTCTGAATGATAGCTTCTGAGTTATCGATCGAGTCTGAGCGGTGACACTGATTCACGACATCAATAAAGCTATTGAGATTCCAGATTTCGCCATTCGGCTGCATGAATTCATAGATGCCATCACTAAAAAGGTAGAGAGTACTTTCTTGCTCTACTCTGAAGAATTGAGTTTTGTACTTAGTGTCTGGAAACATCCCGATCGGAGTTCCGGGTGTTCTGAGACGATGTACTTGATGATGAGGAGATTGCCCAGACAGCACCAGTGCAGGAGGATGCCCTGCACTCGCGTACATCAGAAGTTGCTTGGAATAGTTGTAGACTCCATACCAGATTGTGAAATAGCGCTCCGGTGTGTCAGCGTCCCAATTGTCTGCTTGCCCGGAAGCAAAAGCTTCGTTTAAGGCAGTCAGCACTAATCCGGGTTGATAGAAGTTAGTTCCAGGTAAGATCTGTGCACGGAGAATATTTTGGATCGACACCGACACTAGAGCCGCTCCTAAGCCATGTCCAGAGACATCAAGTAAGTACATTGCTAGAAAATCAGCATCGAGCCAATGATAGTCAAAGCAGTCTCCGCCAAGCTGTCGAGACGGAAGAAACTGCGATCGCGTCATGACCTTATCATTCATCGGCGTGGGTAAGAGCGATCGCACATAGTCCGCTGCTTCAGCAATTTCTGACTCTAAGCGCTCTTGCTGAACTTTTAATGCTTGAGTGAGTCTCCGCTGTTCTTGAAATGCCTGGTAAACGCGCAGCCCTGCGCGTAATCTAGCACTGAGTTCACTGATCTGGAACGGCTTTGAGAGAAAATCATTGGCTCCTTGATCGAGAGCTTTAATGTGATGTTCTGCTGATGGCTGAGCATTGAGTAGAACAACATAAATATCCGACCAATTTGGATCAGCTTTTAAGGCTCGACAGACTGAAACCCCATCAATTCCGGGTAAATCCCAGTTGCAGAGAATCAGTGCAGGACAAATCGAGGAAATGAGTGTTAACCCTTCTTCTCCACTGGTTGCCTCAAAGACTTCATAACCTTGATTTTGCAGAAGTTTTTTTAGAAGTTTACGGATTAATTGATCATCGTCAATCACTAGGATTCGGAACATATGAAAACTCAGCGGGGCGCTTCTCTTAATGCCTAGAATGCCCTAACCTAGTTCGACTTAAGCATGAGATGTGACATTGCATTCACGCGCGCGCCCGCTGATATTTTTGGCTGGAGTAATACTTTCGGCGAGTACTAGCCTAAATCGGATTTTGACCGATATTTTCGCCACATACCTAAGCCCATGACAATCATTCCAGGGAGAAGGGCGGGAGAAGGAACTGTAGCTGCGGAAGCTCTAGCACCTCGCATCTGTGCGATCGCAAATCCATTTGCTGTCTCCGGTGCACTAATCTGAATCGACTGAATTGGATCAAGCGGATCATCGGAGTAAAAGCCGAAATACTGTGCCCCTGCGTTGCCATTGATCGACTGAGCTAGGACATCAGAAACAGTCCCACTTTGGGCGATCGCAGAAATCGTAAACGAATCCAATACGTTCGGCTCAGCATAAAAATCAAACGCGATGAGATTGGGTAACTTCAGGTTGAGCGTTGTGGTGTTATAGGCCGCATAAACTTCGCCCTGATAGCCATTACTCCAAGTGAGCCAATCTGTTGCTTGATTGGGGCCGATGGGTCGCTTAACAACACTGGGGCTAAATTCAATGTCACCGAGTGGTGAACTGATCTTGTCTAAATAAACTCCAAAGGCTTCTGCACCATTTGGGATTGAAACGAGATTGAGTCCTAAATTGGCTAGGGTATCTGTTCCATTGATCCAATTACCAGAATTATTGACCGTGACAATCGCGGCATGGGCAGGTGCGATCGTGCTTAAACTTGCAGCCGCCGTGAGAAACAGGGCAAATCCGCCTTTCTGAAGCGAGGTAGCCATTTCAACGTACTCCATGTGAGGTGGACGATAGGCTGCCCCTGATGAAGCTCAAGAGATTCGGAAATCGAATCGGATAAAAAATAGACAGAGCGTGAAGGTTGTATAAAGTTAAAGTGTTGGTAGACACGGTGCCTTAATTATTCTGCCGGAATTCCGGGATTGTACGGAGCGCTTTACAAAAAATTCATATAATTTCAGTGAAGCAACCTGGAGATCGAACTGTGAAAAAACGAGTCACCCTAACGTTTCCGAAACGGTCTGTGCAAATGCCCGTGACCTATCGATTAGCTAAAGATTTCAATGTGGCAGCGAATATTATTCGCGCTCAGGTTGCGCCGAATCAAGTGGGTAAATTAGTGGTCGAATTGTCAGGAGATATTGATCAACTCGATGCCTCGATCGATTGGATGCGATCGCAGGATATTCACGTCTCATTTGCCAGTCGCGAAATTACGATCGATGAAGATATCTGTGTACATTGCGGACTGTGTACGGGAGTTTGCCCGACAGAGGCATTAACGCTCGATCCACAGACGTTTCGATTGACCTTTACACGATCGCGCTGTATCGTCTGTGAGCAATGTATTCCCACTTGTCCAGTCCAAGCGATTTCTACAACGTTCTAACCCGTAGCATTTGATTGCCACCGCGCTGAAATTCATAAGGCACTTGCTGAATTGTGGCAGAGTAGCCTTGAGTTTGCAATGCTTGAATGATGGGATCAACAAATGGAGACATTTCACCCGTCATATTCAGTAGAAGTGGAAAAACTCTCACATCAGCAGATAGACGGCACATTTCTAAAATAGAGGCTAAATGAAATTCTAGTGACAACTGGTCAGAGTATAGAAACAGTAAATGAGAACACAACGCTAAATCAAACTGTTTCGATGCAAAAGGCAGATTCGGTAATTCGCAGGTTTGATAGCGTCCTTGCTGAAATCCAATCGGAAAGTCTTGGAGAAAATTCTGCATCGAATTCATCCGAGACTGTCCCATTTCTTTCGGAGATCGAAACGTCTTCCAAATAAAATTGTCTCGCGTTGCCTCAACCTTGCTCAGAAGGACATCATAAGTTTCATCGATTCGCTGCTGAATTTCTGCCACTGAGAATTGATAAATCGGATCACAGGAAATAACCGAATGCCCCTGCTGAGTCAGTTCTGCATTGAAACTTGCAGGCCCACCGCCACAGTCTAGAATGTTGCTCTGAAGATCGGTTTCAGAAAGATCAAACATCTGAATATATTCAGTCAGCGATCGACCCCACGGTACAATCTGCTCCAGTCGTAATCCCATGCTAACCTCGCTCAACAATCAAGATAAAATTCTGGCTCCCACATTTGCGGCAGTTAATTGAGTGGGAGCGTCTCAGCCCGAGACGATTGAACGGATCAAGCTTCGTATAGCGGTTTCCCAGGCATCTTAGTCTAAAGCTGCTAGCGAGAGATTTTTCGACGCTGCCTGACTTGTGCGAGTCAGAGTAGAGAGCTTTTGTAGCAATTCTTGAGCTAGCATTGCAAAGGCTCTTGATCCTGAAGTTCCTGGATTATTGAGGACAACCGGAGTAAAACTATCGATTGCTTTCGAGACATTGACATCGGATGGAATTCGCGTTTTAAACAGCTTCGCCTCACTAAAATCTTCATTCAATCGCTTCATTACCTGTCCGTGGTAACGGCTCGTCAATAGATTGCCAGAGAGCGAAAAGGCAATGCCGAGCAGTTCTAATTCCACTTGCTCAGTATCCGTTTTGTGAGTTTCTTTGAGCTTAGCAAGCCGACGTTCTAGAAGTTGAATTCCAATCAGAGAAAGAGGTTCTGGCTTGGCTGGAATCAGATAAAAATTACTCGCGAGTAATGCACTCCGAGTAATCAAGTTATATCCCGGCGCACAATCGAGAATGATCAAATCGTAATCTTTCGCGATCGGGTCTAGTACTTGCCGAATCAGATTCTTTTCAAATTCATTCCAGACTTGCTCAAAATCTGCTTGACCTTTCTGCACGGCCGTTTTGTGCAACATTTGAGAGACTAAAAACTCATCATAGAGATCAATATCTCCTGGCAAAAGATCAAAGCCTTTTACTTGACACACATACTTGTGGATGGCATCGGGAACGATTTGGGGGAGTTTCGGATCAGACAGAATCGCACGATGAATTAAATGCCTCAAGGTGCGCTTATCATTCCGTAGCTTGGCAAAATCGGCAGGAGTCATCAAACTCAAGGTCGCGCTGATCTGCGTATCCAAATCGACGAGCAACACCCGCTTCTGGTGAAACTTTGCTAAACAAGTCGCCAAATTCACAGACATCGTGGTTTTGCCCACGCCGCCCTTCATGTTGGTCATTGCGATCGTATAAGTCATTTTCTCCTCCCGCAAATTGCTTGTCAAAAATGCCACCGAAACATGCGGCACATCATACCGTACTGCGTTGCCTCAGACACACAAATCCCTAGAACAGTTCGTGGGGAGAGCTAAAGATCAAGGATAAGTATTACGCTTAAGCGAGACTCAATTCGCATGATATTTCGGATTGCGGGAACTCTAGCCTATTTCAGCAGGGATGTAAACTTTTCTGGTATTGGTCATTACAACAATGAATGTGATCTAGGCAACGTAAACGCTTCAGACATCTACATTATGGTGAATAGGCGCTCCTGCAATCGTTAGATATGCTGTTTTATATTCACGCTAGGAGGAGAGAATTCGCATGAAGACAGGGAATTTGTTAAGTCAGCAAATTCAAACAATGAACGTGAAGATTCTTGATCTATATAAAAACTCGAAACAGACTCCAACGGGTGATTTTTTCTCGATCGCCTTAAAGGAACTAGGCGTTGTCTCAGAAGAACTTGAAGTTGCTGTCGAAGAATTAAATCGTCAGAGTGAAGTCTTGGACAGCAACTATCATGACATTTATGCTGAGCGCTTACGATATCAAAATTTATTTGAATTTGCACCTGACTGCTATCTTGTTACTGATATTCAAGGCAAAATTCAAGATGTTAATTTAGCAGCCGCAGCATTGCTAAATCGACGATCGCAACATTTAATCGATAAACCGTTTTCAGTTCTCATTGCACTAGAGGATCGGCATCGATTTCGCACTGCGCTGACCGATGTTGTAGGGTGCGATCATATTCAATTCTCAGCCAAGCTTCAATATAATGCACATCAGCAGTTTGATGCGCGAATTACTGTAGATACAATTCGCGCTCAAGGAAAGCTCTTGGCGCTACGCTGGATCATCAGTGAGCCGCGAAACTGTGAGCCGGAAGCAACGACCGATGCACTCAGTCCAGCAAATTTTGAACCGCGATCGCTGCTCCAATACAATCGCGGTGAAATTATTCCTCTAGCAGCCCAATCGATTTGGTTAGTCACACAGGGAGTTGTTAAGCTTTGTAGTTTTACAGAGACCGGAGAAGAAGTTTTAGTAGGCATTGTCGCAGAAAGAATGGTCTTTGGAAAAAGTTTAACCAGTCTCCCTATCTATCAAGCTATGGCTCTTTCATCAGAAGTAAAGCTTGTCTCTGTTTCTCTCTTGGAATTGGGTCAGTCTGCAACTTTAGCACAAGCGCTTGTTCCGCTGATTACCCAACGATTACAGCAAACGGAACGGCTACTCACGCTACATGGACAGCTTCGCGTCAGCGATCGCTTGATTGGGCTGCTCACCCTATTCGCTCAAGAGATTGGTGAGCCTACTAGCGAGGGGATTCGGCTCAAAGCTAGATTGACTCACCAAGATATCGCGAATGCTTGTTCGACGACACGGGTAACTATCACTCGATTGCTCAATCGACTGCAAGAAGAGGGCATGATTCAGTTTGATTCAAGCAATCACATCATCCTACGAGCATCGATATAATTTTTTCGATCGCAGTTCTAAATCGGTTGTGAAGTAGGGAGTGGGAGTATTCTCCTGAAGAGCTCCCTATTCCTTTCTTTTGTGCCTTTGCAGCTCAAATAGGATGGCTATATCTAAATTGATATCCTCGTTACATCCAGGTTTTACACAGATCTCCGTCTATCAGTAGAATGCGATCGCTGTGTAAGCCACTAAGCTCAAAGCTAACACTTAGTTGCCGTAGCCGCTTCTAGAGCCTTCCCTCCCGGAAATCTAGAAGCTTTTTCGTGCAAAATTGTATTTGCTAACACAATCTAGATTTAAAGAAAGTTCCCCCCATAGACATACCAATTTAGATAGCACCACCGCTAAATTGATCAGCTAATACTACTCCGACTTTATTCATCTCCATAAGAGTAGGTAGAAACTATGGCAACAAAATTTCCAAAGTTTAGCCAAGACATTGCGCAAGATCCAACGACACGCCGCATCTGGTATGGAATTGCGAGCGCGCACGATTTTGAAACGCATGATGGCATGACTGAGGAGAAGCTATATCAAAAGATATTTGCGACTCATTTTGGTCATGTTGCAATCATTTTCCTCTGGGCATCTAGTCTGTTGTTCCACGTTGCTTGGCAGGGCAACTTTCCTCAGTGGATCAAAGACCCGATCCATCTTCGCCCCATTGCTCACGCGATTTGGGATCCTCAATTTGGTAAACCTGCGGTCGAAGCGTTTAGCCAAGGTGGAGCGAGCTATCCAGTTAACATTGCATACTCCGGCGTGTATCACTGGTGGTATACGATCGGTATGAGAACCAATGCGGATCTCTATCAGGGATCTATTTTTCTACTTTTGCTAGCAGCACTGTTTTTATTTGCAGGATGGCTGCACCTGCAACCGAAATTTCGCCCGAGCCTTGCTTGGTTCAAAAATGCTGAATCTCGCCTAAATCACCATTTAGCTGGCTTATTTGGTGTCAGTTCTCTCGCTTGGGCAGGACATCTCATTCACGTTGCTATCCCTGAATCTCGCGGTCAGCATGTGGGTTGGGACAACTTCCTCACAACCCTGCCGCACCCGGCTGGTCTTAGACCCTTCTTTACTGGAGACTGGGGCGTGTATGCTCAAGATCCAGATACAGCAGAGCATATTTTTAATAGCTCGGACGGTGCGGGAACTGCAATTCTCACATTTCTCGGAGGTTTTCATCCTCAAACCGAATCGCTGTGGCTGACCGATATGGCGCATCATCATTTAGCGATCGCCGTTATCTTTATTATTGCGGGGCATATGTACCGCACGAATTTTGGCATTGGTCATAGCATTAAGGACATTCTCAATGCTCGCGGCAAGGGAATTCAAGGACAAGGAAACCTTCCACACCAAGGACTGTACGATACTTACAATAATTCGCTGCATTTTCAGCTTGGAATCCATTTAGCTGCTTTAGGAACAGCGCTATCTGTGGTCGCACAGCATATGTATGCAATGCCACCCTATGCGTTTATCTCCAAAGACTTCACGACGCAGGCAGCACTGTATACACACCATCAGTATCTAGCAGGGTTCTTTCTCATCGGTGCATTTGCTCATGGTGCAATCTTCTGGGTGCGGGACTATGATCCAGACAATAATCAAAACAATGTACTAGCTCGATTACTAGGTCATAAAGAAGCGATCATTTCGCATTTGAGTTGGGTTTCTTTGTTCCTTGGTTTTCATACCTTAGGGCTGTATGTTCACAATGATGTACAGGTTGCCTTTGGTGTACCAGAAAAGCAAATTCTGATTGAGCCTGTGTTTGCTCAGTGGATTCAAGCGTCTCATGGTAAAGCGCTGTATGGTTTCAATACGCTTCTGTCGAACGCGGATAGCTTGGCAACGACAGCTTGGCCGAATCACGGTAATGTCTGGTTACCCGGTTGGCTCGATGCGATCAACAGTGGGACAAATTCGTTGTTCTTAACGATTGGGCCAGGTGACTTCTTAGTGCATCATGCGATCGCATTAGGATTACATGTGACGACGCTCATCTGTCTGAAAGGTGCGCTCGATGCTCGTGGAAGTAAGCTAATGCCAGACAAGAAAGACTTTGGCTTTAACTTCCCCTGCGATGGTCCTGGACGCGGTGGTACTTGTCAGATTGCTTCTTGGGAACAGTCTTTCTACTTAGCAACTTTCTGGATGTTGAACACGATCGGCTGGGTGACTTTCTACTGGCACTGGAAACATTTAGCGATCTGGTCAGGCAATGTCGCACAGTTTAATGAAAGCTCAACTTATCTGATGGGTTGGCTGCGCGATTATCTCTGGCAGTACTCGGCTCCGCTGATCAATGGTTATAACGTTTACGGAACGAGTAATTTGTCTGTTTGGGCTTGGATGTTCCTGTTTGGTCATTTAGTGTGGGCAACTGGCTTTATGTTTTTGATTAGCTGGCGTGGCTATTGGCAAGAGCTAATTGAAACCTTAGTCTGGGCACATGAACGCACACCGCTGGCAAATTTAGTTCGATTCAAAGATAAACCTGTTGCTTTATCGATCGTTCAAGGTTGGCTAGTTGGCTTAGTTCACTTTACGGTCGGCTATATCCTGACGTATGCTGCTTTTTTGATTGCAGCGACAACCGGTAAATTTAGCTGACGGTGGCGAACAATGGAAAGCGATGAATTTGCGGCTCGTCTGATCGCTGTGATTTGCTTCCTAAGCTCACGATTTGTCTCTGCTGACTACAGACTAAGCAATCCCTAGTCGAAAAAACTCCGAGTTTTTACAAAAGCTCGGAGTTTTGCAATTTGCCGATGAAAATTATCGCCCTGCTCCCTGAGGTGTAATTTGCAGTTCGACTCGCCCTTCTTGGCTCCCTTGAACTGCAACCTGCTGATCATCGAGTTTTCCAGATGCTTGCGGACCTGCAATGCTAAAGGGCGGATTGCTCTGTTGATAGCTCACATTGCCATTGGCTTGAAATTGCTGCGTGATCAGATACCACACGACTCGATTGGCGCTCAACCGCGATCCATTTTTCTCCCCGACCCCTTGCACATTTCCCGTTAAGGTGGCCACTTGCTGATCGATTTGCATCTCTGCTTGGTTCGCGGTCAATCTGACTTGTTGAGCCGAATTGACGATCGTTACAGGCTCACTTGCCACCAAAGTTTTTTGATCAATGTTCCAATTCAAAGCATTGCCCGTAATCTGAGTGCCAGACTGTTTGAGTGCAATCCGAGCATTCTGACGCAGATTCACGACTTTCGCTTTGAGATCGACTTCGGTTTGTTCGGCGCTGCCTTGATCCGTGAGCTGTTTATTTTCATAGCGATCGACTTGCAGAGGACGATCGCTCTTCAATTTCTGATTCTGAATCTCCCAACTCAGTTTTTCCCCCCGCATTTGCATCGTCGGCTCTTTCACCTGAGCGACAATCTGCCCCATGACATCCACGCGACGCGCCCGAGTGAGAAATCTTCCTTCTTTGGCGGCTAACTGCACCTGTTTGTGATCTCCTGTAAAGCCGTCCCGAATGATCAACACATCTTCAGCAGGCTTCCACTCTAATTCCTTGCCTTTTAGGACAGAGCCATCTCGAACATCGGTCGCCGTGATTTGTCCTCGCATCAAGATCGATTTTCCATCTTCCTTGATTTCACTGCGCGCTGCTTCAATCTTAAAAACGGTTTGCCCATCTTGAAAAAGCTCACCTCTGGGTTTCTGAATGGTTGCCGTCTTCTTATCCTTCGCGTAAACGGCTTCCTCGGCATTCACTTTCCACAAAAGTTGTCCTTTCTCGTTCGCCTGCTCCAACGTAATATTCTTAAAGGTCAGATTACTATCAAACTTCTGAGCCTCTTTGGTTCCCTCTGCCAAACGCTCTGCCGCTCGGTTACGATTTCCGCAGGCAGTCGTGCTCATTAAAAGTGTGATGAATGCTAGATTCAAAAGAATAAAACGACGCAAAATACAAGCCCTCAAGTAAAAAATCTGGGGAGCGATCGAGAATTTAGACGAATCAATCTCGATTCTGCTCCCCAAATTATCACTTAACTTTAGGATGAATGTTGATCGTCGTGTTCATCCATCAAGCCAATTCCTGACAGCGGACGATACGTGTAGCTGCGCGGTGTTTTCTGGATATCCTCTTTAATATTGTCGAGATCAATATAGCGATCCGCAACATTAATCAAACTATCGCTGGTCATTGATCGTAAGCTCACAACCTCAACTCGCACCCCACGATAGCTGACAGCGTTCACTGCATATGCCAAATCCCCATCGCCGCTGACTAAGACAGCAGTATCATAAGACCCTGCCAGTGACATCATATCGACAGCAATCTCGACATCTAAGTTTGCCTTTTTCGAGCCGTCTGGCAATTGTACTAAATCTTTAGAAATGACGCGATACCCATTGCGTCGCATCCACAAGAGAAACCCCTGCTGTTTCTCGTTGGTACGATCGACCCCAGTATAGAAAAACGATCGCAGCAATCTTGATCCAGAAGTTAAGCGCACCAGCAGCTTAGTGTAGTCAATCTCAATGCCAAGCTGAAGGGCTGCATAGAACAAATTTGAGCCATCAATGAAAATGGCAACTCTCCCGCGATTTTCTAGGACTTGCTCCGGAGAAAATACCGTCTCCGGCTCATGATTCAGATGATTCAACACAATTGATATCCTCAATTTTTTATGAAAGGTTTTGAACGAAATAAAGAAGCGACATTCAACAGAGACTTAGAAAACTAAGATGAACCTTCAATCGGAAGTTCAAGTTTTTGAAAGACAGGTTGGGGTTTCTGAAGTTGTTGTTTAGCTCGAAGTATTCCCCATCTTGCTTGATTGGGGAAGGAGGTTGACACATCAATTAAGCTACTGTTATTAAAATCAATACTAAAACCTAATTGTTGATAAACCGCAGTACTCGTGTGTGGAACAATAGGGGCGAGCAAATACGCTGCAAGCCTGACTGATTCCAATACTGCATAAAGAACTTGCTCTGCTTCTTGGGGTTTCCCCTGTTTGTACAATGACCAAGGAGCTTGTTCATTGATATATTTGTTACCTGCTCGTAAAAGAGTTAAGGTTTCTTCACAGGCTGTATCAAACCTCAAGGCTTCGTAAGCTTGTGCAACTCGGTCTTCTAATCCTTCTGCAATCGATCGCAAAGGATGATCGATCGCAATCTCCGCCTCAGGAACCACTCCCCCACTGTTTTTGTGAATCAGTCCCAAAGCGCGATTGAGTAAGTTTCCGAAGTTATCCGCCAAGTCGGCGTTGCACAAATCGACAAAGCGAACTTCATCAAAGACTCCATCGCGTCCGAATTCGATACCTTTTAGAAAATAGTATCGAAAGGCATCGACTCCGTAGCGCTCCACCAAAGCGACCGGATCAATCGCATTCCCCGCGCTCTTGCCCATCTTGACACCATCTTGCACCAAGAATCCGTGACCAAAGATTCGATCGGGCAGTGGCAATCCGGCAGACATGAGCATGGCTGGAAAATAGACCGCATGAAAGCGCAGAATATCTTTGCCAATGATGTGAACGTTGAAGGGATACCACTCAGAAATGGCATTTTCTAAAGTTGGCGCTTGATCCGGCTCCAATAATGCTGTGATGTAACCGAGTAGGGCATCGAACCATACATATATTGTATGGTTCGGATCATTCGGAACCGGAAAACCCCAATCAAAATTAACGCGAGAAATTGAGAAATCCCGCAAGCCTTGACTGACAAAGCTCAGGACTTCATTGCGCCGAATGTCCGGCTGAATAAATTCAGGCACCTCGGCATAAAGCTTTTCTAATTTCTCTTGATACTTAGAAAGTCTGAAGAAGTAGTTCTCTTCATCGCGCCATTCCACTGGTTTATTCACGTGGATCGGACAGTGCTTGTTCTCTAACAAGTCGCGCTCTTCTTTAAACTCTTCGCAGGCAACGCAATACCAGCCTTTCTGCTGACTCAGATAAATGTCGCCGTTTTCCCACACTCGCTGAAAAAATTCTTTGACGATCGCAGCATGTGGCTCATCGGTGGTGCGAATAAAGCGATCGTATTTCACATCTAACTGCGCCCACAGCTTTTTGAAGCTTTCAACGACCAGATCACAGTGCTCCTTCGGAGTGCGTCCTAAGGCTTCTGCGGTGCGCTGAATCTTCTGTCCATGTTCATCACTCCCGGTCACAAATCGCACGGATCGACCTCGAAGCCTTTGAAATCGCGCTAAAGCATCCGCTGCAATTGTTGGATACGCACTGCCAATATGCGGCGAATCATTCACATAATAGAGTGGAGTGGTGAGCGAGAAAGTAGAGTTTTCTGTGGGTTGAAAATTCATAGATTATCTAGAAATAAGCCTTGTAAGTGATCCGGGCAAGGCTTGGATTGGATTAGCTAAACAACAATGGAAAAAGCGTACATCGAGTCAAAGTACTTTCCAATTCTAACCAGCAACGTTGTGCAAGATGTGCGGTCAAATCTTAAATCTTGCTGGGCTGATCGAATAAAAAGGGCGCAGTTTCCACTCTGCATGAGTCACTCTCCCAATAAAACCATCTCTGCAAATCTGCGGAGAGTTCTTGAATTCATCGCCCATGTTGCTTTTTCCCTGCCTTTTTCTGACTTGCAGGAATACAAGTGAAGCACAAACTGTCTCAAGTTACTCAAAAACTGAGTAGAACTATCGAAACCGTCTTGCAAGATTTACGATTGCTTTCAAAAACTTTTACGGGCTTTTGCGGTTCCTCGGTCAATATTTACAAAGTTTTACAAAGTGCATTTTATCGAAACTTCAGTACATTTTCTCAAAGCTTCTGCCCTTGGCTAAATAAATAATGGACGCATAGAGTTAGTGCGTGAAATCGAGTTTATGAAGGTTATCAAAAGTTTACTCTCGGTTACAGCTTTGTCGGCGATCGCAATTATCAGTCACACGGGATCGGCTCAAGCGATCAGCTTCAGCATTACACATGGTACGACTGGACCAGGCGGCGTTACAAATCAGGGGGCATACTCTGATTTGCAACTTCCAGGAACGAAAACTGTAGATTTCAACTCTGGCAGTGTGCCGACGACGGGATTTGCAAAATACAGCTTCCAGAAAAACGATGGGTCTAGCAGTGTCCGTTCTGATGTCTGGGCGCCCGCAGGTGTCAGTGGACAAGTAAATACGAGCAAATACCTCGCTGTATTTGCTGGTAACGATGTGACGATCGATTTAGCCAACCATTTGGATTACTTCGGAATCAACTGGGGCGCAATGAGTCCTGGCAACGTGTTCTCGTTCTTCGATGGCAATCGTCTGATTCAGACGATTGGCTACAACGATGTGAATCCGCTTGCGGAAGTGCGGGCATCCCAACATGGCAATGAAGGAAATGGGTTCGTCCATTTCACCGCTACCCAGAAGAATCAGTACTTCAACCGGATTGTGATTTCGCAAATCGGGGGCGGCGGTTTTGAGTCGGACAACCACTCGTTCCGCATGGCTTCGGTTCCTGAACCAACTGCAATTTTGGGCTTGACCGCGGTCGGTGGCGCGTTGCTGCTGAAGCGCAAAAAACAAACTCAAATTGAAGAGTAAGTTCGATCGCCTTGCTTGTGAGTTGGATTACATCTAAAAGTGTTTAACGAGTTTCACCCCTCTTCAATCGAGGGGTTTTATTTTGCGGTTTCAATTACAGGGGAGCGGTCGCCGCTGAAAGATTGTGCGATCGATCAGAGGTCGCAGTATTGCGTTGAGCGCGAAACATACCAAATCGGCAAAGACCTGTGCCAAAAGCAATTCGCATCAGGATCAAGGTCGGAACTTCTCGCAGGGATTTGATCAAGCCTGATGCCCCAAATTTGATTAAGCCTTGGGGTCGGGCAATGCCTTGCCAAATCGAATCGAGCCAGGATGGCAGCGTCGGTTCTGTCCAGTCTGCGGTGATCACTTCACCTGCCACGAATCCGGTTGCCGCCAATTGTTCAGAAAATCCTTCAATACTCGAAAAAGCGGGATGTGCCCATTGATCGAGAAGTTGTTGCATCACCGGACGCTCCCAAAAATTGAGCGGAATTTGACGATCGTCTCTCTGATTCCAATCGGCGACAACCAGAATGCCGCCGGGTTTGAGAACGCGCATTAATTCTCGAGCAAAAATCGCCTTATCTGGCATGTGCGGTCCTGCTTCAATTGACCAAACGACATCGAAACTGGCATCGGGATAAGAAAGTGCCATCGCGTCATCGACTCGAAACTGTGCGGTGACGCCCGCGGGCGTTAATTCTTGAGCGCGTTTGACTTGTTGGGGGCTAATCGTCACCCCAGTGACCTCGAATCCATAATCTTTTGCCAGAATTCGGCTACTGCCCCCGATTCCACACCCGACATCGAGAACAGTTGTGTTAGGGGGAAGCTGATCTAATCCACCCCAGCGCACCATTTCATGCACAAAGTCAGATTTTGCGACAAGGAAATCTTTGCGGCGAGGCGGTACGCCATAATGCCCCAGGTGAATATGTTCGCCCCAGTAAAACTCTAAAATGCCATCTTCTGTCCATGCGTCATATGACGTTGCGACCGAATCAGAAGATTGATATCGGCGAGGAGTGATCAGATAAATAGCAATGCCGAGAATGGGTAGGGCAATCAAGAGCCAGAGAACGAGAGATAAATTCATGAATTCAGAGATGGTTGCCTGCAGCGAAGCGGATCTACTACGTTTGTACTTCTGTCAATCTAACGCAGTTCAATCTCAGAATTCAAATTCAGCCAGTTCTCGCCCCAGATCAGCACATAATATCAACAGCTTACGTCGGGGCAGCGGACAAATTTTGCCTTGTTGAGCGAAGTCATTGAACATCCGCGTTACCGTAACTCTCGTCGTGCCAAGCATTTCCGCGATTAATTGATGAGTGAGAGGTACATCAAGCAGATACCCTTGATCGACCTGGGTGCCAAATCTTGCGGCAAGCCAGTACAACAGTTTGAGTAATCGCTGTGACGTCGATCGAATATGCATGAATTGCAGCATGATTTCGGTTTGATTCGTGTAGCGCATCCATGCTGCTTGGGCTTCCGCGTTTGAGGTCGGAATTAATTGTGCGGTCACGTCTGTGAGACATTCGAGTTGATAATGCTTGAGTCGAGACAGCGGTTTCCCAATCATGTCACCTGCTCCCCAAATTCCAAGGGTTGTGACTTCTCCAGATCCAGTCCAAGTTACAGAACGCACATATCCTGTTTCGATTTCCCAGAGACAGTCGGGACGGAGCGTTAACAGTTTTTTGCGCTGAAACTGCAGCTTAGGCGATCTCAAAAGCGACAGGGTGAGGGGTGAGTTGAGGGAGGAGGAATAAACCAGGGGCATAAGAATTTGGGGATAGGGGAACGAACAGGCTAATGTGATGAAAGTTACACTCAAATCTCAGGATTCTTTGGGATTTGTAATTGCAATTTTTTAGGACATAGACCCGAGGAAAGAGGCTGTACGCGGCTAAAAATTAATGCAATTATTCTCACTTACTATACCGGGATCGCCCCGAAAAACGTTCCTTTTATTATCACTATCGTTTAACTTTGAAAATCTTATGCTAGGTCAGTTAATGATATTTAATAGCGATAGATAGATTCGATTATCACGGGCATTGATCTCGCATTTTTCCGTAGTTGAAGGGTTAATCAAATGTCTCAAAACCTAGTAGAGTGGTGCGTAGGTCATGTGTGATCATTGTCGATTCCACAAGATTAAAACTAGGTGGTGAGCTAGTGATGAACTCCCTTCGATCTTGGGCGCAACAAATTCAACACGTGTGCAATGAGTCGGGGAAGCATCTTAAGCAGTCCGCGTCGATGCGATCGTTGCAACGAGTCAGTGCGCTGCAAAAACAGTTAGGGAAACAGCCTAAAGTCCCGAAACCTGTGACGATTGTGCTCACTTCGCTGGTGCTATCTGCTGCATTGGGACAGCGATTTTATGACCAACCTCGTTTGAGTATAGGTAAGATTGCGCCTGAAACGATCACAGCGCCGAGAGATGCCCAAGTCGAAAATAAACAAGCGACAGAAGAGAAACGCAGAGCAGCGCGCAGCATTTCGACTCCGGTCTGGATGCCCGATGTGGCTCTGTCCGATGAAATTCGCAAAACGGTGCAATCCCACTTAGATGCAGGACTAAAACTGCGGAAAGACGCTGGAGAGTTTCCCTATGTCGAACTTGAAAAGCTGTCAGAACCGACTCAACGATATTTACGCAAAGCCGAAGTCTGGGAATGGAAAGCGATCTTAGAAGCGACTCAAGCTCCGAATACTCAACTCGTCGATCGCATCAGTGATCCAGTCCAACGCCGAGCAGCAACAGAGCTATTTCGGAATAAAAATCAAACAACTCTGGATGGGCTATCGGGTCTAGAAGCGAAAATCACAACGGCTCAGCAGCACTATGTCACGGCTCGCTCACAGCTTAGTGCGCCTTACGATCCAACTTTGTTTGATGTTTCTGACGTAGCGTGGCAGAAAATGCAGGGCGAAGTGATGGCAACGCTCGATCGCATGTTGATGCAAGGGATTGCACCTGGGCTAGAAGAAACATATGTGAGAAATGCGATCACACTGAATTTGCAAATTGCGACTCCGCCCGAAACAAGAGCGATCGCGACCCAAATCCTCGTCAGTGCGCTGAAACCGAATTTAGTCAAAGATGAAGATCGAACCCGCCAACAAGCCGAACTTGCGGCAAATAATGTTGAGCTTGTGATGGTGAACGCTTACCGGGGTAGAGCGATCGTTCAGCAAGGAGAAGAGATCACGCAGGATGCGTTTATTTTGCTTGACTATTTTAAGCTGAGTCGCCGCGAAACAAATTGGTGGGGGTTAGTGGCACTCTTTGGCTGTGTCAGTGGCTCCGTTGTTATTTTTTGGCGATTAGAACAGCGCTATCATCCCAAAGGATTGCGGAATCGAGACTACTGGCTGGTGGGCTTGATGTGTCTCAGCACGCCCTTGTTCATTTTGGTCAATGTGCCTTCAACGAATTTACCTGCGATCGGGGTGTTGATGGGAACATTCTATGGTTCGGTTTTAGCCGTCACTGGGGTGGGATTACTGACGATCATTTTGCCGATCGCCATGGGATTAACTTGGACGCAGTGGTTACCGAGTGCGATCGCTGGACTCACGGTGGCACTGTTCGCTGCAAGAGTGCGATCGCGCGAGGAGTTAGCTTTTCTAGGATTAGGGGTTGGAGTGACTCAAGGTTTGCTCTTTCTACTGCTTGGCGCTCTTTCTGGAGTTGCTTGGTACAGTTTGCTCGGAGGAGCCGTTTTAGAAGGCTTGTTGGGATTAGGGTGGAGCATTATTGCAATCGGGATTAGCCCCTATCTTGAACATCTGTTTGATGTGGTCACCACCTTACGCTTGGTCGAACTTGCCAATCCCAATCGAGCGTTGTTGAAGCGGTTGGCAGCGGAAACTCCGGGCACGTTTCAACATACTTTATTTGTTGCGAATCTGGCAGAAGCCGCTGCACGGAAACTGGGGTGCAATGTGGAATTAGTCCGAGCGGGAACGCTCTATCATGACATCGGCAAAATGCATGACCCCCTCGGATTTATTGAGAATCAAATGGGGGGCGTGAATAAACATGATCTGATTGATGATCCGTGGCAGAGTGCAGCCATTATCAAGAAGCATGTGACAGAAGGCTTAGTCATGGCACGTCGCGCGCGATTGCCCAAGGTCGTGCAAGCGTTTATCCCAGAGCATCAAGGGACAATGACGATCGCATATTTTCATCACCAAGCCCTACAACGCGCTCAGCAGGATCAGACGATCATCGTCAACGATGAGGATTTTCGCTATGACGGACCTGCTCCCCAATCGCGAGAAACCGGGCTTTTGATGTTGGCTGATTCTTGTGAAGCGGCACTGCGATCGCTCAAGGATGCCACGCCAGACGATGCCTTAAATATGATTAACAAGATTTTGGCAGCCCGCTGGAAGGATGGACAGTTGAGTGAATCCGGCTTGACGCGATCAGAAATGAGCACGATCGCAGAAGTTTTTGTGCAAGTCTGGCAACAATCGAATCATCAACGTATTGCATATCCGAAAGCGAAGTAATTTCGATACCTAATATTGATGAATTGATGAAATCTTGCTGAACTTGGAAGCTTTTCCAGATCATCTCGGCAATTGTATGGAGAATGAAGCTAGGTGTGAGAATGTTAGGGTTTTACCTCTGCCTGAGGATAGATCTCTGCTCAGAGTTATAGCGATAGCCAATAGAGTTGCGGTAGGCATCGGGTAAAGCTGGGCACTCTAA
>VFQU01000220.1_pt1 | contig 61694 bp, 43 predicted proteins | sample 3512311 | NCBI WGS metagenome assembly VFQU01 (sample SAMN10412377, study PRJNA504923) | tailings metagenome | isolation source: Relicate 3 Philex TSF3 active mining site | place: Philippines: Tuba, Benguet | collected 2017-08-29 | reverse complement strand
GCTGCCGCTGAAGGGGTTGGCGGTCTGCGCCAGGAAGCGCAGGCCGGGCGTGGTGGTCGAAGGCTTGGGCAGAACTGGGCTGCTGCCGCTCGCCGCCGGCACACGACAGGTGGGCGACTCATAGTTCCAGTACACCAGCACCGTGGCCGCAGCCGCGTCGTTGGCGACCCCGCAGTGGGTCGCGGTGGCGAACAGCATGCGCCGGTCGTTGGCCGTATTGTTGACCAAGGAACCGGTGCAGGTGTCGGTGCCGGCGCGGGTCCAGGCGCCGACGGCGCGGCGCGGCAGATTCCACGGGTCTCCTTCGGAGAGGCAGGCGACATCGGTGTTGCAGGCGCCCGACTTGCAGGCCTTGGACTTGGCGCCGAAGGCGCGGTAACCGTGATTGACCGATTCGAATTCCAGCACCACCTCGCCCAAGCCCGAGGCGGGTACGCGCAGGTGCAGCAGGGCCTCTTCGCCCAGCACGACGGGCGTCCACAGCTGGCCGTGCGGCAGCATGTCTTCAACGGTGTAGGGGCCGACCTTGTTCAGCCCCGTCGTGGAAACGATATTCAGCTCGGCGCCCGGCGGCAGGGCGAAACGCTTGAAGCCGAAGTTCAGGTGGGCGGCGTCCTCGGCAGCGACACGCAGCTGCCACAGCCAGTCGCCTTCGGGCGTGCGAGTCCAGACGCCACTATTGGCCGTGCTCCAATCGACCCTGTGGGCGATGGCGAAGCGCTTCGGCGTGCCGGGCGTTTCGTCGCGAACCGAATCTTCGGCCGCGAGCGCGTCGAGGTCGAGCTTCGCGAAGCTCTTGGCGGGCGCGCGCTCCGCGTTGACCAGAAAGGCGGCGTAGGGCGCTTTCGGATCCACGGCCGCCAGGGCCCAGGGGCCCATCAGCAGCAGACTGGCACCCAAGAGTATGTGCGCGACCCAGCGGCCGCGAGGCAGTTGCTTGTGACCCATATCGATGTCTCCCCGTTGAAGAATCCCCGTGCCGGGCTCCCTCCCAGCCATGGGTGTCACCAAGCCTACACCTATGTATCTCGCGGAACGAAATCCTCGGCGAAGCCAGCCACTGTTCCGGCACGGGAGGTGCGCCAGTCCACCTGGGCACAAGCGCCCTGACGCATTGCAGCAGGCCGCGGAGCCGCTGCTATGCTCGGCCTCCACCTTCATTTCACGGGGCGAATCGTCGTGTCGGCAGACCAGCAGCAGACCTGTGTGGCGCACAAGTTCGGAGGCAGCAGCCTCAAGACCGCGGAGCGCATCGCCCATGTGGCCGGTCTGCTGCGAGGTCGAACCGAAGCCACCCAGATCACCGTGGTTTCCGCCATGGGCGGGGTCACCGATGCGCTGATCGGTCTGGTCCACGCGGCCAGCCGTGATCCGGCCCAAGCCCAGGCCGAGCTGGATGCTCTGGCCGCGCGCCATCGCGAGGCCGCGCGCGCTCTGCTGGGTGAGGCCGCAGATGTCGCTCTGGCCCCGCTGGAACGCGATTGGGAAGACCTGCACGCCCTGCTGCGCGCGGTTTCCCTGCTCGGTCATCCCGCCGGCGACCTGCTGGAGTACGTGCAGGGCTTGGGCGAAGTCTGGTCGGCGCAGCTGCTGGCCGCCAAGCTACGCGCCGAAGGCGAAGCGGTCGAGTGGCTGGATGCGCGCGCGGTGCTGGTGATCAGCCCCTCCGCCCTGGGTGCCGTGGTCGACTGGGTGGAATCCGGCAGGCGGCTCGCCGCCTGGCGCGCGAGCCATACCGCGCCGCGGGTGGTGGTCACCGGCTTCGTCGCGCGCGATACCGACGGCCGCATCACTACCCTCGGCCGCAACGGCAGCGATTACTCCGGCGCGATCTTCGCGCGCCTGTTCGCGGCCGCCGAGCTGCACATCTGGACTGACGTCGACGGCGTGCTCAGCGCCGATCCGCGGCTGGTGCCCGAGGCCATCCTGCTGCCGCGCATGAGCTATGACGAGGCCTTCGAGCTCGCCTACTTCGGCGCCAAGGTCGTGCACCCGCGCACCATGGGCCCGGTGCTCGAAGCCGGCATTCCCGTGTGGGTGCGCAACACCTTCAATCCCGACTGCCCGGGCACGCGCATTGGCCCCGAGCACGAGGAGGGCGCGGGCCCGGTCAAGGGCCTGACCATCGCCCGCGAGATGGCTCTGGTCGAGGTCGAAGGCACCGGCATGATCGGCGTGCCGGGCACCGCCGAGCGCGTGTTCGGCGCCCTGCGCGATGCCGGCGTGTCGGTGGTGATGATCGCCCAGGCCAGCTCCGAGCATTCGATCTGCTGCGTGGTCCGCGAGGCCGATGCCGCGCGCGCCGCCGAAGTGCTGCGACGGGCGTTTGCGCGTGAGCTCGACGCCGGCCTGCTGCAGGCGGTCGACGTCGAGCGCGGCATCGCCGTGCTGGCGGCGGTCGGCGACGGCATGAGCGGCCACACCGGCATCGCCGCGCGCCTGTTTTCCGAGCTGGCGCGGGCCGAAGTGAACGTGCGCGCGATCGCCCAGGGTGGCACCGAGCGCAACATCTCGGTTGCGGTGCGCGATGCCGATGCCGCGCGCGCCCTGCGCGCCGTGCATGCCGGCTTCTACCTGTCGCCGCAGACGGTCAGCATCGGCGTGATCGGCCCGGGCAATGTCGGTGCGACCCTGCTCGACCAGCTGGCCGCGGTCGCGCCCAAACTGCGCGAGCAGAACAATCTCGACCTGCGCGTGCGCGCGATCGCCGGCAGCCAGCGCTGGCTGCCTTCCGACAGCGGCCTCGATCTCGCCGACTGGCGCGCGCAGTACGCCGCCAGCAGCGAACACTTCGATTTCGAGCACTTCACCCAGCATGTGCGCGCACCGCACCTGCCGCATGCGCTGATCATCGACTGCAGCGCCAGCGCCACGGTGGCCGCCCACTACCCGCGCTGGCTGGCGGCCGGCATCCACATCATCACGCCCAACAAGCAGGCCGGTGCGGCGCCGCTCGAGCTCTACCGCCGCGTGCGCGAGGCGGCACGCCACGGCCACTGGCGCTACGAGGCCACGGTGGGCGCCGGCCTGCCGGTGATCTCGACCCTGCGCGATCTGCTCGACACCGGCGACGAGGTGCGCGCGATCGACGGCATCCTCTCCGGCACCCTGTCCTACCTGTTCAACGCCTACGACGGCAGCCGGCCCTTCTCCGAACTGCTGCTGGAAGCGCGCCAGCTCGGCTACACCGAGCCGGATCCGCGCGACGACCTCTCCGGGCTCGACGTGGCGCGCAAGCTGGTGATCCTCTCGCGCGAGTGGGGCCGCGAGATCGAGCTCGGCGATGTCGATCTGGTTGGGCTGGTGCCGCCTGCGCTGATGGAGATCAGCCGCGAGGACTTCCTCGCCCGTGCGGCCGAACTCGACGCGCCGATGCGGGAGCGGCTGCGTGCGGCGCAAGCGCGCGGCTGCGTGCTGCGCTTCGTCGCCCATGTCGATGCGGACTCCGCGACCGTCGGCCTGGTCGAGCTGCCGAAGGACCACGCCTTCGCGCATCTGAAGCCCACCGACAACGTGATCCAGTTCAGCACCGCGCGCTACAGCGGCAATCCGCTGATCGTGCAGGGCCCCGGTGCGGGCCCCGAAGTCACCGCCGCCGGCGTGTTCGCCGACCTGCTGCGCGTGGCCCAGGGCCTGGGGACGCGACTGTGAATCGAAACCGAGCGCGGGCCTTTGCGCCCGCCAGCATCGGCAATGTCGGCGTTGGCTTCGACCTGCTCGGCCTCGTCATCGAAGGCGCTGGCGATACCGTCACCGTCAGCCGCAGCACCGAGCCGGGCGTGCGCATTCGCGCCATCCGCGGCTCAGAGGTCCAACTGCCGATCGAACCGGAGAACAACACCGCCGGCCGCGCCCTGCTCTCGCTGATCGAGCGTGCGCAGCCGGGTTTCGGCCTGGACGTCGAGATCGACAAGGGCATCGCCTACGGCTCGGGCATGGGCGGTTCGGCGGCGTCCGCCGTGGCTGCGGTGGTCGCGGCCAATGCGTTGCTGGACGCACCGCTCGACGTCGATGCGCTCTACGCCTGCGCGCTCGATGGCGAGGCCGTGGCCAGTGGCGGCCGGCACGGCGACAACGTCGCACCCATGCTGCTCGGCGGCCTCGTGCTCACGGTCGGCGACGCGCCGCCGCTGAAGCTGCCGACGCCGGCCGGCGTCTACTCGGTACTCGTGCATCCGGACTGCGTGCTGGAAACCCGCCGTGCGCGCGCTGCACTCGCCACGCCCTACGCGCTGCACGAGTTCGTGACCCAGAACGGCCACCTCGCGCGCTTCATCGCAGGCCTGTACCGCAACGATCTCGACCTGATCCGCGCCGGCCTGCGCGACGAGCTGGTCGAACCCCGCCGTGCTGCCTTGATCCCCGGCTTCGAAGACGTCAAGCAGGCCGCACTCGCGGTCGATGCGCTCGGCGCCAGCATCTCGGGTGCCGGCCCCAGCGTGTTCGCGTGGTGCCTGGGCCGTGAAGCCGCCGAACGTGCGGGTGCCGCCATGCGCGCGGCCTTCGCCGCCCACGATCTCGACAGCCAGATCTACGTCTCACCGCTGGACGCGCCGGGCGCGCGCCTGCTGGAGGATTGACCATGCGCTTCCTCTCCACCCGCGGCGGCGGTGCGCCGCAGACGCTCTCGAATGCGCTGGCGCTCGGCCTTGCCGAAGATGGCGGGCTGTTCGTGCCGGAAACGTTTCCCACGCTCACCGCGCCGCCGCCGGCCGAGCAGGATCTCGCGCAGACCGCAAGCGCGCTGATCGCGCCCTTCTTCGAAGGCGATGCACTCGAAGCCGAGCTGCCGGCGATCTGCGACGAGGCGCTGGATTTCGCGGTGCCGGTGGTGGCGACGAACGATCCGCGCACCGAGGTGCTGGAGCTGTTCCATGGCCCCACCGCGGCCTTCAAGGACGTCGGCGCGCGCTTCCTCGCCGCCTGCTTCGCCCGCCTGCCGCGTGAGTCCACTGCCCAGCCGCTGACCATCCTGGTGGCGACCTCGGGCGACACGGGCGGTGCGGTGGCGGCAGCCTTCCATCGTCGGCCGGGTTTCCGCGTGGTCGTGCTGTATCCGGACGGCCGGGTCAGCCCGCGCCAGGCGCATCAGCTGAGCTGCTTCGGCGACAACATCCACACCTACCGCGTGCAGGGAAGCTTCGACGACTGCCAGCGCATGGTGAAGGCCGCGTTCTCCGATCCTGGGCTGCGCGCTGAGATTCCGCTGTCCTCGGCAAACAGCATCAGCCTCGGCCGACTGCTGCCGCAGATGAGCTACTACGCGCATTCGGCGCTGGCGCATCAGGCCAAGTACGGCGAGCCTGCGCGTTACGTCATCCCCACCGGCAACCTCGGCAATGCGCTGGCCTGCCTGTGGGCGCGGCGGCTGGGCCTGCCGATCGGCGAGGTGCTGCTGGCCACCAATGCCAACCGCGTGCTGCCCGACTTCATCGACAGCGGCGACTACCGGCCCGGCCCGAGTGTCTCGACGCTGGCGAATGCGATGGACGTGGGCGCGCCGAGCAATCTGGAGCGCCTGCGCCACTGGCTGCCGGAGATCGACACGCTGCGCGCTACGGTCAGTGCGCAGTCAATCGACGATGCCCGGCTGTCGGCGGTGATGCGCGAAGCCGAAGCCCGCTACGGCCACACGCTGTGCCCGCACACCGCCGCGGCTTTCGCGGTGATCGAGGACCGGCGCGCGGCTGGCGACGATGGACGCTTCATCGCGGTGGCCACCGCGCATCCGGCGAAGTTCGAGAGCGTGGTCGAGCCGCTGGTCGGCCACACCGTGCCGGTGCCGCCGCCACTCGCGGCCCTACTGGCGCGGCCGGCACAGGCGCAGCCGCTGGCGGCCGAGGATGCCGCGCTCAAGGCGGTGTTGAAGGGCATGACCCAGGCCTGACCCAGGCCTCGGCGCTGTGAGCTTTGCGGGCGGCGCCCTGCGGCCATCCTAGGGTGGGCCCTGGCCCACCATGGGCTCCACCCTCGCCTCGGTCCTGCTTTATCGCTTCGTGGTTGGAAGCGAAGAGTGAGAGCTTTCGGTCAGCCCTTCGGGCTGCCCGAGTCCCTTTTCTTTGCGTGGCCAAAGAAAAGGAACCAAAAGAAAGGCCACCCCTCGTCCGCGCCCTTCGCGCATCCCTGCGCTCAGGGTTCGCGTGAGTCCGTGGGTGTTCGTGGACAGGCCGTCCCTGGCCTGTCACGAACATCGCCGGCCTCCCTGCCGGCGACCCTGCGGGCTGATCCACGGACTCCCGCCGCTCCCGAGGGGCCCCATGGAAGAGCGCGGGCTCCTGCCCGCAAGAGCAAGAGCAAGAGCAAGAGCAGCAGCCAAAGCCAAAGCCAAAGCGACAGCCCAAGCCCAAGCTCAAACCCGAGCCCAAGCAAGAGCCAGCACAGGGCGTGTCTCCACCCACCGGCTCACCACGCTCGCCCCAATCCAGGTCCTGGCCACTCGCAAGCCCCTCTCGCCTGGGAGAGGGGTTGGGGTGAGGGCCGGGCGACGCGCAGGCTCCGAGTCTCGCCATGCGTGACAACTCGGCTCTCGTGCTGTTCCCCGTTTCGAGCAGCTGCGCTCGATGTCTACGCGGCCTCTGCGCCCGCGCAGGGCGTGCGCGAGCGCTGCGAAGACGCGCTGGTTTTCAGCGCGCCGCCCCCAGACACCGCGCGAAGAACGCCTCGGTCACCCGGAACCGGTGCAGCGCATCCTTCTTCTGCAGGCCATGGCGCGCACCCGGGTAGGTCATCAGCTCGAAGGGCTGGCCGCGCGACTGCAGTTCCGACATCAGGCGGGTGCTGTTCACGAACAGGACGTTGTCGTCGGCCATGCCGTGCAGCAACAGCAGGGGCTTGGTCAGGCCATCGAGATGGGTGAACACCGAGGCCTGCCTGTAGCCCTCGGGGTTGCGCTGCGGCAGGTCCATGTAGCGTTCGGTGTAGTGGGTGTCGTACAGGGCCCAGTCGGTGACCGGCGCGCCGGCGGCGCCGCAGGCGTAGTCCTCGCCGGCGCGGGCCAGCAGCATGAGGGTCATGTAGCCGCCGTTGGACCAGCCGTAGACGCCGATGCGTTCGCCATCGATGTAGGGCAGGCCGCGCAGGAAGGCGACGCCGCGGCGCTGGTCGTCGACTTCCACCGTGCCCTGCTTGCCGTACAGCGCGCCGCCGAACTTCGCCCCGCGGCGCGGGGTGCCGCGGTTGTCGAGCGAGAACACTACATAGCCCTGCTGGGCCAGGTACTGGTTGTAGTCGACCTGCCAGGTGCGCTTCACCGTCTGCGCGGCCGGGCCGCCGTAGACCAGCACCACCGCGGGGTAGCGCTTGCCGGCATCGAAGCCGGCCGGCTTGATCAGGCTGTAGTGGAGTTCGGTCTCGCCATCGGCGGCGATCAGGCTGCCGAACTCCATCGGCAGGTGGGCGGCGAGATACGGCGCATAGGGATGGTCGGCGTCGAGGGTGTTGTCGATCAGGGCGGCGATGCGTTCGCCCGAGGCGCGGAAGAGCTCCATCTGCGGCGGCGTGCCCGGGCTGTTCCAGCTGTCGACGTAGACACTGGCGTTGTCGGCGAACTTGACCTCGTGCCAGGCGCCGGCCGCGGTCAGGCGCTTGGGCTCGCCCCCGCCGAGCGGCAGCACATAGGCGTGCTTTTCCAGCGCGGAATCAAGCGTGCCGCTGAAGTAGACGAGGCCGGCATCTTCATCCAGCGCCAGCACGTCCTCGACCGTCCACTCTCCGCGCGTGAGCGGCGTCAGCGCGCCGCTGGCAAGGTCGCCGAGGTAGAGGTGCTCGAAGCCCGAGCGCTCGCTGCTCCAGAGGAAGCGCTGGCCGTCCTTGAGGAAGCGCAGGTTGTGGTGCAGCGGCACCCAGGTGTCGGATGTTTCGGTCAGCAGCACGCGCTGCTGGCCGCTGTCGAGGTCGTGCAGCACCAGATCGAGCCGGCGCTGGTCGCGCGACTGGCGCTGGAAGCTGAGCAGGCGCGGCGTCGCCCAGTTCACGCGGGTGAGGTAGATGTCGGGCTCGGGGCCGAGGTCGATGGCGGTGTGCGCAGGCGACGGCATGCGGTCCTGCAGCATCACCGTGCGCGGCCCCTCGGTGGTCTCGATGCGGCCGGGCACGGCCTTGGGCGCGGCCAGCGCGGATTTGAGATCGACCACGTGCAGGCGGATCGCCACATTGGCCTCGCCGGCCGCGGGATAGCGCTGTTGGACGATGGTGCTGGTGTCGGCGTGGATCTCGAAGCGCTCGCGGATCGGCACGGGGGTTTCGTCGATGCGTGCATACGCAATGGCGGAGTCGTCCGGCGCCCACCAGTAGCCGGTGTGGCGGTCCATCTCCTCGTCGGCGACGAACTCGGCGACGCCGTTGCCGATGACCTCGCTGCCGTCCGAGGTCAGGCGATGGCTGCGGCCGTCGGCGAGGTCGATCACCCACAGGTCGCGGCCGCGGATGAAGCTGACGTAGCCGCCCTTGGGCGAAACCTTGGGATCGGTGGCGAAGCCTTCCCCTTGGGTCAGCTGGCGCACCTGCTGGCCCGGCTCGGCGCCGAGGTCGTACAGATAGAGCTCGCCGCCCAGCGGGAACAGCAGGCGGCGGCCGTCCGGCGCCCAGTGGTAGTCGACGATGCCGGTCAGGCCGACGATGCGCTGGCGCTCGCGGCGGGCTTTCTCCTCGTCCGACAGCACCTCGTTCGGCACCAGCGCCTGCGAGTCGACCAGGCGACGGGTCTCGCCCGATTCGATGTGGTACTCCCACAGGTCGAGGCGGAAGCGGTCCTCCTCGCGACTTTTCAGGAAGGTCACGCGGGCGCCGTCGGGGGCGATCTTCGGCTGCATCAGCGAGGGCCCGGACAGCGGCTGCTCGCCGGTCAGGGCTTCGAGGGTCAGCGGCTGCGCGGCGAAGCTGGCAAGCGGGGCGAGGCTCATGGTCAGACCGATCAGGGCAGGGGGACGCAGGCGGCGCAGCAGGCGTTCGCCGAGGGCGTACAGACGGTGCAGGGGGGCAGCGGGCTGCGCAGCGCTGGACCCGGGGGGCGGTGTGGAGGGCATGACGGAAACCCGATGCGAGGACGCGGAATTCCGATGGGACCCGAGCCGGCGACGCTCCGCAAGGGGCGGCAGTCCCGCCCTCGAACGCGGCATCGGCCTGCCAGAGCGTCGCAGCCGAGCGCCGAGGCGCAGCTTCGCCCTGTCCTTTGACGCTTGCGACGCTTCGCGTTCGGTCACAATCTGACGCGCAGTCGCCAGGGCTGACACCGCTGGCAGGCCTCGGTGCCGGGCCTCTGGCCAGCGTCAGTCTGTGAGCTGCGGCACATTTCTTGCCTGCCCCTCAGCCACTGACCCGTCACTCGAACCCTACCGACCGGCCCGTGCGACCCCGCTCGACGGCGGCGATGGCCAAGGATTCCTTCCGCGCATGTACTCAATCATCGGCGGCCCCACGCGCACCCGAGTGCCTCCCTCGCGAGCTTGCCCGCAGCACCGGGGAGCGCAGCGATGCTGAGTTCCAGCTTTCCCGCCGTCGACGCCGGAAGCAGCGTACGCCTGTCGCAGCGGGCCCTGCCGCGACGCGTGCGCCAGCTGTTGGAAGGCGTGCTGAAGTTCGGCTCCGATGAACTCGAGCGCGGCCTCAAGCTGACCCTCGATGAGACCGAGCAGCAGCTGTTCAAGCTTGCCGACCAGGCCCGCAGCGGCGACATCCAGGCCTCCTGCTTCGAGGCGCTGCGTGAGATCAAGCGCGGTCGGGCCGACGTGGTGCCGCGGTTCCTGATTGCCCTTGAGGGAGCCTTGGCGACCCTCAAGGACCCGCCCGAAAGCAGCCCGCTGGCCCACAACGACACCCGGATGGCCTTCGGTGAATTGAGTCTGGTGGCGGATGTCGAGCTCGAGCAGAACATGCTGCTGGGCGAGATCGCGAGCCGCGCCGAAGTGCGCCACAGCCTGCCCCTGTTCCTGTTGGGTCAGCGCTTCGGCGTCGTTGCCGGGCGTCCTGCCTTCGAGGCCGAGCGCCTGCCGGTGGGCCCGCGCGCGCTGTGCGCCTTCCTGCGCACGGCCGTGGCCACCCTCGACCTGAACAACGAATACCGGCTGTTGATCTATCGCCAGTTCGAGCGACAGGTCATGGGCCTGATCGGTTCGCTGTACGAGGCGCTCAACAGCTTTCTCGCCCGCGAGCGCGTGCTGCCGCACCTCAGCTTCGCGCCCAACCGCAAGGCGCCTGCGGCGCGCGCGTCCAGCGACCCGGCGGCCAAGCCCTCCGAAGCCAAGCCAGCCGAGCCCCGCCCCACCGAGCCGAAGCCTTCCGAGCCGCGCATGGTCGACGGCCGCGGCGCCCCGGCCCCGCGTCAGGGGCCGCCGGTGCGACCGCCCTCAGGGCCTGCAGCCCCGCGGACCAGCCCGGCCGAGGCAGGCTTCAATCCCGAGACCGTGCCCTACCGCGACCCGGAAGAGCCCGCGCTCGGTGCTGGTTTCGGTCCGGCGGCCACGCCGGCCTACAGCGGCCCGCGCCCCTACACCGCTTGGCCGGGCACGGCCAGCCCGGAACCGGGCGACGCGGCCGGCGCCGGCGCCGCGGATGGGGCCGCCGACGGCCGCATGTTCGACATGCTCCGCGAGCTTCTGGCGGGTCGCCGGGCCCTGCTCGGCAAGCTGGGTGGGGCCCAGGCGAAGCCGCCGCCGAACGCGCATGTCGCCACCCGCGACGACGTGCAGGCGGTGCTCGCGCTGCTGCAGACCCGTGAACCTGCGCCGGTGCTGGTGGACGGCAAGCCGGCGCCGCGCTCGCTCTCCCATCTGAAGCAGGACCTGCTGGCGCAGCTGCGCCAGGTGACGCCGCCCGGCATGAGCCCGACCCTGGGCGCCGAGGAGTCGGACACCATCGAGCTGATGAACCTGCTGTACGAGCACATCCTGCGCGACATCAAGCAGTCGAGTCCGGCCGCAAGCCTGCTGACCAAGCTGCAGGTGCCGATGCTGCGGGTCGCGCTCGCCGACAAGGGGTTCTTCACCCGCCGGCAGCATCCGGCCCGGCAGATGCTGAACGTGGTGGCGGAGACCGGCACCAGCTGGCTGCTCGATGCCGACGAGGCAGACCGCGCCCTGCTTGACAAGATCAATGTGGTGGTCGCGCGGGCCACCCAGGACTACATGGGCGATTCGGCGGTGTTCGAAAGCCTGGTCGGGGATCTGCAGCAGCAGATGCAGACCCTGGCGCGCAAGGCCGAGGTGGCCGAGCGTCGCCATGTCGAGGCCGCCCGCGGCAAGGAGAAGCTGGAGCTGGCGCGGATCCGCGCCGAGCAGGCGATCAGTGACCGCCTCGCAGGCAAGCGCGTGCCGCGCTTCCTCGCGACCCTGCTGCAGCAGGCGTGGACCGACGTGCTGGCGCTGTCGCTGCTGCGCGGCGGCGAGGAGTCGCCGCTGTACCAGCAGCAGCTCGACATCGCCGAGCAGCTGATCCAGATCGGCGGCGGCCAGTCGGCGCCGCCGGCCGTGCTCAACCAGCTGCGCGAGGACATCGAGCGGGCCTTGATCAAGGTCGGCTACCACGACGCCGACGCCGCCGCGATCACCTCTCGCCTGCTGGCCAGCGAGGACGAGCCTGAGCCGCAGGGCGAAGGCAACACCCGCACCGAGCTGGCGATGAAGCTGAAGTCGCGGGTGCGACTTGGCCAGAGCGCCGAGAGCAGCGAGCCGGCGACGTCGGCCAGCGCCGCTGCGGCGCCGCTCAGCGAGGGCGAGCGCGCGCAGTTCGACCGCATCCGCCACCTGCCGTTCGGCACCTGGTTCGAGTTCCCCAACCCGGAGGGCGGCACCCTGCGCCGACGCATGTCCTGGTTCAGCACGGTCACCGGCAACGCGCTGTTCGTGAACCATCGCGGCCAGCGCGCCGCCGAGCACAGCCTCGAATGGCTGGCTCGCGAGATGGACGCGGGCCGCGTCAAGGTGGTGATGGCCGAGGAGGGCACGGTCATCGACCGCGCCTGGCAGTCGATCATGGGGGCCTTGCGCAACTTCGCCCAGCGCACCCCGGCAGGAGCGGCGTCATGAACGAGTCTCGTCGCGCGAAGCGCAAGCAGGCCCATGAGGCCATCGAAGTCTTCGACACCATGACCGAGCTCAGCGTGGGCCGGATCGGCAATCTCTCCGAAACCGGGATGATGCTGATGGCCTCGGCCCCGCTGGTGGAGGACGCGCTGTACCAGCTGCGGTTCACCCTGGGCGGCAGCAGCTTGAAGTCGCGCACCCTGGAGATCGGTGTCCACCAGCTGTGGTCCGAGCCCAGCCACGTGCCGGGTCAGTACTGGTCGGGCTTCCGCGTCATCGACATCGGCCCCGAGGACGCCAGCCACCTGCACGCCTGGATCGAAGCGCCGGGCTCGCACTACGACTGATCCCGACGTCGACGCGGGGCTGCGGTCAGCGCTTGCAGGCTGGCGTCCGGCGCGCGCGCCGCGCTTCCCACCTGCGAGCGCGAACGTCTTGCCGGGGTAAGTCAGCCGGCTGGCGTGTGGCCACGGGGCGCGTCGTCGAGGGCCTGCGGTCGGTGCAGGGCGTAGCCCTGGGCGTAGTCGACGCCCAGCCCGCGCAGGATGCCGGCGATGCTCATGTTCTCGACGAACTCGGCGACCACCTTGACCTGGGCCTGATGGCAGATGCCGGTCAGGGCCTGCACGATCGACAGGCTCATGGGGTCGCTCTCGATGTCGCGGATGAAGCTGCCGTCGATCTTCACCAGGTCCACCGGCAGCTGCTTCAGGTAGCCGAACGAGGACATGCCCGATCCGAAGTCATCGAGCGCGAAGCGGCAGCCCAGAGCCCGCATGCGCTGGATGAAGGTCATTGCGCGTTCCATGTGGGTCAGCGCCGCGGTCTCGGTGACCTCGAAGCACAACCGCGCCGCCGGTACGCCGCTCTTGCCGAGTTCGCTGCAGACGAAGTCGGCGAAGCTGTCGTCCTCCAGCGTATGCGCCGAGAGATTGATGGCCCACAGGGCTGCTTCGGGTACGCGCCCGCGACGCATCGCGGCCAGGGCGTTCTGCAGCACCCAGCGATCGATCGAGGGCATCAGCGCGTAGCGCTCGGCGGCCGGGATGAACTCGGCCGGTGGCACCAGGTGTCCGTGCTCATCGCGCAGTCGCAGCAGCAGCTCGAGATGGCCTTGGCCGCCTTCGTCCAGCGGCTCGATCCGCTGGTAGTGCAGCTCGAACCGGTTTTCGGCCAGCGCCTGCTTGAGCCGATTGATCCACGCCATCTCGTCGCGCCGGCGGCGCGCTTCGATGTCGTCCGAGGCGGTCAGGTGAACGCGGTTGCGGCCTTGCTCCTTGGCCATGTAGCAGGCGGTGTCGGCCAGCGCCAGCAGCTCGCGGGTGTCGCGTGAGCTGGCCTGGTCCATCAGGACCACGCCGATGCTCACCGTCAGCGAATGCTGCTTGCCCTCGAACACGAAGCGATGGCCGCGCACCGTCTGCCGGATGCTTTCAGCGACAGCCAGCGCATGGTGCCGGTTGGCGCCACGCAGCAGCAGGCCGAACTCGTCGCCGCCCAGCCGCGCCAGCACGTCGGTGGATTCCACGCAGGCCAGCAGCAGGCTGGCCAGCTCGCTGACCATGCGGTCGCCTGCGTCGTGCCCGGCGGTGTCGTTGATCAGCTTGAACTGGTCGAGATCGAGGTAGAGCAGGGCCGCCTGGCGCGCCCGCACGGTGCTGGCCTGCGCGGTCTCGCGCAGGGCCTGTTCGAAGCTGGCGCGGTTCAGCAGGCCGGTCAGCGCGTCATGCGCGGCCTGATGGCGCAGGCGTTCGGTCAGCGCGTGCGACTCGGTGCTGTCCTGGATCACCACGAGGTGGTGCGGTTCGCCCTCCAGCACGATGTCGGTCAACGACACCGACGCCCAGAACCCACCCTGGTCCGGTCTCAACACGCGGGCACTGAGGCCTTCGACGCTGGCGGCCTGGCCCGCGCGCAGGCGTCCGCCGAGTTCTCGATCCTCGAACAGGCTCGATAGCGCGAGTTCGGCGGTGGCGCCATCCACGCCCAGCAGCTGGCGTCCAGCGAAATTGAGGTAGACCACGCGGTCATCGGAGCGGGCCAGCAGCACCGCCGCCGGCAGCAGCTCGGTCAGCGCGCGGAAACGTTCCTCGCTTTCGCGGAAGCGCTGGCTCATCTGTTCGGCCAGTCCCAGGGCCGTCTCACGCGTGCGTGCGACGTTGAAGAACAGGGCACCGAGCAGCAGGCTGGCGATGATCCCGAAGCCAGCGCTGACCAGCGGAATCACCTGCAGCGACTGCGAGAACGCCGGCAGCGGCGCGATTTCGAGGCGCCAACGGCGGCCGGCGAAGTCGATCAGACGCTGCTCGATGCGCGCATCCGCGGCGGCCTCGCCGCTGCTGTACAGCAGCGCCGGCGCGCTGCCGCTGATGTCGTAGACGTTCAGCGCGATGGCTTCATCGGCATCGGGAAGCACCGGGGCGAGCAGCTCGTTGATCGAGAACGACGCGGCCGGCGAACCGACGAAACGTGCGCGCCGCTCCGCGACATCCAGTGGGCGCGGGCCCGGCGCATAGACCGGCAGGCGCAGGATGAAACCCTTCAAGGGCTTGCCGTCCGCGCCGAGCTGGACGAGGTCGAACACCTCGGACATGGCGGCGTCGTCGGTATCGCGAGCGACTTCCAGCGCGCGCAGATTCGCCGGCTGGGTGGCGATGTCGAGCCCGGCCACGCGCTCGTTGCCCAGCAGGGGGGCGTAGAACTCGGTGGGGTAGCGTGCCGGCGTACCCGGCTCGTAGCGGGCGTAGGCCAGCGAACGCAGCGCCGGAAACAGGCGCCGCGGCTGCAGGTCCTCGTACATGCGCTGGAACTCGTGGGCCTCGACCTTGCCGCTGGCGTTGAACAGAGCCTGCAGCGAGCGCACCAGCAGCGCACAGTTTTCGAGCTGGGCGCGCAGCCCGGTCGCGCTGCGCTCGGCCAGCCAGCCCAGGCTGGCCTCCTGCTGCGCGCCGAGCAGGCGCGCGTGTTCGCGGGTGAGCAGGGCCGTGAGGCCGAGCCCCACGACCAGCGCGATGAGGCCCGCGATCAGCGGTCGACGCACGCTGGTGTGGTGGAGGGCGGGCTTCATGCCGAGGCTCCCGACCGCGGCCGGGGCTGCCGGTATGCTTGGCGCCCCTGCCACTGACGGTTCACGCCACGATGAGTGCCGATCTCGCCTCCCTGCACCGCGCCCATGTCGACACCCTGATGCAGCGCGCGGCCGCCGCGCTGGCGCGGGTGGGGCGCGAGCACCTGCTGATCGCTGCCGGCACCACCCGCTACGAATTCCTTGACGACCGGCCCTATCCGTTCCGCGTCAACCCGCACTTCAAGGCCTGGCTGCCCCTGGACGAGCACCCCGATTCGTGGCTGTTGATCACTCCCGGGCGCAAGCCGCATCTGTTCTATTTCCAGCCGGACGATTTCTGGCACAAGCCGCCGGCGGATCCGGCAGGTTATTGGACTGAGCAGTGCACTATATCGATCCTTCGTGACACCGGCGAACTTCCGGCCCTGCTGCCGCCGGCCGCGCGCTGCGCCATCGTCGGCGAGCCCGAGGCCGCCGTCGGCGACTACCGTCCCGACAACCCCGCAGCCCTGATCGATTACCTGCACTTCCATCGCGCGTACAAAACTCCCTACGAACTCGAACTCATGCGCATCGCCAGCCGGCGCGCCGTGCGCGGCCACCGCGCCGCCGAGGCGGCGTTCCGCGCCGGCGCCTCGGAGCACGGCGTGCACCAGGCCTATCTGGCGGCCACCGGCCACAGCGACCTCGACCTGCCCTACGGCAACATCGTCTGCCTCAACGAGAACGCGGCGATCCTGCACTACCAGCACCGCGAGACCACGGTTCCGGCCGAGCACCGTTCGCTGCTGATCGATGCGGGCGCGAGCTGCAGCGGCTACGCCGCCGACATCACCCGGACCTATAGCGCAAAACAGGGCGACTTCCCGGCACTGCTGGCCGGCGTCGACCGCGTCCAGCAGGCCCTGGTCGACGGTGTGCGTCCGGGCCGCGACTACCGCGAGCTGCACCTCGACTGCCATCGCCGGCTTGGTGACCTGCTGATCGAGGCCGGGGTGATCCGTTGCGGCCTCGACGAGGCCCTGGCGCTGGGCCTGACCTCGACCTTCTTCCCGCACGGTCTGGGCCACCTCATCGGCCTGCAGGTGCACGACGTCGCCGGCTTCGCCGCCAGCGAGGACGGCGGCCGCATCGAGCGGCCCGAGGGCCATCCTTTCCTGCGCCTGACCCGCGTGCTCGGCCCCGGCATGACGGTGACCATCGAGCCCGGCCTCTACTTCATCGACAGCCTGCTGACCCGGCTGCGCGCGTCTGACACAGGGCGTCACATTGATTGGACGCGGGTGGACGCGCTGGCGCCCTACGGCGGCATCCGCATCGAGGATGACGTGGTCTGCACCGAGGGCGCTCCCGAGAACCTCAGCCGCGACGCCTTCGCGGCCTGAGCGCGCGTGACCGGCGCGCGCCAGGCGGGAAGATGAGCGATGGGAATGGGGATGGGGGCTGAAAGGCATGCGCCTGTGCAAGCAAGTCACAGGCCAGCAACAAGTGTGATGCAGCCGGCGGTTCGCTGACGCGCCCGCCCAGCTGCTGCAACGCCGCAGGCCTAGGCTTCCCAGCGCGCCGGTTTTGCACCACGATGGCGCAAACCGGGCTTCGGATCCGCCATGCTCAGCCGCTTCGCGCCCTTCCAGAGGTTGGCCACCCCGCTGCTGCTGATCGACGCAGCGCAGCAGATCCGTGAACTCAACCCGGCGTGTTCAGCCTGGCTGGGCTTGTCGCGCCGGCGTTTGCTCGACCAGCCCCTGGCCCTGATCGACGGCGGCGAAGGCGAACTGGTGGCCGCCGCCGCCGAGGTGCAGCAGCAGCAGAGCTCGCTGCGCGGCCGCCACCTGCGGCTGAAGCGCGAGGGCGACGAGCGCTTCGCCGAGGTCTACCTGACCCCCTTCGAGCCCGCGCCCGATTTGCCCGGGGGCGGCCTGCTGATCGAGTTCCATCCCGCCGACGCCTTTCCCGGCGCCGACCCCAGCGTGCTGCCGGCGGCCCTGCACGCGGCGCTCAAGGGCCTGGCCCACGAAGTGCGCAACCCGCTGGCGGGCCTGAAGGGCGCGGCCCAGCTGCTCGGCCGGCGCATCGAGGACGCCGACAGCCGCCGCTATGTCGAGGTCATCCTCACCGAGACCGCTCGGCTCACCGATCTGGTCGAACGCCTGCTGACACCGACGGCGCCGCGCGAGCTGGTCGCCACCAATGTGCACTCGGTGCTGGAACGCGTGCGCCTGCTGGCCGAAGCCGAGGCCGGCTGGTCGGTGCAGCTGCTGCGCGACTACGACCCCAGCCTGCCCGAGCTGCGGGCCGATGCCGACCGGCTGGTGCAGGCGCTGTGGAACCTGGTGCGCAACGCCCTGCAGAGCGGCGCCTCGGTGGTGCGCCTGCGCTCGCGCGCCGAGCACGGCGTGCTGATCGGCGAGCTGCGCTACCGGTTGGCGCTCAAACTCGAAGTCGAGGACAACGGCCGCGGCGTGCCGGAGTCGCTGGCCGAGCGCATCTTCCTGCCGCTGGTCTCGGGCCGCCCGGAAGGTTCGGGCCTGGGCCTGGCGCTGGCCCAGCAGGTCGCCCGCGAGCACGGCGGCGCGCTGAGCTTCCGCTCGCGTCCGGGCCACACCGTGTTCACCCTGCTGCTGCCGGTGCGCGACGAGCACCGCGAGGAGGCCCACCATGGCGACTAAGCCTTCCACCCTCTGGGTCATCGACGACGACCGCTCGGTCCGCTTCGTGCTCGCCGAAGGCCTGCGCGACGCCGGCTTCGAGGTGCGCGAGTTCGACGGCCCGGGGCCGGCGCTGGCGGCGCTGGCGAAATCGACGCCGGCAGCGGTGTTCACCGACGTGCGCATGCCGGAGATGGACGGGCTCAAGCTGCTCAACGTGCTGAAGGCCGACCATCCCGAGCTGCCGATCATCGTGATGAGCGCCTACACCGATGTCGCCTCCACCGCCGGTGCATTCCGCGGCGGGGCGCACGACTTCCTGTCCAAGCCCTTTGACCTCGACACCGCGGTGGCGATGGCGCGGCGCGCGCTGCAGCAGGACGAGGCCGAACCCGCGCCGCCGCCGCCGACGACGCGCGATACGCCCGACCTGGTCGGCGAGGCGCCGGCCATGCGCGAGCTGTTCCGCGCCATCGGCAAGCTGGCGCAGGCGCCGCTGTCGGTGCTGATCATCGGCGAGACCGGCACCGGCAAGGAGCTGGTCGCGCGCGCCCTGCATCGCCACTCGCCGCGCGCGCAGGCGCCCTTCGTCGCGCTGAACACCGCAGCGATTCCTTCCGAGCTGCTGGAAAGCGAACTGTTCGGCCACGAGCCCGGGGCCTTCACCGGTGCCGCGCGCCGCCACCACGGCCGCTTCGAGCAGGCCGACGGCGGCACGCTGTTTCTGGATGAGATCGGCGACATGCCGGCGGCCCTGCAGACGCGGCTGCTGCGCGTGCTGGCCGAGGGCGAGTTCTTCCGCATCGGCGGCCGCGAACTGATCCGGGTCGACGTGCGGGTGATCGCCGCCACCCACCAGCCGCTGGACGCGCTGGTCGAGCAGGGTCGCTTCCGCGCCGACCTGCTGCACCGGCTGGATGTCGTCCGTCTGAACATTCCGGCCCTGCGCCAGCGCCGCGAGGACGTGCCCGCGCTGGCGCAGCGCTTCCTCGCGGACGCCGTCGCCAAGCTCGGCACCGGCAGCAAGCGCTTCGACCGCGCCACCCTCGATGCGCTCACCGCCTACGACTGGCCCGGCAATGTGCGCGAGCTGGAGAACCTGTGCTGGCGGCTGGCGGCACTTGCACCCGGCGACGTGGTGCGGGTGGCCGATCTGCCCGAGGGCCTGAGCGGTCGCCGCAAGGCGCCGGCGACTGGCAGCTGGGAGGACAGCCTGCGGCAGTGGGCCGAGAGCGCGCTGCGCGCGGGCCAGGCCGAGCTGTATCCGCAGGCGCTGGAGCGTTTCGAGCAGGTCATGCTGAACGCCGCGCTGGCCGTCACCGGCGGTCATCGCCAGCAGGCGGCAGAGCGCCTGGGCCTCGGCCGCAACACGCTGACCCGCAAGCTGGGTTCGAGTCGGCGGCGCGGGGCCTGAGCGCGCCACCTGCAGCGGCCGCAGGCCCTCAGCGCGCGGGCTTCGCCACCGACGCCTTGAGCGCAGCGGCCAGCGAAAACACCCACGGACGCATGGCCACGGCCACGCCCATGCTGCGCTTGCGCGACTCCGGGAGCCCGGCATCCAGCTCGGCAAGTTCGGCGACCTCCAGCGCAAGCCGCTCCAGCTTGCGGCGAAGGACCTGGATCGAGGCCTCGCTGAGTTCGCGCGCCTCGAAGCGCAGCAGCGAGCGTTCGCCACCGAAGCGGTCGAGCATGAACTCCTGCAGCACCTGCGCGCCGTAGCGGCGGCGCACGGGTCCGTGGCTGCGCCAGCGGAAATCGCGCGGCACGCGCAGACGCACGCGGTCCCGCGGCTGCAGTTCGATCAGGCCGAGGCGGTCGAGGCGCGCCAGCAGCAGGGTCCGCTCGCTGCCGTCGATGCCGAACTCGCGCCCCAGAGCCGCCGCCGTCCAGCCCGCGCACAGCAGATGGAACACCAGCAGCAGGCGAGGCTCTTCGGCCAGCGCGCGCTCCTGCGCCAGGCTCAGCTCCCGCGCCTCTTCGGCGCGCGTCTGGCTGCCGCGCGCCAACTCGGACAGCTCGACGCCGAGCACTTCGCAGATCTGCAGCACCTGCTGCAGGGAGAAGCGCCCTTGCGAGAAGAGTCGCTTGATGCTGGCCTCGGTCAGACCGAGCCGCGGGGCGAGCCGGGCGTAGGTGATGCCCTCGCGGCGCAGGGCCCGCTTGAGCACGTCGATCAGCGGGCGCGGATTGCAGGGCGCAATTTCGGCAAGCGTGGAGGTCATGTCAGCAAACACCTTGGGTAGCGGCAGACGCTACTTTGCCAATCGGACTTGCCTCGAGCTACCGCTGCGCAGGAGCGTCGGCAGCAGCCTTTCCGTCGAGCCGATCCCATGCAACCCGCCCTGCACGCTGCCCCCCGCCTGCAACGCAACGATGTCCACAGTCGTCTCAATCCCACCCGCCACCGCTTTCTCATCGAACCGCGTACGGCCGACGAGGTGGCCGAGGCGCTGGCCCGCGCGGCACGTCACGGCCAGCGTCTCGCGGTCTGCGGCGCCCAGCACGCCATGGGCGGTCAGCAGTTCGCCGAAAACGCGGGACTGCTGGATACGCGCGCCCTGCAGGGTGTGCTCGACTTCGACAGCACCGGCGGTCGCATACGTGTTGCCGCCGGCACCCGCTGGCCGGCGCTGCAGCGCTTTCTGACGGCGCAGCGCGACCGCCGCGGTCGTGGCTGGGCGATCCGCCAGAAGCAGACCGGTGCCGATGACTTCAGCCTCGGCGGTTCGCTGGCCGCCAACATCCATGGGCGTGGCCTGCAGCTGGCGCCGCTGGTGGGCGATATCGAGGGCTTCCAGCTGGCCCTGCCGCACGGCGAGCTGGTGTGGGTGGATCGACAGGATCGACCCGAGCTGTTTGCTCATGCGGTGGGCGGCTATGGTCTGTTCGGGGTGGCGACCGAGATCGAACTGCGCCTGTCGCCGCGGCAGAATCTGCAGCGCCGCGTGTCCCTGCTGCGGTGCGCAGCCCTGCCGAGTGCCTTCCTCGACGCCATTGCAGCGGGCGCCGAGTACGGCGACTTCCAGTTCGCCATCGATCCGCTGAGTCCGGACTTCCTCGATCTCGGCGTGTTCGCCTGCTACTACCCGAGTGCGCAGCCACTCGATGCACCGATGGCGCAGCTCAGCCTGTCGCCCGAGCACTGGCGCGAGCTGCTGTGGCTGGCGCACGTCGACAAGAGCGAGGCCTTCCGTCGCTACAGCGCCTTCTACCTGGCGAGCGATGGACAGCACTACGCCAGCGACGATCACCAGTTCGGCGTCTACCTCGAGGGCTATCACGAAGCCATCGACGCGCGCCTCGGCCACGTCGGCAGCGAGGTCATCACCGAGCTGTACGTGCCGCTGTCGCGTCTGCCGGCCTTTCTCGGCAGCGTCGCCGAGGCCGCCCGCAGCGCCGCGATGGACCTGATCTACGGCACGGTGCGGCTGATCCGCCGCGATGCCGAAAGCGCGCTGGCCTGGGCCCGCGAGGACTTCGCGTGCATCGTCTTCAACCTGCATGTCCGCCACACCGAGGAGGCGCGGCTGCGTCTGCAGCAGCATCTGCGAACGCTGATTGATCTGGCGCTGGCGGAGCAGGGCAGCTTCTACCTCACCTACGCGCTGGCGGCGCGCGCCAATCAGCTGCGTGCGGCCTACCCGCAGATCGATCGCTGGCTGGGGGTCAAGCGCGCGATCGATCCGGCGGGCGTGCTGCAGAGCGACTTCTATCGGCGGCTGTCGGCGCGCCTAGACCCCGCATGATTGCCGGACGAGCCAGCGCAACCGCGCTGCTGGTGGCGCTCTCGGTGTGGCGGATGGGCGCCCAGCACGGGCTGCCGGAGATAGCGATCCGACTCGCTGGCGAAGCCCTGCACGCGGCCGGTGGCGGTTGGCGCGGGCTGCGCTGGCTGGCGCGGTTCGCTGCTGGACGCTGGTGCCTCGATCGCGTTGAGGCGCTGCTGCTGCCGGGGCTCGCCCGGCACCACGTGCGCCGCAAGCAGTGGCTGTGGAGCCGGCTGCAGAGCGCGCCGCCCGGTTCGCGATGGATCTGGCTGGGCGTGGGTTTCGATGGTCTGGGCCATGCGCACCGCGCGGGTTCGCCGGGGACCGCGGTGATCGAGTTCGACCATCCGGACAGCCTGGCCTTGCGCCGCCGTCTGCCCTCCCTTGCTGTGGCGCCAGCGAGCACGCCGCCGGCGCTGCCGCTGGCGCTGCCCGAGGGCGCAGCGCACCTGACCGCTCTGTGCCAGCAAGCGCCTTCCACCCTGATCGCCGAAGGCCTGCTGATGTACCTGTCGCCGCGCAGCCTGCTGCGACTGCTGCGCGCGCTGTCGCAGCTGCCGACGCCGCCAGCGCTGTGCTTCAGCGCGTTGGAGCCGACCGTCGGCGGCGGCCGGGGCTTCGCGCGCGCTCATGCGCCGACCCACCGCTGGCTGCGCAGGCAGGGCGAACCCTTCCGCTGGAGACTCGGCCGCGAGCGCCTGCAGGCCCTGCTGCGACGCCACGGGTACCGGGTCGAGGCAGTCTGGGACGGCGAGGGTTTCGGCGAGTACATGCTGTGTGCGAGTGCCCGCGCCGAGCTGGGCGCTACAGCAGCGGCGACAGCAGCCGTGCGCCGGCCTCCGCCAGCTTCTGCGCGCGGCTGAGACGGCGCGGGCGGCGCACCTCGATGGCCTGCGCGAAATCTTCCAGCAGCACCGACTCCAGCGCGCGCGCCGGTGCGGCGCCGTAGAGGTTCAGGCACAGCTCGAAGTTGAGGCGGAAGCTGCGCGCATCGAAATTGGCGCTGCCCAAGGTGCACAGGGCTTCGTCCACCAGCAGGGCCTTGGTGTGAAGCATCCGCGGCGGGTACTCGAACACCCGCACGCCGGCGCGCAGCAGCTCGTCGAAGTAGCTCCGACTCGCATAGGTCACGATGCGGCTGTCGGCCCGCTTGGGCACCAGCACGCGCACATCGACCCCGCGCTGGGCGGCGCGGGTCAGCGCATACAGGGCCGGCTCGGGCGGGACGAAATAGGGCGTCACCAGCCAGATCCGCCGCTCGGCGTCGCCCATGGCCTGCAGCATCGCCCGGTGTATCGGCTCCTGCGGGGTGTCGGGCCCCGAGGGCAGCCACTGCAGGGGGATCTCGCCGGGCGGCAGCAGCGGGAACAGGCCGTGCTGCTGGAAGGGCCGTCGGCAGGCGTACAGCCAGTCCTCGATGAAGACCTGCTGCAGGCCGTTCACCGCCGCGCCCTCGATGCGCAGGTGCAGGTCGCGGTAGGCGTCGACGCGCACGCGCTCGTCCTGGGTGTCGCTCAGGTTGATGCCGCCTGTGAAGCCGATGCGGCCGTCGATCACCGCGATCTTGCGGTGCGTGCGCAGGTTGAGCAGGGGTTTCAGGGTGGCCAGCCGGAACGGATGGAAGAACTCCACCTCGGCGCCGGCCTCGCGCAGCGGGCGCAGGAAGCCGCGCGACAGATTCGCGCTGCCGACCGCATCGACCAGGAAGCGCACCGCCACGCCGCGCGCACGCGCCTCCACCAGCGCATCGCGGATGGCCTGCCCGGTGCGGTCGGGCTCGACGATGTAGTACTCGAGGTGGATGTGCTCGCGCGCGGCCTGCAGTGCAGCGAGCAGAGCCTCGAAGGTCGCGGCGCCATCGCTCAGCAGCTCGACGCGCTGGGCGGTGGTGGGTGCCAGCCGGGTCAGGCGCTCGACCAGCCGCGCCTGGCGCTGCTCCAGCGGGCTGGCCAAGGCGGCCAGCACATCGCATTCGGACAGCGGCTCCCGCTCCAGCCGGCGGCGGCTGCGGCGGCGCTTCAACTGCTGGCGGCGGATCCGCACCGGGCCCAGCCAGTGGTAGATCACGAAGCCCAGCACAGGCAACGCGGCCAGGGTGAGGATCCAGGCCAGCGTGCTGACCGGTGGCCGCTTCTGCAGCACGATCCAGACCGACAGCGCGCTGAGATACAGCGCCCATCCGATGCCCAGCCAGTAGCTCGCCTGCAGGTCCATGCGGGGCCTGCGCGCGCGCGCTTCAGCGCAGCCGCGGGTTCAGGCTGTAGGTGCCGTAGTGCACGGCTTCGGCCAGCACGTGGCCCTGCATCGCGCGGTGCAGGTCGGCCATGCTGAACTTCGCCGGCAGGTCGAGCTTTTCGACATCCAGCGCGAACAGGCGGAAGAAGTAGCGGTGCAGCAGGGCGTCGTTGAAGGGCGGGCAGGGGCCGTCGTAGCCGAGGTAGTCGCCGCCCATGTCGGCGTCGCCGGCGAACCAGCCGGTGTAGTCGTTCTTGCCCTGTACGCTGCCGGCCGGGCCGGATGGATTCTGCTTGCCACGCGCGGTGACGCCTGCGCTGCAGCTGCCGGCGGCGATCTCGCGCGCATCGGCGGGGAGGTTGGTGAGCAGCCAGTGCACGAAGTCGACGCGCGGCAGGTCGGCCGGCACTTCGCGGCCGGCCTGGTTGACGTCATCGGGCTTCGACGGCACGTCGGGGTCGACGCAGATCAGGGCGAAGCTGCGCGTGCCCTCCGGCACCTCACTCCAGGCCAGGTGCGGGTTGCGGTTGTCCGAGAGGATGCAGGGGCTGTCCGGGCCGGGCTTGCCGAAGGCGAACTCGGCGGGAATCGGCTGGCCCTGTTCGAAGCTGTCGCTGCGCAGTTTCATGCGGGGTCGTCCTCTCGTGTAGGTGATCGGCCGGCGCGGGCCGCAGCCATCAGGCCGGTGGATTGAGGTACTTGTCCTTCAGTCGCACGTAGTGGCCGGCGGAGTACATCAGGTTCTCGATCTCGCGGTCGGACAAGCGGCGCACCAGGCGGCCGGGGTTGCCCAGCCACAGCTCGCCCTCGCCGACCACCTTGCCCGGGGCGATCAGCGCGCCGGCGCCGACGAAGCCGTGGGTCTTCACCACCGCGCCGTCCATCACGCTGGCGTGCATCCCGATCAGGCAACGGTCCTCGATGGTGCAGCCGTGCAGCACCACTGCATGGCCCACGGTGACGTCGTTGCCGATGATCGTCGGCCAGCCGTTCTCGCGGGTGAAAGGGCCGTCGTGGGTGACGTGCACCACGGTGCCGTCCTGGATCGAGGTGCGCGCGCCGATGCGGATGTAGTTGACGTCGGCGCGGATCACCACGCCCGGCCAGATCGAGCTGTCGTCGCCGATCTCGACGTCGCCGATCACCGCCGACATCGGGTCGACCCAGACGCGCTGGCCGAGCTTGGGGCTGCGGCCCTGGAAGGCGCGCAAGGGGGAGTAGGGGGCTGTGCTCATGGGCGCGGAGTGTAGCAAGCGCCTTGCCGGCGCCCCGTGCTGCACTACACTCGGCCGTATGGACCTGCCCAGCACCCCGCTCGAAGAACTGCCGCAGCGCCTCGCCGTGCTGCGCGCCCAGGCCGAACGCGCGCCGCGCTCCTACGCCGAGCGCCGCGAGGATCTGTACGACCTGCGCGCCGCGGTGAAGCTCAACCTGCCGGAACTCGTGCGCGCGATGGACGCCGACTTCGGCTGCCGCAGCCGCCACGAGAGCCTGGTCTCCGACGGCATGACCGTGCTGTCCGAGATCGACCATCTCATCGCGCATTTGAAGAAATGGATGCGGCCGCAGCGGCGCTGGATCAGCCCGCTGTTCTGGCCGGCCACCGCCGAAGTGCGCTACCAGGCGCTGGGCGTGGTGGGCGTGATTTCGCCCTGGAACTATCCGGTCAACCTGGCCCTGGTGCCGCTGGCCACCGCGCTGGCCGCCGGCAATGCGGTGTATCTGAAGCCCAGCGAGCACACGCCGCGCACCAGCCAGGCCCTGTTCGACCTGCTGCGCTCGATCTATCCGCGCAATCGCGTGGAGATCGCGCTGGGCGGCGCCGAGATCGCCGCGGCCTTTGCCGGCCTGCCTTTCGACCATCTGTTCTTCACCGGTTCGACCGCGGTCGGCCGCAAGGTGATGGCCGCCGCCGCGCCGAACCTGACCCCGGTGACCCTGGAGCTCGGCGGCAAGTCGCCGGTGATCCTGGCGCCGGGCTATCCGATCGAACGCGCGGCGGCGCGGATTGCCTCGGGCAAGTTCATCAATGCCGGCCAGACCTGCATCGCGCCCGACTACCTGCTGGTGCCGCAGGACCAGGTCGAGCCGCTGGTGGCAGCGCTGAAGGCCGAGGCGCGCGCGCGCTATCCGGACATCAGCATGGGCCCGGACTACACCCGCATCATCAACCGCGCGCAGTACCAGCGCCTGGTCGACTGGCGCGAGGAGGCCCGCGCCCGCGGCGCCCGCATCGAGCCGCTGATCGAAGTCGAGCCCGAGCTGGCAGACAGCCAGCGCCTGATTGCGCCGACCCTGGTGCTGGACGCGCCGGAGGACTGCCGGCTCATGCAGGAGGAGATCTTCGGCCCGCTGCTGCCGATCGTGCCCTACCGCGAGTTCAGCGAGGCCATCGACTACGTCAAGCGCCGCGACCGTCCGCTGGCCCTGTACCTGTTCGACCACGACTCGCGGCGCGTCGAGCACCTGCTGGAGCACACCATCGCCGGCTCGGTGGCGATCAACGACACCGTGCTGCAGTTCGCCCAGAACAACCTGCCCTTTGGCGGCATCGGCCCCAGCGGCATGGGCAGCTACCACGGCGAAGCCGGCTTCCGCACCTTCAGCAAGGAGAAGCCGGTGTTCCGCCAGGCGCGCTGGTCGGGCATGGCCCTGTTCAAGCCCCCCTACCGTGGCCTGGCGGATCGCCTCGTACGCTTCCTGACGCGCTGAGCGCGCCGCACGTGCCCAGCCATCCGCGCGGCTTCGATCTCGATGCGGGGCGCCGCGCACTGGCGCGTCGCGATCGCGCGCTGGCCGCGGCGATGCGCCGGATCGGGCCGCTGCCCGACATCGCCGCGCGCTGGCGGCAGCCCTTCGACACGGTCGACGTGCTGGCGCGTTCGATCCTGCACCAGCAGCTCTCGGGCAAGGCGGCCGCGACGATCGTCGGGCGGGTCGAGGCCGCGATCGGTGCCCAACGCCTGCATGCCGACACGCTCGCCTGCATCGACGATTCGGCCCTGCGCGCCTGCGGCGTGTCGGGCGCCAAGGCGCGCGCGCTGCGCGACCTGTGTGCGCGCAGCGCCGCCGGTCTGGTGCCCGATGCACGCCGGCTCGCGCGCATGGACAGCGAGGCGATCGTCGAACAGCTGAGCGCCGTGCGCGGCATCGGACGCTGGACCGTCGAGATGCTGCTGATCTTCCGCCTGGGGCGCCCCGACGTGCTGCCGCTCGACGATCTCGGCATCCGTCGCGCCGCGCAGTGGCTGGATGGCCTCGAAGTCGCGCCCGACCGCCGTGCATTGGCCGAGCGCGGCGAGGCCTGGGCGCCCTGGCGCAGCTTGGCCGCGCTGTACCTGTGGCGGATCGCGGACGGCGGCTGAGCCGGCGGCGCGCGCGGCCTGACCGGCCGCCCCCGCCCGCTGGCACCGACCGTCTGCGTGCTACGGGAGTCGGCCTTCGCGATCGCAGTCGGGTTGGGCGCCTGCTCGCGCCGCCTCGACCCTGCCGCGGAATTCAGGGCTGATCGGCATCGCCAGCGTTTCGGCGAACAGCGCCTGCGCGCGCTCGGTTTCGCCCAGGGCCAGGGTGATCCGGGCTGCCAGCAGCAGTTCGGCTGGAGAAGGCTGCAGCCCGAGCTGCGCGACCAGCACGAGCGCCTGATCCAGCAGGGATCGCGCTTGCGCCAGCTCGCAGCGCTCCAGCGCGAGGCTGGCTCGGCGGAACCACAGATGTGCATGTTCGCTCTGGCGTATGCCTCCGTCGTGCGCGGCGAGCTCGGCCTCGATTGCGGCCAGCTCGGCCTCGGCCGCGTCGAAATCCGCCGCAAGCTCCAGTGCGCGCGCAAGGTTGAAGCGCTGCGCCCGCACGTCGCTGGGGTAGGCGTTGGGCGTGGCCTCGGCTGCCGCAAGCACCTCCCGACGCAGCGCCACCAGGCCCCCGTACTCGCCACGGTTCTCGATCCGCGCGGCCTGTTCGCCCAGCACTAGTGCGCGCAGGAAGTGCGACTCGGGCAGCCACGCGCGCGCCTGTCGTGCCGTGGCCTCTATGTGCGCATCCAGCCGCGGATCCTGGGTGCGCTTGTAGAGCTCGATGCGGGTGAGGCCGATGCGGATCGCAGCGAGCGACGAGCCCTCGCCCTCCGGCGCGGACCCCAGCTGTGCCTGCGCCCGATCGAGCAGGGCCGCCGCCTCGTCCATCTGGTCGAGTTGCAGGGCCATGCGCGCGGCCTCGCGGAAGCTGTAGGCGGTGTCCGAGGCGTCCTTCAGGTCCGCGCCGTGCTCGGCCGACGCGATGAACAACGGCTTGGCCTCTGCCCAGCGCCCCGCATTGAGGTAGGCCGAGGCCAGCAGGAATTCGAGTTCGGCACGCGCCAGCGGGTCGCCGCCCGTTTCGCCGTCGAGACGGTGACGCATGTGGTCCAGAAGATCGGTCGCCAGCAGCGGGCCACCGTCCTCCCGGCGGCCGGCCGCGCCCTGCAGCACACTGGCGAGGAACCGGTACTGCAGCAGACGCGTGGCGTTGGCGCGCTCGGCCTCCTTTCGTGCGGCCTCCGCGTTGGCGCGCTCGTGCTGCAGCCACACCACGCTGCCCACCAGCAGCAGCACCGCCAGCGCGCCGAGGCCAACCGGCAGCCGGTGGCGCCGCAGGAACTTGCGCAAACGGTACAGCCCGGTATCGCGGGCGGCCCGCAGCGGCCGGCCTTCGCGGTAGCGCGTCAGCTCGTCACGCAGCGCTTCCACCGTCGGGTAGCGCCGCGTCGGCGCCTCGGCGCAGGCCATCGCGACGACGCCGCGCAGTTCGGCATCGAGCGGCAGCGCCGGAAAGCCTCCCCGCTGGCGGGCCGCAGCGTCGCCCTCCAGCAGCTCGCGCAGCATCACGCCCAGGGCGTAGACATCGCTGGCCGTGGTGACCGGGCGGCCCTCGCGCTGCTCGGGGCTGGCATAGCCCTCCGTCCAGACGCGCGTCGAGGTCTCGCGGCGCGCGCTGTCCTCGCCCAGCTCGATCAGCTTGGCCACCCCGAAGTCGAGCAGCTTGGGCTCGCCGTCGTCGCGCACGAGCACGTTGCCGGGCTTCAGGTCGCGATGGATGACGAGCCGCTGGTGGGCGTGCGCCACCGCCTGGGCAATGCGGTCGAACAGCTGCAGGCGCGCCTCCATCGGCGGCGCCTGGGACGCCACGTAGGCCAGCAGGGGCTGGCCTTCCACGTACTCCATCGCCACCCAGGGTTGGCCGTCGGGGGTCTCGCCGCCATCGAGCAGGCGGGCGATGCCCGGGTGGTCGAGCTGGGCCAGGATGCGCCGCTCCTGGCGCAGCCGCCGCCGGCTGTCCTCTGTAGGAAAACCGCGGATCAGCTTGATCGCCGCCTGCTGCTCGAAGGGCCCCTCGGCGCGTTCGGCCAGCAGCACCGTGCCCATGCCGCCGGCGCCGAGCTCGCGCAGAACGCGCCAGGGCCCCAGCCGGGCGCCTGGCGCGCGACCACGCTGCAGGGCGTCGCCGAGATCCTCCAGCACGGTCTGCAGCGGGTCCTCAGGATGCGTATCGGCGCGCAGCAGTCGCTCCACCCCCTCACGCAGGGGCTGCGGCAGAGCCCCCAAGGCCTCGGCGCGGGCCTCGCCCGGCAACGCGACGATGCGACCGAAGGCTTCAGCCAGCGCGTTGAATGGCGTGTCGGACATGGCGGATCGGGCGGCAGCGGATGCACAAGGCTGGCAGCGCCGGGCGCGAACGTCGAGAGCGCGGCGATGGCGGCCGGTTCCGCGCGATCCCGGCGCCTCCGCAGGCGCCGCCAACGGCGCGGACGCTGCGTAAGATGCGCGCTCTTTCCATTGGCGTCTGAACCGACCATGCAGCTGGGCATCGATCTTGGCACCACCCACAGCCTCGCTGCCCTCTACCGCGAGGGCGGCATCGAACTGGTTCCGAACAGCCTCGGCCATGTGCTGACGCCGTCCGCCGTGAGCGTCGACGAGGCGGGCGACACCCTGGTCGGCCTGGCCGCGCGCGAGCGCCTGGCGACCGCACCGCAAGACACGGCGGTGGCCTTCAAGCGCTGGATGGGTACCGAGCAGCGCCTGCGCCTGCGGGGCCGCGATTTCCGCCCCGAGGAGCTGTCCGCGCTGGTGCTGCGCGCACTGAAGCAGGACGCCGAAGCCCTCGCCGGGCAGCCGTTCGACAGCGCGGTGATCACGGTGCCGGCCTATTTCAACCAGGCCCAGCGGCGCGCCACCCAGACCGCCGCCGAGCTGGCCGGTCTCAAGGCCACGCGCCTGCTCAACGAGCCAACCGCCGCGGGCCTGGCCTACGGCCTGCAGGAGCGCCCCGAGCACAGCACCTTCCTGGTCTTCGATCTCGGTGGCGGCACCTTCGATGTCTCCGTGCTGGAGTATTTCGAAGGCGTGGTGCAGGTGCGCGCGAGCGCCGGCGATACCCGCCTCGGGGGCGAGGACTTCGGTCGCGCCCTGCAGCAGCTGCTGCTGTCGAAGGCGCCGTCCGCCCAGCGCGCCGCGGTCGAGGCGATGCTGCGCTCGGGCGCGCTGTGGCAGGCGGCCGAGCAGGCCAAGCGCGAGCTCAGCGAGCAGCCGCGCAGCGAAGTCCGCTTGGTCTGCGGAGGTGAAGCGATCTCGATCGAGGTGAGTCGCGACGAGTTCGAGCAGGCCAGCGCTGAGCTGCTCGCACGACTGCGCAGGCCGATCGAACGCGCGCTCGGCGACGCCCGCCTGCGGCCGGACCAGCTCGATGAGGTCGTGCTGGTCGGTGGCGCCAGCCGCATGCCCCTGGTGCGCCAGGCAGTGGCACGATTGTTCCAGCGCCTGCCTTTGCGCAGCATCAATCCCGACGAGATCATCGCCCGCGGCGCCGCCGTGCAGGCGGGCCTGCTGGCGCGCGATGCAGCGCTTGAAGAGATCGTGCTGACCGACGTCATGCCGTTCTCGCTGGGCGTGATCATCGAGGGCGACCGCTTCTCGCCGATCATCGAACGCAATACACCGGTGCCGGTCTCGCGCGTCGGCCGTTACGCCACCGTGCAGAACCGGCAGGCGCAGGTGAACTTCGACATATGTCAGGGCGAATCGCCCATCGGCAGCGAGAACCTGAAGCTCGGCCATCTCAGCCTGGAGGTGCCGCCGCTGCCGGCGGGCGAAGCACAAATCGACGTGCGCTTCTCCTACGACGCCAGCGGCCTGCTGGTCGTCGATGTCCATGAACTGGAGGGCGGCCGCCAGCGCCAGGTGGTGCTGCAGCAGCAGGCGGGCGCGCTCGATCCGGCCGAGCAGGCGCGCATCCTGAAGGCGCTGGACGCGCTCAAGGTGCATCCGCGCGAGCAGCAGGAGAACCGCTATCTGATCGAGCGCGCCAAGCGCCTGTACGAGGACCACCTCGGCGCAGAGCGCGCCCAGCTGCAGGACTGGCTGCACCAGTTCCAGCAGATCCTAGATTGCCAGGACGCAGACGAAATCGCCGGCGCCCGGCTGCGCTTCGCCGAGCTGCTCGACGGCGTCGACCGTGGCTTCCGCCTGTGAGTCACGCGGCCATGCACCCCTGGCGGGTGCTCGGCATCGCGCCGACCGAAGACAGCCGCGCGATCAAGCAGGCGTATGCGCGCGCGCTGAAGAACACTCGCCCGGAGAGCGATCCCGAGGGCTACCAGCGCCTGCGCGATTGCTACGAGTGGGCCCTGGGCTGGGCGGAGCGGCAACGGCAGGAGGCGGCTGACGCAGACCGCGAAGAAGATGAACCCGCAGCGGCTGCCCCGCGCTCGTCGCCAGAGAACAGCAGGCTGGACCCGGCCGCGCCGTCAGCGGGCTCCGCGCTCAACGCCGTGCGATGGGCGGCTGCAGACGGCTTGCCGCCCGAAGCCGGCGTCGGCGCGGATAGGCCCCCCGAAGCTGAGGAGCGCAGTGCGGAGCCGCCGGGTCCTCAGGCCCTGCTGAGCAGCTGGCACGCGTTCTGGCAGGACCACGGCGACGCGGCGCTGGTGGAGGCCCTGCCGCAGCTGCGCCGTGAGCTCGCCTTGGTACCGCTGGAGTACGGAGCCCATGCCTCGGCCCTGTTTGCGGAATGGGTGGTCGAACACGAGGATTTGCCGTTCCCGGTGCTCGAGGCCTTGCAGAGCTGGTTCGGCTGGACCAGGGATTTCCGGGCGGAGCGGGTGCTTGGACCAGAACTTGCCGCAGCCCTCCACCAACGCTCAGCGCAGCATCGTCTCTTGCGCGGAACCGATGTCGCCGCGACGGAGCATCGCGCGCCGTCGCCTGAGTCCCAGCGTCACCAGCAGGAACGGAGGGCGTTGCCAAGCAAGGCCCAGTTGACGGAAACATTCCGTCCGCTTTCGGAACTCAAGCACCGCCTGCACGAACAATCTTCCTTGCGCTCTCTGCTGTTCGCGATGAGTTTGCCCGGCAAGTTGGCCGGCTTGCTCAATGATCCCCTCTATGCAAAGGGCTACTTGCGTATCCAACTCGGCGAGCAGGGAGTGGCTGAGCAGCAGCGTCTATTCTTCGTTCTGCACGCCATTCAACTGGCCGGTCTCGGAGTGCTGGGGTTTGTGCTCGCCCGCTTTGCTGCTCTCGACTACCTCGCTTCGATCTTACTGTCCGCTGCGGCTGCAGCTGTCGCACTCGGAGCGGTAGGCTTCGCACCTCTACTCCTCGTACCGATGGACGGAGCCTTGCGGGCCGTGCGTGAAATCTCCGCTGGCCCCCTCGAACCCGGACCTGTCCGCAGTCTGTTGGCGCTTCTCCTGTCAGGCCTCGCGTTGGCTTGGTCCAAGGGCAGCGTGGGTGCGGAGCCCCATTTGCTGTCCTGGCTAGGGCTTTGCGGAATGGCGCTCGCGATTGCTTGGAACCCAAGCTCGCACTGGAGGGCTCTTCTTGTTCCGGCGATCGGAGTATCCGCGTTCGCGATAGCGAGTTACTTTGAACGTACAGTGTCGACTACAGACGCAATCTCGATAGCATTGTTCGGAACGGTGCTTTGGAATCTGCTTTGCCAACGCTTCGGGTTTGGCAACCGCTTCGCATACGGCTACGCCGGCATTTTGTTTCTCTACCAGAGCCTGCCGCTGATTTTTCTTGCGGTGCTCGCGCAAGTGGGCGGTTGGACCGTCGCGGGTCACGCGATACTCATGGTGCTTCTGATCCTCTTGCCGCCGACGCTTTTTCATCTTTCCAGCCAACAGGGACTTGAACGCGTGTTGGCGTGGTTGGGCTTCTCGGTACTGATGGGCCCGTTGCTCTTGGCGGATCACTCGTATCTGGCGATCTGGCTGGTCTCGACACCTACGCTGCTGTGGCTATTGCTACACGCACTGGCTGCCTTGGGCCTCGCCGGCGCGGGCCCCCCGCCTCGCCGCGCCTGACTTGCCGTTATCCCCCTCGATCCCCACCTCCAGCGCCATGAACATCGACACCACAGCCAACCCCCTGCTGGCCGACCACGGCCTCCCCGATTTCCCCGCCATCACCGCGGATCACGTGCTGCCCGCGGTCGACGCGCGCATCGCCGCCTACGAGGCCTGCGTCGAGCAGGTGCTCGCGGCGCCCGGCGAGCCCAGCTTCGACAGACTGATGGCCCCGCTGGAGCGCGCCCAGGCCGCGCTCGACCACAGCTTCGCGCCGGTCGGGCACCTGCACGGCGTGGCCGACTCCGCCGAGCTGCGCGAGGTCTATGCCGAGGCGGAAGCCCGCATCACCGATTTCTCCGCGGCGCTCGGCCAGCACCGCGGACTGTTCGAGGCAGTGCGCAAGCTGCGCCAGTCATCGGAATTCGACCACCTGCCGCGGCCCGAGCGCGCGCTCATCGAGGACAGCCTGCGCGGCTTCGAGCTCTCCGGCGTGGCGCTGGAGGAGCCGGCGCGCTCGCGCTTCAAGGCGATCCAGAGCGAGCTCTCGCGCCTGTCGACGGCGTTTGAAGAAGCCGTGCTCGACAGCACCGACGCCTGGTTCAAGCCGCTCGGCGAGGCCGAGCTGTCCGGCATCCCCGAGTCCGCGCTGTCGATGCTGCGGGCGATGGGGGGGGAGCGCGGCGTCGACGCCGCCGTCGCCACCCTGAAAGGCCCGGCGGTGCAGGCGGTGCTGAACTTCGCCGACGACCGCGCCCTGCGCGAGGCCGTCTACACCGCCTACCAGACGCGCGCCTCCGATCAGGGCCCGCACGACCCGGCGCAGGACAACAGCGCGCGCATCGGCGAGATCCTGGCCCTGCGCCACGAGGCCGCGCAGCTCTTGGGCTTTGCCTCCAGCGCGCATGTCTCCCTGGCCGACAAGATGGCCGGCGAGCCCGAGCGCGTGCTGCGCTTCCTGCGCGAGCTGGCGGCCAAGGCCAAGCCCGTGGCCGAACGTGAGCTGGCGGAGCTGTCGGACTTCGCGCGCCGCGAACTCGGCATCGACGGCCTGCAGCCCTGGGACGTCGGCTACGCCGCCGAGAAGCTGCGCCAGCAGCGCTTCGACTACAGCGATGAGGATCTCAAGCCCTACTTCCCGGTCGAGCGCGTGATCGACGGCCTGTTCGCACTTGCCGGCCAGCTCTACGGGCTGAAGTTCGCGCCGCGCGCCGACGTGCCGCTGTGGCATGCCGATGCGCGCTACTTCGATGTGCTGGACGCCGACGGCCGCGTCCGCGCCGGCTTCTACGTCGACCTCTACGCCCGCAGCGGCAAGCGCGGCGGTGCCTGGATGGACGTCTGCCGCGCCCGCATCGATGCGCTGGAGCATCCGCAGATCCCGGTCGCCTTCCTGGTCTGCAACGTGCCGCCGCCCACCCCCGAGCTGCCGGCGCTCTTGACCCACGATGACGTGATCACCCTCCTGCACGAGTTCGGCCACGGCCTGCACCACATGCTGACCGAGGTCGCCTGGCCGGGCGTCGGCGGCATCAGCGGCGTGGAGTGGGACGCGGTCGAGCTGCCCAGCCAGTTCATGGAGAACTTCGGCTGGACCCGCGCCGGCATCGACCTGCTGGGTGGTCACTACCAGACCGGCGAGAAGCTGCCGCAGGCCCTGTTCGACAAGCTGCTGGCCGCGCGCCACTACCACGCCGGCCTGTTCCTCGTGCGCCAGCTGGAGTACGCGCTGTTCGATTTCCGTCTGCATCTGGAATTCGACCCGGCACGCGGCGCTCGCACGCTGGAGATCCTCGAATCGGTCCGCGACGAGGTCGCGGTGATCCGCCCGCCCGCCTGGCAGCGCATGCCCAACAGCTTCACCCACATCTTCGCGGGCGGCTATGCGGCGGGCTACTACAGCTACCTGTGGGCCGAGGTGCTCTCCGCCGATGCCTTCGGCGCTTTCGAGGTCGCGGGTGTGCTCGATGCGGTGGCCGGTGAACGGTTCCGCCGCGAGATCCTCGCGGTCGGCGGCTCGCGCCCGGCGCTGGAGAGCTTCATCGCCTTCCGCGGCCGCGAGCCCGAGCCCGAAGCCCTGCTGCGCAGCTACGGGCTGGCGGCGTGAGAAGCGGGGATTCGGGATTCGGGATTCGAAGCCAACCTCATGAAGCGCGACGCGGCGCTCCCCTCTCCCCTCGTGGGAGAGGGGCCGGGGGAGGGCGGGCGACCCTGCTGTTCCCCTGAACGCGTTCCCGGCGACCGGGTTTCGCACGCATGCCCTCAATGCAAGCTGCCAGCGAGCACTCCGAGCCCTCACGGCAGATGACTTCAGTCACCCCCTGAACTCATCGACGGTTTAGCAAAAGCGCTCCATGCTCCGCGCTCCCCACTGGAGCGCCTACATGTCCCTCTCGCCGCGTTTGTTCGTCCGTTCGGCCCTGAGCCTCGCCCTTGCCTTCGCAGTGCACGCCGCGCAGGCGCAGACGCCGCCGCTGCCCGCCGCGGCCATCGAGGTGCGCGACGTCATGGGCGGCGGCGACCTCGATCGCGCCATCGAACTCGCCGAAGCCTGGGCCGAACGCGAACCGCAGAATGCGCAGGCCTTCCTCTGGCTGGGCCGCGTCTACGGCCGCCAGGCGCTGGAGGCCAGCGTGTTCACCAAGCTGAGCTGGGCCGGCAAGTGCCGCGACGCCTGGGAGACCGCGGTCAAGCTCGACCCCGCGAACATCGACGCCCGTTTCGATCTGCTGAGCTACTACCTGCAGGCACCCGGCGTGGCCGGCGGCGGCCGCGACAAGGCCGAAGCGACCCTGCCGGAAATCGATGCGATCCATCCTTCGTATGGCCAGCTTGCGCGCGGCCAGATGGCGGCGGCCGATCAGAACCTTGCGGCTGCGCGCTCGCACTTCGAAGCCGCTGTGGAAGCCGACCCCGCGTCGATCCGCGCCCGCACCGCGCTGGCCAACCTGCACCTGCGCGAACAGCGCCATGCCGATGCGCGCGCCGTGTGGCAGCAGGCGCTGCAGCTCAAGGCGGATGACGTTTATGCGGTCTACCAGCTGGGCCGACTCGCCGCCGTCACCGGCGAAGAGCTCGAAGCCGGCCTGCAGCAGCTCGACCAGTTCCTCGCCGTCGAGGACAAGCCCAGCGATCTCAGCGTCGAAGGGGCGCATTGGCGCCGCGGGCAGATCCTCGCCAAGCTCGGCCGCACCGACGAGGCGCGCGCCGCCCTCCAACTTGCCAGTGCCGGCGACAAGCAGATTGCCGAGCTGGCGCAGGCGGATCTCAAGAAGCTGTAGTGCCGGCTTTCGCAGCGTGCGCCAGGCGCAGCGCGGGCCAAAATCGCGTCCACGCGCTCGCCTCAATCGCTCATCTCGCTGTGCTCCCCTCTCCTCTTGTGGGAGAGGGGACGGGGGAGAGGGGAGGGACGCTTGCCGCGAGGTTTGCCCCCCTCTCCCCAACCCCTCTCCCACGAGGGGAGAGGGGCTTCACGCCGGTCTTCTCGGGAGTCAGCTGACACACGACGCCCATCATGACCGTGATTGGATTCTTTGCGCTCAGAGCCACGCTGCCGAGCCTCGCTGCTGTCGTGCTGGGCTCAGGTGCCCGCGTCGAACACCCGCCGCAGATCGCTCTCGTCCAGACGCCGCCACTGGCCTTCGTCCAGCCCTTCGAGCTTCAGCCCACCCACGGCGCTGCGGTGCAATTCGACCACGCGATTGCCGAGCGCGCCGAACATGCGACGGACCTGGTGGTAGCGCCCTTCGTGCAGGGTCAGGCGAGCCTGCCTGTCGCCGAGGCGCTCGAAGCCTGCGGGCTTGAGCGGGGTGTCTTCGCCTTCAAGCATCAGGGTTCCGCTGGCGAACAGCTCGGCCTCGTCGCCGCGCAGCGGATCGGCCAGCACGGCCTCGTAGACCTTGGGCACGTGCTGCTTGGGCGAGATGATCCGGTGCAGCAGGGCGCCGTCGTCGGTGAACAGCAGCAGGCCCGAGGTCTCGCGATCAAGGCGGCCGACCGTCGACAGCACCGGGTCGCGGAAGCGGAAGCGCTCGGGCAGCAGCTCGTAGACGAGGCGGCCGGTGTCCTTGGTCGAGCAGGTGTAGCCGGCCGGCTTGTGCAGCATCAGGGTCAGCGGCGTGACCGGGTCGAGCTCCTCGCCGTCGAACAGCACGTTCGCCGGCTCGACGTTGGCGTCGTGGCGCAGCGGCGTGCCGGCGCGATCGGTGATGTAGCCCTCGCGGCACCAGGCCTGCACTTCGCGGCGGCTGCCGTAGCCAAGGTTGGCGATCAGGCGGTCAAGGCGCATGGGAGACCCGCATTCAAAGGGGTCGCGATGATCCGGCTTGGGCCGTCCAGGTGCAAACGCAGCGGTCGCCGGCCACTCCCTCGACCGCTATCGCCATGCAGGGCGCCGCGATCCTGTGCGGCTGGCGAGAGCGTGCCGCGATGAAGATCAGCCAGCCGCCGCGCGCGCTTTCCACGCCGCCAGCACCTCCGCTTCGCGCTCGGGCTTGATGCCGGCGCGCACCGTGGCGCGGCGCTCCTCCGGCTGGGCGTCGAACCAGGCCAGGGTCGCGGCCACGGTGTCGGCCAGCGGGCGGAAGCTCAGGCCCTGGGCGATCGCGCGATCATTGCGGTGGCGCGAGAAGCCGGCGCTGTCGCCCTGGCCCGGCACCCACACCGGCATGTCGCCCCAGGGGCTGACGTTCTGCTCGCGAAGGAAGTCGGCCGACGCCCAGTGGAAGGTGGCCGCCGTGCCGGTCACCGCCTGGATGCCGTAGAGCAGCTGGTCCATGCCCATCGTGTAGGCGGGGCCCATGGCGTTGAAGGCGCCGAACGCGCGCTGCTCGGCCATGCGGATCGTCCACTCGGCGAGATCGCGCGCATCGATGAACTGCACCGGGTCGCGGCCATCGCCCGGGGCGAGGATGTCGCCGCCGCGGCGCACGCGCAGCGGCCAATAGCTGAAACGGTCGGTCTCGTCACCCGGGCCGACGATCAGGCCGGGGCGGATCAGGGTGGTGATGTCGGGGAACCACTTCAGCGCCTCGTCCTCGCAGGCCGCCTTCATCGGCCCGTACAGGGCCATGTTGGCGATCAGGCTGGCGCGGGTCTCGGCCATGATGTCGGGGCCGGTGTAGACCTCGCGCGGGGCGTCCTCGTCCTGGCCCGGCGTGGCGCTGTCGCTGTAGACCGACAGCGTCGAGATGAACACGTAGTGGTCGACCTGGCCCTTCAGCACCTGGCCGACATCGCGCACCCAGTGCGGCACGCTGGTCGGGTTGTCGATGCAGACATCCCAGCGCCGGCCCTTGAGCGCTTCGAGGTCGCCGGTCTCGCGGTCGCCGGTCAGTTCCTCGACCTCGGCCGGCCAGTCCTGCGGGCGCCGGCCGCGGTTGAACAGGGTGATGCGGTGCCCGCGCGCCAGCGCGTAGCGCACCTGGTGCGGGCCGGTGAAGCCGGTGCCGCCGAGGATCAGGATGTTGAGCGGCCTGGCCGCGCGGCTGACGGCGGGGGCGGCGGCGCTGGCAAGCGTAGGGGCGAGGCCGGCAGCGCCGGCCAGGGCCCCCAGCTTCAGCACATCGCGACGGCGGATCGGCATGGCGGCACTCCCTTGCGTGTTGGGTGTGTGCAGCCTGCGCCCAGCGTCGTCGCGATGCGCTGGCGGAAAGTCATGCCGAGGCCGGCTGCCACTGCAGGCGGCTGCGGCGCGGGCCGTCCGCGCTCACGACCAGCTCCAGCGCGCGCCCTTCGCGCTCGAAGCGCAGGCGCTCGGCGGCCACGCTCGATTCCAGCGCCTGCACTTCCCAGCCGTCTTCGCTGAGCTCGCTGCGGTAGAAGTCGACCACCTCGCGCAGCGGCGCGGGCCCCGCATAGGCGACGCGCGCCTCGCCCTCGCCCTGCTGGTAGGCGACGCGTACGAAGCCCGGCAGGCGCGGGATGTCGGTCGGGTCGCTGCCGCCCACATCGCTGTTCGGCAGCTGCAGGGCGGCGAGGGCCGCGGTGGCCGCCGCCAGGGCCGCACCGCCCTGCTGCAGGGGCGCACGCAGGGCTTTGCTGGCTTCCGCGGCGAGCCCGTCCAGCGGCTGGCTCAGGTCCGACAGGTTCGACTTCAAGGCCTCGGCCTGGGCCTGCAGCTCGGCGGCGCGCGCGGCGGCTTCGGGCGCCACGGCTTCGACGACCTGCGCCGGATCGACCGCCAGCGCGGCCTGGCCTTCGGCGAGGCGAGCCTTGGCGTCTTCGGTGAGTGCACGAGCCGCCTGCGCGGCCTCATCCAGCGAGGCCGCGCCGAGCGATTCCAGCGGTGCGGCCAGCGCCGGCACGCGCTCGGCCAGCTCGGCGCGGCCGCTTTCGACCGCCGCCGAGCCCCACTGCCACAGCCCGAACAGGGCGGCGGCACCGAGCGCCAGCGCCAGCAGGGGCAGGCCGATCAGGGCCAAGCCACCGACCACCCAGACCCAGCGCGGCAGGCGCCGCAGCGACCGGTTCGCACTCATGGGCGCAGACCCTCGCTGGGCCAGCGGCTGAAGCGGGCGGGCAGCTCGCTGCGACCGCGGCGCATCAGCTGCCGCAGCCGGCCGCTGCGTCGGCCCAGGGCGCGGGCTGCGCGTTCGACGGCGGCGGCAATCGCCGCGTAGAGATCGCTGCGGGTGTCCTCGACCACCACGTCGGGCCGGCCCGGAAGCTGCAGCTGCAGGCGGCAGCGCTTGTCGACGCCGCCGCGGTCGGCGTTGATGTCGGACAGGCGCACCACCACGCGCTGCACGCTGGCGCCGATGCGGCCGAGCGCAAAGCGCAGGCGTCGACGCAGGTGCGCGTTCAGGCCTTCGGTGAGTTCAAAGCCGTGGGTGTGGGTATCGATCTGCATGGCTGCCTCCTGGGGGGCGGATGGGGGCTGTCTGCCCCGGGTCAGGAATACGGCCGCCAACAGTTCGAAAAAAGCAGGTATTGTCTTGGGCATTGTCAGGAATGAGCAGATGCCCATGGAGCGCCTCAACTACCGTCAGCTGCAGCAGTTCTGGACCGTCGCCCGCGCCGGCAGCGTGCGCGCCGCCGCCGAGCAGCTCGATCTCGCCCCGCAGACCCTGAGCGGCCAGATCGCTGCGCTCGAACTGAGCCTCGGCACCGCCCTGTTCCAGCGCGTCGGCCGTCGGCTGGAGCTCACCGAAACCGGGCGCATGGTGCGCGCCTATGCCGACGAGATCTTCGAACTCGGCGATGCCCTGCAGGAGGCCGTGTCCGAGGCCCGAAAATCACGCGTGCGGCCGCTGCGCGTCGGCGTGGCCGAGGTGGTGCCGAAGTCGCTGGCCTACGAACTGCTGTCGCCGGCGCTGGCGCTGGACCCGGCACCGCGCCTGCACTGCCGCGAGGACAGCCTGCCGCGGCTGCTGGCCGAACTCGCCCTGCATCGGCTGGATCTGGTGCTGAGCGATCGCCCGCCCTCGGGCGAGGCCGAGGTCAAGGTCCATTCGAGCCTGCTGGGCGAGTGCGGCACCGCCTTCCTGGCCGCGCCTTCGCTGGCGAAACGGCTGGCCCAGGACTTCCCGCGCAGCCTGCAGGGCGCGCCCTTCCTGCTGCCCGGCGCCGACAGCCGCGTGCGTGCCGCCGTGCAGCGTTGGCTGGACCAGCGCAAGCTGCGCCCGCGGATCGTCGCCGAGTTCGAGGACAGCGCGCTGATGAAGGCTTTCGGCGCCGCCGGCGCCGGTGTCTTCGTGGTGCCGGCGGTGGTCGCCGCCGACCTGTGCGCGCGCCAGAACCTGGTCGAGCTCGGCCGCGCCGACGACATTCGCGAGCGCTTCTACGCGCTGGCGGGCTCGCGCCGCGACGGCCACCCCGGCGTGCAGGCGGTGCTGGAATCGGCGCGCAGCCGGCTGTTCGCGGAGGGCTGACGCCGCTACGCGCGACATCCGCGCGGAGTGCGCCGACGTTCCCGCGGGCGGGTGGCCTCCGCGGGGCTGCCCGCCTGCGTGAGCGGATGCTGCCGGTTCCGACGGATCGTCCGCGGCGTCGGGTCGGAACCGGAAGGTCGGGGAAGCCCGCCTAGAACCCGAGCGGCAGGCCAAGCACGAAGAAGCCGACCAGCAGCCCGGTCCAGACCACCAGGAAAGCCAGCGAGTACGGGACCATCATCAGCAGCATCTCGCCGAAGCTGAGTTCCGGCCGGTAGCGCCGCATGAAGGCGAGGATGATGCCGGCGTACATCATCATCGGCGAGACCACGTTGGTCGCCGAGTCGGCCACGCGATAGGCGGCCGCGACGATGTCCGGGGTCATCGCCGGGCTGACGAAGTACAGCATGGGGATGAAGATCGGCCCCAGCAGCATCCACTTCGAGGTAAGTCCGCCGATGAACAGGTTGACCGTGGCGGTGGCGAGCACGAAGCCGATCAGCAGCAGCACCGGCGAATCGTCGAGCCCCAGCCCGAGCAGGGCGCGCCCGCCGAGGTAGGTGATCCAGGCGCCGAGCCCGCTGTGGGTCAGCAGGCCAAGGAAGTTGTAGGCGAAGAACGTCAGCACCAGAATGTAGCCGATGGTGTTCATCTGCTTGACCATCGCGTCGACCACGTCCTGGGCGCGCTTGAAGGTGCCTGAGCTGATGCCGAAGCCGATGCCGACGCAGGCGAAGAACAGCGAGATCAGCAGGATCACGTTGTTCATGTACGGCGCGATGCGCCGGCCTTCGGCGTTCTCGAAGGCGGCCAGCGGGCCCAGGATCAGCCCGGCGATCACGGCTGCCGCCACCAGCAGGCCGATGCCCGCGCCGACGAGGCCGCGGCGTTCGGCCGCCGACAGCGCGAACTCGCCGAGGCCCAGGTCCGCCGGCACCACGAAGGCCTGCTTCTCGAGCTTGGGCTGCACGAACCAGCGCGTGACCAGGGCACCCGTCGCCGCCAGCACGAAGGTCGAGGCGACCATGAACCAGTAGTGCATGGTTGCCGCCTGCAGTGGCTCGCCGGCGGCATTGGCGAAGGGCACGCCCTGCGCTTCGGCGAAGGCCTGTGCGTTGACGCCGATGATCACGTCGATCGGCGTGCCCGGCACCAGGTTGGCCGAGAAACCCGCGGAGACACCTGCGAAGGCTGCGGCCATGCCGATCAGCGGGTTCTTGCCCATGCCGGCGTAGAGCATGCCGGCCAGCGGGATCAGGATCAGGTAGCCGGCATCGGTGGCCAGCGAGCTCAGGATGCCCAGCAGCACCAGCAGCAGGGGCAGCAGCGATTGCGGCACCAGCAGGGCCATGCGCTTGATCAGCGCACTCAACAGGCCCGACTGCTCGGCGATGCCGATCGCCAGGATCACCACCAGGATCACGCCGAGCACCCCGCCGCCGAAGCCCAGCCAGTTGGTCAGCAGCGCGTTGTCGAAGATCCAGCGCACCTGCTCGGCCTCGGCCATGCTGCGGATGCTGTAGGCCTGCAGCTCGCCGCCGGCGCCCATGCTCTCGAAGCGGTGGCCGCCCAGCAGCACCGAGGCGACGAAGGCGATCACGAAGAAGGCGATGAACAGCAGCACCGGGTCGGGAATGCGCTTGGCCCAACGCTCGATGAAGCCGCCGCCTGCGCTCAGTGGTTCGCTCATCTGCCTCGACCTCGGGGACTGACCGGCCGGCGAGGGTACGGGCGCGCGCCGTCTGCGCTGTCCTGCTGCGCCTGCTCAGCTGTCCGATGCAGGGCGTCCGAGCCTCAGCGGTGCGGGCGAGGGCCCCTGGCGCGCAGCAGCTTGAAGCCGCGCGCGGCAGCGACGACTTCGACGCAGGCAAAGCGTTCGCCCAGCACGGCCTCATACGGCAGGTGCGCGTTGGCGACGATCCAGGCCTCGCCCTGGGGCTTCAGCGCATCGGCGGCGGCACGCAGGAAGGCCTGGCCGATCGCCGGCAGGCCGCGCGCGCCTTCGTGGAAGGGCGGGTTGCAGAGGATCGCGTCGTAGCGGCCCGCGACGCCGAGGGTGACATCGCACCGATGCACATGCACCGGCACGCGGGCCTCGCGCAGGTTGTAGCGCGATAGCGCCGCCGCGCGCGCGCTGGCCTCGAACAGGTCCAGCGAGGTGATGCCGGGACAGCGTTCGAGCGCTGCCGCCGACAGCACGCCCAGCCCGCTGCCGAGATCGGCCACCGCGCCCGCCAGCGTCGTCGGCAGGTGCTCGATCAGCAGCGCGCTGCCGGCGTCGATGCGATCGACCGCGAACAGGCCGGGTGCGCCCAGCAGGGGCGTCGCAACCAGGCCGTCGGTTTGCAGTGGCCTTGCCGCATCGAGATCGCGCCAGGCGGCGATCTGCGCGAATTGACGGTCGGCCGCGCGGGCCAGCAGCACGCGGCACTTGTGCTTGCTGTGTACCTCCAGCGCCGGGCACAGCCTGCGCAGATCGGACTCGAAGGCCTTGGCCCCTGCCTCGTTGGCGATGCTGGCCAGCAGCTGGCCGTTGTCCGCGAGGGCTGCCAGCGCGCGGGCGGCGTCGGCGCGGGCGGCTTCGCGCTGCCGCGCCGGGCTCAGCAGCACCAGCGCCTGCGCTTCGGCAGGCGCGGGCACCTGCAGGCCGTCGTCCTCGGCCGGCGGGCGGCAGGCCAGGCCGGCGCGCGTCAGCGCGGCGCACCACGGGCTGAAATCCTGCAGCGCCTCGATCGCGAAGCCGGGCGGCACGTCCAGGCCTGGACGCGCGCCGATCCACAGCGCGGGGCCGGCCGGCAGCGGCAGCGTGCGCAGGGCCCAGCCCAGCGCGGCCAGGTCGGCCTCGGCCACGAGGGGCTCAGCCGCCGTGGGCGTAGGCGCGCAGGGCGTCGAGCGGCACCACGCCAAGCGCATTCAGGTGGGTCGACTCCAGCACCACGTCCGGTGCCAGCCCGTGCTCGTAGGCTTCCATCCAGCGCATCGCGCACAGGCACCAGCGGTCGCCGGGTTTGAGGCCCGGGAAGTCGTAGTCCGGCCGCGGCGTCGACAGGTCGTTGCCGCGCGACTTCGAGAAGGCCAGGAAGCGCTCGGTCATCACCGCGCAGACCAGGTGCAGGCCGCGATCCTCGGGATCGCCCCGGCAGCAGCCGTCGCGGAACCAGCCGGTCATGGGGTCGGTGCCGCAGGGCTGCAGCGGCAGGCCGAGGACGTTCAGTGCGCTCATCGCGGTTTCCTGGTGGGCGCCGCGGTGGTGCGGCGCGCGCCGGCAGGGTAGCCGAGCGCGCGTGATCGCCTCACGCTGCTGCGCGCCATCGCGGCGTCGGCAGGGCTCACTCCGCCGGCGGCTGCCAGCGGAAGCCCGAACGCTGGGCCAGGGTGTCGGTGTCCAACACTTCGCTGTAGCGCTGGCCGCGGATGATCCAGGTCGGATAGTTGGTGATGTTCTCGGAGACGCAGGCGAAGGCCACCGGGCCGGTGCGGCCGTTGGGGCTGCACTCGACGTAGGGCAGGTACTTCTGCGCCGCGCCGAAGCGCTGCTTCTGCTGCTGGCAGACCGGGCACCAGAAGGCGCCGTAGAACTTCGCGCCGGTTGACTCCAGGTGCTGGGCCAGCGCCACCAGACGGGGATCCTCGCGCGGGCCGATCCAGCCCATCGCGCTGGCGTGCATCAGGCCGAGCACGGCGGCGAGCACGATCGCGTGCTGGCCGATCCACACGCCCCAGGCCGGCTTCGCCGCCGCGCGTTCGCGTTCGAGCAGCACGAGCACGAAGATCGCGAGGATCACCACCTGCGAGGCCAGGCACCACACGCAGAGCGCCTGCAGTGCGATCAGCCCGGCCAGGGTGAGGTAGAGGCTGATCGCGAGGCCGACGAGGGCGACGCTGAACAGGCGCTTCCAGCGCGCCGCCGGCTTGCCGCGCGAGAGCGCGAGGAACAGCAGGACCAGATAGGTCGCAAACCCCCACACCGCGACCGGCACGCCGAGGAAGCGCGACCAGACGCTGCCCTGCACCACCGCGCAGCTGGAGCCCTCCGTGCAGCCCGCAGGCAGGCTGCCGAACAGCGCGCCCCAGCTCAGGTAGGCGGTGATCAGCAGGCCGAGCGCCGACAGTGCGATCAGCGCCAGTTCGCGCGGGCGACGCGGTGCCGGGGCGCTGCGCGGGCTGGCGCTCTGGGCGGGGCGGGGCGCGGGCTTGCTGCGGGTCTTGCGGCTCATGGACGTTCGTTTTCCTGCGTGGGCGGCGGTGCTGCGGCCCGCCATTTGAGGCAAGTCCGGGCCCGGGTGCAAGCCCGCGGGGGCCCCACACCCGGGCGTCGGCGGAGCGTCGGTCCGGGCTTTGCATGCCGGCGTCGACCCGGCTCGGAGGTGACGGCCATGGCAACCCCTCAGCCGCGTCCCGCGCGGCCTCCCCGGCAATTCCCTGCGCCGGCGGCCGCCGCGGCGCGCGCAGTGCGCCTCCTGCGTCACCACGCTGCGGTGCTGCTGTTCCTGCTGGCGGCTGGGCTGCTTGCTGCGGCAGCGCTCGCGGGAGCGATCCCGCCTGCGCTCGCCCAGGCCGCGGGCCTGCTGCTCACCGGCGCCGCGCTCGGCGCCCTGCTGGCGCGCGTCGGGACGACCTCTCCGCAGCGGCAGACGCCCCTGGCGCAGGAGCCCGCACGGGACGCGCTCACGGGCGCCCACGACTTCGAGCAGCTGCAGCGGGATCTGGAGCGGCCGCTCGGCTCCGGGGCGCGCGGGCTGGTGGCGGTGCTCGACATCGACGGTTTCCGGCCGCTCTGCGCGGAGCTGGGTGAGCCCGCCGGACAGCGCGTGCTGCGCGGCCTGTCCGAGCTGCTGGACCAGCGGCTGCGGCGGATCGACGGGCTGTACCGGATCGGCGACGACGTCTTCGCTCTGCACCTGCCGGGCCTCAGGCTGGAGGACGCGGCGCCGCGCCTGTACGCGCTGCACGCCGAATTGAACGCCGGCCTGTCGCGGCTGCCGGGGCGCGCGACGCTGTCGATCGGTGCGGCCCACGCCGACCTCGACGAAGACGGCGGCAGCTGGCTGGTGCGCGCCCGCGCCGCGCTGGCGCAGGCGCGGGCACAGGGCCCGAGCCGGGTGTTCATCGACGGCGGTGCCCGCGCCCCGCTGCCGGAGCCCACGCGCGTCCGCCGAGCGCATCCGCAGTTCCTGCCGCCGCCGCGCTGAGCGCCGGGCGACAGCGGCCGGCTTCAGGCGGCGCGCAGCCGCCAGCGCAGGGTTTCGCCGGCGCGCATCGGCACCACGGTGTCGGCGCCGAAGGGGTAGGTCTCCGGCACCTGCCAGTCCACGCGCTCGAGGCGGATGCGGTCGGTGTTGCGCGGCAGGCCGTAGAAATCCGGCCCGAAGCTGCTGGCGAAACCCTCCAGCCGGTCCAGCGCGCCGGCGTCCTCGAAGGCCTCGGCGTAGAGCTCGATCGCCGCGTGCGCGGTGTACAGGCCCGCGCAGCCGCAGCTGGCTTCCTTGGTGTGGCGCGCATGCGGGGCGGAGTCGGTGCCGAGGAAGAACTTCGGGTTGCCCGAGATCGCCGCCTCGACCAGGGCGCGCCGGTGCTCCTCGCGCTTCAGCACGGGCAGGCAGTAGGCGTGCGGGCGGATGCCGCCGCTGAACATCGCGTTGCGGTTGAGCAGCAGGTGGTGCGCAGTCAGCGTTGCCGCCACGCCGTCGCGGGCCGAGCGCACGAACTCGATGCCCTGGCGGGTGGTGACGTGCTCCAGCACCACCTTGAGCCGCGGAAACGCCTCGACCACGCGCTGCAGGTGGCGCTCGATGAAGACCGCCTCGCGGTCGAACACGTCGACGCTGTGGTCGGTGACCTCGCCGTGCATCAGCAGCGGCAGGCCGGTGCGCTCGAGCGCCGCGAACACCGCCTCGCAGCGGGCGAGGTCGGTGACGCCCGAATCGCTGTTGGTGGTGGCGCCGGCCGGGTAGTACTTCACCGCCTTCACGAAGCCGCTGGCCGCCGCCGCCTCGATCTCCGCGGCCGGGGTGTTGTCGGTGAGGTAGAGCGTCATCAGCGGCTCGAAGCGCAGGCCTGCGGGCAGGGCGTCGAGGATGCGCTGGCGGTAGGCGGCGGCTTCCGCCACGGTGCGCACGGGCGGGCGCAGGTTGGGCATGACGATGGCGCGGGCGAACTGCGCCGCCGTATGCGGCAGCACCGCCGCCAGGCCGGCGCCATCGCGCAGGTGCAGATGCCAGTCGTCGGGGCGGGTGATCTCGAGCATCGTCACGAAGCCTTGAGGGAGGGCGCGCGGATGGTAGCAGCGCGCTCCGCGCGTCGTATCCGGCGCGGCGTGGGTTTTGCATGCCGCAGCGGAGGACGCGCCGCCCGCTGCGGTGCACGCCGTCAACCGCCGCGTGGGCAGGATGCCCGCGCCCCCACGGCAGGGATGCCTCACCGTCGGAGCGCCCAGTGCCAAGCCCGCTGCGCCGAAACCTGGCTGTCCTGCTGGCCGCGGTGGTGCTCTACCTGGTGGCGGCGTGGCTCAGCATCGGCTTCATGCGTGGCCCCGATGACGTCGCCCTGATCTGGCTGCCCGCGGGTGTCGGGCTTGCCCTGGTGATCCGCTTCGGTGCCCGCGGTGCCCTGCTGGTGCTGCTGGCGGTGCCGCTGATGCACGCCCTGCTGGCGCCGGTGGCGGTGAGCTTCCTGGTGTTCTCCATGCTGGCCAACAGCCTCGGCGCGCTGGCGGGCGGGGCCGCCTACGCCGCCTTCGGCGGCAGCGCGTCCAGCCGGCTGACCGTGCAGACCGGTTTCCAGATCCTGATCGGCGCCTTCGCCCTGGCAACCGTCAGCGCGGCGGTCGGTACCTTCGGCCTGGTGATGTCGGGCTTCAGCGACCCCGCGGACTGGCTGACCAAGGCCTTGGCCTGGATGCTGGGCGATGTCTTCGGCGTCATCGCCCTGTGCGCCACCCTGCTGCTGTCGGAGGCCGCGCTGCGCCGGCGCCAGCAGGGCGCACGGCAGGACGGCCCGCTGGAACCGCGACGCAGCGCGGGCGAGTACGCCCTGTGGTCGGCGCTCAGCCTCGCCGTGATCGGCCTGGTGTTCGCCGTCGGCGCGCGCAGCGGCAGCCAGGCCCTCGGCCTCGCGGGCCTGCCGATGACCATGCTGCTGTGGAGCGCGATCCGCTTCCCGCCCCTGCTCACCTTCATCCTCACCACCGTCTTCGCTCTCGTCGTGGCGGCGTTCACCGGCCTTGGCATCGCCGGCTTCACCGTCCCCAGCGGTGCCGTGGAGAGCGCAGTGCTGGTGGGCTTCCTGTGCATCACCATGGTGGTGCCGCAGATCCTTGCCGGGGCCATCCACGAGAACCGCGTCGCCGCCTTGCGCCTGCTGCGGCGCGCCCTGCGCGATCCGCTTACCGGCCTGCCGAATCGCGCGGCCTTCGAGGAGGACCTGCGCGCCGCTCTGGCCTCGCCCAGCGCGCGCCCGCTGCTGGTCGCCTACCTCGATCTCGACCAGTTCAAGATCATCAACGATACCTTGAGCCATGCCGCCGGCGACGCCCTGCTGCGCGAGCTGGCCGGGTTGATCCGCGCCGCCCTGCCCGAGCATGCCTATCTGTTCCGCATCGGCGGCGACGAGTTCGCCGTCCTGCAGCCGGGGCTGGAGGACGAGGACGCCCAGCACGCCTTGGAGCAACTCTGCGAACGCATCGCCGACTTCCGCTTCGCCTGGCAGTCTGGCCTCGTGTCGACGCGGGCCAGCGTCGGCTGGGTGCTGGCCCGCGAGGGTGAAGTCGACGCCGGTGCCCTGCTGGCCCAGGTCGATGCCGCCTGCTTCACCGCCAAGGAGCTGGGCGGCAATCGCGTCCAGCGCGCCGACGCCGCCGATGCCGCGGTGCGCCAGCGCACGTCGGCCATGCACTGGGTGATGCGCATCAACGAGGCGTTGGAACAGGATCGCTTCGAGCTGTTCTGCCAGGACATCGCGCCGCTGCAGGGCGGCGGCCACGGTCGCCACTTCGAGGTGCTGCTGCGCAAGCGCGAACCCGGCACCGGCGCCCTGCTGGCGCCGACCGAGTTCATCGCCGCGGCCGAGCGCTTCGGACTGTCGGCACGGCTCGACACCTGGGTGGTCAACCGCTGCCTCGACTGGCTGGAGGACCATCCCCAGCAGGCGGCCAGCGTGCGCCTGTGCTCGATCAACCTGTCCTCGGCGTCGCTGGTGGACCCGGGCTTCGGCCGCTTCCTGCGGCAGCGGCTGGCGCGCTCGAGCTTCCCGGCGACGCGGCTGTGCTTCGAGATCACCGAAACCGGCGCGGTCAGCGACCTCGGCCGTGCCGTCGATTTCATCCGCAGCCTGCGTGCCCTGGGCTGCCGTTTCGCCCTCGACGACTTCGGCACCGGGTTCTGCTCGTTCTCCTACCTGCCGCAGCTCGATGTCGACCTACTGAAGATTGACGGCAGCTTCGTCCGTGAGGCGGCCGAGTCGCCGCTGGCGCTGGCGATCGTGCAGTCGATCGTGCAGATCGCCCGCGTCACCGGCCGCCAGAGCGTGGCCGAGTGGGTGGAGACCCCGGCCCTGGTCGAGCAGATGCGCAGCCTCGGCCTCGACTACGCCCAGGGCTATGCCTTCGGCCGACCGCGCGCGATGGCGGAATATTTCGCCGAGGCCGGAATCGGGGATGCGGGATTGGGCGTTCGACCGAGGGTCGAACCGGCGTCGGAGGGCTGAGCGGGGATCGCCGCCCGTTTGCATCGAGGCCTGTCAGGTCGATCGCGCCTTCGGCGTAGGTGTGGGCACCGTTCCCTCCGAAGGTGTCCGCCATGCCGCTCAACGTCCGCGCCTGCGCCCTGCTCGTCCTGTGGGTGTGCAGCGCGCTTGCCGGTGCGCAGTCCCTCACCGGCTTCGTCGACCCCAGCTTCAACGGCCTGGGCTTTGCCCAAGGCCCTTTCCTTGGCGAGACCGAGCGCCTCAACAGCAGCGCCGAGAACGCGCAGGGCGTACTGGTCGCGGTCGGCAACCAGGGCAGCAGCAGCGAGCGCTGTCTGCTCGCGCGCTATCGAGAGGGCGCACCGGTCGGCTCGGGCGGCCTGGCTCTGCCCGGCCTGAGCCCGCTGCTCTGCAGCAAGGTGCTGGCCCTGCCCGATGGCCGCTTCCGGGTGATCGGCTCGGGCCTGCAGGGCAATGGCCGCTACACCGCGCTGGTCATCGGCCTGACCGCCGAGGGCGTGCTCGACACTGACTTCCAGCAGCAGGGCGTGCGCCTGCTCGAGGCCGACTTCAGCTGGCGCGGGCCTGATGAGCAGACCCTGCTGAACTCGGCGACGCTCGATGCGCAGGGGCGGGTGCTGGCGGTGGGCCGGGTGATCAACGCAGCAGAAGGCAGCAACCGCGGCCTGGTGGTGCGTCTGCTGGAGGACGGCAGCCCTGATCCGGGTTTTGCCGTCGAGGGCTCGCGCCCGCTGGCCGACTACAACCCGCCGAGGGTGCTGGGGGTGAGCGTGGCTCTGGACAGCAGCGGCCGGGTCCATTTGCTGGGCATCACCAGCATCCCGGGCGTGCCCGATGTCGGGGTGCTCTTCCGTCTGCTCGACGATGGCGCGATCGACACCGGCTTCGGAATCGGCATGGATGCGCCGCTGCGCACCGGCGGCGGTGGCCGCGGCTTCGTGCGCCAGTGCTACCGCGTCGGCGGCCTGCTACTGGACGCAGAGGACCGCATGCTGCTCGGCTGCCAGCCGGACTTCAGCGGCGCCACGCCTGGCCCGATCCTGGAGCCCGGGGTGCTGCGTCTGCTCGCCAGTGGACAGCCCGATACGAGCTACAGCGGCGACGGCTACCTGGAGCTGGTGCCCGCTGGCGCCCCGGGCAGCCTGCTGCAGGCGCCGCGTCTGGCGCTCGCCGCGAACGGCGAGCTGGTCGTTGGCAGTACCCTCTGGCGCGGTTCGAGCAACGCGGATCCGCAGGACATCCTTGTCGCCCGCCTGCGCGCGGACGGAACGTTCACCTCTTTCGGCCTGGGTGGCGGCCACGAGTCGCACTACACCGTGGACCTCTGGCGCAGCAGTGACGGCCGCAACGACGAGCTGGGCGAGTTGCGCCTCGATGCCCGCGACCGCGTGGTGCTGACCGGCAACCAGATCGATCCACTGTCCGCTGGGGCGACCCGCACGGGCCTGATCGCCCGCCTCGGCATGGCCGATCCGGAGCGCCATGCCGGCTTTCTCGACCCCGAGCACAGCACCCGCGTGCTGCGCATCGATGAAGTCGGCGGGCCGCGGCGATCGACGATGACCGAGGACGTGAGCGTGGACGCCCAGGGCCGCGCGCTGATCGTCGGCACGCTCTACCTCGAAACCTCACCGGTGAGCACGGTTTGCGGCATCAGCCGCCTGCTGCCCGATGGCCAGCCCGACGCCAGCTTCGCCGGCAACGGCGAGCGCGGCCTGAGCCTCGTCGCGGGCGGCGAAACCTACTGCAATGCCGTCGAGCCCCTGAGCGCGGGCGGCCTGCTGCTGGCCGGCGCACGCGGCGGCATCGCGGCCGGCGGCGTGGTGATCAAGCTGCGCGAGGACGGCAGCCTCGACACCGGCTTCTGGGGCGATGGCGTGCTCGACAGCGGCAGCGAACTCGGCTTCGCCGCGCGGCAGATCCGCGTGCAGTTCCGCGCGCTGCGGCAGGACCCGCAGGGGCGGATCGTGCTGCTCGGCAACGGCGTCGCCACCGGCGTGCAGGACCCGCAGCTGCGCTGCGGTTTCGGCCAGCTCAACGACGAGTGCGCCGTGCTGGTGCGGCTGCTGGCCGACGGCAGTCTCGACACCGGTTTCGGCAACGGCGGCCTGCAGGTGCTGGTGTCACCGACCAACCCCTCGCGCCTGCGAGTGAGCGGCCTGGCCTTCGATCAGAGCGGGCGCCTGCTGGTGGCGGGCAGCGAGGGCTCGCTGCCGTCCGATGAATCCGCGGTGCTGTTCGACATCGCCGAAGACGGCCAGGGCCCGCGCAACGCGATCCGCCTGCGCAGCAGCACCGGCTGCCGCTTCGCCGGCAGCGCGCTGGCGGTGGACGCCGACAATGCGCGCCTGCTCGGGTGCAGCCTGAGTGGGGGCGGCGGCGCGGTGCTGCGCCTGCTGCCTAACAATGCGCCCGATCTCGACTTCGGGCTGGGCGGCCTGGTGGCCATCGACTTCGACCCCGCCAGCGCCGGCGACGGCGCCTCGGTGGTGGCGGTGCTGCCGCAGTGGGACGCAAGCATGGTGGTGGTGGGCACGCACACGCAGGGCGCGCCCTGGGCCGCGGCCTTCGGCGACGCCGACCTCGGCGTGATGAAGCTCGATCCGAGCGGCCAGCGCGTCGGCTATCCCGACTTCGGCGCGGCCACCGGCACGCGCCTGCGCTTTCCCGATCGGCCGGGTGCCTTTGACGAGTACCCGGCGACCGCGGTGCAGCAGACCGATGGCCGGGTGCTGATCGCCGGAAGCCTGGTCGACGCACGTCTTGGCGTGCCGCAGCAGGACAACACGCGGATGTTCCTCACGCGCTTGGGCAACCCGCAGCCCGCAGCGCTGGCGCCGGAGATCTTCCGCGACGGCTTCGAGTAGGCGCGGCGGGGATTGCGCAAGCGTCTGGATGACGGGGACCCGCAGCCGCTGCTTCGCGCGCTGCGGGTCCTTGCCCGGGCTCAGGCTCAGGGCGACTCGAAGCCGTCCGCGAACACCGGGTTCAGAGCGTAGCGACCGACCTCGCTGGTATTGCCTTCGGCGTCGGTGGCCAAGAGCTGCACCACGCCGTCGGCCAGTGCGGTGAGCGGCAGCTCGATCGAGACCACGGTCTGCGCTTCGGCCTGAGTGATCGTGCGCTGGGCCAGGTGTTCCAGCAGGTCGGCGCCGCGCCCGCGGAAGGCGTCCACGCGCAGCGGATAGGTCGCATTGCCCGGTGTGCTGTCGACGCGCAGATCGAGGCGGAAGCGGTCGACGCCGACCGGCACGGCGTCCACCACGTCCGGTGCATTCTGCAGACGGTTGCCGCCGCTGTCGGCATCGCCCGGATCATTGGCGGTGGGTCCGTCGGCGAAGCTGCTGGCGGAATTGTCGATCGCCATGCCGCGATGCCCGACGTGCAGGTTGCCGGCCACCGCCACCCGCGTGCAGGTGCCGACCAGGATCCCCTGTGCGCCGCCGTGGGCGATCAGGTTGGCCTCGCCCGCGCCGAAGCCGCCGATCTGCACGCTGCAGGCGCCGCCGGCGAACAGCAGGACCGAAGGCTGCGGCTGGCTCGGGCTGGCCGCGTTGCGGCCGTTCGGAATCGGCAGCGTGCCGCTCCAGTCGGTGCCGATGTGGTTGCCCAGCACGCGCAGGTTCGGAAATGTCGCCGGCGCGGTGCCGGCGCCGAGCTGGATTGCGGTGAACTCGTTGCCGGAGATGACATTGCGGGCCGCGGGCGTGGTGCCGCCGATGACGACGTCACGGAAGCTGGTGAGGTCGATGCCGTAGCTGCGGTTGGCGATCGCGGCGGTGCCGGCGGCATTGGTGCCGATCAGATTGCCGCGGATGCGCAGACCGTTCGGCACCGAGAACGACACGATGCCGCTGAACATTCCCGACAGCACATTGCGCGCCGCCGGCGACTCGCCGCCGATCAGGTAAGGCCCTTCGCCCTGCACGCGCACGCCGATGCCCAGGCCCGAATTGCCGGTCTGCGAGGACGCCGTGCCGCTGATGTCGGTGCCGAGAAAGCAGCCCTCGACCCGATGCGCGGCGCCGCCGGTCAGCACCACCTGCGAAGCGAAGCGGCTGATCGCCAGCCCGCGCAGCACGAGCCGCGCATCGAAATTGCCGCTGCTGCTGTCGATGCCGGTGTTGGACGACTTCCCGGCGTTGCGCAGCTCGATCTTCAGCACGGCGTTGCTGCCGCCGAGCTCCGGCGACTGCGTGTTGGCGAGCGCGCCGGGCTGGGTGTAGCCGTCGATCTCCAGATCGCCGGCGTTGTTGGGCATGGCGCTCTGCGCCTCGATGCGCCAGTGCGCGCTGGCCGGCTGATAGCCGGGGTCGCTTTCCGGCAGGGCGAACTCGATGCGGTCGGCACCGGGCATCCCATTGGCGGCGAGGATGGCCCCACGCAGCGAGCAGTCGGCCGGCGCCGGCGTGCAGGCGCTGAGCGCGGCATCGCTGCTGGTATCGACGGTGAACACGGCAGTCTGGCCGGGGCCGGCGGCGAGCAAGGCGGCGCCTGCCGCGGAGACAAGACGGTGCATGGGCAGTCCTCGGGTCGAAGAGCGGGCGGGCGTCATTCGCTGCAGCGCAGGTAGCCGTCCTCGATGCGCAGTGCGCTGCCGGCGCTGCTCATCAACTGGCCGGCGAAGCGCGCTTCCACGCGGACCGGGTCGGCCGAAACCGCGAGCAGCTCGACCTCGATGTCGAAGCCCATCGCGCCGCCGTTGAGGAAGCGCGCGGCGTCCAGATTGGCCAGCTGGATGGTGTGCACCCAGGAGGCGCTGCTCTGCAGGTGCACGCGCCCGGGCCCGTCGATGCCGCTGAGGTGCAAGTTGAAGGTCTGCTCGTTCGCGTCCTTCGGCCCCAGCGAGGCGCTGACCAGCACGGCGCGGTCCATGCCCGGCGGATGCACGGCGCAGAAGAACTCGCGGTCGGCCTGCCAGTCGACGCCGTCGACGCGCATGCGCACGACGTTGCCGGTGTCGGCGGGTGGCGCGCTCGCAGCGGCAGCGCTTGCGGGCGTGGCTGCGGTCGCGGTGGTGTCGGCGCCGCGTTCGGCGGCATCGCAGGCGCCCAGCAGCAGGGCGAAGGGCAGGGTGAGGGGCAGCAGACGGCGCATGGGCGGAACTCCAGGTGGGCTGCCTGCACGTACGCCCTTCCGTGCGGGCGCCTGACAGCGTGCAGGCAGCCGTTTGCGGATCCGGTGTTCGTGGAGAAACCCGAGGTCGACCGCTTGTGCTCTCTTTGCAGCAGCCTGCTTGCGGGCGACCGCAGCCTGCGCCCTGCTCGCAGTCAGCGGGTCGCGAGCAAGCTCGCTCCTACAAACAGCCGGGCTTCGCGGGGGCGAAGATCAATCGACTCGCAAGAACTCCGCTTCTTCAGAGGGCGCCGCAAACGCAGCCCGCGCACGCGCCCCTGTCAGATGCGCACCCCGCAGGACGTACGTGCCCGCATGCCCCCCATCCCGTCCGCCCGTCGCTTTCGCCCGCTCGCTCGGAGGCGAGGCCCGCCGCCAGCCCCGCGCCCGGCTCGGCTATCCTGCGCCCCACCACAGCGCGGAATACCGGGCATGAGCAGCTTGGGCGAGGCGGACATCACCGGCTGGCTGGCGCGCTGGGGCGAGGGCGATCTCGACGCGCTCGATCGCGTGCTGCCGCAGGTCTACGACGAGCTGCGCCGCCTCGCCGCCCACACGCTGCGCGGCCACCGCGACCACGACACCCTGCAGCCGACCGCCCTGGTGCACGACGTGTTCGTGCGCCTGCTCGGCGCGCGCTCGGTCGACATCCGCGACCGCAAGCACCTGTTCACCACCGCCGCCAAGCTGATGCGTCAGGTGCTGGTCGATCGCGCGCGCGCCGCCCAGCGCGACAAGCGCGGCGGCGACCAGTGGCAGCAGGTCGAATGGGTGGAGCTGCTGCACTTGCCGATCGAGGCCGACATGGATCTCGCCGCGCTGGATGAGGCCCTGCAGGCGCTGGCGAAACACGACGAGCGCATGGCGCAGATCGTCGAGTGGCGCTGCTTTGGCGGGCTCGAAGTGCTGGAGGTCGCGAACCTGCTGGAGGTCGACGAACGCACGGTGTATCGCGACTGGGCGATGGCCAAGGCCTGGCTGCGTCAGGCGCTGGACGCCACGTGAGCGCGGCGGCAGACGCGGACTTCCAGCGCCTGCGCGCGGCCTTCCACGACGTCTGCGAGCTGCCTGACGAAGCGCGTGCGCAGGCGCTGCGCGACTGGCAGCAGCGCGATCCCGCCTTCGCCGCCCAACTGCAGGGCTTGTTGAGTCATCTGGACGCCGACGACCTGCAGCCACCGGCGCTGGACCTGCCGCGCTTCGGCGCCTTCCAGGCGCGTGAGTGCATCGGCTCGGGCGGCATGGCGGACGTGTTCCGCGCCGAGCGCGTCGGCGCCGAGTTCGCGCAGACGGTGGCGCTGAAGCGTCTGCGCGCCTCGCGTCTGGACGGCCTGGAGCAGGCGCGCTTCGCGCAGGAGCGGCAGCTGCTGGCGCGGCTCGATCATCCGAATATCGCGAGGCTGATCGACGGCGGCATCGGCGCGCAGGGGCAGGCCTGGCTGGCGATGGAGCTCGTCGACGGCGCCTCGTGGGCGGAGTGGGCCGCGCGCACGCCGGGCTATGCCGAACGGCTGGCGGTGTTCCGGCAGGTGGCCGAGGCGGTGGACTACGCGCATCGTCATCTGGTGGTGCATCGGGACATCAAGCCCTCGAACCTCCGCCTGACCCGCGAGGGCGTGCCCAAGCTGCTCGACTTCGGCATCGCCAAGGGATTGGACGACGAAGCCGACGAACTCACCCAGAGCGGGCTGCGTCTGTTGACCTGGCGCTACGCCGCGCCCGAGCAGATCCTGGGCCAGGCAGCCACCACGGCGACCGACATCCACGCCCTCGGCGTGCTGCTGTTCGAGCTGCTCACCGGCGAGTCGCCGCACGCTGAGGCGACCGGCAAGCCGCTGCCCTGGGCCGAGCGCATCCTGCACGGACCGGTGCGTCGCCTGCCTGCGCACCTGCCCGTGCACAACCCGCCGACGGGCTGGCGTCGACGCGCGCTGGAGGCCCTGCTGGCGCGCTGTCTCGAAAAGGCACCGGAGCGCCGCTATGCCTCGGTGTCCGCGCTGCTCGATGACCTGCACGACCTGCAGCACGACCGCGCCCTGCGCAGCGGCACCGGCGGGTTCGCGCGCCAGTGGCGCTGGCGGATCTGGCGCCATCGTCGCGGCCTGGCGGTGCTGGCGGGCCTGCTGCTGGTCGCGGTGCTGGGGGTTGTCAGCACCCTGCGTCAGGCCCAGCGCGCCGAGCAGCAGGCCGCGCGCGCGGAAGCGCGCTTGAGCGCGCTGCTGGATGTGATCGGCGGCGCCGTGCCCGCGGAATACAGCGGCCACGAGCCGCGCAGCGTCGACCTGCTGATGGCGGCCGCGACCACACTGCAGCAGCGCCACGCCGACGACCCGCTGCTGCTGCGGCAGTCGCTGGGCGACATCGGGCACGCCCTGCTGAACCAGGGCCAGGCGCAGGCCGCCGTGCCGGTGCTGCGCGCCGCCCTGCAGGCGCAAGCCGGGGAGACGGAGCCCGCTGCCTCCGTTCGACTCAGCCTGCTCAAGCTGCTGGCGTTCTCGCTGGATCTACCGAGCCAGCGCAGCGAGCTGCGCGCGATCGCCCGCGAAGTGGAATCCCTGTGCCGCGACCCGCGGGTGAGCGACTCACAGCGCATCGACGTGCTGGGCAGCGTCGCCGGTGCCCTATCCAAACAGGGCGACTTCGATCGTGCCTTCGCGCTGCTGGACACGGCCAGCGCAGCGCTGGGCGCCGCTGAGATTGCGTCCTACGCACGCGAGAACTTCCTGCGCCAGCAGGGCTGGGTCTATCTGCGCGCCGAGCGGTTCAATGATGCGGTGCGCATCTTCCTGCAAGCCGTGGAACTGATCGAAGCACAGCCGGACGCCTTCGTCGCCATGCGCCGCGCCGAGGCCTATGCACTGCTCGCGCAGGCCGCGCTGGGCGCGGGTGACCACGACGCGGCACTGTCGGCATGGCAGCAGGCCTGGCCCGAATACCAGCGCGCTTTTCCGGAAGGACACCCGGAGCGCGAGCGGATCCGGGCCTTCGGCAAGCAGGCAGAGCAGGGCGCCCTTCGCAGCTCGCCCTGAGCGCTTCGACGCCGTGCCTGGCAACTGAGTGCTTTGCTCCCCCCTCCGCGCGTCGACTGAGTGCTGTGCCCCCCTCTCCCCTTGTGGGAGAGGGGCTCAACAGCAGCCTGCGCTCTGCACGCAGCCTGCGGCCTGCACCCCGCTTGCGGGTCGTGAACACGCTAGATCCTAAAGTCAGCCCGTACGCGGGATCCCGATCAGCGTCGAGCGTCATCCCAGCGCTTTGCTCCCCTCTGCGCGCGTCAACGGCCTGCTTTGCTGGCTGCTCCGCCCATCGACTGAGTGGTTTGCTCCCCTCTCCGCGCGTCGACCGAGTGCTGTGCTCCCCTCTCCCCTTGTGGGAGAGGGGCCTGGGGAGAGGGGGCGATCTTGCCGCGAGCCTGCCCCCTCTCCCCAACCCCTCTCCCTCGGGGGGAGAGGGGCTCAACAGCAGCCTGCGCTCCGCACGTAGCCCGCGGCCTGCACCCCGCTTGCGGGTCGCGAGCACGCCTATACGCCGCCGAGGAGGCTTGACCTGGAAGAGAGTGTCTACAAGCAGCCGTGCCGAGCCGCACGGCAGCCGGTCGCAGGGTCACTTCGTGCGCCTGCTGTCAGGTCCAACCCCCATCCAGCGTGTGTTGCAGCAAAGGCGCCTTCCTGCGCCGATCGCTGAGAACCGCAGATGACACACCCGATCGCCCGCCTCATCGCACTCGCACTGCTGGCCATGCTGACGCTGGCGGCACAGGCCAACGGCCAGCTGGACAGCGGCTTCGGCCCGCTCGCCAGCGGCAAGACCACCACCTTCTTCCCGCTCGACACCAGCCAGCAGCGCGGCGCCACCCGGGTCGTGAAGGTGCTGGTGCAGGCCGACAACAAGACCCTGCTGATCAGCAACACGCCAACACCCTTCGGTTCGCAGTTCCCGGGCAACAGCCAGATCGGCGTCACCCGCCTGAACGCGGACGGCTCGCCGGACACCAGCTACGGCCCGCGCGGCCAGCAGCTGTTCGATGCCGGCGTCGATTTCGAAGTGCAAGCCGTCGACGCCGCGCTTCGCGCCGATGGCGCGCTGCTGGTGCTGGGGACCCTGTTCGGCGCCTTCAACCAGAGCGACATGGCGGTGTGGGCGGTGCTGCCCAACGGCAGCCTGGACCCCAACTTCGCCAGCGGCGGGCTGCTGCGCATCCGTCGCGGCGGCACGCCGTCTGACATCGCCGGCGCCATCGAACCCTACGAATTGGCGTCCAACCGCTTCATGATCGCCGGCGCCATCCGCGACGGTGACAGCGGCCCGCGCGACCTGATGCATGTGGTGTTGTTCGCCAATACGGGCTTGCTCTGCGGCGCCGCCGAATGCGGCAACGTCATCGGCGGCAACGTGGGCCAGCCCAACCCGTGGTACGCGCTGCGCATCGGCGCCAACTTCGATGTGCAGGTGGCCGACCTCGCCGCCGAGTACGTGCCCGGGGCCAGCGTGCCGCTGCGCTTCCGAACCCTGTTTCGCCGCGGCATCGTCAACTCGCAGGGTCAGTTCGACACGGCGCTGGTCGGCACCTCCTTTCCTTCGGCAACGCCGGGCTATGGCATCGACCCGCAGTTCGGCGGCAATGGCTTCCGTAGTCTCTTCTTCAGTGCCGCCACGGGGTTTCGGCACAACACCGGCAATCGACTGGCGATCCAGCGGCAGGGCGCCAGTTCGCGGCTCATCGTGGTCGGCTACGCCGCCAACGCCAGCGACACCGACCCCTCGATCGGCGTCAGCGTGATCGACACCGTGACGGGCGCGAACGATCCGGGCTTCTCAGGCGGCGCAGCTTTGAACTTCGACTACGCCGCCAGCGGCATCCACGGTGACGCCTACGCCGCCGACGTGCTCGCCACGCCCGACGGCAAGATCCTGATCGGCGGCGGCTACGAGTACGCGGGCTTCAGCTTCGGCGATGCCGCGTTGGTCCGCCTCAACGCCGACGGCAGCTTCGACAGCAGCTTCGGCAACCTCAACCTCGGCCTGCCGGGTCGCATGGGCTACGGCCACACTCTGTTCGGCAGCGACCGCGACAACCGCCTCGACAGCATGGCCCTGTCTGCCGACGGCGAGCGTGTGGTGTTCGGCGGCTACGCCTACGCCAGCAACGACGGCAGCTACTACGGCAGCGCCATGCGGGTGCGGCTGTACGCGCAGGATCTGCTGAAGGATGGGTTTGAGTGAGGGGTTGTGGCGGCGTATGGAGGTCGGTGCCGAACGCTACCCAGCTTCTCGCGGTGCGGCTGGATGGCGCAGACCACCGAGGTGACCAAAACAGCAACGCCCGTCGGGTGACGGGCTTTGCCGTGTGCGATGAACGTGGGGCTCGATCAGGTGCTGCTTCCCGCAGTGGGTCGTGAGTCCATCGGCTTGAGCTCGCGGTGGCGGCACCAGGCAGCCGGGTGCGCTGATCTCAGCACGCCTCGATCGTGTCCGCGGGCCAAGCGCGCCAGTTCTCGGCAGTCAGCACCCAGCCGTGCTCGTCGTGCTTGTCGCGTCGACCGTCCCGGTTGGTGTCAGCGATGGGACGCCATTCGTAGCGGTACTCGATCTGCGCGAACTCAGGACCTCGGCCGGTGTTGATGACGCCGCAGCGCTGGTTGACTTCAACAGCGCCCGGGTAGCCAGGCGTAGTCGGCGCATTGCCGTCCTCCGGGATAGTGGTCTTGGACAGGGCTGCGCGTTCAATCTCATCCCTGAATCCGGAGGCGAGTGCGATCGAGGGCGAGCCATACGGTGCCTCGAACTTGAACCTCAGCGGATCCGCGACAAGATGCCGAGGGCGCTTGCCTGCCAAAGCTTCGTACAGCGCCTCACCTGGACGGGTCAGGCCTTGCTCTGTGGACGCCATCTCTTCGACCGAAGGCACTGACGTGCCGTCAGCTGCTGCATTCGCGACCTGGGGCGCCATGCCCGCCAGAAGGAGAGGAAGGACGACAGGGGGGAAACTCAAACGCATGGAAACCTCGATCGGATGAAAGGAGCGCACAGCGCGCTGAAATTTTGGAGCCCGCCGTGGCCTCCGCAAGCCGTCATATCTGACAGGATCATTCCGGCGTAGCCTGCGCCGGTCCGTTCCCGACCTGGCACCTTCCGGCCGCCGGCGCTGCCCAGCACTTCAAGCGGCAGCCTGACTGGCGTCGCGAGATGCCACAGCGTCTTCGACTGAAGCGTATGCCTCTGTGCCGGAGCGGCTTGGATGCCCCGCGCTCGATCAGCGCACCGCCGCATCCAGCACCTACGGATTGCTCACCCGCTCTGCCCGCTTCGAGCCTCACGTACAAGGCAACGTTGCTGCGACGCCGTGCACGGTATGCTTCACCGGTCGCGGCGGTTTCGTATCGACAGCGGGTCGCCGACGTATCGCTGAGGGGTTGACGGCACCACCCGGTGCCCAAGGGGAGAGAGGCGTGCCAAGGTCCAATCACAGCAATCACCGCCGCTCTTCACTGCTGGCCACGATCCTGTTCGTGGCGACGTTGATGACCATGGCGTTCGCGGCGCCGGCCACGGCGCAGGACGTCTGGCTCCAGACTTACATCGGTCCGCCTTCAGTCCCAAGGGATACCGGGACCGTGAGCTACTCGCTGTTGATCAACAACAACAGCACCGTGGTCATGCCGGCCAATACGATCCTCGTGAGGGCGGAAGCGGTTCAGGTGAATCCGAGCGCGAACGTCGCCATCACCATGTGCGGGAGCACGACCAACAATGAGGCCTCCTGCCTTCTCAACGCCAACCTTTTCCCCGGCGCGAGCTGGAACTTCGGATCGATCACCCTGCAGGCGCCCGGATCGATCTTCCCGACCGCGATCGAGGTGAGGTTCAGCGTCTCCCGCGCGGGTGACATCAACTCGTTGAACGATTCCATTTCGGTCACCGTCCCATTCAACAGGTCGTCGACCGACCT
>VFQU01000219.1_pt1 | contig 61719 bp, 52 predicted proteins | sample 3512311 | NCBI WGS metagenome assembly VFQU01 (sample SAMN10412377, study PRJNA504923) | tailings metagenome | isolation source: Relicate 3 Philex TSF3 active mining site | place: Philippines: Tuba, Benguet | collected 2017-08-29 | reverse complement strand
ATGGCCAAAATGGCTTGGGGTTTGGGGAGTTGTTGTCCGAGTTTGGCCCAGGCCTAAAAAAATGGTCGGGAAACATTAATCGCAGTGAAGCAGTCCCGCAGCCTAGACAGTTTGGCAAAATCAAAAATCACCTCCCAGGCCTGCTCTTTTTTGGCGTTGATGGTCATAATAAATTAGATTCCTTGCTGATCCAATGTCTTAGCTCGCTGATTGCCCTATTTCAGCCCGTTTGCTCTCTTGTGTGCCGGAGTTTTCGATGACTGCCACTGCCGATCCCCAATTTGATGTTAATGAAGAATTAAAGCTTGTCCCAGAAATGACAGGGGGGCGAGTTCCCTACATCCCCCAAAACCACCGTCGCATTCTCTGTGTTTTTCCCCGCTATAGTCGCTCATTTGGCACGTTTCATTACGCCTATGGTTTGATGGGGACTGTCCGGGCGTTCATGCCACCCCAAGGAATTTTACTCGTAGCTGCCTATATGCCGGAATCCTGGGAAGTGCGCCTGATTGATGAAAATGTCCAACTCGCCACCGATGCCGACTATGCCTGGGCCGACGTGATCATTACCAGCGGGATGCATATTCAACGGCCCCAAATTAATAACATCAATGCCATTGCCCACCGTCATGGAAAATTAGTCTGTTTGGGTGGCCCCTCCGTTTCAGCCTGTCCCAGCTACTACCCGGATGTGGATATTTTGCATCTGGGTGAATTGGGAGATGCCACAGACAAAATGGTGGCCTATATTGACGAGTTTGGTTCACAGCGACCGACTCACCAGATTACCTTTGAAACTACAGCCCGCTTGCCTTTGAGTGAATTTCCGGTGCCGGCCTATGAGTTGGTGAATATGCGGAATTACTTTTTGGGTAGTGTTCAGTTTTCCAGTGGTTGCCCCTTTCGCTGTGAGTTTTGTGATATTCCCGAACTCTATGGTCGCAACCCTCGCCTGAAAACCCCGCAGCAAATCACAGCGGAACTGGATAAAATGCTAGCTTCCGGGAACCCAGGGGCGGTGTATTTTGTCGATGACAACTTTATTGGTAATCGCCGCGCCGTAACGGAGCTTTTACCGCATTTAATCCAATGGCAGAAAGACCGCGGCTATCCAATTCAGTTTGCCTGTGAAGCCACGCTCAACATTGCCCAAAGCCCCAAACTATTGGAGATGATGCGGGAGGCCTATTTCTGTACAGTGTTTTGTGGGATTGAGACCCCGGAACCAGAAGCCCTGCGCGGGATTAATAAAGACCAAAACCTGAGTATGCCTATCCTCCAGGCCATCCAAACCTTAAATAAGTACGGGATGGAAGTGGTCTCAGGGATCATTATTGGCCTGGATACGGATACCCCCAAAACCGGAGAGCGAATCCTGGAGTTTATTCGAGCCTCCCAAATGCCGACGTTAACAATTAACCTCCTCCATGCTTTGCCTCGAACTCCTTTGTGGCGGCGGTTAGAAGCAGAGGGGCGGCTGAATGAGGATGAATCACGGGAGTCCAATGTCGAATTTCTTATGCCCTATGAAGAGGTGGTCGAGATGTGGCGGCAGACCATTACCACGGCCTATGAACCGGAGTTCCTCTATCAACGCTTTGCCTACCAGATGGAGCATACCTATCCGAATCGGATTCCTGTCCCTCCCAGCCCAGCCCGAGTGAATCGGGAAAATATTCTCAAGGGGTTACGGTTGATGAAAAATATCCTCTGGACTATTGGGATTACGGGGAGCTATCGGGATATCTTCTGGAAACTGGCCTGGCCAGCACTGAAGCGGGGTGATATTGAGGGTTTAATTCATGTGGGCGTGGTCGGTCATCACCTGATTAAATTTGCCCAGGATTGTGCCCGCGGGGATGAAGCGGCCTCGTTCTATGCCCAACGCTTACGGGATGAGCAGGCCAAAACCGCTGCCCAAAACCCTGAAGTTTTAACCACGGCTAAATAGGGCCGGGAAGCGTGATCGGCTAAACCCCAGCCCCGTGGGATAAATTGAGGATTGTTTCGCTGTTTCAGGCCTCTTGGAGCCAGCGGGCTGCATCTTTGGCATGGTAGGTCAAAATTAAATCGGCCCCGGCCCGTTTAAAACTGATCAGGGTTTCCAGAACGACTTTGCGTTCATCAATCCAATCATTGAGGGCGGCAGCTTTGACCATGGAATATTCCCCGGAAACGTTGTAAGCGGCCACCGGTAAATTGGAAGCTTGTTTCACCTGCCAAATCACATCCATATAGGCTAGGGCGGGTTTAACCATGAGCATATCGGCTCCCTCAGCAATATCCAGTTCAATTTCTTTAATGGCTTCCCGAGAGTTAGCGGGATCCATTTGATAGGTACGGCGGTCACCAAATTGGGGGGTGGATTCGGCCGCATCCCGGAAGGGGCCATAGTAAGCTGAGGCGTATTTAGCTGCGTAGGACAAAATTGGAATATCCGTAAATCCGGCTCCATCCAGGCCCTGTCGAATTGCTTGGACAAACCCATCCATCATTCCAGAGGGGGCAATAATATCCACCCCGGCCTGGGCCTGGGAAATTGCTGTTTTTTGCAACAGTTCTAGGGTGGGGTCATTCAAAACACGCCCAGTTAAATCCCCGGTTTGCAGATAGCCACAATGGCCATGACTTGTATATTCACAGAGACAGGTATCGGCAATTACGATTAAATCCGGTACAGCTGATTTCACGGCGGTTGCTGCTGTTTGGACAATGCCGCAGTCATGCCAGGCCCCGGTCGCGTCCACATCTTTGCTGTCGGGAATCCCAAACAAAATAATTGCTGGAATCCCCAGATCATAGACTTCCTTCGCTTCAGTAACGATTTTATCGACGGATAATTGATACACCCCCGGCATGGATTTTACTTCTTGGGCAATTCCCTCCCCCGGCACTGCAAATAAGGGATAGATCAAATCAGCCGTAGTTAGCGTATTTTCACTCACCATGCGGCGTAATTGAGGGTGCTGACGGAGGCGGCGGGGGCGATGGGTTGGAAACATAGGGGATTGGAAAATGTATCGTAGAGTTACGGCAGGTCAAGTTTAGTAAGTATAGTCATTTCGCTGAGACATGAAACACCAAAATCCTAGAAACCGTCACGGGTGGTCGGGTTGAGTCTCTCGGTTTTGGCAGAAATGGCTATAAGGCCCATTATCTCTTAACTGAAAACCCCGATTGTTCCCTTCCCCCGACCAAGTTTCCTGAGGCTGATCTTGATCAAAGCGTGATCAATCCTAGTTCCCGATGCAGTTGTAGCCCTTGGCAAATCCCGCTAAAGTCAAAAGCAATATTCATGTTTCTTAATTTTTAAGCCTGGCTCCGGCCACCTATGACCTCTACCCAACGTCGTCGCCCATTTTCCAAGCCAAAACGCCCCCGTTTGAGACAGACCTCGCGGCAGATGATCCATTGGTCTAAGTGGCTACAGCCCGGCCTGGTGGTGAAACGTTGGCTACTGATCAGTCTGGGTGGGATTTTACTCGTGGGGCTGGGCCTGGCGATTAGTGTCAAACTCACTCCGATTTTCTTTACCTTTCAACTGATTGGCAATGCGGTTCAAGTCCTGACGGAAATCTTTCCCAGTTATATCAGCGGCCCGATGGCGATTTTGCTGGGCCTGTTTTTGATTTGGTGGGGGCAGTCTCGCACGCTTGGCTCGATTACGGAAGTCCTACTCCCCGATGGTGACAGTGAACTGGTGGATCGGATTTTGACCCATCGGCGCTTAGGGCGGGGCCCGAAAATTGTCGCGATTGGGGGTGGGACTGGTCTTTCGACGCTCTTACGGGGCTTAAAGCTCTACAGTGCTAACATTACGGCGATTGTGACGATGGCAGATGATGGGGGGTCTTCCGGGCGGTTGCGGCGGGAAATTGGTGTCTTACCTCCGGGGGATGTCCGAAATTGTCTGGCAGCCTTGGCCGATGAAGAAAAACTGATTACGGAACTGTTTCAATATCGGTTTCAATCCGGGGCAGGCCTGGAGGGGCATAGCTTTGGCAACCTCTTCATCACAGCTATGGAAAAAGTGACGGGGGATTTAGAACGGGCAATTGCGGCGAGTTCCCAGGTCTTGGCGATTCGGGGGCAAGTTCTACCCGCGAGTTTGACGGATATTACCCTCTGGGCGGAGTTAGCCGATGGTCGTTGTGTTCAGGGAGAGTCGAATATTACAGAAGCGGGGGGGCGAATTATTGAAATTGGCTGTCATCCCCCTGATCCACCAGCCTTACCGAAAGCAATCCAGGCCATTGAAGAAGCTGATTTAATTATTTTGGGGCCTGGAAGTCTATTTACCAGTATTGCCCCAAATTTGTTAGTGCCGGATATCGCCACTGCCCTCGCTAACCGCCATTGTCCCTGTGTTTATGTCTGCAACATTATGACCCAGGCCGGGGAAACCGATGGCTATAGTGTTGGTGATCATGTGCGAGTGCTGGATCGGGTTTGCCGTGAGCGGGTCTTTGATGCTGTTCTTGTTCAGAAAACACCCCCTAGTGTAACCACCCAATCCCGCTATCAACTCAGTCATTCCCAACCCGTCAGCTTAAATCGGGAGGAACTACGGGAGTTAGAATGTCGTTTAATTCTGGCAGATGTGATGCTAGAGAACCCAGGTAAGCACCTCGTTAGGCACGATTCAGCCAAACTAGCCCAAGTTTTGCTGCGATGGTATGAGCGGATTGGCAGTTCTATTTAATTAATTTCGCAAGCCCATCATAATTTTGGCTCGCCCGTAAGACGTAATGGTCAGACTTGATTAATTCCCTGAGGAAAATGACGATAGTATAAGAATCTTATTTTATACTGAATCCGGTTATAGAGTAGCAGTATTTTGAAGCTGGAAATCATAGCATGGGCCTTTAGCTATCTTCCTGAATAGTGTCACTATACAATTCGGATTCGGGATTAAATAGAAATACTAGATTTAATATACTGAGTATATAAAATAATAAATATAGCAACCCTAATTTAGAAGTCCATGCGGTGAGTGTTTTTCAATTTTGGAAAATCGAAGAATTAATGCCCTCAGAAAGACTTAAAAAGAAACTGGATAACAGAGAAAGAATTAAGAAGTTGCCACATTTTCTGGCAAAAGTACAACGTTCAGTCTAAAAAAGTTCTTACCTGATCAATAGACATCTTTGACTGGATTTTGTTGGCAGGTATTCGAGGCGAACAGGATACAAGTAAACTGCGACTCATCCTGTATTTTCCGATCATTGACTGAAGACAAGAATGATGGCACTGTTAACTTTCCTAATTTCAATAACTGCCAATATTTTCTTCCCCAGAATCCAGGTTACTCTTATAAAAGTTATTGGCCGGTTGTTATGCATCCCAAGTTCTGGCAAAAATCTGCGCCGTTTGTAGTAATCACCCTTGTCGTCTCCGGCCTGGTCTGGGGCTTGCGGCAGGTTGGTTTACTTCAACGCACGGAACTGAGGGCTTACGATGTTTTATTGCAATTGCGACCGGATGCTGGGCCTGATCCCCGGATTCTCACGGTTTTGATCACTGAAGAAGATATTCAAGCCCAGAAGACTTGGCCGCTGAAAGATGCCACCCTTGCCCAGGCCTTTAAAATTCTCTTAGCCGCAAATCCCCGGGTCATTGGTCTTGATCTTTATCGGGATTTACCCGTTGAACCCGGCCACGCGGAACTGGCAACCCTTTTTGCTACTGATGATCGCTTAATCCCGATCTGCAAAGCTCAAAGCAGTGAAAGTCCAGAAGTGGGGCCACCCCCAAGTATTCCCCAAAGTTTGCTTGAATCTCAGGTCGGCTGGGCCAATATTGCGGTGGATGTGGATGGGGTTGTCCGGCGCAATTTATTCTTAATCAGCCCTAGCCCAGGCCAATGTCAAACCCCTTACTCTTTGGCCCTACAAGTTGCGCTTCATTATCTATCCCAGGAAAAAATTAGCCCGGAATTGACTCCAAAAGGGTATCTTAAACTGGGGAGTGCCGTATTCCCAAATCTGGCTAATGACACTGGTGGCTATCAGAATCTCGACGCTCGCGGCGCGCAAGTTTTGATTAACTATCGCTCTAGTCAAAAACCCTCGGATACTGTCGCTCTCAGCCAAGTCTTAAATGGGGAGGTCAATCCAGACCAAATTCGGGATCGGGTTGTGCTGATTGGGGTTGCCGCCGCCAGTTTGAAAGATACCTTCTTGACCCCCTTCAGTGTCTCTGACAATGCCACTCAAATGATGCCGGGAGTCACCGTCCATGCCCAAATGGTTAGCCAATTTCTCAGTGTCACCCTCGATGGACAACCTTTAATCTGGTCATGGCCGTTTTGGGGCGAGGGGTTATGGCTGCTGGTTTGGACGGGAATTGGGACTGGCCTGGCCTGGCAATTGCGCCGCCCGTTGTGGTTAGCCTTAGCCCTGGCAGGTAGCATTATTGTTTTGGGGCTGGCAGCCTATGGCGCAATTCTCATCGCGGGTTGGATTCCCCTGATCCCTCCCTTCTGGGGGCTAGTCCTCGGAGCTGGTCTCAGCATTTCCTATCTCAGCTATCAAGGGCAACAGGAGCAAAAACGCTTCTCCGAACGGGTCAAAGAACAGGAAAATGCCTTGGCGGAATTGCGGGCGTTATTGGCAGAAACCACTTCGGCCGCAGTCCCTGTCGCCAGTCCGCAAACCGAAATTAAAAATAAGCCGAGTTCATTGCTGAGTGGTCGCTACCAAATTCAAAAAGTTTTAGGTTCCGGGGGGTTTGGCCGCACCTACTTAGCGGAAGATACCCAACGCCCTGGTAAACCCATTTGTGTGGTTAAACATCTCCGGCCTGGCCGAAAAGATGAGCGGTTTTTGCAGGTAGCGCGGCGACTCTTTGCCACGGAAGCGGAAATTTTAGAAACCCTGGGACGACATGACCAAATTCCCCTGCTGCTTGCCTACGTGGAAGAAAATCAAGAGTTTTATCTTGTCCAGGAGTTTATTGATGGCATCTCTCTGAGCAAAGAGCTGACTCAGCCTTTACCCATGGCCTGGGTAGTGAACTTTCTGCAAGACCTCCTCAGTACCCTGGCTTTTGTCCACAGTTACCATGTGATTCACCGGGATATTAAACCCGACAACCTGATCCGGCGAAAATCTGATCAGAAACTGGTTCTAATTGACTTTGGCGCAGTCAAACAAATACGCCCCCAAAAAGCCAGCCAACCCGCCTCTGCCCAGGATAGTACCGTCATTATTGGCACCATGGGTTATGCGCCGCCTGAACAGCTCTCTGGGCAACCCGGGCTGAATAGTGATCTCTACGCGGCCGGAATGATTGCGATCCAGGCCCTGACGGGTATTAAGCCACGGGAAGTTGATCGCAATCCGGAAACCGGCGAACTTGACTGGCAAAAATATGTAACTGTTGATCCGACCCTAGCCAAGATATTGGAGCGGATGGTGCGCTTTAACTTTACGGAGCGCTATCAGTCGGCCCATGAAATCCTGACTGACCTAAGACAGGTTACCATCGCTCACTAGTTCCTAGCGCCGTGTTCTCGAAGACCACACCGGATCGCTGGGAAAATAAATCACCGCGTTGCCATCATCTTGCATCACGAGATAGGAATTAGCCCGATTAACCGTCCCCGATGACCAGGCCACACTGCCCGCAGGGGTGTAAAGCACCAAATTGCCGTCATACTGCATCTCTAGGCGATCAACAGCCCGCCCGTTAGTTCCCGACGACCAAATTGGGTATTCCATACTCCCCCGCCGTTCATAGATCACGACATTGCCATCGGTCTGAACCCGGAAAAAATACACCTTATTTTGGGAGACAATATATTGCCCCGGACGTAAAACTTCCCCAGGCCGGAGGAGATTAGACCCCGGTGCCGCCCAGCCACTAGGAGCAATCCCCAAGACCGTCAAGCCCAAGACAAGCCCAGAAAGGGTTTTAACCGTCATTTGGGCACATAACTGGCTGACTAATTTTTGAGGCTGATGAATGAATAACATTGTGATCCCCACACAAAACAACAAAAAGATTGGGTTAAAAGTTATCAATTTTTGACTTTAACAATTTCTTCTAAGTTCCGAGCAGTTCAAGATTTTCCCCAGGTTTTCCCCAAGAATTCCCCAATTTTGCAAAAGTTTTCCACAAGTTTATTGGTGTTCTCCACAGGCCGGAATGGGTTCATCAGGGTTTGCTGGTTTTCTGGGGAATACGGCACCCTGCCCAGATGATTATAAAGAAATGTAACAAAAACAGGCGTATAACCCAGTAAATTCGTGTCAAGAGGCCTGTTTTGCCCCCCTGGTTTGGGCATTGACAACCTCCCCCCCTGATCGACAACAATGTAACTCCACACCAGTAATGACTTCCTTCAGCCCCCAGCGAATTCAAACGTGTTCAGGTCAAAGGGGGGACATAAAACTCAAGGTAGCGGCATCGCCCAGCGCGGAGCCTGACTTAGTGTGTCTATGGTTCAGTTCGGCAAATTCAGTATTGTTCAGGGGTAGATAATTCATGAATGCACAAGCAACCGTCAGTATCTTGGCCGAAATTCCCGAAGAACTCCATGAAACGTTGAAATATTATCTTGAGCGGCACCCAGACTGGGATCAAGACCGGGTTTTTGTGGCAGCGTTGTCCTTGTTTTTATTACAGAACGGAGATTGTGATCGGCGGGCGGCGCGGGTGTACTTAGATACCCTATTTAAACGGTCTTAGTTCAATCAAGGTGCGGTGACTAGCTGGTTACGGCCCTGCCGCTTTGCCCGATAGAGAGCTTCATCAGCCTGCTTGACTAAGAATATAGAAGTCATTTCTGGATTGGGGATGAAACTGGTAACCCCCAGGCTCACCGTAATAAATGGGCTAATTTGGGAGCCACAATGCTCAATCTGGGCTTGGGAAATTTGGGCTTGAATTTTTTGGGCTACGGTAATGACTCCATCGAGGGAGGTGCCAGGTAAAATTACAGCAAACTCTTCGCCACCATAGCGGGCAACTAGATCGGCAGGCCGAGCCACTGCGAGCTTGAGTTGTTGGGCGACTCGCTGCAAACATTCATCTCCTATGGGGTGTCCGTAACAGTCGTTGTACTGCTTGAAATAGTCAACATCGCAAAGAATTAAGCCTAAGGGTTGTTGTTCCCGTTGGAGCCGCAGCCATTCCTGAGCCAGGTACTCTTCAAAACGACGGCGGTTGGCAATCTGAGTCAGGCTATCTAAACTTGATAATCGCTGAAGTTCTTGATTGGCTGCTTCTAGCTCCACTGTTCGCTGGGTAACCCGCTCTTCTAGAGTCATGACTAGGGTTTTGAGCTTATTGGACATATGCATAAAGGCATTGGACAACTGCCCGATCTCGTCCTGTCTTTGCGTTGGTAACTGCACCTCGAAATTTCCCTGAGTCAGTTGTTCCGTTGATTGCAGCAGTTGTGTCAGCGGTTGGGTGACTTGAGTCTGCAAGGTACGGTAGATTAACCACATCTCTACGAACAGAGCAACTCCCCCAGACAGGAGAACGAATTGGGCTGCACTCCAGGCACTATCCTGTAGGAGGGATTGCGGATAAACTGAGACGAAATACCAGTTCGGCCCAACCAGACGGCTAAACGTGATGTATTCGTGATCCTGGCTGTTCTCAAGTACCCGCGCTGTATTCTCAGGTTCATGAACATTCTTTCCTGCTGGCCTGGAATTCGCTTGACTTGTCAGTTCAGCAGCTTGGATCAACGCACAAATCCGATTGAGATGGGGATCTGCCAAATCCTGAACCTTGAGGGTTCCGCGCTCCGCCGCAATTTGGGAGGTAAAGTCGGGATGGGCGATCAAATTACCATCTTGTCGAACAATAAAGTTATAGGTTCCAGCTAAACGGTCGGTGTTGGTGCGCTCGATCAAACTGTTCAAAACAATATCATTACCAATGCTGGCGATATGCTGCCCTGTTCCATCATCAATGGGCGTGACGACCGAAACAATCCAATCGGGACTGGCCGGATCTTGATAGGCATCCGTCCAAACGGTTTCCCGTTGGGGGTCATGGTTGCGGTCAGAGACATAGAAAAACTTTTCCTGGCGGACATCGAAATCCCCAGAAACCATCAGCGGCCCCGGTATTTCAGGCCAATAAGTCACAGCGATGTTCTCTGGCGATACGATCCACGTGTTGACAAAGCGATCGCGCCAGGCCGGTGCATACTGCCAGAGTAACTGCTCAAACTGACGAATTTGCCGATAACGCGCTGTGGTTAGGGAAACATTTCGGCCCACAATGACCGATGATTTGGACTCACTCTCAAACTGTTGCAAATCCTGGTGTTCTGGAAAATTGCGGTGGGTGCCATCTGACCAAGAAAATAGGGGTGTTAACGTTCTGGCGGGTAAGGATTGCTCCCCGACCATGTCAAAAGCTTGCTTGAACAAAATGTGGCGATCAATCGCAAGCTGGAAAACCGCTTCCTCGCGCTTGCCCCGTTCAGTCACATATTTTTGAAGCTGTTCCTGAGTGTTAAGTTGCGCTTGCCCGATGATGTGGCTGTAGGTCAACAGGGCAGAAATGATGAATATGCCTATCACGCGGAAAAATAACCGGATCAAGGTATGCCGAGTTAATGAAGGCTGAACTCGCATAATGGAAGTTATCCGATCACTATTTTCATCTGATTATATTTTTTATCGTCCACCAGGCCTGATCGGCAGCGGTTGAGGGGGTTCCTTGGTGGCACAGGTGAACTGCACAGGGACATATAAACGGTTTAATTATATCCAGGTTGGGTTCGGCTCAGACTGAAGGGGAGTACAGGCTAGATTTGACTTTGGCCTTTGGCGGCAAGTTTGGCCCAGGGGGAAGGGGCGATATTTTCCTCGTCCTTTGCTGTATTGGAACTAGCCTCATTAGTTAACGGCTCTCTTCAGCCAAGTCCTATGGCGAAGGGTTGGTATAGTAATCAGCATCAAGACACAACAGCGGGTCTCTCAGATCATTTCCCCAGGTGCTACGGATTAGTCATGACGATTTCAAGCTATGTACGAGCGGCGTTGACTCGGGCCACGTTTTATCTGGATCCAGAAGATGGCCTGGTGCATGGGGAAATTCCGGGGGTTGCCAATATTAAGGCTGAGGGCCACACGATTATCGAGTGTCGCCATGCCCTGATTGAGTTACTTGAGGACTGGATTGAGTTTCACATCTCACGGGGCCTGGCTGTTCCCGTATTGGATGGTATTGAACTACCTGTGCATGATTACTCTTGAGCCTGTGATCTCTGGCCCCTAATTGCGCATGGCAGCTTTGGCTTTTTCAGCCCCAATCTTATTCCCCTGGGCTTTGTACAGAGACTCAGACGTTCGCAAAACATCCCGTGCTTCCCATTTCCGCCCTTGGGCTTTGAGCGCGACCCCCAGGTTATAAAAGGCTTCCGGGTTATTCGGGGCCAAACGGGTGACTTCACGATAGGCAACCACAGCTTGCAGCGGGTCCTGCAGCAACATCCAGGTTTCCCCCAGGCCAGTGTAGGCAAGGGTTGAGGTGGGTAAGAGGCGACTGGCCCGTTGAAAAGCCGACAATGCTGCCCGATAGTCTTTTTGAGCCAAGAGTAATTTGCCAATTTGCAGTTGTAAGTCCCCATCCTGTTGCCCAAGGTTAGCGGCTTGTTCTAAGGCGGCTATCCCCTGGGGCGTATCCCCGGCCTGGATCAAGACATTTCCCAGGTTAAATTGGACATTGGCACTCCGGGGGGCGTATTGAATCGCTTGCTCTAGGGCAGATCGGGCCTGGCTTTGATCCCCTTGCCCAAGATAGAGAATTCCTAGGGCTTTGTAGGATTCCCAGTTGTGGGGGTCGAGGGTAATGGCCTGGCGATAGGTTTGAATCGCCGTTTGGCTATCTCCCAGGCGGGCGAGAATTACAGCTAACCCTTGATAGGCGGAGGCATAACGGGGATTAAGGCGAATTGCTTGCCGATACGCGGCCGCTGCCCCATGGTTTTCGCCCGTCATCCCCAAGTTATAGGCTAAAGCGTAGAAAAAGTCGGGGTTCTGAGCTTCTAAGCTAATCGCCTGTTGATAGGCTTGGGCGGCCGCCGCATATTGTTTCTGTTGAGTGTAGATAAAACCGAGGGCTGAATAAATCCGGGGGTTGCGATGATCGAGTTGGGCCGCCTGTTGGTATATGGCCAAGGCCTGGGCATAGTTTCCGGCCGTGACTAATTCGCGCCCTTGAGTGATCAAATTGGAGAGCTGGGCATTGGCTTGGGCCTGGGTCAGGGTGGGAGAGAGAGCCAAGAGTAATCCTGCCAGTGCTGTAGAAACCGTGATTCGCAGAGGCATCGCAAGTACCAAATCTAAAGTGCAAGTGAAGAAACAAGGTTTAATTTTGGCTAATTCTACCCGACTTGGCAAACCAGACTGAACCTTGAGCAATGGCTAATGGGGCATCAAGCCAGGCCCCGTCTGCTCTCAACCCATTTAGACTCAAGGAGAACCTCTTATTTGTGAGTGTGTAATGCAAAATCTCTGGCCTGGGCGACCGCCCATCACCCGAATGAGTCAAGTGCAAGGAGCTTTGGTTGCCGGGTTGGCCTGGGCGAGTTGGCGGCTTTGGCAATCAGAAACCCAGCAATTACGTCCCAGGCCATGGTTGGATTTACCCCTCCCGCCCCAGGCCCCTGAGTTAATTCATAACTATCTCCAGGCCTGGCAAAATTACCCTATCTCATCTTTGCGGACTCAACCCCCGCCCCATCTGCCCGAAAACCCGGCCCAAATTCAATGCTTGGATATTGCCGCCCTTGTGGCCTGGGGGTTAGGGGAATCAGAGAAGAGGTGTTTGATTCATGACAGTGAACTACCAGTACCAGAACTGAAGCCAAATTTTTGGGTCAGTGAATATCTAGACCAACTGCACCAGGCCCTGTCACTCCAGACTCCACAGGGACTCGAACGTTACGGTGTATCACTGAGCTATTGGAGCTACCTAGAGGAAAAAACAACGCATCCTCTTAACCCGGCTGGGGCAGACTTAGCTCCTGAACTTCGGGGATTTTTATGGGGGAGTTTATTTGGGGCTAGGTGGGGCTTGGGCCGTTTACCGCCGTTGTGGTTGGAGGCAATGCCTGTGGAGTTAGCTCAGTTCGCTGTGGGGTTAGTCGGGGCCTGGGCCGGAGCCATGAATCCCTTCAGTCCGAACGGGGCCATCACCAAGGCGGGCGCGATGAATCCGCGTTAAATTCCAGGCCTCACCTCCAGTAGTTGCCATAGAATAAAAGATCACTGAGTTTACCGCCCTCTATTTTTCGGCTGAGCCAATCGCCCCGCATAACTCCTATGAAACACACACTCTCTGTTCTGGTTGAAGATGAAGCTGGTGTCTTAACCCGGATCGCCGGCCTGTTTGCGCGGCGGGGCTATAACATTGAAAGCCTGGCGGTGGGCCCGGCCGAACAGATGGGAGTGTCCCGGATTACGATGGTTGTGCCTGGGGATGACACGATCATTGAGCAGATGACGAAACAACTGTACAAGCTGATCAATGTGCTCAAGGTGCAAGACATCACCACAACTCCCTGTGTCGAGCGGGAACTGATGCTGCTCAAGGTGAATGCAACCCCGGCTAATCGTTCAGAAGTTTTAGAACTGGTGCAAATTTTCCGGGCAAAAGTGGTCGATGTCTCCGATGATTCCCTGACGATTGAGGTGGCCGGCGATCCGGGAAAAATGGTCGCAATTGTCCAGATGGTGAATAAGTTTGGGATTCGGGAAATTGCTCGAACTGGCAAAATTGCCTTGGTGCGCGAGTCTGGGGTGAACACTGAATATCTCAAATCCCTGGAAGCTCGGCTTTAGGATCTTGATCTACATTCATAGTCATTTTGCTTAAGAATGAAACACAAAAAAGCTTGAAACCCTGACGGTTAGTAGTTTTGAATGTCCCAGTTTTGGCAGACAATGACTATAACTTTCATGGTTAAGAACTCTGAGTTGCCCATGCTTTGTCGTGTCTTCATCGCCACTAGCTTAGACGGCTTTATCGCGCGCCCCAATGGGGATTTAGATTGGTTGCCCCAGGCCCTGGAGGGTGAAACTGAGGATTTTGGTTACCAGGCCTTTATGGCTGAGGTGGATGGGATCATTTTGGGGCGCAATACCTACGAATTAGTCAAAACCTTCGAGCCTTGGCCCTATGGCAATCGCCCGGTTGTGGTCTTGAGTCATCAAGGGCTTGTTGTTCCGCCGGAAGTTTCGACTAAGGTCACTGGGATGGCGGCTTCCCCCGCAGAAGTGGTGGAGTATATGGCCCAACGCGGGGTCACGAGTCTGTATATTGATGGGGGGCAAACGATTCAGCAGTTTTTAGCGGCCGGCCTGGTGCAGGAACTGATCATTTCTCGGATTCCAATTCTACTTGGAGAGGGTATTCCCCTATTTGGCCCACTCCCCGACGACATTCGGCTGCAACATCAGCAAACCCGCACCTACCCCCAGGGCCTGGTTCAAAGTCACTATCGAGTAGGCTAAAGTAATCCCAATTTGACTAATCTGGCTTGGTTTTCCTGGATTTTGCAATGATGAGACTTTCCCCGATGTTGGCTCAATTTTCCCGATTCTGCCGTTTTTCCCAAGGGTTAACTCGGGGGGTTGTGGTCGCTGGGTTGCTGGTGGGCCTGGGTAGCTGTACACAAAACACGGCGGGGCCTGGAGGGAATAGACTCGCTAACTCGGTCCCTATTGGTGTGGCCTTGGCTTTATCGGGCAATGCCTCTCTCTATGGGCAAGAGTCTCTCAACGGCATCAAAGTAGCGGAAACCGTTTTTAACCAGGCCGGTGGGGTGAACGGCATCCCGTTGCAGATGATTGTCCAAGACACTGGGGGCGATGAAGCCGGAGCCGTGAATGCCTTTCAAGCCCTAATCAATCAAAGCCAAGTCGTCGGCATTATTGGCCCAACCCTATCTCAACAGGCGTTTAGTGCAGATCCCATTGCTCAACGGGCCGGTGTCCCCGTGATTGCCCCCTCGAATACAGCAGTTGGCATCCCCGAAATTGGCACCTTTATCAGCCGTGTCTCCGCCCCCGTAACTGTGGTTGCCCCCGCTGCCATCAAAGCTGCCTTGGTCATTAACCCCAACATCAAGCGCGTGGCGGTCTTTTATGCCCAGGATGATGCCTTTAGCCGCTCCGAAACCGAAATTTTTCAGCAAACTCTGCAAGACAAAGGCTTAGAAATTGTCACCGTCCAAAAGGGGCAAACCACGGATACAGATTTCCAGGCCCAGGTGAGTAATGCCTTGCGGTTAAACCCAGATTTAGTCGTGATTTCCGGGTTGGCCGCCGATGGCGGGAATCTGATTCGCCAATTGCGGGAACTAGGTTACAAAGGACTGATTTTGGGCGGGAATGGGGTCAATACGGTTAACTTGTTTCCGGTTTGTCGAGCCTTGTGCGACGGGGTGTTGGTGGCCCAGGCCTACAGTCCGGAAAATCCCAGCCCGGAAAATCAGGCCTTTCGTCAAGCCTTTGCAACCCAGTTAAACCAAGTCCCTTCCCAATTTAGTGCCCAGGCCTTTACCGCGGCCCAAGTGATGACTGAAGCCCTGCAAGGCCTGGCTGCCACCACGGATCTTAAAACTTTGCCTTTAGCGGAACTACGAGCAAAACTAAACAAGCAAATTTTGGCAGGCAGCTACCAAACCCCCCTCGGCGAAATTAGATTTACCCCTGATGGTGAGGTCATCCAAAACCAGTTCTACGTGGGGCAGATCAAGATGAATTCCGATGGCAACACCGGCAAATTCGCACTCCTGCAAGTTACGACAGCAACCAACCAACCCCAAGAGCCTACCCCTAATCCATAGGCATTTCTGCTGAAAGTGAAACACGCAACCCGACCACCCGTGATGGTTTTAAGGATTTTTGTCTTTCCTTCCTAGGTGAAATAACTATGGTCGCTAAGAATCAGTGAATCGCTTGATTAGTATTTACTGAGAATGGCTGATTTCCCTTGCGTTGCTTCTCAGTTCTGAGCCACCATAGAATTGTCTATGTTCATCAAGAGGCCTGGGTATGCCCGAAAATCTTCAAAACAAAGTCGAAAAACCAGAGTCGGAATGGCAAGCCCAACTTACCCCAGAGCAATTCCAAGTGACTCGGAAAAAAGGAACGGAGCGGGCCTTTACCGGATGCTATTGGAATAACAAGGAAGCAGGCACCTATACTTGCGTTTGCTGTGGTACACCCCTGTTTAAGTCCCAGACTAAATACGACTCCGGCACGGGTTGGCCCAGCTTTTGGGAACCGATTGACCCGAAAAATATCCGCACCGAAACAGATCGCAGCCACCTTATGACCCGTACCGAAGTGCTGTGTGCCGTCTGTGATGCCCACTTAGGTCATGTCTTTCCCGATGGCCCACCCCCCACTGGCGAGCGCTATTGCATGAATTCAGCCTCCTTAAACTTTACTCCCGACCATGAATCCTAACGTCTGAGTGGCCTCCATGAAATTTCGCATTGGCAATGGTTACGACATTCACCGCTTAGTGCCTGAACGGCCCCTGATTTTGGGAGGAGTCCAGCTTGACCATGAACTTGGGTTACTGGGCCACAGCGATGCCGATGTCTTAACCCATGCGATTATGGATGCGCTCCTTGGGGCCTTAAGTCTGGGTGATATTGGGCATTATTTTCCCCCCGATGATCCGCAATGGGCTGGGGCCGATAGTGTCCTGTTGTTGAAACAGGTGGCGGGCCTGGTGCAAGAACGGGGCTGGCAGATTAATAATATTGACTCGGTGATTGTGGCAGAGCGACCAAAACTCAAACCGCATTTAAGCAAAATGCAAGCAAAACTCTCTGAAGCGTTGCAGATTCCAGCGGATCAAGTTGCAATCAAAGCCACGACCAATGAGAAATTAGGCCCTGTTGGACGAGAGGAAGGAATTGCGGTCTATGCTGTTGCTTTGCTCACTCAAGAGTAATGAAGTAATTACCTAAATTGGGGCCTGTTCATACTGTCTGATCTACCAGGCCTGGGCTTTTGAGCAAATCAGCCGACTAAAAGATTCTCTTCCGGGTAGTGAACGGTTGTTGGCTTTGGATCACCAATAATTGCTGCCATCAGGAGGAGAACTCCGACTCGGCCAATGTACATACTAGCGACCAAGATCAGCTTTGACACAGTTGATAAGCCGGCCGTAATTCCAGTGGATAAACCCACCGTGGCAAAGGCAGACACGACTTCAAACAAGATCCTGATAAAGTTAATGTCACTATCCGCAATTGAAATCGCAATCGTCGCTAAGATAACAACCGCTAAGGAACCAACCGTCACTGCAACCGCTTTCATAATTAACGAGGGTGGCACTTGCCGCTCATAGAGCAAAACGTCTTCCTTCCCCTGCAAGGTTGAACGGGTAATTCCAGTTAACAGTCGAATGGTTGTGGTTTTAATTCCGCCCGCCGTTCCCCCCGGACTGCCCCCAACGAACATCAAAGCAATCATAATAAATAGGGCCGGGTTGCTCATCATTCCGAGATCAATTGTATTAAACCCAGCCGTGCGTGCTGTCACTGACTGAAACCAGGCCACGAGAAACTGTTCTCCAAAATTAAAATCAATATACTGTGGGGCTGTTCTAATTTCAATTAAAAATAAAAGAATTGTTCCAAGGACTAATAAACGGGTGGTGGTGGTGGTAACAATCTTAAAATTCAAGCTAAATGTCAGTAGCCCAGCTTTGTGATCTAGGCGATCTCGAACCCAGCTATACATTTCAAAAATGACTTCATAGCCAATGCCGCCAAAAATAATCAGGGCTGGGATTATCAGGTTAATCGCCAAAGAAGATTGGTAGGAAACTAGGTTATCACTAAACAAACTAAAACCAGCATTATTCCAGGCACTGATGCTGTGAAAGATTGCCAACCATAAGCCTTGGCCCCAGCCATGATCGCGTTGAAACGTCAAAAGTAAAAGAAATACTCCCGTCAGTTCAAAAATCAACGTTGTGGCAATGATCGAGCGCACCATTTGGCGGCCACCACTCATCCCCTGGCGATCGAGAGCCTGCTGAATCGCCATTTTCTCCTTGAGTTTAAACTTTCGTCCCAGTAGCAAAATTAGGAACGTGTTGGCGGTCATATAGCCCAGGCCCCCCACTTGAATCAGAGCCAAAATAAAAATCTGCCCTAAGGGAGAAAAGTATGTCCCCGTATCCACGACAATGTGCCCGGTCACACAGACGGCTGAGGTTGCTGTAAACAAGGCAACGACGGGATCATTCCACTCCCCGCTACTGGTGGCGATGGGTAAAAGGAGCGAGAGGGTGCCGATGGTGATTACAGCCAAAAAGCCCAGACAAATGGTGCGGGGAATGGTCAGCATTAGTCCTCTCTGGGTAGTTGCATGGGATCGCCAATCCTAGTGGTTTTGGTTGACTATTTGCCATTATCTGGCCATTGCTGATGGATCACTGCAGAATTCTTTGGCAAAGCATTACTGGTGACCGAGCGCGGTATTCTAGAGACTATGGCAACGGGGATTCAAACAAAAACCTTAATTTTGGTGGCGACTGCGGCGATTTTGGGAGGCAGTCTTTACTTTTGGCAGGCCCAACTTCCGCCCCCCACAACTGAAGAATCCGCTACCACCTCGCAACCCCTCTTTAATGTTCAAGAGTCGCAAATTACGAGCCTGGTGATTAAGTCTGCCAATCAAACCTTAAAACTAAAACTGGATTCTAGCGGGGCCTGGCAAATTACGGAACCAGTCACTAAAACTGCTGAAATGGGTACGGTTGTCTTTCTCTTAAATTTGCTCTCCACTGTCCGGACTGATAAGGAATTATCTGTTCCTCTTACCGATGCCCAAGAGTTTGGCCTGGCGGAACCCCAAGCAACGATTGAATTCACGACAACTGACCAGGCCAATCACCGTTTATTTTTAGGCGCAATGACCTTTGATCAAAATCAACTCTATGCCCAGGCCGATCCGCCTGTAATTCCCAGCGATCCGATGACTATTGTAGTTGTCCCGCTGCAATTTCTCGATGCGATTAATCAACCCCTGACGGCCTGGGAAGCCCAAGCACCCGCTGCTACACCGACTCCAACATCTCCAGGCCCCACTCCAACAAGCTCCCCCTAATCAGACAGGCTTCCGTGTCAGTACCTTCTGAGTAAATAAAGCGGCAAAACCAGTTATATTGAGCGGTTTAACGGCAGTTGTGGCAAAGAGTGTCACGGTTCGTTTGGCGGAGTTGAGCTTTCTCCAAGTGTCTGGTCAAGCATATTGGACTGCTCTGGAATTTTATTCATTACTACAATGCATCATTACTAATTAATACAGTGCATCATTACTGATTTGTTTCCACCTTATTTTTTTAAATTTGGTTGACTTATACTAAATTAATTGCGAAAGCTAGCAACCCAAACAAAAGAATATCATCATTTCACTTAAGAATGAAACACAAAAATCTGGGAAAACACGTTGGACGGCGGTTTGGAGTATCCTAGTTTTGGTAGATTAATGATCACTCTCTACCCCCAAACCCAAGTCAAAAACTACTCCTAAAATATTATTAAGAAAGTCACCAAAGTGGAGGAATAGCCCTTAAGGTGAAGATAAGTTTTTCCCTTGGCCACTGATGATTAATCACGTTGGACGTTTCCTGCTAGGGTCGAGTCTCATCATCCCCAGTTGTTTTGCACTAGCAGCCCAGGCCCAGATTACCCCCGGTGGGGCCGGGACAACTGTTACCGTCAATGGTCAAACCTACAGCATTACGGGCGGCTCGCAATCCAGTGATGGCCGGAACCTGTTTCATCTGTTTCGGCAGTTTGGGCTGAATGATGGGCAAATCGCCAACTTCATGTCCAACCCCAATATTCGCAACATTCTCGCTGGGGTGAATGGCGGCAATCCCAGTTATATCAATGGCTTAATCCAGGTTTTAGGCGGCAATAGCAACCTGTATTTACTCAACCCCGCTGGAGTGATCTTTGGCCCCAACGCCCAGTTGAATGTCCCCGCGGCCTTTCATGCCAGTACCGCCAGTGCCGTGCATTTTGGGGGGGGGATTTTTGACCTGAATAAGGTTAACGACTACACGAACCTCCTCGGTAATCCCACCGCGTTTGACTTCACGACGAAGGGAATTTTGCTCAATGAAGGGAGCTTAGCTGTAAAGCCCGGCCAGGCCCTGTCTCTTTCTGCCCATCAGGTGATTAATACAGGGACTCTCAGCGCACCTGGGGGCAATGTCACAATTACCGCAGTACCAGAATCCGGGCGAGTCCGGGTCTCCCAGGAGGGAATGTTACTCAGTTTGGAGATGATCCAAAACCAGATTCCGGCAGCGGGAGAGATTCAAGCGGTAACGTTACCGGAATTACTCACGGGTGGGCAAGCGCAGGGGATTGCTAATTCTGTGGTTCACAACCCGGATGGCACGATTTCTCTCGTCTATGACCCGAACAAGGTTAACGTCCCAATGACCACGGCAACCACAGTTTTAGGCGGGGCAATTGATGTTTCTAATCCAGTTGGGGTTGGGGGAAATGTCAGTGTTGTGGGGAGCAATATTGCCTTAGTGGGTTCTCAAATCAATGCCTCTGGGAATACGGGTGGTGGCACGGTCTTGGTTGGGGGGGATTATCTGGGTGGGACTACCGGAACTAATCGCTTAGACTCCAGTTTTAACGCCAAAAATCTCTTTGTGGATGCTAATAGTGCCTTAAATGCCGATGCACTTACGAATGGCAATGGTGGCACGGTAATCAATTGGGCGGATAACAACACGAATTTTAATGGCTTTATTTCCGCTCGCGGTGGACAGTTTGGCGGGAATGGTGGCTTTGCGGAGGTTTCGGGTCGTAACACATTACAGATGACCGGATTTGCAGATCTGCGCGCTCCCCAAGGCAACTTTGGCACTCTATTATTAGACCCCGGCAGTGTCACGATTCAAGATGGCACTAACACTAACTTAGGGACAAATAGCTTTAATGATGCTTATTTAGCGGCACAACTGGGCCTGGGTAATGTTACCGTCGCAACTTCAGCCGCAACCAATGGGAATCCTGAAACAATCACGATTGTCGGGAATACCAATATTAACTGGAGTGCAGCAACCACCTTAACTCTGAATGCTGGGCAAAACATTGTCATGAACTCTGGTGCCGTAATTCAAAACACCTCTACCACGACTGGGTTTAATGCCATTGTTTTTAATGCTAATACCGCAGGCACGGCAACGGGAAATTTTTCTGGAATTAGCTTGAATAATGGCACCCTCACAGCAACAGGCGGAAATATTCAACTGACTGGAACAGGCGGAAATACTAATAATGATAACTACGGCATTAGTGTTAACGGGGGTAATATCACTACCACCAATGGCAATATTCTCTTAACTGGAACAGGAGGAACCTCTACTGGCACTCTCAATTTTGGAATATTGGTTCAAAATGGGGCTAATATTTCAAGTACAGGCACAGGAAACCTTACCCTAATGGGTACTGGCAGAGGGAGCGGATTATCCCTAGCTAATAATGGCCTGCAACTTGGCGATTCACATCTCAGCACTGGTTCTGGGGCCATTTTATTAGACGGAACTGGCGGAATTGGTGGCCAAAGCAACGGAATTAGACAAATTCAGGGTTCTAGTGTAACTTCCAGTTCAGGGGATATTACTTATGTCGGAAGCTTCGTCAATCCGGGTTCGCAGGGGATTATTATTCAATTTGACAACTCTGGCGTAAACAATATCATTGGCAATACTTCCGGTACAGTTACCCTCACAGCAGATAAGATCAATCTAGTAGGGCAGCTAGATATTAAACCAAATTCCGTTAGTGGTACTAGTAAATTAATCATTGAACCTTTAGCTGCAAGCACTACCATTGGGATTGGATCAACAGGTAGTGGCACTCTTCAGTTAAACAATACTGAACTCGGCATGATTCAACCTGGGTTTAGCCAAATCATCATTGGTAGTGCCACTGGCAGCGGTGCCATTGAAGTTGCGGGAACTGTTCCCACCTTTAACGACAATTTAGAGTTACGCAACCCCAGCGGTGGCGGGATTCAACTTAACTCAGCCCTGAGTGTTGACACAAATAACTTAACCCTGAATTCTGGAGGAACCGTCACTCAAGACCCATCTGCACCTATTACCGCAAGTGGTTTAGAACTCTTGGGAACTGGCCCGTTTACTCTGGACAATACCAGCAACAACATCAGCACCTTGGCCGGAAACACCACCGGAGCTATTAGCTACACCGATGCTGATGCTTTTTCTGTGGGAACGGTGAACAGTACGGTCGGGTTACAGTCTCCAGGAGATATCTCCTTAACGACCACCACGGGTGATTTAACCGTTGCTCAACCCATCACCAAATCAAGCGGGGCCAATGCTACCTTAATCCTAAGTGCTGCAGATAATATTCGTGTCAATCCTGGAGCCAATATTACATCAACATCTGGGGCACTGGATATTATTTTCCGAGCCAATGCAGGTCACATTACTATTGGTAGCACTATTTCTGGTAACCCGCGAACAGAACTTAATTCCAATGGAGGATTAATTCGCCTGGGAGGCGGAAATGACACCACTCCTGCCAATGGCGGTTCTGATACAGGGGTTGCGATTAGTCGATCTGATATTTCATCTGGGAACGGATCTGTTGATATTGCAGGACAAACAAATGCTCCTAGTGACCCCGAAGCGGGTGTTGATATAAATGGGTCAACAATTTCAAGTGATGCGGGCAATATTTTTATCCAAGGCAGTGCCCTCAATGTTCTCAATTTTGGTGGTATTGTTCAACGGAATAATTCTAGCGTTACAAGTACCGCAGGCGATATTACTTATACTGTTCCTCAAGGAGCGATGTATGTAAGTGGTGGTACACAAAATACGGTTACGAGTGGAACAGGCAATATTACCCTGACTACAAATGAGATTTATTGGGATAACTTATCCACTGCAAGTAGTGGTCAGCTTCTTGTACAGCCCTTTACCGCTACCACGGCGATCGCCCTTGGAACCTATACCAGTACTCTGAACCTGACCCAGGCTGAAATCAATATGTTTACTGATGGCTTTAGTTCCATTACGATTGGTGGAGCCAATAGTTCCGGGGCAATTACGATTGGGGATGTCGCGTTCAAAGACAATGTTTTGATTCGTACTCCCGAACTTGGTGGTGGCGGCACAATTACCTTGCTTGGCAATCTTTCAACTGAAACTACTAAAGAACCAGGCAGCATTGAACTCTTGGCGGATGGTGCAATTACCACTCCAACTTCAGTAACTCCCTATGCGATTACAACTCAAGCAGGTGGCAATATTACCCTAACTGGAGCCAGCATTAATCTACCCAATTTTGATTTAGTCACCGCCCGGACGGGTACAAGTGTCGCTGGTTTTGCATTTGGTTCAACCGGAGATGTTAATGTTACTTCAACCACTGGCAATATTGACCTAAATGACATCAACACTTCCATTAATCTGTCTGGCGATGTCCTTTTGCCTGGTTCAGTGGGATCGGCTGGCCTGGTTTTCCTTAATGGGCCTGGCAACCTTACCCTAGGGAATATTAACTCATCTATTGCCATTGGTGGCACAGTTGACACTCCTTCAAGTATTGGCTCTGGTGGGGCTGTAACCATTACGGGCGACACCATTAACGTTGGAACGATCACCTCATCATTATCAGTTAGTGGTTTTGTTAATAGTTCTGTGGGTTTCAGCACGTTGGGGTCTGGGGGAGCGGTTGCAATCACCGGGGGAGAAATCACAGCGACTGGGATCAATACATCCTTAGCCTTTGGTAGCTTTGTCAATAATGTTACTATCGGCTCCGCAGGGGCGGTTTCCATTTCCGGTGACACGCTTAACTTGAATGGGAATATTATCAGCACATTCACTGCATCTGGTGGTATTACTAACTCAACGGTCGGGACTGGCGGCAATATTTCCCTAACGGCTGGGGTTTCTGCAACGCAAAATAGTGGTGGGTTGACAGGGCCAGGCCTGGAGCTTCTGGGGGCTGGTAACTTTACGCTCAATAGTGTCAGTAACTCAATTGAAACCTTAGCGGGAGGTATTGGCGGCTCTGTTGACTTCACGAACAGCACAACCTTTGAAGTAGGCAGCGTTAACAGTACAACAGGCCTAACCTTTGGTGGAAATGCAACTCTAACTGCATTAGGTGAAGGAGATATTAATGTTAATGAATCAATCATTAAGACCACTGCTGGCACGTCCAACTTGACCCTACAAGCCGAGGGTAATTTATTCATTGGCAGTGTGGATATTGAAACCCTAGATGGGCCGCTTAACCTGACTTTGAACTCAGACCGGAATCAAAGCAATGGGGGCGGCATTGAGTTGTGCTGCACAAGTATTTTGACCAACGGTGGCAATGTGATCATGGGCGGCGGGATTGATCCGTTGAATACCCCAGCCATTGGTACTGATGCCAGCTTTGCGACAGGAATATATTCGGGAGCATTGATTGAGACTAATGGTGGTTTTGTGTCGATCCGGGGTCAAGGACAATCGGGCGAAGACTTTGCCATAGGGGTTGAGCTAGATGGTTCCTTAATCGACACAGGGAGCGGTAATGTCTTGATCCAGGGACAAGGAGGTGATGGTGATTTTCAGAATATTGGTGTTCTCATTGATATTTCCACTATCACCACTGAAACCGGGAGTATCACCGTCACAGGCCAATCGAGTGGAGCAGATTCATTTAACCCTGGTTTACTGATCAGTGATAGCCAGCTTACTACTGAAGAAAATTCTATTGCCCTGACCGGTATAGGTTCCGGGAGTGGTAACACTAATGATGGTATTTATTTATTTGATTCTGATATTTCCAGTTTAATCAGTGGCGATGTTAGCTTGACGGGGACAGGTGCAGTCGGGTCATTGGGGATCTTTAGCGATTCCTGTGGCTGTTTTGTCAATAATATTGGTCGTCCTAACAGTACAGGCAACATCACCCTCACAGCCGACACGATGGATTTATCATTTTTAACTATTCAGGGTAAAGGTAATCTATTAATTCAACCATTAACCCCTAGCACAACCATTGGCCTGGGAGATGGGACAACTGGAGTCTTAAATTTAGACGGGACTGCTTTAGCTAATATCCAAGATGGATTTAACTTAATCACCATTGGCCGGGCAAATGGCAATGGGTTAATTACCGTGGGGCCTGGGGATGTCACCTTTACGGATGACCTGCTATTGCAAAACCCCAATGGCGGCGGAATCAACTTTGTCGGTAATTTGAATGTTGGGACTAATAATTTAACCTTGAATAGTGGCGGGAATATTAGTCAAACTTCCGGCGGGATTACGGCAAACCAATTCAGTGTTACGGCCCCTAATATTGACTTAAATTCAGCGACTAATGATGTTAACGCTTTGAGTGGCACTTCAAAAGGTAACGTCCGATTCCGAGATAGTGATGGCTTTGATGTCTTAGGGATTAGCAGTGGGCAAACGGTCACCTTAACTGCAGGGAATACGGTCACCCAAACGGGCGAGATTACTACCAATAACCTGAGTTTATCTGGGACTCGCTTTATCCTCGATAATCCCAATAATTCAACGAATACCCTTACTGGCCAGACAACGGGCAATTTAACCTTCCGAGACCAGAATGGCTTTAATATCGCAGCTACAGGAATTAGCAGTGGGGGAACGGTCACCTTAACTGCGGGGGATACAGTCGCTCAAATTGGTGTGATTACCACCAATAACCTGAATTTATCTGGGACTCGCTTTATTCTCAATAATCCTAATAATTCAACGAATACCCTTACTGGCCAGACAACGGGCAATTTAACCTTCCGAGACCAGAATGGCTTTAATATCGCAGCTACAGGAATTAGCAGTGGGGGAGCGATTACCTTAACTGCAGGGGATACAGTTGCTCAAGTTGGTGTGATTACCACCAATAACCTGAATTTATCTGGGACTCGCTTTATCCTCAACAATCCCAATAATTCAACGAATACCCTCACTAGCCAGACAACAGGTAATTTAACCTTCCGAGACCAGAATGGCTTTAATATCGCAGCTACAGGAATTAGCAGTGGGGGAGCGATTACCTTAACTGCAGGGGATACAGTTGCTCAAGTTGGTGTGATTACCACCAATAACCTGAATTTATCTGGGACTCGCTTTATCCTCAACAATCCCAATAATTCAACGAATACCCTCACTAGCCAGACAACAGGTAATTTAACCTTCCGAGACCAGAATGGCTTTAATATCGCAGCTACAGGAATTAGCAGTGGGGGAGCGATTACCTTAACTGCAGGGGATACAGTTGCTCAAGTTGGTGTGATTACCACCAATAACCTGAATTTATCTGGGACTCGCTTTATCCTCAACAATCCCAATAATTCAACGAATACCCTCACTAGCCAGACAACAGGTAATTTAACCTTCCGAGACCAGAATGGCTTTAATATCGCAGCTACAGGAATTAGCAGTGGGGGAACGGTCACCTTAACTGCAGGGGATACAGTTGCTCAGGCTGGTGTGATTACCACCAATAACCTGAATTTATTTGGGACTCGCTTTATTCTTAATAACCCCAGTAACTCAACGAATACCCTCATTGGTCAGACAACGGGTAATTTAACCTTCCGCGACCAAAATGGCTTTAATATTTCAGGAATTAGCAGTGGGGGAACGGTTGCACTAACCGCAGGCGATACGGTCACTCAAACCGGTGTGATTACTGCTAATAACCTGAATTTATCTGGGACTCGCTTTATCCTCAATAACCCCAATAATTCAACGAATACTCTCAGTAGTCAGACAACGGGTAATTTAACCTTCCGCGACCAAAATGGCTTTAATATTTCAGGAATTAGCAGTGGTGGTTCAGTTGCATTAGTTGCCGGTGATACAGTTACCCAAACCGGTGTGATTACTGCAAATACTCTTAGTTTGTCTGGGAAAACCTTTACTCTCTCTCTTCCCGGTAATGATGTGAATGTACTGTCCAGCTCCGTATCAGACACCTTGCACTACCGAGATGCCAATAGCGTTGTTATTGGGAATGGGGCAGGAACGACGGGGTTGAATGTTGGCAATACCCTCATTTTAAACACTACAGGTGGGATCACCCAAGGCGCAACGGCCCCCGTTGTGACCCCGAATCTAGTCGTTTTAGGATCGGGTAATACAACACTAAAAAATAACGCTAATCAAATTCAAAATATCGCAGTGAATTCAACTGGGGCGATTAACGTGGTCAGTCAGACTGATTTAACGGTTGCGAATATCGCTAATGTTAAAGGGATTCAAAATAGCGATCAAGTCTTGTTGCGTTCTACCCAAGGAGATATTGTTCTCAACCAAGGGGTAAAGGCAAATACGGATGTTACCCTGGTTGCCAAGGACAACTTTATCAACAATGTGGGAAGTAATGTCTTCCAGGCCGGTGGCCCTTGGTTGATTTATTCAACAACCCCCGCAGGAAATGTGAATGGACAGCCTGTTTTAGGCGGCAGTTCGCAATTCAATACAACCTATCCTACTCCGCCTAGTTTTAGTGGCAATGGCTTTGTCTATTCGACAGGGGCACCTTGAATAAAACTCATTCTGGGAAATGGCTATAGTCATGTCTGCCAAAATTGAGACACGCAACCCGAACGCCTGTAGTAGTTTCCAGGATTCTTGTGTTTCATTTCTAAGCGAAATGACTATATTTTCAGGCCGGGGAGTTGGTAGGCTTTTAGGTGACGTTGCATTCTACTGAAGTTGCTTTGTTCATATCTTTCTGGTTTGTGGCTGGGTTGATCAGTCTGGTTTGGGGAATCACGGAGTTACTGGAGCATCCGGACTGGAGCATTGGCCTGGGAGTGCTAGCTGTGGCTGGGGCCTGGTTCGGGCGAGGTTTCTGGCAACAAGCCACCTTGAATACACCACTTCCGGTAACTCCTAGCACAATCACCCCAGGCCAGATTGAAGCTCAACTCCAGGCCACGCGGGAATTAATAACGGTGCTAGAGCAATATACCCCACAGCCTGAATTGACTCAGCAAGTTGAGATTCTCCGCCAGGCCAGGCACCGTTCAACCCTAGAGATCGCACTCTGGAGCAATGTCGAGCAGAATCTGGTGCAGTTACAGGCACAAATGGCCGTATCTTTTCAGGGAATTGCCCAAGTAGATTATTGTCAAGATTTAAGCCAACCGCCTGCCGCCGACCTCATTTGTGTTGTTATTGGGGGTGATCTGACTCAAACGGAAACCCAAGCCTTGGAGCAGCTCAACGCCCAGGAGCAACGCTTTTTAGTCCTGTGGGTACAGCCGAGCCGCAGCCATGTGGGAGAGTTGGGCCTGGTGGAACAAGAACTTAGTCGGAAATTAGGAAAATTACTCCCCGCGCAAGATTGGCTAATTGCCAAGGCCGGGCGTTTAGAGTCTTGCCAACTGCGCCTAACAGCCCTAATTCAAACGGAAAAACAAGCCTTGATTTGGCGGCACACTCTGCACCAGGCCCAGGCCCTGCATCAAACTGTCCAAAACTCCTTAAATCAAATCCGGCGGGAGTTAGCCTTACCGATCATCCAGCGCTATCAATGGATTGGGGCCGGGGCGGCGGCGGTGAATCCCCTACCCGTATTGGATTTAGTCGTTACCGGCGGGCTACTCGTGCAATTGACCTTGGAATTGGGCAAACTCTATCAACGCTCCTTCTCCCTAACCCAGGCCCGGCCCTTAGCGGAAACCCTTTTGCGTCTAAGCGTCCAATTCGGAGCGGTGGAAGTCACCACCCAAACCCTGACCCATTGGCTTAAGGGCAATAGCCTAACCTACCTGGCGGGGAGTTGTTTGCAGGGTGCGAGTGTCGCTTACCTATTGCGTGTCGGCGGCCTGAGCTTAATTGACTATTGGCAAACTCTAGCTGTTACTCCAGGTTCCACAACCAATTGGCGGTCGCAACTCCAGGCCAGTCTCAAAAAAACCTTACACCAACTGCCCCGCGCCGCTTTTTTCCGCAGCCTCCAGCCCCAACCTTAACAGGCTCCCATGAGTGCGACTGCGCCGATATCCCCAGAATCGTTGGATCAGGTTCAAGCCCATCTCGCCCACCTGATTGCCTGGCACCAACAGCACCATCCTGACCTAGCCAACATCTGGGGTGAGTTAATCCCGTTACAGGAAAAATTGGTCAATCCCCTCTGGCAAGTGGCAGTTTTGGGGCAAGTGAGTCGGGGTAAGTCAGCCTTGATCAATGCTCTGATCGGTCAGCCCCAATTTCCGACCGGCCCGCTCCACGGGGTTACCCTTTGGCCCCACTCAGTCCGCTGGCAACCCGTCTTGGCTGGTGAAGTCGTTGCCCTAGATTTAACTGATACACCGGGCCTGGATGAATCTGGCGGAGAACAGCGGGCAGCCATGGCCTGGGAGGTGGCCCAACAGGCAGATTTAGTCTTGTTTGTCACGGCCGGGCCTCTCAATCCCGTGGAATTAGCCGCTCTAAAAAGGCTCGCAGCTCTAAAAGTTACGGTCTTTCTGGTGGCCAATAAGCAGGATCTCTACTTGGCCTGGACCCAGGCTGATATTCAAGCTCAACTCGCTCAAGCTGGCCTAGGATACTGGATTGCCCCAGAACAGATTTTGCAAGTGAGTGCGGCCCCGGTTGCAGACCCTGGCCTAGAATTCACTGCCCCGATGATTACCCCGCTGCTGACGGCCTTGACGACTTGGCTTGAGAAAACTGCCCGCCAATCCCGCTACGAACAGATACAGCAACAGATCCTAGTCATCGAAAAAGCCCTCGGCACAGCGTTACTTGAGCAACCCCAACCGTCTTGGCGTTCTCTTTGGTTTTTCCCCCTGGCAGGCGTTGGGATCTTGCTCTGTCCCTGGAGTCTCGTGGATCTGCTGATGGGTTTGGGGAGTAGTTTTGCTTTAGTCCGGATGCAGTGTCGAACTTTTGGCATTCCCTTAACTCCCCCTGCAAGTCACCAGGCCTGGCGGGTTATTTGTCTCACTAGTCTTGGGATTGGGCTACTTGGGCAGGACAGTTGGGCCTGGCTGTTGGGGGAATCGGGTTGGAGTTATAGTGCCTGGTTCACGGGTAACCTCAGTCAGTTGGGACTCTGGGCCTGGGGCCTATCCCGCTTAGGCCAAATCACTCGAACTCATATACAAAATGGCTATGTTCTCGGCAGTTGGGGGGTCAAACCCTGAGGGCAGGATTAAGGCTGGTACATGCTCGCGGGGCCTGGAATCCACAAGCTCTGGCTAAGGGCATTGCATAATAGAGAGTGCAATCTTCCCCCACTTGGCATGAATCGCCCCAGCGACTTTACTGATATGGCCTTGGGCCTGGTTTCCGCCCAGAGTTTTCCCGCCATTGTTGGGATTGCCGACCACATGCTCAAATCCTCAGATGTGCATTTGATTGGCTACGAGAAAATTGGCAGCGGTCACTGTACCGCCATTGTCCGGGGGAATATTTCCGATGTCCGTCTCGCGGTGGCCGAAGGAGCCGAGCGCGCTACCCAATTTGGGCAGGAACTTTCTACTCTCGTCCTGGCGCGGCCAGACCCAAACCTGGAAAAGATTTTACCGATTGGCAGCAAACTCGCCGAGATTACAGAGAACCATCGGGGCCATAAGCTGAGTAGTCATGCGGTCGGGCTATTGGAAACGCGGGGCTTCCCGGCCATGGTGGGAGCTGCAGATGCCATGTTAAAGGCGGCTGAGGTAGTTTTAACCGCCTATGAGGTGATTGGGGCTGGCCTGTGTACGGTAATTGTTCGGGGCACGGCCTCCAATGCAGCCATGGCCTTAGAAGCGGGGATGGCGGCGGCGGATCGGATTGGGGAACTCCATGCGGTGATGCTAGTGCCACGCCCCTTGGATGAACTGGATCAAACCCTGCCCCTGGCCAGTTGTTTACTGGAGCAACTCCAGCCAATCCGCATCCCGCTGAATCTCAAGCAAAAAGTGGCGGAACCGGTACTAATTCAACCCGCCGTCGCAACAGAACCCTTAACCCTTGAGCAGCCCATGGTGGAAGCAGTACCTGTCCCTGTTGAAGCGAAACAAGGCCCCAAGCCTCGCAGCAGAACCCGCAAACCACAACCCTTACCCAAGCCCGATTCCCCAGACCAGATTTAACGGACTAACTTAATAGGCTTCTTGGAGTTCGTAAAAGTCCGGGGTGATGTAGTCTTTCCGCATTGGCCAACCCACCCAATCTTCCGGCATCAACAACCGCTTGAGATGGGGATGACCTTCATAGACAATGCCGTACATATCGTAGGTTTCCCGCTCTTGCCAGTCTGCCGTTTTCCAAATCCAATAGACCGAAGGCACACGGGCATCCTCGCGGGGTAAAAAGACTTTAATCCGTAACTCTTCCGGCTTGACCACATCATCAGTCAATTTGACTAAATGATAGAAGCTCACTAACTCCTGCCCCGGCCCCAGGTCATAGCCCCCCTGACATTGGAGATAGTTAAAGCCCGCCGCCACCAAGGCCTGGGAGATAGCAATCAGGTTTTCCCGATCCACCTTAATCATCTGCACCCCGGATACATCCAGGCCAAGGTAGTCATGGGCCAGGCCAGCTTGGGTCAGGAGGCGAGAGGTCGGGCTAGCTTCAACCATGGCAGTTTCAGCAGGGGTTGGTGTTGTCGGTTCCGGAGTAGTTTCGGTCATGGTTTTGATGTCCTTACAGCAGCGAGAGGGGAATGAATTAAAACTCAGTTAGGCGGGGCATTCAACCCTGAAAACTCAAGATTGCAGTTTCTAAAACTCGTGGCTCAACTTAAGACCACTCCAATGCCCCTTTCCGCCAGGCATAGACCAGGCCGACAATCAGGATCGCAATAAAAATCAAAGCTTCGATAAAGGCTAAAACCCCCAATTGATGAAAGGCTACGGCCCAGGGGTATAAAAACACGGTCTCCACATCGAAAATGACAAAGACCAAGGCAAACATGTAGTAGCGAATGTTGAACTGAATCCAGGCCCCGCCGATGGGTTCCATCCCCGATTCGTAGGTGGTAATCCGGGCCATGGCCTGGGATTTGGGCCGGACAAGTTTAGAAGCCGTCAGGGCAATGACCGGAACTAGGCCACAGATCAACAAAAAACCGAGGAAATATTCATAACCACTGAGGACAAACACAGAGGCGACCTTGGTGTAACGTCACTTGATGATTATAGGGGGATTCCCGAAGTTCGGCCCATATTCCGCAAGCTTCCTCCTATTTGGATTTTCAGGGATCGCCATTAGTTATGATCATGGGGCGCCGATTCTCCCTGAGGTAAACATGGCCCCGGCCTGGCAAGCGGTTCAGTCCTACGAAGACATTCTCTATCACAAAGCCCAAGGCATTGCCAAAATCACCATTAATCGTCCCCATAAACGCAATGCCTTCCGCCCGGAAACGGTGTCGGAATTACTGGATGCGTTTACCGATGCCCGCGAAGATCCCCAAATTGGGGTGATTTTATTGACCGGGGCCGGGCCGCATACCGATGGTAAATATGCCTTTTGCGCGGGCGGTGATCAAAGCATTCGGGGCCTGGCGGGCTATGTCGATGGGGCTGGGATGCCACGCTTAAATGTTCTGGATCTCCAACGCCTGATCCGGACAATCCCGAAAGTGGTGATCGCTCTGGTGGCTGGGTATGCGATTGGCGGTGGTCATGTCTTGCATCTGGTCTGTGATTTAACGATTGCCGCGGACAATGCGATTTTTGGCCAGACCGGGCCGCAGGTGGGCAGCTTTGATGGCGGGTTTGGTGCCAGTTATTTGGCGCGGGTGGTCGGGCAGAAAAAAGCGCGGGAAATTTGGTTTCTTTGTCGGCAATACAACGCCCAAGAAGCTTTGGAAATGGGCCTGGTCAATTGCGTGGTTCCAGTTACAGAATTAGAGCTAGAAGGGGTTCGCTGGGCCGAAGAAATCCTGACCAAAAGCCCCTTAGCCATTCGCTGCCTGAAATCCGCCTTCAATGCCGACTGTGATGGCCAGGCCGGGCTACAGGAATTAGCGGGCAATGCAACACTGCTGTACTACCTGACCCAAGAAGCCCAAGAGGGAAAAAATGCCTTTCTCGAAAAACGCCGCCCGAATTTTCAAGACTATCCCTGGCTACCCTAAGGGCTGGAATTAGCTCAAGTTTCGGGGAATTTTCTTTTATTACCAGGTGTTTAGACTCGGCCGGGATCGGTTTTCACTCCTTTAATAAAATGTAAATCTCTTAACAAAGATGGCAGAATAGGGGGAAGTTAAGCGGGATGGTCTATGGTTTTTGATTCCGATAATGGTGAGTTCTTTTCGGGGTGCAGTGAGGACAATACAAATAACCTCCTCTTGAAATACCTACAAAACCAATCACCGGAAGTCTTATCACGGGTTGCTCGCTCTGCCAGTCCGGAAATTCGCCAAATTATTAGTCATAATGTCCAGGGCCTGGTGGGGGGATTACCCTCAGAAGCGTTTAATATTCAAATCACCACGGATCGGGACAATCTCGCCGGGTTGTTAGCTTCAGCAATGATGACGGGCTACTTTTTACGGCAAATGGAACAACGGATGGAGTTGGAAGCCGGGTTTAGCAATTCGCTCTCGGTTGCGCCTGCGGAAGAAATCTAAATAAACCTTAGGCTCAGGTCTTGGCCTGGGGCAATGTTTTCTCTAGTTCGCTCAATAGCCCTTGACAAGCATCTGTCAGTAAATCTAAAACCAGTTCAAAACCGTGTTTGCCGCCGTAGTAGGGATCTGGAACTTCTTGGAGATCCTGGGCCTGGCAATAATCGCACATGAGTTTGATTTTGTCGTGATATTTGTGGTGATGATCCAGGCGGCGAATATCCTCCAGGTTCTCTTTGTCCATGGCCAGGATTAAATCAAATTTCTCGAAGTCCTCATGGTGGAGTTGGCGGGCATGGCTCTCTAAATGAATTCCCCGCTGGCGGGCCATCATGATCATCCGGGAGTCTGGCAGTTCACCAATGTGGTAGTTACTGGTTCCGGCAGAGTCACAAATAATTTCGCTGCTCAGGCCAGCTTTGGCAACTAAGTGCTTCATAATCCCTTCTGCGGCGGGGGAACGGCAGATATTACCGAGGCAGACAAACAGAATTTTTTTGGTCATGACAGTCCCAAACAGGCCCAATATCCCCGTTTATTGTCGCAAATTTTCTGGGTTTCTTTGTCCTGCCATCAATATTGGGGGCAAAAATTCGGAGGTGTTTCGGGAGTCAGAATGAGCTAAAACCCAAAGTTAATCTGTCTTTGCTGCTCCTTGGGGTTGCTCCTCCTGTGTCAGGCGTTTACGGGCAGTTTCATGGCGGCTGGCCATGGGGAGATGGGATGTCGCGGCGGCCAGGCCAAATACGGGCATATTCACATAAATGGCTTCGGCTTGTTGTGCGGGAACGAGATAGGTTTCATGCCAAATGCCGACACTGCCATCACTGCCAATATTGCGATTAAACGCTTGCCAGGCCTGGAGATGGGGATCATCCGTATTCCGGGCAAAGGCTTCTAAATGCTGAAACGACTGCCAATAGGAGACTAAAATCGCTTCAAAGGGGAAAAACCGATAAAACAACTCATGCCCCAGGTAGCCTTTTTCAGGAAATTGTTTGAGGACACTCAGCATCGGCCCCATCGCTCGCGCCGTTGGCCACCATTTGGAAACCGCCCAAAACCGGTTCACCCGCATCCCAATTAAAAAGACAACAATCTCTTGACGGGTATCGGCGGTAAATCGGCCTGGCACCACTGGAGACATAACGTTGGACTCCACAACCTGTTAGCCCCCATTCTACTTGAGTCTGAAAATTGGTTGACTCCAGGCCTGGCTTAAATGGCCATGAGTTGGCGTTTGGGACAGCGGCGTTCCAATTGGCGAAAATCCTGTTCAATCGCTTGGGCTAGGGCATAGTTATCGGGATCTGCGTGGCGAGCTTGGTTCAAGTAATGACAGGCCTGGGCTGATTGCCCTTTTTTAATCAGGTCGCGGGCCCAACAGTGATAGGTAATGCCTTGCCACTGCCGAATTTCCGCATCTGTTGGCAGGGTTTGCCGTAGGCCTTCAATGAGGATCGTGGCCCGCTCAAATCGCCGATAGCGCAGGAGTTCTTGCAGTTGTTGATAGGAGCGTTTTTTTAATTGTTGGGCGAAGAGGTCAATCTCCGGCGGCGGGGTCGGGCGGGAAATTTTCGGGAGTTCGGGGGATTTGGGTGGTTGCGGGGCTGCGGTTTTGGCAACTTGCAGGGGTGGGGTGGCGGGGCTGGGTTGCGAGGGCGTGGGTGCGGAATTAGGCGGGGCAGTGGTTGGTTTAGGTCTGGCGGCAGCAGTCTGAGAACTGGTCTTGACATTGGCTGATTTAGATGGGGCCTGGGGCCTGGGCTGACTGGCACTAGGGGCAGGAGTCGTCCGGGGGGCATCTGGATGTTTGGGCTGCTCTCGGTTGATTCTAGGTGGGCTGGAATGCGTTTTTTGGGAAACTGCTTTGCTAGCTCTGGGGTGGGGTTCTGGGGGGACAAGGGGCCGGAGGGTTTGGTAGGCCTGGTGAATTAGGATAAATTTTTCCTGGGCCTGGGGATTCCCGCGATTGCTATCGGGATGATATTGCCGCGCTAACCGCCGATACTGTTGCTTCAGTTGGGTGAGATTGGCATGTAGAGGTAAACCTAAGACTCGGTAGCAATCCGTTAGCGTCATAGTCACAGGGGGGAGAAACCGGAATATTTTCTTACACTAAACATAGATAAACGTATTCCCGGCCTGGCCATGCAATTTCACCCAAAAACTTGCCGAATGGCCCCAAGTTCTGCTTTCGGGTGTGGCTAGTTTTCCGCCATCATTTGGATAATCCAAGGGGCATAGAACGAGACCCGCGTATCACCAAAGACCTCGCCAAAACTGCCATTGTCATCAACCCCATCAATATCGGCAATGTTGCCTGGGAAAAAGCCCCGATCACTGTAGCCCCAGGAGCTAATTCCAGCAATTTTTCCGGCGATGAATGAGGGGCCGCCCGAATCCCCACTGCCTGTGCTACTTTCCATCTCCCCCAGGCCAAGATTCGCTAACTTGGGAAAATGCCGCCCCAGCATATCCTGTTGAGGCCGACCACTGTCAAAGTCAAACAATAACTGACTGCCCAAAACCAATTCCGAAAAATCAGCTTCTGGGGCATTGCGAAGCAGATCAATCAGGGCTTCATAGCGGTTTTGTCCGGCATAGCGGCGGGTGGCTGCATTGGAAGACTCATCTTGTCCCTTAGCCCCAGTGCCTAAATAGCCGTAGCCAACTTTGGTAAAAACTTGCCCAACTTCATCTTTTTGGCGGTATAGCTCATACTGGGCTGCATTGTCCGGGGCGGGACGTTTCAACTTGAGTAGCGCGACATCATTGCCAATTTCGGAGATATCCCCAGTCCAATCGGGATGAACGATATATTTCGCAACTGGAATCTTAACCTGTTGTCCAGGCAGCTTGAAAATCACCGTGATCTCTGCCTCTGGACTTGTCCCGCCCGCATTCAAACAATGGGCCGCGGTCAGGATATACCGGCCTCCCTTAAGCAAAGAACCACTACAGGCGACTGGGTCGAGGTACACAACCCCCGTATATTGATCCCACGGTAAGGGCTTGCGGGTCGGGCTATGAGCAGTGGAACTAATAATTCCCCAGGTTGGCCATTGCAATCCGAGAATCAGGATGAGTGTAAACAGAGCTAAACCCAGGCCAGCCCGTAGTTTTGATTCATTCACCATTGCGTTTTTGTACCCATAATCAAGTTGACTAGAGGATCAGAGTCACAAGTTAGGCCAGGAACAGTGCTAATTGGCCAAGACCCAATTCACTAAAGTCTGCACGCCAAAACCTGTGCCACCGGGGTTCGCATAGCCCTCTTCTTTCTCTACCCAAACTGGCCCGGCAATATCTAAGTGGGCCCAGGGCGTGGCCTGGATAAATTGCTTTAGGAATAAGGCCGCAGTAATGGACCCCCCCGCCCGTGGCCCCGTATTTTTCATGTCGGCAATGGTTGACTTCATCCCGTCAAAATACTTGTCCTCTAGGGGCATTTGCCAGAATTTCTCCCCGGCTGTCGCCGCCGCTGTGAGCAGATGATCCGCTAAGGTTTGATTCGTACTCCACAGGCCGGCAATGCTTTCGCCTAAGGCAACAATACAGGCTCCGGTTAAGGTGGCTAAATCCACAATGGCATCGACATTGAGTTTTTCAGCAAAGACCAGGGCATCAGCTAGGGTTAAACGCCCTTCCGCATCGGTATTGTTGACTTCAATGGTTTTGCCGTTGGAGGCTGTGAGAATATCCCCCGGATGCATCGCCCGCCCACTGATCATATTTTCCGTTGCGGCAACAATAAAGTGAACTTCGGCGGTGGGCTTGAGTTGGCCAATCACCTGTGCGGCCCCCAGAACAGCAGCGGAACCGGCCATGTCCATTTTCATGGTTTCAATGCCGCTGCCCGTAACTTTAATGTTTAATCCCCCAGAGTCAAAGGTGAGGCCCTTGCCAATGATGGCTAACTTTTTCGTGGGTGTGTCGGCTGGACGATAGGTGAGATGGATAAACTTGGGCGGTAACTCCGAGGCCTGGGCCACCCCCAGATAGGCTCCCATCCCTAAGCGTTCACAGTCAGATTGTTCTAGAACTTCGCACTCCAACCCATAATTGGCGGCAATGGCCTGGGCTTTGACAGCGAGGGTAACGGGGGTGATTATATTTGCCGGTGCATTGACGAGTTCGCGCGCCAAGATTACTCCTTGGGCCCGAATTTGGGCAGTGGAGAGCACTTGTGGATCAACCCCAGTCCCGAGCAACTGAATCTCACCTGGATACTCTTGATTATCTTTGGCTTCCGGATCCGACTTGAAGCGTAAATCCTGATGCAGGCCTAAATAAATGCCCTCAGCCACGGCCTGGGTTGATTGAGTTGGATCGCTGCCAGAGACCGGGAAATGTAAGCCCAGCGTATTCACTTTTTCTTTACGCGCAGACTTAGCCACTATTGCAGCCGCCCGGCGGAGACCATCCAGGGTCAAATCACTTGCCGGCCCCAGGCCCAGCAGCATAATTTTTTTTACCGTTGCTTTTGGAGTCAGGCGCACGATCAGAGATGTCCCAACTTTGCCTTGAAATTTAGCCTCTGCCATCAGTTCCGGGAGTAACCCATCCCAGGCCTGGGGCAACCCACTCACATCAGCCGGCCAGACAATACCATCTTCTTCGGAGAGAAAGCCCAAGGCAAGTAAATCGCCACACCAATCAAGCACAGCAGTCGGAGAGGCCTGGATATTCATAAGGAAAACGCGGACAGATAAACGTTGCTATGTCTTAAGCTACTGTGAATCTTCGCCTAAGTAAAACGTACTCAAGGGCAAGCTCCTTGCTGTTGCTCAAGTTGTCAATCTCGGGTTAACGCCTACTTGGCCTGGGGATGTTGCTCCAACCAATCGTAGAGTTGATCTAACTCGGCCAGGGTTATTAAGCCGTACTGCCACAAAATAATGGGTAGGGGGCCTCGAGATTGCTCCCACCGCCGCAGGGCTAAATCTAAAGACTCTTTGGAAAGGGCTAATTCTTCTTGGAGATAGTTCAACAGAACTGGGGCAGGGGAACTCAGGGTTTTCATTATTAAATTTGGCAGGGACGATAATAAAATTTTGTTTAAATTTTCAGAAACCTAGAAAACAATAGGGAGGCGAGGCTAGGGTTATGCAAAGCAGGGCTGGGGTTAGGCCTGATTGCATTGAATAAAAAAATTCAGAAAAGTCTGAAAAATGTTGCCTAGTTGACAGAGTATAACAGCCAAATTGTGAATAGAGCATCATCTTTTCGTAAAGATTTATGTAAGGTTGGCGGCGAAATTGCGCTTGGCCAGGCTATCACGTTGGATGGTCTTCGCCCTCCCGCATCCGAAACCAGGGCCGGCATTTAACTATGATCAGGGTAATGAGCTGGCCCGCACCCAAAGGAGATTCTGAGTGGAACTAACCCAGGCCCTGATTGTGTACAAAGCCGGGGATGCCTTTAGCCAGCGTTGGGGCGAAACCCTCGGGCGACAGTTGGAAAAAATTGGCTGTCGGATTCTCGTTGGCCCAAGCGGCCCCCAAGACAATCCCTATCCCGTTTTTATGGCCTCGGTCAATCGCCCGATTGATATTGCCTTTGTTTTGGGGGGAGATGGGACGGCCTTAGCGGCAGCTCGTCACTTAGCCCCGGAAGGTGTGCCAATCTTAGCTGTGAATGTGGGTGGACACTTGGGCTTTTTGACAGAACCCTTTGAATTATTCCAGGATACAGACCGCCTGATTCAGCGATTACAGGATGATCAGTATGCGATGCAACAACGGATGATGCTCCAGGCCCAGGTCTATGAAGGGCCGCGGCCCCAATCCGAACCTGTGGGTGAGTGTTACTTGGCCTTGAATGAAATGTGTATTAAACCCGCCTCTGCCAACCGGATGATCACCGCTATCTTAGAAATGGAAATTGATGGGGATGTTGTCGATCAATACCAAGGGGATGGGATTATTGTGGCAACTCCCACTGGCTCCACCTGCTATACGGTCGCGGCCAATGGCCCGATTATTCATCCCGGTATGGAAGCGGTGGTGGTTTCCCCGATTTGTCCCCTGAGTTTATCCAGTCGCCCAATTGTGCTACCCGCCCGCTCGGTTGTTAGCATTTGGCCCCTCGAAGATCGCAGCTTGACGACAAAACTCTGGATGGATGGGGTACTGGCAACTTCGATTTGGCCTGGTCAGCGAGTGGATGTGGTCATGGCCAACTGTGAAGCCCGGTTTATTATCCTGAAAGATCACTATTCCTTTTACCAAACCTTACGGGAAAAACTCCACTGGGCCGGGGCGAGAATTCACTACAACAACCACTATGTTCAGCGCAATGGAAAAGTTAACTGATGAAGATGTACCAATTGAATGAGGCTACATCAGTCTGATGGATATGTTGGTGAAGCTCTATGACTTAGTCCTAGACCAGGCCCTGGTTCAACAGCATCAAAGTCAAGGGATTATTTATCGTCTTCCCCTTGGTTCGGAAAGTCGTTTGATCCTAGATTGGGTTAGTCAACGATTTAGCTCTGGTTGGGTCAGTGAAGTTGAAATTGCCCTACAGCAGCGGCCGCCGAGATGTTTAATTGCAGTTCAAGCGGGACAGCTTCTCGGATTTGCCTGTTACGATACGGCCGCGTTGGGGTTATTTGGGCCGATGGGGGTTGAGGCTAATTTCCGGGGCCTGGGCATTGGTCAAGCTCTGACACAACTCACCTTAACAGCGATGAAATCTCAGGGCTATGCCTATGCGGTGATTGGTTGGGTCGGGCCGGCGGAATTCTATCAGCGGGTGGCGGGGGCAGTGGCGATTCCCGATTCGTTTCCAGGCCTGTGGGCATCACGCCTAACCCAACCGCAAGCCACTGGGGATGGTCTGGCCAAGGAATCAGGATCATTTTAAAAACCTATTTGCCAGTTTGAAAGATTTGACTACTGAACTGCATCAGTCGCTCCCAGATAGTTTCCGGGCCAATTCCAAAGAAAATTTGAATAATAAACAAAACTGCGGCAATCTTAATCGCAGTTCCCACCGCCACTTTCAGTAAGCGCACCAGGCCCGTAAAGACAAACCACGACACTAGGAGCGCTGCAATGGTAATCATCAGTTCCACGGGCATAGGGGCAGACAATCGATATAAGGCGTGTAAACCCACCTTAGCGTAATTGGGATTGCCGCTTTTGGGGCCTGGGAAGCTCTCCTGTTATACTTTGTGAGTTCTCAGGGAAACATGGATGTTAGCCAAACGAATTTTGCCCTGTTTAGATGTCAAAGCTGGGCGGGTGGTCAAAGGGGTAAATTTTGTCGATCTCCGGGATGCAGGGGATCCGGTGGAACTAGCCCAGGCCTATAACGATGCCGGAGCCGATGAGCTAGTTTTTTTGGATATTACAGCCACCCATGAAGAGCGCAATATTTTGATTGATGTGGTCTATCGCACGGCGGATCAAGTCTTTATCCCCCTAACAGTCGGGGGTGGTATTGATTCACTCCCGATGATCAAAGATCTCTTGCGGGCTGGGGCCGATAAGGTCAGTATGAATTCCTCGGCTGTGCGTAACCCAGACTTGATTACCCAGGCCAGTGAACGCTTTGGGCAGCAGTGTATTGTGATTGCGATTGATGCCCGGCGGCGACTGGATCCGGAAAATCCAGGTTGGGATGTCTATGTCCGGGGTGGACGGGAAAACACGGGCTTAGATGCGGTGGCCTGGGCCAAAGAAGTGACGCAGCGCGGGGCTGGGGAAATTTTACTCACTAGTATGGACGCGGATGGCACCCAGGCCGGGTATGACCTTGACCTAACCCAAACCATCGCCAGCCAAGTGGAAATTCCAGTGATTGCCTCCGGGGGGGCCGGTACCTGTGACCATATTCGGGAAGCACTGACGACGGGGAAAGCAGAAGCGGCCTTGTTAGCCTCCCTCTTACACTATGGTCAACTCAGTATTGCGGAAATTAAAACTCATTTGGCGGCCCATGCTGTTCCAGTGCGAATGTAGTAGTTCGTTGATATCAGTCTGGTTTAAGCCGAGCGCGCCCCGAATTTTTTTCGCTTTGGACGTTGGTTAGCAGGAGCATCTGAAAATTGTTGCCCTCGCAGGGTGGCCGCTTCACTGAGCAGGGCCTGGGCAAAATCTAGGGCGGATTGGTCGGTGCTACCTTTGGCAATTTGGGCCAGTTCTGCGGCCCGTTCGGTGGGGGCCAGGGGATAGATTTTGACGATGGTTTCTTGCTCAGCTTCCAGCACCTGTTTTTCGACGCGGAGGTGGGTATCGGCCAAGGCTGCGACAATCGGTTGATGAGTGACGCATAATACCTGATGCTGGCGGGCAAGGTGATAGAGTTTTTCCGCAATGGCCTGGGCCACTCGTCCGGAAACGCCGACATCAATTTCATCAAAAATCAAGGTATTGACGGTCTCCACAGCGGCAAAACAGGCCCGCAACGCGAGCAAAAAGCGACTCATTTCGCCCCCGGACGCGGTTTCCCCCAGCGGTTGCAGCGGTTGACCGGGGTTGGGACTAAAGAGAAACATCACCTGATCTGCACCATGGGAACTGGGGAGGATTGGGCTGAGTTGGACTTGAAATTGCACCCGTTCCATCGCTAGGGGTTTGAGTTGGCTAATCAGTTGCTCGCTCAAGGCCTGGGCTGCGGTCAAGCGGAGTTCGTGGAGTTCTTCACAGGCCTGGAGAAGTTTGAGTTCTGCCGCGTTAACTTGGGCCGAGAGTTCATCTTGGCTGGTGGTGGCGGCTAGGAGGGTTTGGAATTCTTGCTCTACCTTGGCCTGGTAGTGCATGGCAGCTTGCAGGGTGGGCCCATATTTGCGGGTAATTTGCTTCAGGTGGGCGATCCGATCTGTAATTTCGCCAAAACGCTGTGGGTCACTTTCTAAGGCATCTATGTAGTTGCGCAGTTGCCGGCTGGCGGTTTCAATTTGCACGAGGGCAGATTCCACAAGCTCTTGAATCGGGGCAACATCCGGATCAAAGGCATTCATCTCTTGCAGCAAGCTGGTAGCCTCTCCAAGTAAATCCGCACTGGCCAGGCCCCCCTCCTGTTCACAGAGGCATTGATAGGCCCGAAAGCCCTGGGTTTGCAGTTGCTCCAAATGGTTCAGGCGGCGAAATTCCTCTTCCAGATGTGTTAACTCTTCCGGGTCTTCTAAATCTGCCAGGCGGAGTTCTTGGAGTTGAAATTTATATAAGTCCAGTTGTTGTAACCGTTGCTGTTCCCCCTGCAAAAACTTGGCCTGGGCCTGGCGTAGCTGCTGATAGGTTTCATAGGCACCGGCCACGTTCTGCCGAGCAGCTAAGACATCCCTCCCGCCAAACCCATCAAGCCAATCCCGTTGCTGACTAGCCTGGAGGATTTGAGTGACCTGGCCCTGAGCAGTGATCGCAACTAATGAATCGCGCAAGGCCTGGAGTTGGGGGCGGTTCACTAAAATGCCATTGACCCGTGAGCGACTGCGAAGGCTGCTATTAACGAGGGACAGTTCCCGGCTACAGATCAGGGTTTCATCGAGGGGATCAATTTCTGCTTCACTTAACCAGTCTTTTAGAGTTGGACTCAAGGCAAAAGTCGCTTCAATCAGGGTGCGGGACACCGTTGGATTTTCTGGCGCATTGGCTGGACTGATCCGAATCACCCGACTGGAAAGCTTCCCACCCAAGACCCCATCAATCGCATCCAGGATAATCGACTTCCCAGCCCCGGTTTCACCCGTTAAAACGTTTAGGCCTGGGCCAAAGCTGACCTCTAGCTGGTCAATCAGGGCAAAGTTTTCAATCCGTAAACTGATTAGCATCCCAAGTCCGCCATCATACCAGGCCTGTCTGTCAGGATAACGCGAGCCTAGGGGTTAGGGTAAGGGGTGGGGGCAACGTGAATCGCCAACCAGACAGCATCCAAGGAGGTTAAGGCAACCCGATGTCGCTGATGGGCAGGAATGAGCAGGTAATCACCCGCAACTAAATGCACCGTCTCCTGATCTGGAAACTCCAAAGTTGCCATCCCTTGCAAGAGAGCGACCTACTCATCCCAGGCCTGGCTATACCAAAAATCTGGCGGGCTGGCCTGGCCATGGGAAATAATCTGCTCCACCTTAACCGCCGGGGTTTCCAGCAGGGTGACAAATTCCTCCGCCAGGCCAGGCTCTCCCAGGTGAAATAAATTTGGCATCAGGCTGTGCTAAAACGAAAACGTTGACCGCAAGAGGCCCTGAAAAATCGGAGCATTGCTAGAAATATTATTCGCATTAGTCACGGCCATGAACACGGGAGTTAAGGTAATGCTGTCACTCACGGGAATGCGATAAAACAATTCAAAGTTGGTTTGGGTACTGTCGTTCACCCCTGGAGCACTGGGTAAATTGTTAATGAACGGTTGCCCGACCGCCCCGGCCAGTAACGAGCCTTCCACCCACAAATCCCGATACCCCAGGCCAAACATCCAGGTCTGGGCCGTAAAGTTGCTCGTAAATCCAGGCGGAACAATCGAGGATATATCAAAGCCACCTAAACCGCTGGTGGTACTCCCAATCCCATAAATGGTGGCCCCAGAGTAGCCATAGCGGCCAAACAGCCCAAACCGGCCCAGGCTCAATTCAACGTTCAGGCCCCCAGCATTTTGGGCAATGTCAATCGTGCTGGAGTTGGTATATTGCAATCGCACCGCATAGCTGTTTTGAGCCTCAGCTCCAAAAGTATCGGCATATTCCACCTCCACGGAGCCTTGATAGGGATCCTTGCCAACACCACCGGAAATCCCCGGAAACGGCCCGGCGTTGGGATTGGGGTTTGTCGGACTACCAGAAATAAACAAGCCGCGCACCGTCAATGGCCCTTGATTCGGATTCCACTGAACGGCTGTCCCCTCGCCCCCCGGCCCATCCACAGGAAAGGTGACAATCAAGCGGTTGTTAATAAAGAAACCGGAACTAAAGTCTTGAAAGGAGTCATTGGCATAGCTGTTGCCATCAATAAAATCACTTGGGAAAATCAGCGGGCCACCAGTCACCGTCAGATTAGGGAAAATGTCCGGTAAGGGTTTAAAGGTATAGGCCAAGCGATATAAAAAGGGGGCGCCAATCCCGGCATAATCCACCGCCCCGGAGTTAATCCAGCCACCCACGCCAATCCCAGCCGCAGAGAAACTGTCCAGGCCCCCATTCCCGGTTTGGATCACCACTTCCAAAAGGTCTTGGCCGGTAAAGCTGGTGGTTAAACCAATATCAACCCGACTGATCACCGTGGGATTGTACTGCCCAGCCCCGAGGGTTGTACCCGTATTGGGATCAACAATTGGCCCGGTTGCTCCCCCGACTTGCCCCGCCATCAAGGCTTCCACACTCAATTTAGTTGTGGTCGAAAACTGCACGGCTTCTAGATTGCTGACCCGGTTTTCTAAATTGCCGACACGAGCTTTGACAATGGCTAATTCATTGGCAAATTCTTGGGCCAAGCGTTGAACCGTGGCTAAATCTTCCTTTGTGGCAACCCGATCATTCACCACATCTAAACAGGCATTCAGGGCAGCGGCCAGTTCAAACCGAGTCACGGCCCGATTTCCTCGAAAAGTGCCATCGGGATAGCCAGCAATACAGCCATATTTTTCGACTAAGGAGGTCAAAGCCTGATAGGCCCAATCCGTGGGTCGGACATCGGACAGTTGAGAGACTGAGGTTACCTGGGCCTGGGAATTTCGCCGCGAACTCAAGACTGACTGAGATTGGGCTAGGGGTGGCACGGCGAGATCGAGATCTGTTTGGGGTTTGAATGGGTCTTCGGCCCAGGCCTGGCCGGCAAAGAAACTGGGGATGATCCCAACAAATGTGACCATTGCCTGACTAAATTTGGTCATAGATGACATGACTATCTCCTCACACACGCTTTCTGCAAAAATTCATAGACTATTGAAAATATTTATCATTATCAATGGGGTTGCAGATTTAAGCAATGCCAAACTATTTTCGTATTAAAATAAAATCAACGCTCTCCTCCATTACAATACGCGGAAAAGAACGCTATATCTATGACCCTGACCAGGTTGAATTTACCGGATGCCAACGACAAGGGAAAACGTTAGAGGTGATTGACGCCATCGGGAATCTCCCCGCACAGCGATGCAGAATTGGCAGTTGTCCCAAAAATCTTGCAATAAACGTTTGCGAAAAAGTCTGCTAATTTGAGGTTGCTTTTCTCTGTCATGTACGCAAGAAGACACCACCCAAGTAATCACTCAATGCAATATCGCCGATGGGGAAACACAGATCAGCAGCTCTCAGTCTTTACTCTGGGGACAATGCGCTATTTGGATGATCCTGCCACAGCCCTAGGGGTGATTCAAGCTGCTGTTGATCGGGGTGTAAACCACATTGAAACCGCCCAGGCCTATGGTGACAGTGAACTCATCCTCGCTAAAGCCTTGAGCCAGACCATCAACCGAAACGATATTTACCTCACAACCAAACTCCTACCCGGTGGTTCAGCCTTAGAATTTTCTCAAAAACTGGATTGCTCCCTCCAGCGGCTAGGGGTGGATTTTATTGATAATTTAGCGATTCATGGGATTAATACACCGGAGCACCTGGCCTGGTCTTTAAAGATTGGGCTACCCGTCTTAGAACAAGCGCAGAAACTCGGAAAAATTGGGGCAATTGGTTTCTCGACCCACGGAAATTTAGACCTCATTCACCAGGCCATCGGCACAGAAAAATTTGCCTTTGTCAATCTCCACTACAACTATTTTTTCCAGCGCAATGCCCCAGCGATTCAACTAGCCCAGGAATTGGGAATGGGGGTGCTGATCATTTCCCCGGCCGATAAAGGTGGCTTACTCTATACGCCCTCTCAAAAGCTTAAAGAACTCACCCAACCCTTGCACCCGCTCCATCTCAGCTATCGATTTTTGCTCAGTCAACCAGCCATGACAACCCTGACGTTTGGCCCAGCCGTACCCGCTGAAGTGGATTTTCCCTTGACAGTCGCAGAGCAAACGGCCCCCTTAAGCCCAGATGAATTAGAAGCGATGCGGAACATTGAAACCCACCAGGGCCAAATCTTAAATTCCGAGCAATGCCACCAATGTTATGCCTGTTTGCCCTGTCCTGAGTCCATCCCCATTCCCGACATTTTACGCTTACGGAATTTAGCTGTTGGCCTGGATATGCAGGAATTTGGGGAATATCGCTATCAAATGTTGGAAAAAGCTGGGCATTGGTTTCCCGGCCAACAAGGACATCGTTGTACTGATTGTGGTGATTGTTTACCCCGCTGTCCCAGTCAGTTAAATATCCCGAACCTATTGCGAGATAGCCATCAACGATTGAAGGGGCCTGGGCGGCGGCGACTTTGGGAAACGGATTAGGCGAGAACGTCTTGGATGGTTTTCAGGTAGGTTGGGGCAGCTTCGAGCATGGGGAAATGGCCAGTTTTTGGGATTACCACCTGCTGAATGTTTGGATTTAGCGCGGCAGCTTTCCTACCTAATTCGACTGGAATAATTTGGTCAAACTCCCCAGAAATCAGCAACGTGGGGCATTGAATCTGGGCAAAGGCGTTTGGCATTTGGCGCGCGGCCCATTCACTTACCGCTGAATACATCACACCTAAGGCTGCAGCTTGATTGGCCTGGAGAAAATCCGCTAAAAATTGCCGTTGCCAGGCCGGGGGAATCGAGCGATATAAAAACCGACTCATAAACAGGCGCGGGACTCCGGGAATTTGCCCCAACCACTGCGGCCGGAACTGGACAACATATCCCCCAATGAGATGAAACAGGGCAAAGGGCAAGGGTTCATACTCAAAAATGCCACTACAGGTGAGAATTGCTTGCTTGACCCGCTGGGGATACTGGCTCAAGAATAGGGCAGCAATGGAAGCTCCGGTGGAATGGGCATTGAGATAAACCTGATCTAAATTAAATTCATTCAGAAGTGCATTTAAGTCCGCAACATAGCTCAAGAGATTAAAGGCCTGGGGATTGTTGGCATCGGCGGGATTGATTTCACTTTGGCCAAAGCCCCGTAAATCGTAAAGTAAGCAATCAAACTGGTGGGATAAGGCTCTGGCTGTGGTTTGCCAATAATTACAGGCCCCGCCCCACCCGTGCAAAAACACCATGACTGGCCTGGGTTGATTGGTGGGATTCTCAGATTTAATCCACTCGTAATAATGGGCAACTCCCCGCACCCTCATAACGGGCATGATCAGGCAGATTCAGGGGTGGGAATGGAGGACGGATGGAGCAGTAATTCAGCCGTGGAGCGTTTTTCCACCATTTCTGGCGTAATTTGGCAGCGGGTTAAATCTTTGCGCGACGGTAACTCGTACATCACATCCAGCATAATTTCTTCGACAATGGCCCGTAAGGCTCTGGCCCCAGTTTTGCGGCGGTGGGCTTCTTGGGCAATGGCCTGGATAGCAGCGGGATGAAACTCCAATTGGACATTATCCATGTGTAAGAGTTTTTTGTACTGCTTGAGGATGGCATTGCGGGGTTCGGTCAATATCCGGGTTAAGGCCCCTTCATCCAAGGGTTCCAGAACTGCTGCTACCGGGATGCGGCCAATAAACTCCGGGATCATACCAAATTTGACTAAATCTCCGGGTTCTAAGTTCTTGAGAATATCGGCGGTGCGTTTTTCCTTGGCCTGGGACTCGCCATCGCGGACAAACCCCATTGCTTTTTTGCCAGTGCGTTGCTCCACCACTTTTTCCAGGCCAACGAATGCTCCACCACAGATAAAAAGAATATTGGTGGTGTCAATTTGAATGCAGTCCTGATAGGGATGTTTGCGGCCGCCTTGGGGAGGAACATTGGCCGTCGTCCCTTCCAGCATTTTTAAGAGAGCTTGCTGTACCCCTTCCCCTGAGACATCCCGCGTAATCGAAGGATTTTCACTTTTACGGGCAATTTTATCAATCTCGTCTATGTAAATAATCCCTCGCTGGGCTTCTTCTACATCTAAGTTGGCGGTTTGCAGCAGACGTAAGAGAATGTTTTCCACATCTTCCCCGACATAGCCCGCTTCCGTCAGGGTTGTTGCATCAGCCACAGCAAAGGGGACATCGAGCATTTTGGCCAAAGTCTGAGCTAAGAGGGTCTTGCCGGAGCCGGTGGGGCCAATCAAGAGAATGTTGGATTTTTGCAGTTCAACACTGTCATCAGAGCCTTTGGGGGGGTGTTCTAAGAGGCTGAGACGCTTGTAATGGTTATACACCGCCACGGAAAGCACTTTTTTGGCCTCATCCTGGCCCACGACATGATCATCCAGGTATTGCTTGATCTCGCGGGGCTTGGGAATTTGGCTAAAAACTGGAGTAGAGGGGCGGGGCTTGCTGCGGGCCCGTTCTGGTTGCGAATCCCGGCGGGGGGTGACTCCGAGGGCCGAGAGTTCCTCATCCAAAATTTCATTACAGAGTTCGACACACTCATCACAGATATAAACTCCTGGGCCGGCGATGAGCTTTCTAACTTGCTCTTGGGACTTGCCACAGAAGGAACATTTGAGATGGGCATCGTACTTGGGCATGAGGAACCTCGTAGGCAACCTAGGAGCAATTTAACGGCTAGGCGGGAACCGCTTCAACATGGCTGGGTAAGGTTTGACGACTGACCACCTGATCAATTAACCCATAGGTCTTGGCTTCTTCGGCGGACATAAAGAAATCCCGCTCAGTGTCGGCTTCGATGCGATCGATCGGTTGCCCGGTGTGGCTGGCCAGGAGTTCGTTCAGTTTTTTCTTGTGATATAAAATTTCCCGGGCCTGGATTTCAATATCCACCGCTTGCCCCTGGGCCCCGCCTAAGGGTTGGTGAATCATAATCCGGGAATGGGGCAGGGCCATGCGTTTGCCGGGAGTGCCACCGGAGAGTAAAAAGGCCCCCATACTCGCAGCCAGGCCAAAACAAAGGGTACAGACATCGGGGCGGACGTGCTTCATCGTGTCGTAAATGGCCATCCCTGCGGTCACCGATCCCCCCGGAGAATTGATGTAGAGATAAATATCCCGTTCGGGGTCTTCGGCATCTAAGAACAGCAGTTGGGCAACAATTGAATCAGCAACAGTGTCATCAATTCCGCGCCCTTGTCCACCACTGCCGCCCAGGAAGATAATTCGTTCCCGCAGCAACCGTGAATAAATATCAAAGGCCCGTTCGCCCCGCCCGGACTGCTCCACAACCATCGGGACAATGTTGGCCTGGGGCGCGATTACTTGCGGATGGGGGGCCTGGGGATCAAAAGGCAGCGACATGGAGGTGGGCGAAACGTAGGGGGTGCGGGAATGCAGCATAAAACTCACTAAAACCTGAAAACTGCGCTTAGGGCTAAGCTCTAGGGGAGTGAGTCATTAGGAATAACCAAGACCCAGGCCAGAGTTAGCTACTCCCATTATGCCTAAGGATTTGCCTAACTATCGGCGGTTGGGGCAGGATTTGCTTTTTTCCGCTTACTTGGAGCCTTTTTCGGGGTGGTCTCTGGCTCCGTTGTGGTTGTGGAATCCGCTTCGGATGCAACAGTTGTGGCACTGACGTTCACCGTGGCCTGGTCTGCGGGGATTTCGGTTTCCGGTTTGGGGGCAGCAATTTTGAGTTCGGATTTTTCGAGTAACCACTTGACGGTTAATTCTTCCAGGATTTCGCTTTCGACCACATCCCGTAGCCGTTCTTGATCTAAGCGCCGCCCCGACATCGAGTCCATGACATCTGCCATCCGTTGCTTAACGGTTTCCGGATCCGCGCTGATGTTTTCTTGTTTGGCCACATGACCGAGGGCCAGGGTTCGTTTCAGTTGACTCATGGCTTCTGGGCGGGCCTGTTCCCGCAGCATGTTCAAAATATCTTCCGGTATGTTATTGCCCACATCCAGGCCTTGACTTTGTAACCGGGAAAGGGTGCGGGTAAGGATATAGTTAACTTCTTGAGTGATCAATACCTCCGGCAAGTCCACGCTCATTTGCTCAACCAGGGTATTGAGGAGGGCTGCTTCTTGATTGGCCTGGGTGGATTTTTCCACGTTCTCGGCCTGGCGTTTGCTTAGGAATTCTTCCAACTCGGCCAGGGTTTTAAATTCGCTAATATCCTGGGCGAAGTCGTCATCCAAGGGCGGTAATTCTTTTTCCTTAAGTTCATTCAAGATGACTGTAAAGACGGCTGCTTGCCCCGCTAGATCTTGATCAAAATAGTCTTCTGGGAAAGTAACGTTAATCTCTTGGGTTTCCCCCACATGCATACCCACCACCCCAGCAATCAGGTCGGGGAGAAATTGACCTTGACTCAGCTCCAGTTGGAAGTCTTCGGCCTGGGCATTTTCGATGGGTGCTTGGGTTTCGGACAAAATTGCGCTGAAGTTAACTACTGCCACATCCCCGGCCTGGGCAGGACGATCCTCTACTGGGAGCAACGTGGCCCGCTCATTTTGGTGATGGGCCAGGGTTTTACTGACATATTCCGAATCTGGTTGGGCGGGTTCATACTCCACCACCAGGCCCCTGTAGTTATCTAGGGTAATTTCTGGGCGGACATCGGCACTGGCAGAAATCCTCAGGGGTTGGCCGGGTTCAAAATTCGTAATTAGCTCCTCAAAATTAGAAAGGAGTTTGAGATTCCCTAGGACTGGAATATTTTCTTGGCCAATGGCCTGTTTAATGCTGCTATCAACCAATTCTTCTAGTGCTGCTGCTTTGATTGCCCCGACCCCAATCCGTTGCATCAAAATATGACGTGGGACTTTGCCTTTGCGAAATCCAGGAATGGTCGTCGAGCGCAACATTTTGGCCAGGACTTTATCGTAAATCTGCTGTGAAGTTGCTCCCGGGATTTCAATGTCCAGACCGACTTGGCTGGCGGGTAATTTTTCTTGGGTTACTTTGAGGGGAGTCTGAGTCGAAGTCAAAATAATGCCTCTTGCCAATGTCTAAAAAACGCCAGATGTTTGGGGCCTGGGACAGAACGTGCTGACTGGTCAAATTTCAGGCCGAGATCTGATCCTACCGGATTTGGTTAAACTTCTGGGCCTGGGGGGTAAGAATCTTCACACCTGTGGGCTGACAAAGCAGGGCCTGGGAGTCAGGTTGGCAAGAAGCAAGGGGGCAAGACTGTTAAAAAACATCAATTCTGCGGTTTTTTGCCAGGGATCACGGCCACCCCCAAAATCGGCGGGCTAGGATCAAGGAATTAGGGGGAACTGTTGTCTTCGGGGTCTATTGCATGAATCAGAGAGAACTTGGTGGGGCCTTGCCCTGGTCAAAAGCAGCTCAGATAAAGTTGCAAAATATTCCCTACTTTGTCCGCACCCAGGCCCGGCAACGGATTGAACAACTAGCTCAAGAGCAACAACTGGATGAAATTACCCCAGAACTGGTGGAACAGGCCCGTCTCGAATTTGGGCAATAACCTACTCTGACGAATTTTGGTTTATCCCTATTCATGAATGCTTTAAGAATCTATGGCACGCTATCTTCCCCACAGTTTAGTCCTCCAAGTTAGCCAGATGTTTGCCCAAGGTCAGTCCTTTTTTGCCCAGGCTAAAGTAGAGGATTGGCTCAAGCTGCGTCACGAAAATCCTGCAGACTATGACATTCAATTTCAGCAATCTCCAGCCCCCCCTGGCTCTGGCCTGGTCTATCAAGTGGCGGTCATTCTGAAACGGCGCGATGGGCAGCCCGTTGAGCCTTGGCTATTAGAGCAATTAACTAATGAAACGCGTTTGATTTAAGCTCACCTCTTTATTGATCCTGAGATTGAATGTCTTTAGCGATTCGCGGTCATTTTTTTCAATAAATCCACAAACCCCTTCACCTCATCCCGGAACATAAAGCCGGCGTAAGCCTCCATCCCATGTTCGCCTAAATCCAGGCCTTCAATTTCTTCCTCAGGGGTAACTCGAATTCCGATGGTTTTATCAATCACAACCCAGGCTAGGGTCGCAAAAACTACCGTAAACAGCCCAACAGTTGCCACACCCACAACCTGATGCCACAACTGCTCAACCCCACCGCCGAGGAGTAAGCCCTTCAACGGGCCAGCCCCTTCCGCATACAACTGCCCAGGCCCCGCCGCAAATAAGCCCACCGCTAAGGTGCCCCAAGCCCCATTGACTAAATGGACAGAAATCGCCCCCACGGGATCATCAATTCGCGCCTTGTCCACATAAACCACAGAGAAAACAATAATAATCCCCGCAACAACACCAATCAAAATGGCACTTTCCACGCTCACAAACGCACAGGGAGCCGTAATTGCCACTAACCCAGCCAAAATCCCATTGATGATCATCGAGAGGTCAGGCTTACCAAAATAAAGGGTAGAAACCACCGTTGCTGTTGCTCCGCCAAAGGCCGCCGCCATGTTAGTGGTCACTGTAATATGGGCAATTGCTCCTGGATCCGCTGCCATAGTTGAACCGGGGTTAAAGCCAAACCAACCCAGCCAAAGAATTAAACAGCCTAGAGTCGCAATTGAAAAGTTATGGCCGGGAATAGCAATAGCTCCCCCATCTTCCGTAAACCGACCAATCCTTGGCCCCAAGAGTGTGGCCCCCATCAATGCAGCCCAGCCACCCACGGAATGCACCACCGTTGAGCCAGCAAAATCCCAAAAGCCGAGTTTTGCTAACCAACCGCCGCCCCAAATCCAGTGGCCTGTAATCGGATAGGAAATCCCGACTAACAATAAGCTGAAGGCAAAAAAAGCATAGAACTTAATCCGTTCCGCAACTGCCCCTGAAACAATCGTAGCGGCTGTCCCCGCAAAGACCAGTTGGAAAAAGAATTTTGCCAGCAGGGGAGTAGCAGTCCAACTGAGAGAACTATAGACACCTTGGTAGGCATCTCCTGTTGCTGGGCTATTGTCAGCACCTGACAGGAAAAAGCCAGTTGTACCAATGTAGGGACTGCCATCACCAAACATCAAGCCAAAGCCGATCGCCCAAAAGGAAATCGAGGACAGGGCAAAGACAATCAGGTTTTTCGAGAGCAAATTAACGGCATTTTTCGGGCGGCAGAACCCAGTCTCGAGCATACAGAAGCCTGCATTCATAAAGAAGACCAGGAATCCGGCAACCAAAACCCAGATGGTATTAGCAGCCACTTGCAGCTTGTCCAGCTTAGTAGCTATTTCTGCGGGGGAGAGTGCCTCTTGGGCCAGACCTGCAGTTGCTGAAAGTAGAATAATAATCCCAACCAGACCAGCTAAAAGTCGCAATTTCGGCGGACGGGAGAGCCATTGATTCAGTTGGGAGCGGCGAAGCAGGGGACGACGACGGGACACAGGATTTTCCTCGATGAATTAATGACGGACAGCAGGAAGTGGGATGATTTTCGAGAATTTTAATGACGAAAATTTTTGTCGAAGCTGAGATCGCTGAAAGCGGAAGAAATTAAACCATCTGAATCATCGGGAGTCGCAGCCGGGAAAGGTGTGTCTAATGATACAAATTTTTGGTTGACGACCCACAAAGACCTATAAATTTTCACAACGGAATTATGGATCAACCCGATTGTTCTCAATCTTGAGCAACAGGCTATAACAGAACAATCTGTAAAAATTGCACCCCAACGGATGTCATGGCGGGTGACAAATATTTTTGACTGAGTGAGAAAGGGGAAATTATGTGGGAGTTACTCGCAACAACTGAACTGTTATGGCAAGCTCAAACTGGCCAGGCCCCGCTGCAATTGCCGACTCCCCCAGCCCTAATTTCTCCAGCAGAGCCGGAATTGGCCCAACAGACCGCATCCTACTTAAAGTCCCTCAGTTCCTTGGGATTTTCTCCCACAACTCAGGGTGTTTGGCTCCAGGCCGGGTCTGAATTACTGGTGAACCACAATGGTGCAGCCCCCTTATCTGCTGCCTCTGTCACCAAAGTTGCCACCAGCCTTGTTGTTTTAGAGCAATTTGGCCCTGAGCATCGGTTTATGACCCAATTTGCAGCCGCTGGCCCCATTCGATCCGGAGTTTTAGAGGGTGATTTAGTTGTGGTTGGTGGCAATGATCCCCTGTTTGTCCATGAAGAAGGGGCTGTGGTTGGACAACGCCTAAACCAGATGGGGATTCGGCAGGTCAGGGGCAATTTGGTTATTGTCGGCCCCTTCACGATGAATTTTGAAACGGATCCGCTCGTGGCTGGGGTCGCGCTGCGTGAATCCCTTGATGCCCGCACCTGGCCGGCCTATTTAACACAAGCTGCCAGTGAGCAGCAACCGCCCTTGCCCCGACCACAGGTTGAAATTACCGGCACAGTTATGAGGCAATCCCAGGCCCAGAACCACCTCACACCCTTATTTGCGCATCAGTCACTCCCCTTGATTGAAATTATCCGCCAAATGAATATTTACAGCAGTAATGATATTGCTGAAAGCTTAGCTGGCCTGGTTGGCGGGGGGGGGAATGTGGCCCAAAAGGCGGTGACTCTAGCTCAACTCCCTGCCAGGGATATTCAACTGATTAATGGCTCCGGCTTGGGAGTGGAAAATCGTGTCTCCCCGCGGGCGGCCTGTGGGATGCTACAAACACTCCAGGCCTGGTTGGAGCCGCAAAATCTCAGCTTGGCAGATGTCTTTCCCATGGCCGGGCGAGATCAAGGCACAGTTCAATATCGGCAATTGCCCCCGGCCACGTTGGTCAAAACTGGAACCCTCTGGAATGTCAGTGCCTTGGTCGGAGTTGTCCCCACCCAAAAATTTGGCCCGGTTTGCTTCGCCTTGATTAATAACTCCACAGTTGATTATGTCGAAGGGTTCCGCGCCCGTCAGGATCAATTTGTCCAGGCCCTGAGTCAACGGTTAGGCCGCCCCCGACAACTCCCCGCAGCGTTTCAAGGTAGAGCCGTTTATCCCAAAATTGGAGATGTCCAGCGCAATCTCAGTCCCAGCCAGGCCTCGAGTCAGTTATCCCGTTCTCCCCAGTCCTAAACTGCTTTTCCCCAGAACCGGAAGCTTACTCCAGGTTTAACAGCGTTCGTAACCGTTGCCGAATCCAGACCAGGGGCGGAATACTCGATTCAATTTTGCCATTGGCATCCACCAGGCCAAAGTCCTTGAGCACCTGCTGCCGCTCCGACAGTTCTGTGGCAATCTGATCCGCTAAATTCGGGTAGGCCTGGAGTAACTTTTGCAAAACCCGCCGATCCACGACAAACAAGGTTGTATCTTCTAAACACCGAACCGTGGCACTACGCGGCATCCCCGTGAGCACAGACATTTCGCCAAAAAAATCACCGCGCTGCAACACTGCTAAAACCTGATCCAATTGCTCCGAGCGGACTTCCACGGAACCGGACAAAATGATGTAGAAAGCATCCCCTTCGTCATGTTCACGACAAATCACTCGCTCATAGGGGAAAAATTGCCGATAGCCCAATTCAATCAAGGTTCGCAGTTCTACTTCCGAGCAGGTGGAAAAATAGCTAATACTTCGCAGCAAATCGCGCAGGGGCAGCAGTTGATTTGGGAGTTGGCTTTTAGGCGGTGCTGCGGTTGCTCCCGAAATCTGACCGGAGGATTGGAGACTATCCCAGAGATTTGGCGAAACCACAGTGCCTTCCTTCACCCGCAGATCCAATTGGGGCAGCGGCATTTCAATCCCAGAAAAAATAAACTCCTGCTGAATCCGAAAGTTCAAGGCACTTTTGATCGGTTCAGAATCCTGGGGACAGTCAATCCAAACCAATAACTCAAAATCGTAGCCATTTTCGCCAAAGCTTTTCAGCCAAACCGTGGGGGCGGGTGAAATTAAAACCCGCGGGTCTTGGCGGGCGCAGTTGAGTAAGGCTTCCGTCACCAAGACCGGATCACTCCCATAGGCCACCTGGACGGGAACATGGATGCGGCTGTTGGGACTGACATAACTCCAGTTAACGACATTTTTTTCAATAAAGCGGTTATTGGGAACAATTACGTACTGATGATCATTCGTCCGAATCACCGTGGCCCGAATCGAAATTTTTTCAACGGTACCTAAGAGGCCATCCACCTCAACAAAATCACCAACTTTAATCGGATGTTCTAATAAAATTGCCAGGCCACTGATAAAGTTCGAGGCTAAAGTTTGCAAGCCAAAGCCAAAGCCAATCCCCAAAACCCCTGCCAGCACGGTCAGAGAACTGAGATTAATCCCCGCGGTTTGTAAAACAATAATTAAGCCAATTAAGGTCAGGCTGTAACTAATGACGCGGGTAATTGCTTCTTGGGTCCCCCGCTCAACCCCGATTTGAATCAAAATTTGGCTGCGGATCCATTCACTCAACCAACGGGACAGGATAAAGACAACAAAACTGAGAGCAACAATGACCAAAACAAAAGAGAGACTGATTTCCGTTTGGTCAAACGTAATAAAGGGGGTGACAAAGATAAATTTTAGACGTTCGGCTAAAAACTCCCCCAAGCTGGTTGCCCCTCGATCCCAGGGACTAGTAATATCAATTTCCCGCAACAACCAGGAGGTAATCCCCAGCCAAATTCCGAGCCGCAGTCCCAGCCGTACCCCCAAGTAGGCCACCTGCCAGGGTTTCCCGCCGCGCCCCTGTTGCTTGAGTTTGGCCTGAACCCAGCCACCACCGCGCTGGACAATTAACCAATCTGCCAGAACCCCCAAGGCAATCCAGAGAATCACTTGGATAAATTCTTGCTTGATGAGGCTACCACTGGCGGGGGATGAGGAGACTTGTCCGAGAACGAGACTTCCCTCGAAACCAAAAATACTGAACCAAATGAGACGACTCATGCTGTTACTGTCGCGTTGAGTTGACTGAGGCTACTAAACAGAATATCTCTCCAATGGATGGATTAATCCTCTGCGGTTGGGCAACGGTTGTGAAATTCTGGCTGCCTATAGCCATTTCTGCCAAAACTAAGACAATCAACCGGACTGCCCGTAACGGTTTCCCGGATTTTTGTGCTTCATTCCTCAGCGGAATGACTATCACTCTGGAGATGTACCTTTTGCCGCTCCAGGCCTGGTTGACTCTCTCCGATACTCTCTTGTTTCTGACTCAAAGTTTCCCAATCCCTAGAGACTAAAGGGATCAAGAGCAGAGCGGTTGCGGTTTCAGCCACAAATCTTGGGCTGTTTGAGAATTTCGAGTATGATCAGATTTGAGCAAATACAGCGGCGGGCATAGTTTAGTGGTAAAACCGCAGCCTTCCAAGCTACTGATCGGGGTTCGATTCCCCGTGCCCGCTCTTGAAACTCCTAACGAAATGCTGCCCGTACCCGTTGCTCACATTCCCGACCTAGCCAGGCAATGGGTAAGCTCAAGCTCAGGTAAAGAATTAGTGCTAGAGCATATAAGGGGAAGGGGTTACTGCTATTGCGGATAGTCCAGGTGGTCATGACTGAGGTTAAGTCCATTCCGGCAATCACACTGACGATGGCTGAATCCTTAAGCATATAGATAAAATCATTGACTAAGGGCGGAATCACGAGCTGAAAGGCCTGGGGCAGAACAATGTGGATAAACCCCTGATTATTGCTCATCCCAAGGGAGAGGGCCGCTTCTGTTTGTCCCCGATCCACAGAGTTCAACCCGGCTCGAAACACTTCGGCCTCATAGGCAGCATAGTTCAAGGCCAAAGCGGTAATTCCGGCTGTCCAGGCATTGACCAGGGTCGATAAATCCAATTGGGCTAAAACAGCCCCGACCCCGTAATAGAGCAGCAGGATTTGGGTAATAATCGGGGTGCCGCGGGTCAGTTCAATAAAAAAGCGGGCGGGCCAGGCCAGCCAAATCAAAGTAGAAGCCGACATGGCCGCGAGGACTAGCCCTAAGACCACGGCCACAGGGAAGGAGACTCCACAATAAATGAGTGTATTCAGCATCCCCTGGAGGAAGGCGGGTAAGGCTTTTAAGGCTAATTCCATGGCGGCCGGCTCCGGCTAACTGATGCCAATTTCAGCTTGTTGGCTATTCCACATTTTCCATTTTTCATAAATGCTCTTCAGGGTGCCGTTCTGCTTGAGAATCCCCAGGGCCTGATCAATCTCTGCCTTGAGGGCTTCGGCTTTCGGACTGCTTTTGTTAAAGGCAAGAACGTAGTCATTCAAATAAATGGGCTTGCCAATTGGTTTCAGGCTAGCTTCCAGCGTCCCCCCTGGGCCACTTCCCAGGACATAGTAAGCCACAATCGGCACATCTAAAAAGGCAGCATCAATCCGTTTCTGCATTAAGTCATCGAAGGGGAGATTGCCATCGTAGGCCCGGGTTTCGATGTTCGGATCACTGCGAAGAATTTCTTCGGCTTTATAGCCCAGGCCAGTCCCAACGGTCATCCCGGATAGATCCGCTAAGGTGACATCACTATCCGCCGTGAAATCTTTAAACCGCTCATCATCGGCCCGCACGACAATTTGTTGCCCATAGCGATAGTAGGGAACTGAGAAGATTTGTGTTTTTTCCCGATCTGCGTCAATTTCCCAGCCATTCATGATCATGTCAAAGCGATTGGCCGCCAAGGATGCCCCAAGTTGGGCGTAGGAGGTTTGGATAAAGGTTGGCTTTACCCCCATTAAATCTGCCAGGGCCTGGGCAATTTCCACCTCAAAGCCAATTAACTCATCGGGTTTTGTCGGGTTAAAAAACACATAGGGCGCACCACTAGTTGCTTCCCCACCCCATTGCAAGGCTCCGGGCATCATTAGGCCGGTGCTGGGGACTGCGGCAGGAGAACTTGTACTGGCGGGTGGTTCGGTCACATTTCCAGAACAGGCCACCAGGCCACTTTTTAAACTCCCCCCTAAAATCACTAGGCCAGCTGTTTGCCCCACCCGCCGTAAAAACTGATGCCGCTGTAATTTACTCACGAAATCTTCCTCCCCACAGGTTATGCTTGCCCCTAAAGATAAACCACCCCCCTAATCCTCGTCTAGCCTAGTTGGGGTTTTGTATCGGATAATACACTTCTGCCTAGAGTTAATAGCTCAGGAGACCTGCCAACTACCGGGGCGGAGCGGCTCGATTGGTTCATAGGGCTCGATCAGTGCCAGAACCTCCTGTCCATAGGTGCGGTAAAGCACGCGGGTATCCAAAATCGTCAGGCGGGTTTTTTGCCCCCGAATTGGCGCAATTATCTGCTCGAGTCGGTGTAAACAGGCGGGCCAAAGATACTCTCGAAACCAGTCCTGTTGGGATTGCTTGCAGGCTTCAATTTGGGCGGCAACATGGGGATGTTCGCGCGAGGGAATCGGTAGGGTGACTAAACACAGATGGGCTGGAGTCGGTAAGCTGCGGCACTGCTCGACCCAAAAATGCCAACCACAAACTAAAATCCCTTGAGGCTCTGGAATTTGGGTTTCAATTTGTACCTGTCTGCCAAACTGGGCGGCTAAATGGACGGCAATTTGTTCTTGTAAGGGCAAATCATCCACAATCACCACGGCAAACTCCTGGGTGGTTGCTGCTGTTGGGGGGGTAAGGAGATGCTGGCAGAGATATTGCAGGAGTTGCGGGGCAAATTCAGGGGTATTGGGTAATGCCAGGCGAGGTGGGAGGGAGAGGGCCAGGGTCTCCTGCTGGCGGTCAGGGGCAAAGGTCAGACAGGTTAACTCCAGCCGCTCCAGGCCAAGTCGTTTACGCCATTGGGGTGCATCCGGATCTAATTCCACTTGTGGCCCAAGCAGGACAAGGGGTTGGGCTGACCAGAGAGATTGCAAACCTGGAGCAATATTTAAAGGGTGGGACTCTAGGGTAATTTGACCGTGGTTGTAATCTGGGGTGACGGTGAGGCTGTGGGCAGTCGGCTCGGCTAAGGCCATAAACCAGGACTGCCAGGCCCTAGGGAGTGGTTCTGCAGGACTGAGCTTGGCCTGGAGGTCACGCAGGTAGTCTAGTTCTAAACCTGAGAGGCGATGGCAACCATAGGGGTTGGCGGGATGTTGAAACCCCTGGTACACCAGCTTGACCTGAATTTCCCGAATCCGCTTGGCCTGGGTTGGATCAGCAAGAATTAAGTCATCCCAATCTGCGGGCTTTAGGGTTGTGGTGCGGAGAGTTTGACAGGTGGGTATAATTTCCCCCAGGCCATCCACTACGGTTGGAATTCCTGGCGGCCAAGCTGCGTTTTTATAAAGCCAGCCGCCGAGCCACTCTGCATGGGTGAGGAGAAGAACTCCGGCAAAATTGGGGCCTGGGTAATTCGCGAGGGTTGTGACCGGTTTGTTAAGAGTCAGAAACTCGGCGAGCTGGGGCATCTGAACTCGAAGAATTCGTTGTTGATTTTGGGAAGAGGTGACCAGAACCACCGGCCCGGGCAATAGCAAAATGGGCAAGAGGTAGCTGAGGCTGTAGCGATGATCGTAGGCGGCCTGTCCCGACACCTGCATGAGGGCATTACGCTGTAATCGCAACGTCCGCGCGACTAAACGAGCCAAGGTGAGATGATGGGGCCAGGTTATCCCGCCCACAGCCCGTAAGTAGGCCCGTAACTGTTGATGGACATCAACCTCAATCACGCTGGTTTCCTAAACATACGCCCCTTATTCTGGCATGGTGCAATCCGGTGTGGAGGAGTTGACGGGTTTGCCAATTTTGGTAGATGATTAGTAGTCGGCTTCAAATTTGGGGCCTGGGGCATGGTCTCAAGACAATATGCCCTCAAAACAAAGCAAATCTGAGCGGAACTGGCGGAATTGGTAGACGCGCTAGATTCAGGTTCTAGTGTCCGAAAGGACTTCGGGGTTCAAGTCCCCGGTTCCGCATCACGATCAACGAATCCCTAGGGCATGTGGCTATATTGGCTAAACATATGCATTAACGGCTAAGTTGAACGGCGGCTAGTATCCTCTGTATCCCCACCAATATCCCTCGCTCGTCGGCTCCAACGTGTTGTTAGACCACGCTTTGGCGGCAAGTTGACAACTTCTCTGTCACCTTCTGATTGCCTTTTTTGCCAGTCTGCAAACATTGCATCCAAGTCGTAGTTAAAAGACTTTGCATGTTCCTCACGAATCTTATGAATCTCATCTAGAATTTCGTCTTGCCACATCGCTCAATCTCCTAATAGCTCGTAGGGAGTGCAAATTACAGGTAACTGGTATCCAAAATCAAAGCTGATTTCTTCAAGTTTTCTCTAGATATCTCCAAAAACCCATAACCTATGTGGATATTGAATTTCAGGCATATTTTG